>Ga0233369_1000917_pt1 | contig 10580 bp, 5 predicted proteins | sample ElkDunMinimDraft_26_FD_191537 | JGI IMG/M metagenome (GOLD analysis project Ga0233369, IMG submission 191537) | Fecal eukaryotic communites from dung pellets of Tule Elk in California, USA - Elk Dung D16 | ecosystem: Host-associated > Mammals > Digestive system > Large intestine > Fecal | place... | reverse complement strand
ATTTTGAAAAAATTGCGCAGTTGAAGCCTGCATTTGATCGAGAGGGTACCCTTACTGCAGCCAATTCATCGACATTAAGTGATGGGGCTGCAGCAGTAATCTTAATGAGTGAACAGAAAATGTTGGAATTAGGGGTTAAACCATTGGCAGAGATTATCGGCTATGCGGACGCGGAGCAAACTCCTGAATGGTTTACAACGAGTCCTGCTTTGGCAGTACAAAAAGTATTGCAAAAAGTCGATATGGTCATTGATGATATAGATTATTTTGAATTTAATGAAGCATTCTCTGTGGTGGCTTTAGCAAATGCGAAAATACTTCGGGTTTCGACAGATCAACTCAATGTGTACGGAGGAGCTGTTTCTTTGGGACATCCCCTAGGTTGTTCAGGTGCTCGGATATTGGTGACTTTATGCCATATTCTACAACAAGAAAATGGTTCTTATGGATTGGCATCTATCTGTAATGGTGGTGGTGGCGCGAGTGCCATGATTATTAAAAAATGCTAGGATATGTTAGATAAGTTTGGAATTGCAAAGCGTATAGCGCAAGAAATCAAAGATAAATATTATGTCAACTTAGGGATAGGAATTCCGACCTTGGTGGCGAATTATATACCAAAGGATATGCAAGTGGTATTGCAAAGTGAAAATGGCATGTTGGGTATGGGGCCTTTTCCTTGGGAAGGAGAGGAGGATGCGGATTACATCAATGCGGGAAAACAAACCATCACCTCTTTGCCGGGGGCTGCATTTTTTGATTCTTCCATGAGTTTTGGGATGATCCGATCCCGAAAAATTGATCTCACTATTCTAGGTGCCATGGAAGTTTCCGAACATGGAGACATAGCGAATTGGAAAATACCGGGGAAAATGGTGAAAGGCATGGGAGGAGCAATGGATTTGGTGGCCAGTGCTGATCATATCATTGTTGCTATGCAACAGGTGAATAAACTAGGGGAATCTAAGTTACTGCCAGCATGCGAACTTCCACTAACGGGGATACGATGTGTCAAGCGAATAGTTACTGAATTGGCTGTTTATGATATTCATCCTTCAGGAGGTTTTGTATTAATCGAGTTGCATGAAGGGGTACCCTTAGAAGAGGTAAAAAAGAGTACCGCGGGAAAATTGATTTATTAAAGATATTTTTTATTGCGAGCTAAGACCAAGTAAATACTTGGTCTTATTTTATGGTTTAAATTTCTCATTTTGAATAATTTCTATTCAAACGATCAAACAAGTTAATTTTTGCTATAGTAAAATACCATGACAGTCCATAACAGTTAAAAATAAAAATTAGAATATCTTCGGATTAAGTTATAACCTAAAATATTTTTAAAAGGAAGTTATGAATGCATTAGCAGGTGTTATATTTCATTTAATTGGAGGATTTGCATCCGGAAGTTTTTATGTTCCGTACAAGAAAGTCAAAGGCTGGTCTTGGGAAGCGATGTGGATATTGGGGGGATTGTTTTCCTGGATCATTGTTCCACCTATCGCCGCGTATTTAACTATTCCAAATTTTGTAGAAATTATAAGTAATACAGAGCGTAGTATTTTAGGATATACGTTTTTATTTGGTACCCTATGGGGAATCGGAGGATTAACCTATGGACTTGGGGTTCGATACCTTGGTGTCTCGCTCGGAAGTAGTGTTATATTAGGTTTAAGTATGGTTTTTGGGTCTTTAATGCCAGCCATATATTACTTTTTTAACAAAGCTGATGGAAAGCATGGTATAGACTATTTCTTTACTGAAAGTGCAGGGATATGTGTTTTGATAGGTTTGATGGTCTGTGTGTTAGGTATTTATTTGTGTGGAAAGGCTGGTGTGTTAAAGGAGAAAGGTTTAGCCAATTCAACCAATGAAAATTCGACAGAATATAACTTTGGATTGGGAATAATTGTTGCGATAGTATCAGGCGTATTAAGCGCATGTTTTAACTTCGGAATTGAGTCAGGCAAACCCATGGCAGAGGTAGCTAATAATTTATGGAAAGCTGCAAATCCTGGAGAAGGCGAGTTTTTATACCAAAACAATGTTACCTACATTGTGATTTTGTGGGGTGGTTTTACCACCAATTTTATATGGTGTTTATATTTATTATTTAAGAACAGAAGTTTTGGTGATTATACCAAATCATCGACACCACTAGGTAAGAATTTTCTCCTATGTGCCGTTGCAGGTACGACCTGGTATTTACAATTCTTCTTCTATGGAATGGGAGAGAGTCGTTTAGGGAATGGAGCAAGCTCATGGATTCTTCATATGGCATTTATCATCTTGATATCCAATGCTTGGGGAATTGCGTTAAAAGAATGGAAAGGCGTTAGTAAGCCAACATATAGGGCGATTATAGCCGGTATTGTTACCATTATACTGTCTATATGTATAGTTGGATTTGCTAAAACACTAGAATAATAACTTAAAAATTTCAAAACAGTGAGAACATACAAGCATGTAAATTATTTGTGGAACGAAGAGAAAGCTCAATCCTTAGTTGGGGATGAAGTAGCTCTACTATTATACCGTTCGAATTTATTGGGTTCGGATTTAAGAATCACAAATTATGGGGGTGGAAATACGTCCTGTAAGTTGGTGGATAAAGACCCCTTAACTGGAGAAGAAGTGGAAGTGATGTGGATTAAAGGTTCCGGAGGCGATATCGGAACATTGAAAAAATCTGGACTTGCCGCTTTGTATGTAGATCGATTGAGAAACTTAGAGAATGTGTATCGTGGCATTGAGCATGAGGATGAAATGGTTGAATTGTTCAATCATTGCATTTATGACCTAAGCTCTAAAGCGCCATCTATTGATACACCATTGCATGGGTTCTTACCATTTGCACATATCGATCACCTTCATCCAGATGCTGCCATAGCAATTGCTGCAGCGAAAGATGGTAAAAAAATAACGGAAGAATTATTTAATGGTACTATCGGATGGGTTGATTGGCAAAAACCTGGTTTTGATTTAGGCTTGCAATTAAGAGACTGTTTAGCAGCTAACCCAGGTATTAGAGGGATCATGTTAGGATCTCACGGTTTATTTACTTGGGGAGATACAGCATACGAATGTTATGTAAATTCTTTGGATGTTATTGAAGCTTGTGCCGCTTATTTAGAGGAAAACTTTGGTAAAACTAGACCTGTATTTGGAGGTCAAAAAGTAGAAAGTCTTTCTGCGGAAGATCGTCAAGCTCAAGCATCTAAAATTGCACCAATTTTGCGTGGATTCTGTTCAAGTGAACGCCATATGATTGGTCATTTTACAGATGATGCTCGTGTATTGGAATACATTAATTCGAATGATTTGGAACGTTTGGCTCCATTGGGAACAAGTTGTCCAGACCATTTCCTTAGAACGAAAATTCAACCATTAATTTTGAATTTGGATAAAAATGATGATCTAAGTGATGTTGCTGCATTAAAAGAAAAATTACAGCCATTATTCGAAGATTATAGAGCTATGTATACCGAATATTATGAGTCGTGTAAACATGAGAATAGTCCAGCAATTCGTGATAGAAATCCTGTAATTATTATTTACCCTGGAGTGGGGATGTTTGCTTTTGCAAAAGATAAACAAACTGCTCGTGTTGCTGCAGAATTCTATACGAATGCAATCAATGTGATGAAAGGATCGGAAGCGGTAAGTGAATATACTTCTTTACCTCGTCAAGAAGCTTTCAATATTGAATATTGGTTGTTAGAGGAAGCTAAATTACAACGCATGCCTAAACCGAAAGCCTTGTCTGGAAAGATTGCTTTAGTGACTGGAAGTGCTGGTGGTATTGGTAAAGCGATTGCGAAGAAATTTGCAAACGAAGGTGCTGTTATCGTGTTGAATGATTTGAATTTGGAACGTTTAGCCGGTACAGAAGAAGAATTTGTGAATGCATTCGGTAGGGATAACGTGATCACTGCGCAATTGGATGTTACTAATGTGGAACAAATTCAAGCGGCATTTGCGAAAGCAGCCATTAGTTTTGGTGGTATTGATATTGTTGTAAACAACGCTGGATTGTCCATCTCTAAATCGATTGAAGATCATTCCGCGAAAGACATGGATTTACTTTACGATGTGTTAGTAAAAGGTCAGTTTTTTATCACTCAAGAATGTGTTAAAGTGATGAAAGCACAGCAAGTTGGTGGAGATATCGTGAATGTAGTTAGTAAAAATGCTTTGGTAAGTGGTCCAAATAATGCTGGTTACGGAAGTGCTAAAGCAGCTCAATTGCATTTAAGTAGATTGAATGCAGCTGAATTAGGTGCAGATAAAATCCGTGTTAATGTTGTAAATCCGGATGCTGTAATTTCAGATAGTAATATCTGGGCAGGTGGATGGGCAGAAGGTCGTGCTAAAGCGTACGGTATTACTGTAGCTGAATTACCTTCGTTTTATGCTAAGCGTACCTTATTAAATGAGGTTATTTTACCAGATGATATTGCAAATGCATGTTTTGCTTTTGTCGGTGGCTTGTTAAATAAATCTACAGGAAACATATTGAATGTGGATGGTGGTGTAGCTATGGCTTTTGTTAGATAATAAAAATTTACCTCTCGTAGGTTGATTAACAATAAATTGTAATGAGAATTCAAAAAGAACAAATAGAAAAACACAATGCACAATTGAAAGCGAAGCATGAGCGTGCTTTCAATTTCATTGCTGAAGATATAAGTCAAGTAGAAGAAGTTATTGCCAAATTACAGAAATTTCAAATTGCTATTCCTAGCTGGGCTTTAGGTACTGGTGGTACACGATTTGGAAGATATTCTGGACCTGGAGAACCGGGAAATTTGGAGCAAAAAATAGAAGATGTTGGTTTATTACATGCTTTAAATAATTCAAGTGGCGCTATTTCATTGCATATTCCTTGGGATATCCCTCAAGATGCTGAAAAAATTAAAGAATTGGCAGCATCGTATAATTTAGTATTTGATGCAGTAAACTCCAATACTTTTCAGGATCAAGCAGATCAAGCGTATAGTTATAAATTTGGCTCCTTACATCATGTGGATCCAAAAGTACGTAAACAAGCAGTAGATCATAATATTGACGTTATTAATCAAGGGATTGCTTTGGGTTCAAAAGCATTGACTGTATGGTTAGCGGATGGTTCATCGTTTCCTGGTCAATTGAATTTTAGAGAGGCATTCCAAAATACGTTGGAAAGTTTGAAAGAAATCTATGCTCATTTACCTGCTGATTGGAAATTATTTGTTGAGTATAAAGCATTTGAGCCTTATTTTTATTCGATGACTATCGGAGATTGGGGACAATCTTTATTATTAGCGAACAAATTAGGTCCTCAAGCATATACCTTGGTAGACTTAGGTCACCATTTACCGAATGCGAATATTGAGCAAATTGTCGCTTTATTATTAATGGAAGGTAAACTAGGTGGATTCCACTTCAACGATAGTAAATATGCAGATGATGATTTAACTGCTGGAAGTATTAAACCTTACCAATTGTTCTTAATTTTTAATGAATTGGTGGAAGGTATGGATGCTCAAGGATTAGATCATGCTTCTGGTTTAGGATGGATGATTGATGCATCTCATAACTTAAAAGATCCATTAGTAGATTTATTACAATCTGTAGATGCTATTACGATTGCTTACGCACAAGCTTTGTTAGTTGATCGCGCCGCCCTTAAAGCTGCACAACAAGCGAATGATTTGGTGAAAGCACAACAAATATTACAAGATACTTTCCGTACAGATGTTCGTGCTATTGTTGCCGAGTCTCGCTTACGTAGCGGTGCAGCATTAGATCCTCTTGCATTGTTTAATGAATTGGATGTTCGTGGTCAATTGGTTGGTGAAAGAGGAAGCAATTCAGTAGCAACTGGATTATAAGTTATAGCATGAAGGAAAAACAACGTATACCGGTAGTTGCAGTTTTCGATGTAGGAAAAACGAATAAGAAATTGTTCCTTTTTGATGAGCATTACCAAATCGTATTCGAAAAATCAGCGCGGTTTTTAGAAACCAATGACGAAGATGGCGATCCATGTGAAAACCTGGAAAGTCTACGTCTTTCTGTATTCGATTCCTTACATGAGATATTTAGGAAAACAGAATTTGACGTTAAAGCCATAAATTTCACTTCCTACGGAGCTAGTTTTGTTTATATTAATGATAGTGGTCAGCCACTTACGCCATTGTATAATTATTTAAAAACTTTTCCAGAGGAAATGATGCAAAACTTACATACGAAATACGGTGGTACTGCTGAATTTTCTTTGGAAACAGCTTCTCCTGTATTAGGAAGTTTGAACTCAGGTCTTCAAGTTTACCGTCTTTTACAAGAAAGACCAGCACTTTTTGATCAAGTGAAATATGCTTTGCATCTTCCGCAATATCTAAGTTTTTTATTGTCGGGTCAGACTTATACAGACATGACTAGTATTGGTTGTCATACGGCATTATGGGATTTTAATACCAAAGATTATCACCAATGGGTTAAGGATTCAGGCTTGGCTGAGAAATTTGCTCCTATTGTACCTGCGAATGAGGTATTCCCAGCAAATTTTCCTGGTAGTACGTTCAAGATCGGTGTAGGGCTTCATGATAGTTCTTCTGCTTTGATACCTTACTTGTTGAATTTTCACGAACCTTTTGTATTAATTTCTACAGGAACTTGGTGTATTTCATTGAACCCTTTTAACGATTCTGCTTTAACAAAGAGCGAATTGGATCAGGATTGTTTGTTTTATCTATCTTATGCGGGAACTCCAGTGAAAGCGTCTCGTTTATTTGCAGGGTTTGAACATGATAATCAGGCTAAACGAATTGTTGATTTCTTTGGAACTACAACGGCAAAGTTTAAAAATTTAGATATTGATTGGGCCTTGATCGCTACGTTAGAGCAAGGTACTGTTGAAGAAGAATTAGATGCATTTTCCAAATTGGATTTAAGTCAGTTTTCTGACTATGTTGTTGCTTATCACTCGTTGATGTTACATTTAGTGAAGGCACAGCTTAAATCGACGAATTTGGTGTTAGGAGATTCGAAAGCTACTCGCATCTTTGTGGATGGTGGTTTTAGTAAGAATCTTATTTATATGAATTTATTGGCTAGAGCATATCCTCAATTGGAAATCTATGCTGCATCGATGGCGCAGGCAACTGCCATTGGAGCTGCACTCGTTATTCATGAGGAATGGAATAGTCAACCTATCCCGAATAACTTAATTGAATTACGTTATTTCAGGGCTTAAAAAGAAGTTTATTTTTTTAATATATCCGCTGAATCAAAGTGATGACAGCAATTTTGATCCGATCATCATCTAATAGGTGATCAACCCAGCCTTAATTTTAAATAGCTAACCGCCAGGTTAGCTATTTTTATTTTAACAAATGAGTAAGGTTTGAAAAATCGCCTTAAAGCACTGTTTTGTATTTTTTTAAATTTACATATATGTTTTAACTTCTTTATTTTCAAATATTTACGTCGATAAAACGTGGTTAATATTTTGGCGTTTATTGTTTAATTTGACAGGATAGGGCAGGATGCTAGTTTGATTTTACCTTATTATATTTGAATATAGAGATTAAATTAATTGTAAGCCATTTGATGTTATTATTGATTCACAATAATCTATCTTAGAAAAACAAATATTGTTAAACCAAATTTCCAATTACACCGAATTTCCTTTAAGGATTTCATTCGTGCGAAAAGTATATTTTAAATAAAAAGAATTTATGAGCGATGGAGCCTTAGCGTTTATTTTTGCTCCACGTAGATAATCAATCTAAACCAATAAACCTATATTAAATAATTGACTGCTTATGGATATAACTTAATACTAAACCTAAAATGTACTCATTCCACTCTTGGGTGTTGAAGAGTAAAATTTCGGGATTCAATACGTTTAATAAAAACGGATTTCCCCCTACAATTATAATGTTAGAAACATTATGTTAAAAATGGTTTTACCCTTTTTAAAAGCTAACCACAAAAAAATGAAAGAAAGTATTTACCGAAAAAATTTAATGGTAAAGACATTAGGTCTTTTACTACTTCTATTGATTAGAAGTTTTCCATTGCAAGCGCAAACTGGAATAAAAGTAGATGGTACTGTTGTTGATTCAGAGACAAAAGAAGCAGTTTCAGGCGCTACTATACGATTGCAAAATAGTACTATTGCAACGTCTACCAATGATCAAGGATATTTTGAGTTGGAAATGCCAAAAGCAGGAACACTGATTATATCTTTTTTAGGCTATCAAAACCAAGAAGTCCAAGTGAATTCATCAAGAAAATTAACCATTCAATTATTGAAAGATGGTGAAAATATTGATGAGGTTGTTGTGGTTGGTTATGGTCAACAGAAAAAAATCTCAGTTACTGGCGCAATATCAACGATAGAGACGAAGGATTTGAAACAAAGTGCAGCACCCAATTTAGCATCTGCCTTATCAGGTAGATTACCGGGTTTAACTACCGTTCAGACTTCTGGACAGCCAGGAAATGACCTTGTAAATTTATACTTACGTGGTGTTGGAACTTTAAATGATGCTTCACCATTGATATTAATCGATGGGGTTCCACGATCAAATATTAGTAAAATGGATCCAAATGAGGTGGAATCAGTAAGTATATTGAAGGATGCATCAGCTACTGCTGCATTTGGTGTGCGTGGTGCAAATGGAGTTATTATCATTACCACTCGTCGTGGCCAAGCAGGAAAGGCTGAATTGAATATTTCCTTAGATCGTACCTATCAAGGATTTTTGGCAAAAGCTGATAGAACCCATTCTTGGGAATTTGCCGAATTAAGAAATCAGGCATTTAGAAATGATAATCCTACAGCTGTCGATGGAGATTTACCATTTACGCAATACATGATTGATATGTATAAAAGTGGGGCAGACCGAGTGTTTTATCCAGATCGTGATGTCTTCCATGATTATTTTAAAGATTGGGCACCTCAAACTCGTTTAAATTCAAACTTTAATGGTGGAGGTGATAAATTCACCTATTTTCTAAATGTTGGATACATTGGCCAGGGAGGTAATTTTAAGACGGAACCTAAAGAGAAATTGGGATATGATCCAAGTTATAAAATGGATCGTTACAACTTCAGAGGGAATATTGATTATAAAATTGCCAGCAATTTAAAGACCTCTTTAAATATAGCCACCTACTTGGAACGTATGAATACGCCACAAACTGTCGCATTATTTGGAGAAAATAATGATAGCATGGTTACCAATATGATTGCGTATACCTGGGCGACTCCGCCAACAGATGTGGGACCAGTTACTGTAGAAGGATATGGATTTCCAGCTGATGAAATTATTGCTCAATCAGGTCAAGACCGTAATACTTATGGTGAAATTAACCGTAGAGGATATCGTCAGGAGATGAATAACAATTTAAATTCTTCATTTAATTTTGATTGGGGATTGGATTTTGTGACGAAAGGTTTATCTATGAAAGGTTTGGTTGCTTTCGACAGTCAAGGAAGAACCGTATTACAAGGTTATAAGGCATTGGATTCTTATTCCTTTAAGGTAGCAAGAGATGCTTCTGAAACAAGTTTTTATGCACCATTAGTAACCAATGCTGACCCTGCAATTACTTTGATTAAAGGTATGCAGACTCGTTATTTTACGAATTATCAACTTTCTTTGAATTATTCAAGATCTTTTGGTAAACATAATGTAACCGGTATGGCATTGACTCAACGTGATAACTGGGATCAATATGGTGCTGGTTTACCGTATAATATTGTTGGTTTTGTTGGTCGTACTACTTATAATTATGATGATCGCTATTTAGCAGAGTTTAATTATGGATATAATGGTTCTGAGCAGTTTGCACCATCAAATCGTTTTGGATCATTCCCAGCATTTTCTTTGGGATGGGTTGCTAGTAATGAATCCTTTTTAAAGGATAATCCTATAGTTACTAGTTTAAAGATTAGAGGATCATTTGGTCTAACAGGTAATGATAAATTAGGCGGAAATAGATTTTTGTATCAAAGTTTTCTAAATATGTCAGGAGGGATTTTCCCATCACTTGGTCGCGGTCAATCTGTGGTGCAAGGTGCATTGGGTAATCAGGCAATTCAATGGGAAATGGCTAAAAAATCAAATATTGGTCTTGATTTAGAATTATATAAGTCTTTATCATTAACCGTCGATTTCTTCCAAGAAAAACGTGATAAAATTTTAATTTCACGTCGTACTATTCCGGTATTACAAGGTGTACCATTAGGAAATATACCTAAAGTGAATATCGGTAAGGTTGATAATAAAGGGTTTGAAGCCGAATTAACCTATCGTAAATCATTAAGCTCTGATTTATCCATTCTAGCGAAAGGAAACTTTGCTTACAATAACAATACCGTTGTTTTTGCGGATGAGGTTCAATTTGGTTCCGATTATGCTTACCGTTTAAGATCTACTGGTTTTAGTATAGGTCAGAGTTTTGGATATGAAATAGATTATTCAAATGGAAATGGTTATATCAATACCCAAGAAGAATTGGATAATTTACCTGATTATCAAGTTGGGGGAATTCCAAGATTAGGAGATTTTAAATACAAAGATATTACA
>Ga0233369_1000914_pt1 | contig 10626 bp, 9 predicted proteins | sample ElkDunMinimDraft_26_FD_191537 | JGI IMG/M metagenome (GOLD analysis project Ga0233369, IMG submission 191537) | Fecal eukaryotic communites from dung pellets of Tule Elk in California, USA - Elk Dung D16 | ecosystem: Host-associated > Mammals > Digestive system > Large intestine > Fecal | place... | reverse complement strand
CCACCGTGCCCATCCTGCTGGTGTGGATCTACATGGCGTGGGTGATCGTGCTGCTGGGCGCCGTGGTCACGGCCTACCTGCCCAGCCTCCTGGCGGGGCCGCGGCGGCGGCCGACGCCGCACGGCTGGCAGTTCCAGCTGGCCGTCGAAGCGCTGCAGCAGCTCGATGCCGCCCGCGTGACGGCGCGCCGCGGCCTGAGCGCCACCGAGCTGGCCGATGCGATGGCAGTCGACCTGCTGCAGCTCGAGCCGGTGCTGCAGACGCTGGTGCAGCTGGACTGGATCGGCCGCCTCAACGAGATCGACGACGCCGTCGGCACGCGCTACGTGCTGCTGGCCGATCCGCGCTCCACCGCGCTGGAGCCGCTGATGCGCCACCTGCTGCTGCCGGCCTCCGACAGCACCGCGGGCCTGTGGCGCAGCGGCCGGCTCTCCGCGATCTACCTGAAGGACGTGCTCTAGATGCGCCCGCCGGCCAGCACCGCCGAGATCGTCGAGGCGATCGCGCTGCGCGAGCCGCAGCGGCCCGCGTTGTGGGAAGAGAGCTCGCAACTGACCTACGGCGAGTTTCATGCGATGGTGGCGCAGTGCGCGCTGCTGATGCAACGCCTGGGCGTGCGGCCCGGCCATCGCGTGGCCGTCGCCGGGCCGGGGATCGGGGTGCAGCTGGTGGTGCTGCTGGCCGCCGAAGGCCTGGGCGCGCTGACCGCTTCGTTCGGCGCCGAGGACGACGTGGATGCCCAGTCCATCTTCGGGCACGTCGACTGGGTGTTCGCCGGTCGGCCGCAAGCCGTGCCGCCCGGCGTGCGCTTTCACCCGATCGACGCGCAGTTCCTCGACACGGTGGCGCAGCCGCTGGACAGCGAGCGTCCCGCGTGGTCGGCGGCGGCTTACCACGCACCCCAGCGCATGAGCCGTACCTCGGGCTCGAGCGGGCGCTCCAAGCTGATGGTGCTCGACCGCGCGGCCTTCGAGCACTGGGTCCACATCGGTCGCTCGCGTGCCGGCGCCGGCACGCAGCTGCGCCTGCTGATGCTCGGCCCCCTGGCGGCCAACGTCGCCTACACCCGCAGCAGCGCGTGCCTGCGCCGCGGCGGGCTGCTGCTGGTGGGGCACGGCCGCGACATCGCGCAGCTGGCGCCCAACGCCGTGTGGGGCCTGCCGCTGCAGCTCGAGCGGCTGATGGCGCAGCTGCCGGACGGCTACCGCGCCCCGCATCCGGTGACGGTCGCCAGTGTCGGCGGGCTGCTGTCCGCGGCATTGCGCGCGCGGGTGCAGGCGGTGTTCGGCGGGCAGATTTCCAACCGCTACGGCTCCAACGAAGTCGGCACCATCTGTGACGACCTGGACGCGCGGGGCGTCGGCCTGCTCAGTGCCGGCGTCGACGTGCGCATCCTCGATGCGCGCGGCGGCGACGTGCCCGACGGGGCCGAAGGCGTGATCGCCGTGCGCACGCCGGCGATCGCGCAAGGCTATCTCGACCGGCCGGAGGAGACGGCGCGCAGTTTTCGCGATGGCTGGTTCGTCACCGGCGACGTCGGCGCCATCGTCGGCTGGCGCCGGCTGCGGCTGGCCGGCCGGCACGACGACCTGGTCAACATCGGCGGCCTGAAAGTGCCGGCGTGGCAGATCGAGGACGCCCTGGAGCGGCAGCCCGGCATCGCCGACTGCGCGGTGCAGGCGGTCCACCTCGAAGCCGCAAGCGTCACCGTGGGCGTGGCGCTGGTGCTGCGCGCCGGAACCACTTTCGATGAAGCTGCCGCGCAGGTGCAGCAGGCGATGCCGGCGTTCGGCAACACGGTGGTGCGGCTGCTGGTGCTCCAGGCGCTGCCGGTGCTTGGCAGCGGCAAGGTCGACCGGGTCGGCTTGCTGCGCCTGTTCCAGGCCCAGGGCTGAGAAGGCAGCGACCGGCGCGGCGCGGCGGCTTATGGAGCCCGAGCGCCGTCACCGATCAAGGCCAACGGCGCCGCCCGATGGAACGCTAGACCGCGAACGGCGCCTGCAGGAAGCCGCGGAAACGCGCCCGCCCGCCCCGCGTGGGCGACGCGGTCAAGCGGTAGCCGGGAAAGCGCGCGAGGAAGCGGCCGATGGCGATGCGGCCTTCCAGCCGTGCCAGGCTCAGGCCGGCGCACTGGTGGATGCCGAAGCCGAAGGCCAGGTGCCGGTTGCCGGTGCGCGCGAGGTCCAACACGTCGGGTGCGGCGAACTGCGCGGGATCGCGGTTGGCCGCGGCGATGGACAGCGTCACCAGCGCGCCTTCGGGCAGGGCGACGCCACCCACTTCGCAGGCGCGCACGGCCCGCCGGTTGCCCAGCTGGTTCGACGACTCGAAGCGCAGGAACTCCTCGATCGCAGCGTCCACCGCCGCTTCGCTGCCGATCGCGCCCAGCAGGGCCTGCTTTTGCAGCGGCCATTCGTGCAGCGCGCACAGGGCGTTGCCGATCAGGTTGGTGGTGGTCTCGTGTCCCGCGTTCAGGATGAAGATGCAGTTTTGCAGCAGTTCGGTTTCGCTCAGCGTCTCGCCGGCGTCCTCGCCCTGGATCAGGCGGGTGAGGACGTCGTGTTCGGGGTCGCCGGGTTGGCGGCGGCGCTCGGCGACCAGCGTGCGCAGGTAGTGCAGGAACTCGCGCACGCTGCGGTTGCCCAGCGCCTCCTGTTGCGGCGTGAGCCTGGGCTCGAGCGCGCCGAGGATCGCCAGCGACCAGCCGCGCAGCGGCCCGCGGTCCTCGTGCGGCACGCCCAGCAGGTTGCCGATCACCTCCACCGGGATCGCCGAGGCGAAATCCTCGATCAGGTCGCCGCCGCCTCGCGCCGCGATGGCGTCCAGGAGCGTGTCCACCAGCGTGACCAGCCCGGGCTCCATCTGCGCGATGGCCCGCCGCGTCAGCGCCCCCATGATCAGCCTGCGCACGCGGGTGTGCAGCGGCGGGTCGTTGAACACGAGGCTGCTGGTGTGGTGCTCCAGCAGCGGCGCGCCGGCCCCGTACTTGGGCGTGAACTCGATCTTCTTGTCCGAGCTGAAGACGCCAGCATCGCGGTAGACCGCCACCAGGTCGGCGTAGCGCGTGAGGAACCACGAGCCATCGGGCATGCGGCGCACCGGCTCCTGGTCGCGCAGCGCGGCGTAGACCGGGTACGGGTTGGCGTAGAAGTCGGGCGGCAGGGCGCGCAGGTCGAACGACACGGCGATCTCGCCGGCCCGCTGGGCCGTCATCGCCGGCGTGACTACCACCGCGTCGCTCATGCCTTGAGGAAGTCGTGCAGCGCGAACAGCACCTGGTCGGGCGACTCGCCCATCATCTGGTGGCCACCGTCGACCAGCACGGTGCGCCCGTCGCGTGCCTTCGCCTGCAGCGGCTTTGCGGCCTTCGGCGGTGTCATCGCGTCCTTGCGTCCCAGCACGAACAGGGTGGGGCACTGCACCTTCGCCATGGCGGCCTCGCCGCCGGTGTAGCTGTCGCAGGCGACGAAGCCGCGGTGGAACACGTTGACGCGCGGATTGCTGGCCAGCACACGTCGCATCAGCGCGCGCGAGCCGCCATGCAGCCAGGTGCCCGGGCCGAGGGTCGATGGCGGCGGCGCCAGCGTGGAGTGCGAGAACACGTTGACCATCGCGATGGCCTTCATCGGTTCGGCTTCGGCGTTGTCCAGCAGCGCCGGCGACACCTTCATGGGCGACGCGGTGCCGACCAGCGCCAGGTGCGAGACGCGCTGCGGTGCCCGCGCCGCGGCTTCCAGCGCGATGAGCGAGCCGAAGCTGTGGCCGACCAGCGCCGCGCGCTCGACGCCCGCGGCGTCCAGCAGGGCCAGGATGAAGTCCGCGCCTTCCTCCACCGAGCGCGGCGGCTCGCCGGCGCTGCGGCAGTGGCCGGGCAGGTCCGGCGCCAGCACGTTCCAGCCGTGGTTGGCGAAGTAGCGGGTCTGCAGGATCCACACGCTGTGGTCGTTGAGCACGCCATGGATGAAGACGACCGTGGGCTTCGCGCTGTCGAAGGCCTTGCCGCCGGTGTAGCAGTAGGTCGTGGCCCCGTTGACTTCGATCTGCAAGTTTTCTCTCCTTGTCACCGCCCGGGATGAACCCGGGCGCTCAGCCCCGCTCCGCCGCCTTCAGCGCGCGCTTGAGGTCGTCGATCAGGTCGTCGGGGTCTTCCAGCCCGATCGACAGGCGGATGGTGCCCGGCCCGATGCCGGCGTTCTTCAAGGCCTCGTCGGTCATGCGAAAGTGCGTGGTGCTGGCCGGGTGGATCACCAGCGAGCGGCAGTCGCCCACGTTGGCCAGGTGGCTGAACAGCTGGAGCGCCTCGATGAACTTCTTGCCTTGCTCGCGACGGCCCTTCATGTCGAAGCTGAAGACCGAGGCCACGCCCCTGGGCAGCAGTTTCTGCGCCAGTGCATGGCTGGGGTGCGACTCCAGCAGCGGGTGGCCGACCCGCTGCACGAAGGGATGCGCCGCCAGGAACTCCACCACCCGGCGCGTGTTGGCCATGTGCCTGTCCATGCGAAGCGACAGCGTCTCGATGCCCTGCAGGATCAGCCACGCCGTGTGCGGGCTCATGCAGGCGCCGAAGTCGCGCAGCCCTTCGCGGCGCGCGCGCAGCAGGAAGGCGCCGACCGTGGACTCCTCGCTGAACACCATGTCATGGAAGCCGTCGTACGGCGCCGTCAGCTCTGCGAAGCGGCCGGAGCCTTCCCAGTCGAAGCTGCCGCCGTCCACCACCACCCCGCCAATGACCGTGCCATGGCCGGAGAGGAACTTGGTCGCCGAGTGGTAGACCAGGTCCGCCCCCAGTTCGAACGGCTTCATCAGGTAAGGCGTCGTGAAGGTCGAGTCCACCAGCAACGGCACGCCCGCTTCATGGGCGATGGCGGACACGGTCGGAATGTCGAGCACGTCGAGCCCGGGGTTGCCCACGGTTTCGCCGAACAGCAGCTTGGTCTCCGGCCGGATGGCGGCGCGCCAGCCGTCGATGTCGCCGGGCTGCACGAAAGTGGTGGCGATCCCGAAGCGGCGCATCGTGTAGTGCAGCAGGTTCTGCGAGCCTCCGTACAGCGCGGTGCTGGCGACGATGTGCGAGCCGGCGCCCATCAGCGTGGCCACCGCCAGGTGCAGGGCGGCCTGGCCACTGGCCGTGGCGATGGCGCCGATGCCGCCTTCGAGCGCCGCCACCCGCTGCTCGAGCACGGCGTTGGTCGGGTTGCTGATGCGCGAGTAGACGTGGCCCGGGCGCTCCAGGTTGAACAAGGCGGCGGCGTGGTCGCTCGACTCGAACACGAAGGAGGTGCTCAGGTGGATCGGGACGGCGCGGGCGCCGGTCGTGGGATCGGGGGCGGCGCCCGCATGCAGCGCGAGCGTGTCGAAGCCAGGGTCTGAATAACCGGGCATGGGGCCTTGTCTCCTCGGGTCCTGCGATGGAACTGCCCCGCATTGTGGGCTATATTCTTTGCACACCGCCACCGGCAGAGGCCGGCCGCCAAGGAGACAGCCATGAAGGTCAGCGACATCCTCCGTGTGAAGGGCAACACCCTCTACACCGCATCCCCCGACGAACCGCTGGCGCGCGCCATCGACACCATGGCCGGCAAGGACATCGGCTCGCTGGTGGTCATGGAGCACGGCGACCTGGTCGGCATGCTGACTTTCCGCGAAGTGATCCAGTCCATCGTCGCCAACCAGCACGTCGTGGGCACGACCACCGTGCGCTCGGCGATGGACGACCACCCGCTCACCTGCACCATGGAAACCGAGCTCGACGAGGTGCGCCGCATGATGCTGGAGCGCCATGCGCGCTACATGCCGGTGATGGACAAGCGCATGCTGATGGGCGTCATCAGCCTGTACGACGTCGCCAAGGCGGTCGTCGACAGCCAGAACTTCGAGAACCGCATGCTCAAGGCCTACATCCGCGACTGGCCGGCGACCGAAGACCAGCAGCCTTCGGCCTCGCTGTGAGCCTGCCCGCCGGAGGGCGGGCCCGTCCCCACGCGCCACGGGGACCTGTGGCCGGCTGAACCTATTCGACGCCGAGCAGGCGGTACACGCGGGACACGTACTCCCCGAACTCCGGCGTGGTCTTCACCTGCAGCTTGCGCGGCTCTTCCAGTTCGATCGCGAAGTTATCGGCCATGCGCGCCGGGCCGGCCGTCAGCACCGCGCAGCGCGAGCCCAGGAACACCGCTTCCTGGATGCTGTGCGTGACCACCACGAAGGTCTTGTGGCTGCGCTCCCAGATGCGCAGCATCTCCAGGTTCATCTTCTCGCGCGTGAGCGCGTCCAGCGCGCCGAAGGGCTCGTCCATCAGCACCAGGCGCGGGTCGTGGATCAGGGCGCGGGCGATGGCCGCCCTTTGCTGCATGCCGCCCGAGAGCTCGTAAGGCATCTTGTCGGCAAAGCCCGACAGGCCGACCATCTCCAGCAGATCGTGCGCGCGTTCCTTCGCTTCCTTGCGCGGCAGCTTCAGGATGTCGGCGGGCAGCAGCACGTTGTCGAGGATGGTGCGCCACTTGAGCAGCAGCGGCTGCTGGAACACCATGCCGACGTCGCGGCCAGGGTTGAAGCCGCCGCTGCCGCCCACTTCGAGCGTGCCGCCGTCGTGGCCGTGCAGGCCCGCCAGGATCTTCAGCAGGGTCGACTTGCCGCAGCCGGACGGACCCACCAGCGACACCATGTCGCCTTCGTGGATGTCCATGGTGACGTCGGAGACCGCCAGGAACTCCTGGCCGCGCTTGCGGTAGACCTTGCGCAGGTTGCGCATGCGGATCAGCGGCGTGCGCGTGTCCATGCTGGGTTCGGCGATGGCGGCGGCGTTCATGCCAGCCACTTGCCCAGGTTGGCCTGCACGAAGGCGTCGTCCGACAGGTCGCCGTGCTGGCGGTACACGCGGTCGATCTCCTCGGCCTGCCCGCGGCCCAGGCCTTCCTCGGGGTCCAGGCACCAGATGCCTTCGAGCAGCCCCTGGCGGCGCAGCACTTCGTGGCAGCCGGCGATGCAGCCGTGGAAGTTGTTGGCGACGTCGAAGAAGGCGGCGTTGCTGTCGGTCACTCGCGCGTCCAGTGCGAGCAGTTCCGGGGGCAACGCGCCGCCGTGGGCCGCCAGCGCCTCCTTGACCTGGCGCAGCTGCTGCACGGCGCTGGCCGTCCAGACCGACCAGTGGCCCAGCAGGCCGCCGCGAAAGCGCACCGTGACGGGCTCGCCGTCGCGCATCGCCACGAAGGGCAGGGCCAGGTCCAGGATGATGTGGTCGTCGTTGCCGGTGTAGAGGAACACGCGGTCCTCGGCGCGCGCTTCGACCAGGCCGCGCACGACGTCGTGGGTGCGGTAGCGATTGAACGGTGCGACCTTGATCGCCAGCACGTTGGGGATTTCGGCAAAGCGGCGCCAGAAATCGCTGGAGAGCACCGGGCCGCCGACCACCGTCTGCAGGTAGAAGCCCACCAGCGGGATTTCCTGCGCCACGGCCTGGCAATGTTCGATCAACTGGTCTTCGGAGGCCGACGCCATCGCCGCCAGGCTCAGCAGGCCGGCGTGGTAGCCCAGGCCGACGGCGGTGCGCGCTTCGGCCTTCGCCTGCTGCGTGCTTCCGCACAGGCCCGCGATCATGGCCATGGGCCGGTCGCTCCAGGCCAGGCGGTCTTCCATCGCGCTGCGCAGCACGGTCTCGTACAGGCCGCGTTCACGGATGGCGAACTGCGTGGTGTGCACGCCCACCGCCAGTCCGCCGGCGCCGGCGTCGACGTAGTAGCGGGTGAGCGCGCGCTGGCGGCGGCGGTCGAACTGGCGGTCGGCGTCGAGCGCGAGCGGGTGGGCGGGGATGACCGTGCCCTGCGCCAGCAGCGCCAGCACGTCCTGGGGCAGGTCGGAACGGTTCAAGGGCATGGGGAGACTCCTAGGCGAATTCTGGGCCGGCGACGGCGTGGAGGAAGGCGGGCTGGCCCGGTGGCAGGGCCTGGCCGGGGCCGACCAGCGCCATGCGCGCGAAGCCGCGCTGCGGCTGGAAGCCGGCGGCGTGCAGCGCCGCACGCATCGCGGGCCGCTCGTCCGGCACGTCGGCCAGCAGGGCGCCATCGATCGCGTCGCTGACATGCGTGAAGAGACTGGCGCCCGCGGCTTCGCTGGACGCCAGCAGCGGGCCCACGTGGTGCGCCGTGCGGCCTGCGCGCACCAGTGCCAGCGCATCGGCGCTGCGCACGCAGCGCGAGGAGGGACGGCCCAGCAGGTGCGCCAGCACATGCGGGCGCTCGAAACCCTGCGCCTGCCGGTCGAGGTCGACGATGGCGGTGATGGAAGCCACGTCCTGCACCAGGGCCGGGGCGATGGCGGCACGGGGCTCGCGGCGCCAGCGCGCCAGGCGCCACAGCGGCTCGAAACCGAACTGCCGGTACAGCGCCTCGCCCGCGGGCGTGGCATCCAGCATGGCGATGCGGCCGCTGTCGCGCACCTTTTGCAGGCAATGGGCGAACACGGCGCGCCCGAGACCCTGGCCGCGCTGCGAGGAGTGCACCAGGATCATGCTGATCCAGCTGACGCCGCTGGCCCCGGGGGCCGGCTCGTTCATCGGCAGGACGGCGCCGCTGGCGACGATGGCGCCGGACGCGTCGCGCACGACGTGGATGCTTCCCGCTGCATGGAACAGCTCCCAGTCGGCGGCGACCTGGTTCCAGCCGCTGTCGGCCACCAGGCTTTCGAGCATCGCCAGCGCGGGCGTGTCGAGCCGTGCGAGCGGTTGCACGGTCACGTCACGCGCCGCGGCGCTGCCCTCAGTACTTGCCATCCCGCGCCTCGAATTTGGTGGGCTTGCCGTACAGGCGCTGTTCGCGGCTGACCCAGTCGGCGACCCAGCCCACCAGTTGCTTGAGCGGCACGCGCGGGTAGCCGAACAGGCGCTCGGCTTCGCCCGTGTTCATCAGCCACGCGGTCGGCGCTTCCTGGCCGGTGATCGTGACGGGCTTGTCGAAGCGGCGGGCGAATTCCTCGGCCAGCCAGCGGATCGACGTGGTCTCCGGGCCGCTGACGTTGAGCGGCGAAGTCGGCACCGTGGCCGCGGCCAGGCAGCGCAGCGCCTGCGCGTTGGCGTCGCCCTGCCAGATGACGTTGACGTGGCCCATGGTCACGTCGACGGGCTCGCCGCGCCAGACCTTGACGGCGACGTCCGCCAGCACGCCGTAGCGCAGGTCGATCGCGTAGCTCAGGCGGAACAGCCGGCCCGGCGTGCCGTACTTCTGCGAGAAGTACTCGAACATGCGTTCGCGGCCGACGCAGGAGTTGGCGTATTCGCCGGGGGGCGAGAGTTCCTCGTCTTCGCTGGCGCCCTGGCTGGTCACCGGCACGAAGGGGTACACGCAGGCGGTGGAGAAGGCCACGATGCGCGACTTGCGAAAGGCCTCGGCCACGAGCGCCGGCACGTGCGCGTTCATCGCCCACGTGAGGCCGAAGTCGGCGTCGGCGCCGAACTTGCGGCCCGCCATGAAGACGACGTTGGGGCATTGGGGCAGGGCGGCCAGCGCCTCGCGATCGAGCAGGTCGCAGGCGATGGTCTCGATGCCGTGCGCCTCGAGCGACTCGCGCACGCCGGCTTCGCTGAAGCGCGCCACGGCGATCACGCGGCGCGAAGGCGGCATGGCGTTGCGCGCCAGCCGGGCCAGCGTCGGGCCCATCTTGCCGCCCACGCCCAGGATGATCAGGTCGCCTTCGATGCGGGCGAGGTCGTCCACCAGCGCGCGGGTGGGCGTCGCCAAATAGGCTTCCAGCGCGTCCTCCGTCGCGAAGCTCTCGGGGAAAGGCAGGTCGTCCAGCAGCGGCTGGCGGGCGTCGGATTGGGTCATTCGAGTCTTGCGTCCTGGGTGATGAAGAGCCGTTCCAGCAGCAGGACCAGCCCGTAGAGAAGGACACCCAGACCGGTGATCAGGAGCACGGCCATGAACACGGCGGGGGTGTCGAGCGAGGCCTGCACCTGGATCATCAGGTAGCCCAGGCCCTTGTCGGAAGCGATGAACTCGCCGACCACGGCGCCGGCCACGGCCAGCACGGTGGCGACCTTCATGCCGGAGAAGACGTAGGGCAGCGAGCCGGGCAGCTGGATGTAGCGGAACAGCTGCCAGCGCGAGCCCTTGAGCGCGTTCACCAGGTCCAGCAGCTCCGGTTCGGTTTCGTTGAGCCCGCGGATGGTGGTCAGCAGGATCGGGAAGAAGCACAGGCTGAACGTGATCAGGATGTTGGGCCAGATGCCATAGCTGAACCAGACGATGATCAGCGGGCCCATCGCCACCTTGGGGATCATGTTGAGCGTGACCAGCAGCGGGAACACCAGCAGCATCAGCCGCTTGCTGGTGACGAACAGCAGCGCGCCGAGGATGCCGAGTACCAGGCCCAGGGCGTAGCCGCCGAACACCTCGATGGCGGTGACGGCGGTGTTGGACGCCCAGGCGAGATTGCTGTTGGACAGGGTGGCGAGGATGCGCGAGGGCGCCGGCAGCACGAACTCGCGGATGCCGAACAAACGCACCGAGGCCTCCCACACCAGCACCAGCGCGACGTGGACGGCGACGATGGTGGCCCAGCGCGGCCAGGGGCGGTCGGACTCCGCGTCCAGCGTGGGGGTGGGAGCGAGCACGGTGGCCTCGTTGGCGCTCA
>Ga0233369_1000913_pt1 | contig 10631 bp, 8 predicted proteins | sample ElkDunMinimDraft_26_FD_191537 | JGI IMG/M metagenome (GOLD analysis project Ga0233369, IMG submission 191537) | Fecal eukaryotic communites from dung pellets of Tule Elk in California, USA - Elk Dung D16 | ecosystem: Host-associated > Mammals > Digestive system > Large intestine > Fecal | place... | reverse complement strand
GGCCCGTGCTGCCGAAGGCGCAAACGCCCGTAATCGCTCAGGCCCGATACCACCGGACGCGGCAAACACTCTGGAGAGACCGCCCGGCCTGGCCGGAACCGGCGCCGAAGGGGCACGAAGCGCGATCCTCGAGCGCTTCCAAACTCTCAGGCAGAAGGACAGAGGGGCACTACCGCCAAGGAACGCCCGCTGTCGTTCCAGCGCACGCTGGAACCCCGCCCTGCCGTCGAAGGCAGCGACCGGATGATCCCGCCCACCGGGATGGCACGCGGCGCCACTGGCGGCGCCCTCCACTCTCCGGTGCCTCCGCCATGTCCAAGCCCAGCCTGCGCGAACTCGAACATCACGACGCCTTCGTCGAACGCCACATCGGCCCCAACGACGCGGAGGTCGCGCACATGCTGCGCGAAGTCGGCCACGACTCGCTGGAGTCGATGACCGATGCCATCGTCCCGGCCAGCATCAAGCCCGAGGCCGGGCTCGATCCCGCATCGAGCCCCGGCCTCGCCCTGCCCGGCTCGCTGACCGAGGTCGAGGCGCTGGCCAGGCTGCGCGCAATCGCCGACAGGAACGAGGTGTTCCGCAGCTTCATCGGCCAGGGCTACTACGGCACCCACACGCCCAACGTCATCCTGCGCAACATCCTCGAGAACCCGGCCTGGTACACGGCCTACACGCCCTACCAGGCGGAGATCTCGCAGGGCCGCATGGAGGCCCTGATCAACTTCCAGCAGATGTGCGCCGACCTCACCGGCATGGACATCGCCAACGCCTCGCTGCTGGACGAGGCCACGGCCGCGGCCGAGGCGATGACCCTGGCCAAGCGCTCGGCCAAGTCGAAGTCCAACCTGTTCTTCGTCGCCGACGACGTGCACCCGCAGACCCTGGAGGTGGTGCGCACCCGGGCCGACGGCCTGGGCATCGACCTGCAGGTCGGCCCCGCCGCTGATGCCGCCGGCGTCGACAGCTTCGGCGTGCTCCTGCAGTACCCCGACACCTTCGGCCGGATCGGCGACCATGCGGCGCTGGCCGAGGCGGTGCACGCGCGCGGCGGCCTGGTCGCGGTCGCCAGCGACCTGCTCGCGCTCACCCTGATCCGGGCGCCGGGTGAATGGGGCGCCGACATCGTGGTCGGCAACACCCAGCGCTTCGGCGTGCCCTTCGGTTTCGGCGGCCCGCATGCCGGGTTCATGGCCTGCCGGGACGCATTCAAGCGCTCCATGCCCGGCCGGCTGATCGGCGTGTCCGTGGACGCGGCCGGCAAGCCCGCCTACCGCCTTACCCTGCAGACGCGCGAGCAGCACATCCGCCGCGAGAAGGCGACGTCCAACATCTGCACCGCGCAGGTGCTGCTGGCGGTCATGGCCTCGATGTACGCCGTCTACCACGGGCCCGAAGGGCTGACGCGCATCGCCCGGCGCGTGCACCGCCAGGCCGCGATCCTGGCCGAAGCCCTGCGCCGCGCCGGCGTGCAGGTCGGCGGCGACTTCTTCGACACGCTGCACGTGACCGGGGTAAACGCGGAGACCATCCACAACTACGCCAGCCACCAGCGCATCAACCTGCGCAAGATCGACGCCGGCAGCGTCGGCATCAGCCTGGACGAAACGGTGACGCGCGCCGACCTGGACGCGATCGCCAGGATCTTCGGCGCGGAACTGCCGCCGGCCGCGATCGACGCGCTCGACGCCGAAGTGCCGGACGCGCTGCCGGCTGGCCTGCTGCGCACGTCGAAGTTCCTGCAGCACCCGGTGTTCAACACGCACCACAGCGAGCACGAGATGCTGCGCTACCTGCGTGCGCTGGCGGACAAGGACCTGGCGATGGACCGCACGATGATCCCGCTGGGCTCGTGCACGATGAAGCTCAACGCCACGGCGGAGATGATCCCGATCACCTGGCCCGAGTTCGCCAACATCCACCCGCTCGCGCCCGCCTCGCAGACGCGGGGCTACCGCGAGTTGATCGACTCGCTGGAGGCGATGCTGGTGGAGATCACCGGCTACGACGCGGTGAGCTTCCAGCCCAACTCCGGCGCGCAGGGCGAATACGCCGGGCTGCTGGCCATCCGCGCCTACCACGCCTCGCGCGGCGAAGCGCACCGCAACATCTGCCTGATCCCGGAGTCCGCGCACGGCACCAACCCGGCCTCGGCGCAGATGTGCGGCATGAAGGTCGTGGTCACCAAGTGCGATGCCAACGGCAACATCGACGTGGAGGACATCCGCGCCCAGGCCGAGAAGCACTCTGCCAACCTGGCCGCGATCATGATGACCTACCCGTCCACGCATGGCGTGTTCGAAGAGGACGTGGTGGAAATCTGCGAGATCGTCCATCGCCACGGCGGGCAGGTCTACACCGATGGCGCCAACATGAATGCGCTGGTCGGTCTGGCCAAGCCGGGCAAGTGGGGCTCCGACGTCTCGCACCTCAACCTGCACAAGACCTTCTGCATCCCGCACGGCGGCGGCGGCCCCGGCGTGGGTCCCTGCGCGGTCAAGTCGCACCTTGCGCCGTTCCTGCCGCGCGGCCACGAAGATGCCGACGGCAGCGTGGGCATGGTCTCGGCGGCGGCCCACGGCAGCGCCTCGATCCTGCCCATCAGCTGGATGTACATCGCGATGATGGGCGCCGGTGGCCTGCGCCGCGCCACCCAGGTGGCGCTGCTCAACGCCAACTACGTGTCCAGGCGGCTCGCGCCGCATTACCGCACCCTCTACACCGGCCGCAACGGCCTGGTGGCGCACGAGTGCATCCTCGACCTGCGTCCGCTGGAGAAGGCCACCGGCGTCACCGCCGAGGACGTGGCCAAGCGCCTGATCGACTTCGGTTTCCATGCGCCCACGCTCAGCTTCCCGGTCGCGGGCACCCTGATGGTGGAGCCGACCGAGAGCGAGTCGCTGCACGAACTGGACCGCTTCATCGACGCCATGATCCAGATCCGCGACGAGATCCGCGCGATCGAGGACGGACGCCTGGATCGCGAGGACAACCCGCTCAAGCATGCGCCGCACACCGCGGATGCGGTGGCCGGGAGCGACTGGGCGCATGCCTATCCGCGCGAACTGGCGGCGTTTCCGCTGTCGAGCCTGCGCCAGCAGAAGTACTGGCCGCCGGTGGCGCGCGTGGACAACGTGCATGGCGACAAGAACGTGTTCTGCGCGTGCATTCCAGTGGACGCGTTCAAGGAGGAAGACGCGGCGGCCTGACCATATTTTCGCCACGTCAACAAGCACACCCGCAACCGCCCCGCAAGGGGCGGTTCGCATTTGTGGCATTGGCGTTGTTTTCACCAAACAGTCACAGGCCGTGACGCCATGCGGGCTGCCGACGGTTGTTCAATCGCCCTTCCACAACGTTGTCCACAAGCATCGTGGATAAGTTCGCAGCGGCCGCTGCGGGCGGTTCTGGGGCCGATGCGCAATGCAAGCCCTGCGGCGTTTTTTTTCCGCTCGCGCCGCGCCGCTTGTGCCTGCGGCGGTGCCGTGCTTGGCCCTCGCCTTGTGCGCCGCTGCGCAATCCGCCGCCAGGCGGCACGCCTCTGGGAGCCGCGTGCGAAACGTTTCTTTCATCTTCCCTGCTCGCAGCTGGGGGTTCATCAAGTTGAACCCGGGACACGCCCGAAACACACGGCTCTTTAACCCCGCCGGGAACACGCTCGCGCCACTCGACGCCCCGCTCGAGCCCAGGAGAACGTCATGGCAAACCAGAACGACCGCAACCAGCAGACCGACAGGCAGCAGACCGGCAAGCAACAGCAGCAGCAGCAAGGCAAGCAGCACGGCCAGCCGCAACAGGAACGCGATCCCCAGGGCAATCAGCGCGAGCAGGAACAGCGTCGCTGATCGACCGGTTGTCTGACAGGGAGCCCAGGGATGGGCTCCCTGTTTTTTTCGTGCCTGCGACGCCCGGCTTCCGGCCAGATCCTGCCGTGTCGCAAGCTGCGCCTCGACGCCCCCGGGCTGGCCTGACTAGGTGTTGCCGGGCGGGGGCAACGCGCCTTTGCTGTCCAGCCGTCGCTGCCCGGCATCGAAGTCTCCGCCCTGGCCAGACGGCCGGTCGCCAGAGTCGGCAACGCGGTGCGTGTCGAGCAGTTCCTCCAGGGGCGCCGGCCGTCCCAGCAAGTAGCCCTGGACATAGTCGCAACCCTGCGCCTCCAGCCATGCCAGCTCGCCGGGATGCTCCACTCCTTCGGCGATGGTTGCCAGGCCCAGGCCGCGTGCCAGCTGGATCACGGCCACGCAGATGGACGCGTTGCGCCCGTCGGTATGCACGCCCCTGACGAAACTGCGGTCGATCTTGAGATAGTCCAGGGGCAGGTTGCGCAAGTAGGTCATGCTCGAGAACCCGGTGCCGAAGTCGTCGATCGAGATCCGTACCCCCGCCGCGCGAAGCTGCAGCATACGGGCACGCGCCGCCTGCGGCTGGTGCAGCACGACGCTCTCGGTCAGTTCCACATGCAGCGCGCCGCGCGCCAGGCCATGCCGTTGCTGTAGCTCGAGCACCGCCTCGGCGATGTTGTCGCCAAGCAGTTGCACCGCCGAGACGTTCACGGCGATGGCCACGTCATGCAGGCCGCGCGCGACCAGCCGCCCATGCGCAAGGGCGGCCTGCTCGAGGATCCAGCGCCCGATCGGCACGATGAGGCCAGACGCCTCGGCCAGTGGCATGAACACCCCTGGCGGGATGAAATCGCCGTCCAGGCGCCACCGCAGCAGCGCTTCCACCGCCACCAGCCGACCGTCGGCAGCGCGCCGCACCGGCTGGTAATGGACCTCGAACTCGTCGCGCCCGAGCGCGCTGTGCAGTCGTCGCGCCAGCGCGATCTGTTCGGCGGCGCGGTCGCCCATCGAGCGGTCGTAGGGCAGCATCGGGACCATCTCACGACTGGCCTGCAGCGAGGCCAGCGCGGCGTGGCCGATGGTCCGTCCGGCGTCCTCGCCCGGATCCGGCCCCTCGGCGATGCCGATCCAGGCCTCGATCGGATGGGCGCCGCCGCGGGTCTGCACCGGCGTGGCGATCGCATTCTCGAGCGCGTCCAGCATCTCGCGCTGGCGCGCGGGGTCGAAGGCGACCACGATGAAGGATTCGCCAGGCCAGTACCCGGCGGTTCCGAACTCCTCGCCGATCCGAAGCACCCGCGCCGCCATCTCGCGCAGCAGCAACTCGCTGGTTTCCGCGCCCAGCGTGGGCGCGACGAGCTCGAGCCCGCGCAGGCGCACGAAGGCTGCGACATAGCGCGCCCCGGGCGCATGTCGCGCATTGACCTCGTCGATGACGACGGACACGCGCTTGAGGCCGGTGACGCTGTCGTGGGTGGCGCGCCAGGCCAGGTCGCGTTCGTACGCGATGCGGTCGCTGATATCCTCGGCCAGGACCAGCCGCGCCGGCCTGCCGTCGAACTGGATGGCGCTGCTGAACACGCGGACGTCCAGGCAGCTGCCGTCGCGCCGCCGGTGCGTCCAGATTCCCTCCACTTTCGACAGTTCCCGCTCACCGCGACGACTGCGGATCGTCGCCTCCCCCATCTCCCGCTCTGTCGGCGGGTGGATGTCGAGAATGGTCATGGCCAGGAACTCCTCCTGGCTGTATCCATAGGACGCGATCGCCGCCTCGTTCACGGCGAGGAAGCGCAGGCTGGCCTCGTCGAACACCCAGAACGGCAGGGGATTGCGTTCGAACAGGGCGCGGAACTGCGCCTCGGCGCGTTCGATGCGCTCGCGCGCCCAGTGGCTGGCGGTGACGTCGACGACCGTGCCGGTAAAGCGTTGCTGGCCATGGTGGTCGGTCACGAGGCCGCCGGTGGACCGGATCCAGCGTTCGGCGCCGTCGGCGGTCCGTATCCGCCACTCCGTGCTGTAGGACTCGCCCGCTTTCAAGGCGCGGGCGACCAGGCGTTCCACGCGTCCGCGGTCGCCGCCGTGCATCCGCTCGAAGAAATCGCGCACAGGCAGGACGCCCGCGCGAGGCTCGAATCCGAACATCGCCGCGGTGTACTCGGACACCTTGACGTGGCGGCCGTCGGCCTCCAGCCGCCACACCCCGGTGCGCGCGGCCCGCTGCGCCTGGTCGAGCCACTCGGCCTGCTCCTCGAGTTCGTCGACCAGGCCTTCGCGCACGCGTTCGCCCCGGGCCAGTCGATGCAGGAAGTAGCCCAGCCCCAGCCAGTAGAGCAGTACGAAACCGCCTGCGATCGACAGATTCCGATACCACGGCACCAGCGTTTCCCGGCGCCCCAGTCCCGCAGCGGTCACGATGTCGTAGCCGCTGTTCGCGCTGAATCCCGCGATGCGCTCGACGCCGTCGACAGGGCTGACGCGCACGCCCGCGGCCATGCCCCTGGCCTGGCGCAGTTCCGCCGGCAGCGGCGTATGCAGGCCCACGATGGCGCGGCCACCGTCCGGCTGTCGCGCAAGGACCACGCCGTTGCGGTCGAGCACCGTGGCCTGCCCCTCGCTGCCGACGTCGAGGTCGTCGATCATCTGCCCGATCGCGCTGGCCCGCATCCGCCCCAGCAGCCAGCGGCCATCGCCGAACGGCCAGGCCACGCGCAACAACCACTCGCCATCCTCGCCCGGTTGCAGGGGCCCGATCGCCAGGTGCTGGCCTCGCGACGACTGCGCCCAGTCGGGCAGCGCCGGGTCGCCCCGCCCCTCGCTCAACGGCCGGCCCGCGGCATCGACGACCACGATCGACTCGAGTCCCTCGCTGCGTGCCACCACGCCGGCGATCGCGGCACGCAGCAGCGCGTCGGCATCCTCCCGCCCCGCGCCGGCGTAGGAGGCGGCATCCGCGGCGATGCCCGCCATGGCCCGCTCCAGGCTGCCGAATTCCTGCCGCAGCAGCCTGTCCACGCCGGAGGAAAGCGCCAGCGCCTGGCGCTGCGCGGAGGCAAGGCGCACCGCACGGTCCTGCAGCAACAGCCATGCCAGGCCGAGCATGATCAGCGTACCCAGGACGATGCCGAGCACCAGCATCCTGGTGACCGGCCCGGGCAGCCGCTTGCGCGGTCTCGAAGACATAGGATCGGCTCTGTTCCGCCCGGGCTGCCGCTACCATGCCAACCGCCGTCGCGGGGCGCAAGCGCGGCAGCCGCCTGCCGCGCAGTCTGGCCATCGGCAGGCTGCGTCGACTGGTCTGGCGGCGCGCGGGCCGCCGCCAGCGACGTTCAATCCCGGGCGCGCCTGCGTACGCCGCGGCCCGGCGGCCGGGGATTGCCGCCGCTGGTGTACGCCGGAGGCGAGTAGAAGTTGAGGGTGCGCAGCAGGTCCTGGCCGGTGTTGCGGATCTCGTGCCGTTCGCCGCGCTCGATCACCAGCAGGCTGCCCGCGCGCAGTCTGCGGCGCGCGCCGTCCACGATCGCCAGGCCGGACCCCGCCACCACGTAGATCCACTGGTCGGCGCCGCGATGGAAGTTCTCCGGGCCGCCTTCGCCGTCGCCGGGCGCGATGACCATTTCGGCCGCCTGTACGCCGCGCACGGCGAATGCCGGGCGGAATCCCTTTCCGAACCGCAGGTGCTTGGAATGCATCTGGACCTCCCGCTGGGGCGGACGCCACCTTGCTGCAGGCCCGGTCAACGGTCCGCGAACGGCACGGCGCGCAGACGCGTCTTTCACGCCGGCCACCGCATCTTGGCCATGATCGGCCCGTCGCCGCATTGGCGCGCGGTGCGCGCCGGTCGTACCAGGAGTCTCCATGTCACTGACTATCGCCGTCATCGTCGGCAGCCTGCGCAAGGATTCGTTCAATGCGCGCCTGGCCGATGCGTTGGCCACGCTCGGACCCGACGACGTCGAGTTCCGGCGCCTTCGTATCGACGACCTGCCGCTGTACAACCAGGACGACGACAAGTCCCCGCCGGCGCCGGTCACCCGCCTCAAGCAGGCGATCCGCGAGGCCGATGGGCTGCTGTTCGTCACACCCGAATACAACCGGTCGATCCCCGGCGTACTCAAGAACGCACTCGACCACGCGTCGCGTCCCTACGGCGACAGCGCCTTCCCCGACAAGCCGGCGGGCATCATCGGGGTGTCGATCGGCGTGATCGGTACCGCCGCCGCGCAGCAGCACCTGCGCACCATCCTGGCCTACCTGGACATGCCCACGCTGGGCCAGCCCGAAGCCTTCCTCAAGGCCGACGACGTACTCGACGAGGCAGGCGGCATCGCCGAAGGCAGCCGCGAATTCCTGCAAGGCTGGATGGACGCCTACCTCGACTGGGTGCGCCGCCACGCCTGAGCCGGGCCTGCGTCATGCGCGCGGCACGACCCGCCTGCCGGCGGTGCGCTCCGCCCCCGCGGGCGTTGGCCCGGCGCCCGCCCGCCGCAGTCGTCGCGCCAGCACGCGCATGTGCTCGCGCAGCGCCACCGGTTCGAGCACGACGAAGTCCACGCCCAGCAGCGCCAGGTGGTAGCCGAGGACATCCGGCCGCTGCGCGCCGGTCTCCAGGATGCAGCGTCCCTCGTCGAGCCGGCTCAGGTGCCCCACGGACGGCGGGATGCGCTCGCGCATCCGCGCCAGCGGCGCCCGCAGTTCGATGCGCGCCTTGAGCGCATAGGGCTGGACCGAGATCGCGCGCGACACGAACGCGGCGGGATCGCCACCGGGAAGCTTGCGCGGCAGGAAACGTTCCCCCGCGCGCGGCATGCCGGCGATGCGGTCGACGCGGAAGGTGCGCCAGTCGCCGCGCGACAGATCCCAGGCCAGCAGGTACCAGCGCGCTTCGGTGGAGACCAGCGCATGCGGTTCGATCTCGCGCACGCTCGCCCGGCCCTCCTGGTCCGCATAGTCGAAGTGCAGGCGTTGCAGCGAGCGGCAGGCCTGGGCCAGTGCCACCAGACGGTCGTAGGGAACGCCGGGCCCCTCGGGCCCGAGCGGCAGCACCGCCGCATGCAGGTTGCGCACCCGCGTGCGCAGGCGCGCGGGCATGACCTGCTCGAGCTTGGCGAAGGCGCGCAGCGCCGCCTCTTCCATGCCCTGCACCGTGCCGGCGGTGGCCAGGCGCAGGCCCAGCGAGACGGCGAGCGCCTCGTCGTCCTCCAGCAGCAGCGGCGGCAGGTTGCGGCCGGCCGCGAGCATGTAGCCGCCTGCGGTGCCGGCGCTGGCCTCCACCGGATACCCGAGGCTGCGCAGGCGCTCGACGTCGCGGCGCACGGTGCGGCCCGTCACGTCCATGCGCGCGGCCAGCTCGCGGCCACGCCAGAACGGCCGCGACTGCAGCAGGGACAACAGCCGGAGCAGGCGCGCGGAGGTGTCGAGCATCGCCGCAGCATGCCACGGATCGCGGACCGTACCTGTCCGCAAGACGCGCCTAGCCTGCGCTTCCCGGATGCGCTGGCATCCGGCCATCCCATCCAGATCCGGAGCACGACCATGACCCTGAAACTATTCGCCGCGCCCATGTCCAGTGCCACGCCCGTGGTGCACGCCATCGCCGAGCTCGGCCTGGACTGCGACATCGTGATGCTCGACCTGGCCAAGGGAGAGCAGAAGGCGCCGGCCTATCTCGCCCTCAATCCGCACGGCGTGGTGCCGACCCTGGTGGCGGACGGCACGCCGCTGTTCGAATCTGTGGCGATCCTGCAGTGGCTGGGCGAGCGATACGGTGTGGAGCGCGGGCTGTGGCCGGCCGCCGGCGCGCGCGAGCGGCTTGCGGCGCTGTCCTGGACCAGCTGGGCCTATGTCAGCTATGGCGCGCTCGTGTCCGTACTGAACTTCGCGCAGAGTCCGCAGGCCGATGTCCGTCTGCACCATGCGCCGCTCGCCGCGGACGCGCTGGCGCGCCTCGATGCCGCGCTCGGCCGGCTCGATTTGCAACTGGCCAAGTCGCGGTGGCTGCTGGGCGAGGCGTTCTCGCTCGCCGACCTGGTGGTGGCCAGCGTGGTCACCTACAGCACGTACTGCGGTGTGGATGCCCGTGCACATGCGCATGTGCAGCGCTGGCTGGAGGCGTTCCAGGCGCGGCCGGCGTACCGGGAGACGTGGCTGGGCGAGACGCAGGCGGCGTGAGCGCCGCCGTCCTGCCGGTGGCGCGTCCGCATGGCGGCGCCGCCGGTTCGCCGACGCGGCTTCGGCCGGGACAACGGCGACAGCAACGGCAAGGGCGCAGGCGCGGGCGGAAGCAAGGGCAAGGCTCAGGCCTTCGGCCTGGCGCGGAACACCACGCTGATCCTCGGCCCCGCGTCCCGTACCTTGGGGATGCCGTGCTCGTGCGTGGTCTGCATCGCATGGCTCATCGCCAGCAGGCTTCCGGGCATGAGGTCGATCGCGATGCGATTGGCATGATCGCCGACCTCGCGGATATGCATGCGCCTGGGCGCGCCCAGCGACAGGATCGCGATCGGATGGCCATCGCCCAGCAGGTGCAGCTTGTCTCCGTGCATGGCCACGCTGTCGTGGCCGTCGCGGTAGAAGTTCATGCCGATCGAGGTGAACGGTGCCGGCACCCGCTGCCGCACGCAGTCGAGCATCTCGGCCAGGGGCAGGTCCGCGGGCAGGTCGTCCACGGCATGCGAGGCCAGCAGCCGGGGCACGTCGACCATGCGGTCGTACATGGGGCGACGCAGGTGGCGCCAGTCCGCCCCGTCCACCAGTTGCGCGAACCAGCGCTGCGCGGTGGCCGGATCGGCC
>Ga0233369_1000910_pt1 | contig 10644 bp, 5 predicted proteins | sample ElkDunMinimDraft_26_FD_191537 | JGI IMG/M metagenome (GOLD analysis project Ga0233369, IMG submission 191537) | Fecal eukaryotic communites from dung pellets of Tule Elk in California, USA - Elk Dung D16 | ecosystem: Host-associated > Mammals > Digestive system > Large intestine > Fecal | place... | reverse complement strand
GGTTGAATGTATCTACGGCAACCTGAGCATACTCATCTTTGTTGGTGATCTTGTACAATGAAGCTAATCCCATTGTGGCAAAGCAATCCGAAAAAATATTATACGGCTGGACCAAAGGCTTGCCGCTACGATCCAAAGCAAAATACCAATCTCCGTTAGCGTCACGACCATGATCCAAGATAAATCGTGCCCCATGCTCGGCAATAGATTTCCATTCTTCCTTTGACTCTACGCGATCATACATCGTAGACATTGTCCAAATTTGACGACCTTGAAGCCACATAAATTTGTCCGTATCGAAAACAGAACCATCGCGCTCTAAACACGTAAAATATCCCCCAAACTCTTTATCAATAGAATATTTCTCCCAAAAGGGTAAAACATTCAAGAGTAATTCACCCTTATATTTTCTTGCGTATTCGATCATTATATGATTACAAGATTTAGTATTTTATTTAAAATAAATCATCCACACAAATGCTATTTGTGTGGATGATTAGATATAGTTAATTAGTTGTTCAATCCTGCCTTTAGCTCATCCCACCATCCATAATTTATGATATGTACAATATCAAAAATCATGGAACCTTGAGATTTTTTACGGCACATTTTTAGTGCCTTGATAAATTGCTCCGGATTATCTTTGTATTGCTCTACATATAAGCCAGCGTATACAGGAGTCTCTCCTTTTACAACTTTCTCTACTAATTCAGCAGAACCTTCTACTGTATACCAGTCTTCTTTTTTAACGATAAGACCTGATTCAAGGGTTCTTTCGGCTGTACTGTCATCTTTAATTAATTCTGATTTATCAACTTCAAAATAATAATTACCTGTAGTAAATAAATCTAAAGCATCGGCATAACCATAATCTTTATATTTCTCTGTTGCCCAATCAAATTCTTTGCTTGGATCATATGATTTACTTGCGAAATTCACACCTACATCAAAATATAAAGGATACCAAGAGCCTGTATAATCACCAAATATGATATCAGGATTGATAGCTTTCAATTGTTCGCGTGTAGAATAAATAAAATCATGAATAATACTCGCTCTCCACTCCAACCATACTTTGTATAATTTGCCTTCTTTACGATCTTTTCCTTCGAAATAGAAAATATCTTGAGGATAATTCTCTACAGTATGTCCTAAATATTTTTCGAATGCAATCTTACTTGAATCAGAAAAATCAGCATTCAAATTATCAAAACGTACACGATCCAAAATAATACCATCCAACTTAGGGTATGAAGAAACTAATTCTTTTAAAATTGATTGCTCATAATTTCTTACTTCTTCCAACACTGGATTTACCATAGCTGAATATTTCGTTTTCTGATCGGTAATCTTCACAAATCCTTCTGGCAAGTATGAGATTGTTTGCCATGCAGCTTTGGTAGAATCTTCATATACAACACCTCTATCAAAGTAATTGTGACCCGCTACGAACACATTTGTAGATGCGTGAATTTTTAGTCCTAGTCGGTGACCTTCTTCAATGAAATAAGCCAACATATCCCAAGACAAGTCTTTCTTTACACCAGACTCTCCCCATGATTCCATCACAGGAGCGATTTTACTTGGATAAAGAACTTCTCCAGTTATCGGTTTAACATCGACTACAACATCCGTTACACCTACTTCTTTTGATTTTTCTAAATAGAAAGTTATAGAATCTTTAAAACAAAAACGGTCAAAATTGGCTGTGGCGTCAAACCATAAAATATTACGGTCAACAAAATATTTACTTTTATCATCCGTGTTTTTTTGTGTTGAGCATGAAATAAAAGTAATCGTACTAGCTAATACTAAATATAATAATCTAAACATGTTTTTAATTTTTTACTCCTGCCTTAACTGCATCAAACAACTCTTGCTTTAGGAAATTGTATTGTGGTACGTACATATGGACTACATCAAATAACATTACACCACCAGAAGTTCTGCCAAGCATATATTTTATACCACGAGATATTTCTTCTTTGCTTTTGTAATTGATATTACCGATATCCATACTACCATAAATTGGTCTTGTATTTTTAGTGATGTATTCGATACCATTTAAAGAACCTTCCATACTCCACCAGTGGTATTTCATACCTGCTGTAGCTGGATTTTCACTCAACATAATTTGCGTGAAATAATTCCCTGTCATCAATAAGTCTAATTCTTCAAAATAACCCGTTTCGCCATATCCAGGGTATGCCCAATCCATACGTAAGTTGTAATCTTGGAAAGGATCGTAATTTTTACTAGCCCAGTTTACACCTACATTATAATATGATCCATACCAAGCTCCTACATAAGCACCAAAATCAACATTTGATTTTACAGACTTCACAGCTGTACGTGCTTTTTTTACAAAATCTTGAATTACCGATGCACGGAAATACAACCATTGTTTGTAATATTTACCTGTTACATTTGGTACGATTTGACCATTACTTGATTTCCATGAGTTAACAATATCCTTTGGAAAATCCATATTTGCAGCGGAAGCATCATTGAATTTAGTTTTCATAAACTCAATAAACTTTTCTTTTGAATAATCCGAGAAATCGGCATTAATATCATTATAACGGCAATAGTCTAGAATAAAACCATCTAGATCAAATTTGCCTGTTATTTCTTTTATTAAATCTAATGCTCGCTCTTGAGCCTCTGGTTGTGCTGGATTAACGAATACCGCGTTTTGCACTGTGGAAATACGCGCTAGATTACCTTGTTCGTTAGCTACGACAATACTTTCATTCTTCTCTTTGAAAGTCGGATTGTCATATACATAACCAATTTTACGATTAGCATCGCCCTCTACGAAAGTTACAATCGATAGATAGGATTTCATTTGACGCTTTTTAGCTTCAGCAATTAAGAATTCTACATAATCTGTAGGTCTTGTTTTTCCGTCGCGTGTTGTTAAATCTTTACGCAAACTACTAGAATACATCGTATGACCAGTAGATGGCTTTACGTCTATTACAAGTCCAGTAACGCCCGAGTCCTTTAACTTATCTAAAATGGCAACAATTTCCGCTTTATCATTGAACTTACCGTAAGTTCCAAATACATTTGAATGTGCATCTACCCAAGCCAAAACATTACCCCCAGGTTTAGTTTCTATAGGTTTCTCATCGTCCGGTTTTGAAGGCCCTCCTACTTCAGGTGGAGCTGAAGGCTTGTCTTTTGAACAAGAAACCATCATGCAAACCAGTAAGACACTTAAAATATTCTTGGTACTAAACTTCATATTATTTAAAAATTATGCAGCTATGCCAAATTTTAATTTAGCATAGCTGCAGTAAAACTTAATTCTTATAAATCTATACAATCAAATTGTACACCTACTACACAGCCATTCGTAAACATAAAATATAAGTACATGTAATAACCATTTTCAGAGGTACTCATCACCACATCTCCTGTTGTATTACCATTTACTACTCCGTTATTTGAATTTGCTCCGTAAATTCCTGATGTCGACTTCCATAATACGCCTGGTGCCCCTACTGCTCCAGGATTTCCAGACATTGCTGATTCAGCATCATACAAGAATACATTATCAGCAGATCCCCAAGTAAATCCATTTACATGATTATATGCTGCGAATTTTGCATTATTAAATTCAATGTAATCAACTGCATTACAAACAAAGTTTCCATCAATTTTTCCGTTCTCATTAACTACATTATTCGTGTTGCCATTAACTTTACCTAGAGTGTTTTGCCCATAGCCAACTACAAAGTAATCACTTTTTACATCTGTTGGATTTGTATAAATTACATCAGCATTATTCCAGGCCCATGAATAACCATTTATAGTTACGATCTCTGGATCTTGTGAAGCTACTGCACCATTTGTTATTTTCCAACGTGCAAAACTGTTTTGTGAAGCTAGTCCTACTAATGGAGCTGTGATGATTGCATCTTTAGTAATATCACCAATTACTGACAACTTACGTCCATACCCAGCACCTTTAGCATCCCAAGAGATTAATAATTCTGGAGTGCTTGTAAGCGAAGAAAGCTTCCAAATCTTGAATATATTACCATCATTTGCAGTCAAGTTATTAATTAATATATTTCCTGCTTTATCTGATGTAGAATAGAAATTACGCAAATTACCACGAACTTCACCTAAATTAACTTCACCAACTTTCTGACCTGTAACACCATCAATATAAATGCTATTTTCATTTCTAGTATTAATAACTAAGTACTTGCCTGCTGCTGCAATACCACCAGTAAGATTGTCTACCGTAATACCTAGGTCTCCCTTTAACTTCTTAACGAACATGATCTTGCCACTTCCTGGACGAATACCCTTAGCCAGCTTAGATGCTACAACCTGTTGAACTTTATAATTTGTCTTAGCATCACCTGCTGAAGTAACCGTAAAGGTAAATGGAGACGATAAATTAACAGAAGATCCATTAGTAATTGATCCATCAGCATGTCTATTCAATGTATATGTCATACGTGGATTGTTCATCACTGTACCTGGTACCAGTGAGAAGTTAATATCATTGCCAATAATGATGGCATCTGTTTCTTGTGTTACACCACTTATATCTTCAAATGCAAGTTTTGCTGAAATCACACTAGTATTTCCTTTTTTGTTAGCTACGATAACATAATCTTTGCTAGTGCCATCACCTGCAGTTACAGTTACATGTACAGGCTTTGTCAAATCTGTAAAACCTTCTAAAGAAGGGGATAACTTAGCATCAGTAGGGATAGATGCTCTTAACAACATTTTAGTTAAGTCAACTTCATTATCTGAATCAATTGGATAATAGTAGTCTATATCTACGAATACAGTATCGTTACTAATACGACTATTAAAATGTCTATATCTGCCATCACCATCTAGTGATGCATAAAAATCTGCTATTATATTTTCATCATTAGGGAGAATATGTTCTGGCTTAGCACATGAATATACTAATGCACACACCATAATCAAACCTGTGATATTGCTTAAAAACTTTTTCATATTCAATAAGTTTATAGTTACCACCCTTTAATTTGTGTTAATGCCGTGTTCACCTGAACCTCAGCCTCAGGAATAGGTAAATAATACAATCTACCTGTAAAACTGCGATCTCTATCATCGGCTTGAACAGTCGTATATGAAACATCCTGTCCAGATACTTCGACACGATGGCCTGAAACACGTCTATTATTCAGCGTGATATGCGCTTTCCTCCAACGTCTTAAATCCCAAAAACGATGTCCTTCAAAAGCCAACTCTACCATTCTTTCGTGTTCTATAGCTGCTAAAGCAGTAGCTGCTGTATTATAGTTAATCGAGTTTAATTTACGAGCATTACGTAAGATCGATAAGGTTGCTGCCGAACCCGAATAATCTTCTAAGCCTGCTTTTGCTTCAGCCAAATTAAGGTAAACTTCACCTAAACGTAATTCAATCCAACTTTGAGAACTTCTATTAACTCCAAAATTTGTATTAGTCGGATCTAAGAATTTCTTCGTATAATAACCCGTCACCGTACGTCTTGGCTCTGCAACAGATGCATACTGCGCAAAACCCTCTTGCGCATCTGTAGTAGATGTATTCAGTGTCCGCCCTTTCCATTGAGCTCCGTGAAATAGGATCGAAGCGTAAAAACGCGGCTCACGGTTTTCATATGGATTTGCAGCATGAGCTACATTTGACCAAGAGAATTTAGAACCATCAGCCATCTCAAACTCATCAACTAATTCTGCCGTCGGCACACCATAAACCATAGTATTGCCATTGTTATCACGAGGAGGCGCATATCCAAAATCATATTGGTGAGTAATCTGTGGAGCTACAAAATCTATTCTCAAGATTGCTTCTTTAGTCGGTTCACTTGATTTTCGTGTAAAAATACTCCCGTAATCAGCTTCTAATTGGTAGACTCCTGAATTGATAACTGCTTCAGCAGCATCAGCAGAAATTTTATAATAATCTTTAGCACTACTTGCAGGGATACCTGTAAGCTCATCAGTATTGAATTGGTTAAGATCATATTTAGCAATCGAACCTGCATATAACGCAATGCGTGATAGAAGCGCATTTGCAGTACCTTTATTCGCACGACCTGCTAAACTCGTGTTTTCAAGATTTGCTGCTGCAAATTTTAAATCATCAATCATAAAATCGTATACCTCAGATTCAGATGAGCGTTGTCTATTTTTGTCAGCATACTCATTGATGTCTTTTAGAATCACAACAGAGCCATGAATTTTTGCTAACCAATGATATACGTACGCACGAATAAAACGTGCTTCGGCCTCAATTCTTAACTTCTCTGTATCTGTTAAAGTAGTTTTTGTGTGCAATCCATCTATGAATTCATTAATACGTCTAATACGATTATACGCTGATCCCCAGTAGTTTAAGCCAACACTTGCTGGAGAAAATTGATTCGCATTACTAATTAATATATTTACCGTACCATTTCCAGATACTGTAGATGTAAATTTCATTCCATCGGCTAGTGCATCCATCGCATTGTCGTAACCTAATCCAGGAAATACCCCAAATTGAAATGTTTTGAATTCGGCATATAGACCATTCAAATATAATTCTACTACCTCTGGATCCGACCAAACTATTTCACCTGTAAATCGATCTTGTGGCACTACCTCAATATCACAACTATTAAAGCCGATGACTGATGATGACAATAGTGCCATTAATGTATATTTAAATTTTCTTTTAAATTTCATAACCTTCTAATTAAAAAGTAACACTTAATCCAAATGCATAAATTCGCTGTTGTGGATAAAATCCTAAATTAACGTTTGGCATTTCTGGATCGATATACTTCAAGTGATCCCAAGTAAACAAATTTGATCCTGTAACGAATAATCTTACATTATCCATTTTAGCTTTATCTAAAATAGATTTAGGTAATGTATAACCCAATTGTATTGATTTAAGACGTAAGTAATCTCCTTTTCTTAACCAGCCAGAGTTTCCATTCGCATTGTGCGGTGAAACGCCTACTTTATTAGCCGTCAAACGAGGGTATTCAGCGTCCATATTATCTGGTCTCCATGCATTCTCCACTAAGAAATAAGGAGAGTTACCTCCGCCATAGAATGTTTTAGTCCATACTGTATTATCGTGAACTCCAGATACACCAACAGCACCAGCATACTCACCAGCCAAGGAGACATCAGCCAAAGCAGCACCTTGTAATAATGCTGATAAATCAAATCCCTTGTAAGCCATATCGATATTTAAGCCGAACATCAATTCTGGAATATTCGAACGACCTATAAACGTACGGTCACCATAAGCTGTAATTCTTCCATCACCATCTAAATCTTTAAATCTGAAAAATCCTGGAGCAATAATACCTGTAGATGGAGAAGATGTATTATTTGCTTCTTCCCAGGTCTCTATAAAGCCATCAGCAATATATCCTGTTTTCGCATGAATAGATCTTCCTATCACACTTAAATGAGCTGGTGTACCATCTGCTTCTTGATATTTTAAATATCTATTTTTTGACCAGTTGATATTCCCTGTTAAACCCAATTTGAAATCACCAAAAATATTATTGTATCTCAATTGCGCATCGAAACCTCTATTATCTACTTCACCAATATTTGCTAATGATGGATGATACCCACCGATAGAAGCTGGGTATAAACCACTTACACTGCCTAAAATGCCATAGGTATATCTATAGAACCACTCAAAGTCAAATCCGAAATTTTTAAACAAACGGGATTCAAAACCAACATTAAACATAGTTGACTCTTCCCATTTCAAAGCTGGATTAGGAATACCTGCAGAATAAACCGCAGCAATTGGCTGCCCTCCAATCACTATACCAGGTGAAGTTTGCTGTGCAAATGTCTGCATATAAGGAAATGTTCCCCTTTGAGCGCGGTCATTACCAGAACGACCATAGGATGTTTTTAATTTCAAAAATTCAATGGATGCATTATCTATAATTTCTTGAAAGAAATCCTCTTTAGAAACAACCCATGCTAAACCAGCACCAGGGAACATATTCCATCTATTATTTTTTGCGAAGTTTGAAGAAGCATCCCAACGCGCAGCACCTTCAAATAAGTACTTCTCACGGAAACCATAATTAAATTTAGCAACTACACCAGCACGTGTAATTTCTGCATTAGAAGAACCAGTAGGAGACACCAAGTCATCTTCATCCTTAGAACCATAGTTGATTTCATGAATTACTGTAATTGGGAAATTACTAGCACCTGCCGAGAATACATTACCAGTTCCTTTATAAAACTCATATAATAACAACCCTCCTACTGAATGATCATTAAATGTATTGCTATAGTTTAAGCTACCTTGTAAAGTCTGGCTATAGTTTGCAGAATAACTTTGTCTTAATGTTGTTTTAGAAATTCCAGGAACTGTATATTGAGGCACATACTTACCAGAAACTTGCTCTGGATCACGCATCATAGTGGTATATGGTTGCGTCCAAACTTTACCTTCCTGCGCTTCATAATCATAAGCACCTTGCAATTTAGCTGTTAAGCCTTTCACACCTGGTACAAAGAATTCTAAATGACCTGTACCTTGAAAAATATTCATTAAGTACTTTTGGTAACCCGATTGTTCTACAGAGGCAATTGGACTCATTAACCCTGCTCCGTTACGCGTAGCAGTATACTCCCCTGTAGGCGCATATAACGGCAAATTAGGTAACATACGGGTAGCTTGATAAAATGGATTCATGTACGCCGTATTATCAGGAGAAATACCTGGCGTATTACTTTCTTGGTTTCTCAAGCCAATATTTAATCCTACCTTCAAGTAGTCTGTAACCTTTGTGCTGATATTAGTACGAACGTTATATCTTTTAAAGTTGGTATGATTTATAACACCATCTTGATTTAAGTGATTAATTGAAGCAAAATACTGTGTATTCCCAGCACCACCATTGATTGTTGCAGCATGATGTTGTGAATAGCTATTATTACCCGCCAACATCCCCATCCAATCTGTATTCCCTAATAAAGGATTGTCATTAGTACCATTACGTACCGCATCAATCATTTCTTGTGAATACGTAAATGGAACAGCAGAAGCGTTATTATTTACCAACACATCATTATCCACTTCAGTTCCTTTATTAAACCACGCCATATAGTCTGGTCCATCTAAGAATTTTGGAAAGCGGGTATTTTCTCCAATGTTATATGAAAAGTCGTATGATACTTTCGGTTTTCCTTGTATACCTGATTTTGTCTTAACGATAATAATACCATTGGCAGCTTGAACACCATATGCCGCAGTCGCAACCGCGTCCTTAAGTACAGAAATAGATTCAATTTCATTTGGATCCAAATAAGCTAAAGTGGATGCTGGGCGCTCAATATCATCTACAATAATTAATGGGCTTTGATTACCACCGTAAGTACCAATTCCACGAACGTATAATGAAGCATTATCCGCACCTGGACGACCAGATTGCTGCAATGATGTTAACCCAGGAAGACGCCCCGCTAACGTATTGGTAATATTCATTGCAGGAGCTTTCTTTATCTCTGCACTACTGATTTGAGCAACAGATCCGACCATAGTACTTTTCTTTTGTGTACCATATGCCACGACCATTACTTCATCAATTTCATTATTAGATTCTAACAATGTTACATTTACTTGCCGATTATCTGAGACAGACACCACCTGAGTTTCATAACCCAAATAAGACACCTCTAATTGTAACGGAAATTTCTCCACATTAATAGTGAATTCACCATTAGATGAAGAGAAGACAAGTTGATTACTGTTTTTTAATTTGATTGTAGCTCCTGCGATTGGACTTTGCTTATCGGTACGAATTACTCCACGCAATGCCGTTTGCGCATAAAGAGTCATTGTACTAAACAGCATAAAAATCAAACAGAAAGCTCTAAACACATTAGATGTTGCGAAGTTTAGACATTTCATAATTTATTATTTTGTTGTTTTTGGTGTTTTGGTATTTTTCATAATACAGCTCTTGTTATTACTCTATTTTACAAATAAAGTATCGTATAGATGTAGATTTGGCCCAGCTTTTTATAAATAATTTTATTCTTATCAGGTTATTATTTAGATATAATTAGTAATTATTGGACTAATTTATAAATATTAAAAGCTATATCCAATATATTTTTAAAATAAATTAATAAATAAATCAAAAAAATACGATGCAATATCGCCAAATTCTATATATAAGAAATTTATTTGAAAACTGAAACGAAGTAATTTACTAATTAAGTATAGTTAATTATTGCATAAGAATAGTTTTATCTTGCTCAATTGCCTGATATACTTTTAATAAAGCACGTGGTACATGGAAACAGCCTTTCCATTTACCTCCTTTGAGTGTAAGCAATGGTTCGCCCTGACGATTCAAGTACCCGTACCATTCGCCATAAGTAGGATCCGAAAAACGTGTAAATGTATAGGCATCCAGTTTCTCAAACCACACTTTACATTTCTCATTACCTGTATATGCATAGCCTTTGGCCATACAAACTAAAGCTTCCAAATGCACCCACCACAATTTCTGATCCCACTCCAACTGTTGAGGTGGACGGTTTAAAATATCTTTGAAATACAATATGCCGCCATATTGCTCATCCCAACCATACTCTAAGGCGCGTAATGCAA
>Ga0233369_1000906_pt1 | contig 10683 bp, 4 predicted proteins | sample ElkDunMinimDraft_26_FD_191537 | JGI IMG/M metagenome (GOLD analysis project Ga0233369, IMG submission 191537) | Fecal eukaryotic communites from dung pellets of Tule Elk in California, USA - Elk Dung D16 | ecosystem: Host-associated > Mammals > Digestive system > Large intestine > Fecal | place... | reverse complement strand
AGTGCATAATTATAAGGAGCAGTCTTATTGTAAACAATATCTTCTAAATCATTGATGGCATTGACCCAATTTTTTTGATATAAATAAACTTTCCCTCTTAAGGCTACTGCAGCACCTTTCGTTACCCTTCCTAAATACTTGTCTTCGTATTTGACAGGTAAGTGTTCTGCAGCAAATGTTAAATCCTGAATAATGAAATTTTGGACTTCTTCCAGAGTGGATTTATCATTTTTTAGTTCGGCAAAATCTTTATTTAAATCAACAGATTCATCATAAATGGGCAATCCTCCAAATAAATTACTGAGTTGGAAATACATTAATCCTCTTAAAAATTTTGATTCTGCAATTAGGTTGTTTTTTTTGTCAGCATCTAATTCCATTTTTTGAATATTGGATATGGCATGATTAGCCCGTTGGATAAGGTCAAAGCCACTTTTCCAACGATTCGTGACCGTTCCGGTTCTGTCTGTAAAAGTCCCTGCTATAATATCTCCCAATCCTGTAGGATCATATCCTATACCAACATCCGTCAAATCATCATAGGAAAACTGCAATCCAAAGGTGCTTTCTTTTTTCAAATCATTGTACACACCCAGTACTCCAGCTAATGCTTGGTCCTCGGTTTTCCAAAAGGTGTTTCCACTGACTTGGTTATAAGGTACCGTATCTAACTTGTAACAAGAACTCAATGCTAAACAAGTCGAAATATATAATAAAGTTATCTTTTTCATCATTAATTCATTAGAAGGTTAAACCTAATCCAAACACGACTTGCTTCATCGTTGGATAATTGGTGCCATTAATTTCTGGATCCATCCCTTTATATTTTGTAAAAGTTAAGAAGTTTTCGAAAGATCCAAATACGCGTAAATTTTGTACGGCCATTTTTTGAGTTAGTGCATTTGGAAAGGTATATCCTAACTGAATGTTTTTCACTCGCAAATAAGCTTTATTTTGTAACCAAAAATCACTATTTATCGTGTTTCGGGTATTGGTATATGGTAATAGCCGTGGATAACTAGCATCTGTTTTTCCTTCCAACCAGCGACCATCTACTATTTCTTGGTTTAACTGATAGCCCCAACGTACCGTTGGTGTATAATGTAAATCTGAATAAATTAGTTTATTTCCCGCACTTCCTTGCAGGAATACATTGAAATCAAATCCACGATAATCGAATCCTAAATTAAACCCATAGGTTATTCTAGGGGCTGTACCATGCCCTACGGCAACCCTATCTTCGTCATTGATTAACCCATCCCCATTAGTGTCTTTATACAATAAATCTCCTTTCTGAGGTTTACCATAAGCCGCAAATGGATTTATTTGCTTATTGGTTTCAGGATTTATGGGCGCATTTGCAATCATTTTTTCAACCAATTCTAAATCTGCATCGGTTTGAATAATTCGGTCGGATAAGAGGATGTATTGGGTATTGATGGCATATCCTTCTTGGATTAAATTGGCACCTGATATGGATCGATCCTTGCCTTTGAATTTTATGACTTTATTATCAATAAATGTGATGTTTCCGTTCACATTAAATTTGAAATTATCTCCAATTTGATCCCTGTAAGATAAATTTGTTTCAATCCCTCTATTCCTCACTTTTGCGGCATTGGTTCTCGGGATTGATGCATCGCCTACTACCATAGGTGCCGGTAAATTTATTAATATATTATTGGTAGTTTTATCAAAAACATCCACGGAACCACTCAACTTATAATCTAATAAGTCGAAATCTAGTCCAAAGTTTAATACGTTTGTACTTTCCCAAGTCATTAAGCTATTACTTAATCCAGTTTGAGCAAAACCGATATACAATTGATTATTTAAAATGTAGTTTGCAGAATTATATAAGGATTGATATTCATAATTGTTTATGCCTGAGTTATAGAAAAAGATGTCATCTGTTGTGCCATTATTTCCTAAAGATCCATAGGATGCTCTGAATTTTAAAGTAGGCATCCAGTTGATATCATAAAATTCTTCTGAAGATATTTTCCATCCAAATGATGCCGAGGGAAAGGCTCCCCATCTGCTTTTTCCAGTCATAAATCTTGAAGAACCATCTGTTCTAAAATTCGCTTCAAACAAATATTTATCATCCAAGGACAGGTTCAAACGCCCAAAAAAGGATCGCATAGTCCAGTCAGTTATATTTCCTGATGCGGAAGCATCCATGGTTGCAGCGTTTAAAACACTTAATGAAGGGTCAATTAAATCAAGCTTTGAAGCTGCAAACCAACCGTCTTTTAAGTATTCTTGACTGGCACCTACCATCACTTCATACTTTAAACGATTATCAATCGCTGCATTTTCATATTTTGCAATTCCGTCCATGTAATATCGATAAGTTTTAACCGATTGATTGCTGACCGAACTCCTACCCGTGCCGGCTGTTGCTACTGAATTAGTTAAAAAATTCCAACGATCATTAAATACAGGTTGGCTATAAATGAAATCATCATTGTAGGTGTATGTATAAGATCCTTCAATACTTAGACCTTTTACAGGTTTTAATTTGGCAAAAAACCTACTTACAAATCTATTTTTATTTATGTCTCCTTTCTGAGCGTATAAACGGTGTAATATGTTGTTAGATTGAGGGTCGTCTTCAGGATTATTAGGAGATCCAAATCGTCCATCGGGAGCTCGAAGGACCATACCAGGTGTACTCGCGGCAGCGTATAAAAATACATCATTGATCAGGTTGGTGCCTATCATCGTTTTCGATACGACCCCATTTATATTGGCACCAATATTCAACCATGGTTTTACATCAGCTTCTAGGTTGATTCGGCCAGTGTGTCGCTTATACGTTGCTTGTTCTATAATACCTGGATTGTCGAGCAAACCGTACGATCCGAAAAACTTTATTTTATCACTTCCACCAGTAAAGGATAAATTGTGGTTTTGAGACACCTTATTTTGGAAAAGGGATTCTACCCAGTCTACGTTCGGATACATTAATTGATCTCCGGACTCATTCGATCGCCATAAGTCAATTTTCTCTTGCGAAAATATGGGTTTTGCATTCGCATCTCCATTTCGATATCCTTCATTTATTAACTCCATGTAATCGGCATAATTGGAGACCATACCAATCACATGCGATGGTTTTTGCGAAGAAAAGAAATTGTTATAGATGACTTTAAATTCGTTATTCCTTCCTTTCTTAGTCGTAATTAGAATAACCCCATTGGCGGCTCTAGATCCATATATTGAAGCAGATGCGGCATCTTTAAGAACAGAAATACTTTCCACATCTTGGGGATTAATTAAATTCATATCTCCCACCACCCCATCTATTACAACTAAGGGATTGGCATTGTTCAAAGTACCTTGTCCTCGAACTCTTAAGGTTCCACCATCTGCTCCAGGACGTCCAGAACCTTGTGTGACCGATAATCCGGGTGCTTGTCCGGATAAACCTGCTGATAAGGAGGTAATCGGTCGACTTTCCAACACCTCAGTCATTTGAATGGAGGAAACTGCACCCGTCAGATTTTCTTTTTTCTGCGTTCCAAAGCCTACTACTACAACTTCATCTACTTGAGTGGAAGAAACTTGCAAAATGATTTCCAAATAGGAATTTCCTTGAGATTGCATTTCTTTCGTTGCATAACCGACAGAGCTTATTTGTAATACTGCATTTGCAGCATTTGCGGGCAAGCTAAAGCTTCCATCGGAGGCCGTTTTCGTCGCAATAGTTGTCCCTTTTATCTGAATAGTTGCTAGTTCAACCGGTTTACCTTCTTCATTGACTACTCTTCCCTTTATCGTTTCTTGGAGATTGCTAGATTGTAAAACTAGGTTTCGCTGTTTATTGTCCTTGGCAAGCAATGGTTGAAAGCAACCTATGCCAAGAATTAGCAAAAGGTATCGGCCCATGTTTAGCTTCAGAGGCCATTCCTTCTTTGGTGAAAGCGTATTATTAAATTTCATATGAATGAGATTAAATATGGAAATTGTTATAAATGGATATGGCATACAAGATAATATGCTTGATAAATGATACAATGAAATATTAACGAAAACGATTTCATGAGGTTTATTTTTTTTGCTTTCTATGAATTGAATAATGCGCATGCTGATTGTATTTAGTATTATGGGCCAGTGGCATATCCTTTTTAGAATATAATTTAAGTGTGGCAATGAATTTTTAACTAATTTGCCTTAGAAACTAGATCGAATTCTTATGTTAAGAATCATTTTACTCCCCATGTTGCTCTTGATTGTTTTTCAAACCTATGGTCAACAAATCATCACTTTTCGATTGAATGAATCAAATAATATACTTCTAAAGACCTTAGTTAATGATCAGGATAGTTTAGTATTGATGTTTCAAATTGCTATGGAAGATGCTGCAATTTCACCAGATCGAATTAACGCTGCAAATCATCTAAATTTTAAGGAATCGGATGTGAGTGTAGGCAATAAAATTCAGGTGGGGGAATGGACTTGTACTGATTTAATTTTTTATGATAATCAGTTAAGTGCTAAAGGTTCTGATGGTAAAGTGGGGACTAAACTGTTTAAGGACAAATCATTTAAAATAAATTACGATCAAGAGAGGTTTGAAATTTTTGATCAGTTACCAAATGTAGAGGGCTATGAGGCAATACCTATTCGGACAATAGATGGAGTCTATTTTTTAACGGTGAATAGTACGATTAACGGTAAAGAATTAGCCCATCAATTTTACCTTCAAACGGGTTATGCAGGTGGCTTACTGTATGATAATGTGTTTTCTGACCTTCATGATTTAAAAAATAAGTTAAACATTATTAAAAGTACGACCTTAAAAAATGCTTCAGGGAAAGAGGTGATAACGAATGATGCGATTATAACTTCTTTAAGTATTGGACCTTGGAAGTTAGCTGATGTAGCCGTTGGTTTTTTTGCTGGGGAATTAAAAACGCAACAGCTTAGTTTGTTTGGCGCTGACCTAATGAAGCGATTCAATTGGATTTTTGATGTAGATAGAAAAATAGCTTATATACGTCCCAGTAAATATTTTGAAGCAATTTCTTACCTGCATCCTAAGAAATAATTGATCAGCTAAGATATCTCACCGATTAAAATAATTTCTTAGATATCCAACGAATTATTGATCGTTCCGATAATTGTATTAAGTTTACTTAATCTTTTTTTATGTAGTTTTAATTTATATTAAAAATATCCAAGTATAAACGCATGGCTTCAGTCACTTTAAAAGATTTAGCTGATCAATTAAAACTTTCTGTTTCTACAGTCTCTAGAGCATTAAATGATAGCCATGAGATCAGTGAGAAAACTAAGGCACTGGTAAGAAGATTTGCGCATGAAATGAACTATAGTCCCAATTTAGTCGCTCAAAGTTTAAAATTGGGAAGAACTAATATCATTGGTTTGATTGTTCCAAACTTAATAAGTTCGTTTCAAATGCAATTATTAGAAGGAGTACAACAGGGAGCCATTCTTAATAATAAGAGTTTAATCTTCATGCAGAGTCGAGAGAACCCGAAAGAAGAACAAAAGTGCATCAATACTTTAATGCAGCAAAATGTGGATGGAATAATTATTTCTCCTTGTGCAAATAGCAGCATCAAGTTTTTGTCTAAAACCAATGAACAAATTCCATTAGTACTTATTGATCGTATTGATTACGATCTTCCTTGCCATCGAGTAGGGGTAGATAGTGAACGAGGAGCATTTGAAGCAACTAAAAATTTGCTACATTTTGGAAGAAAAAATATCCTCGTTTTAACCGGTAAGAATATAGGTGTAAGCTCTAAAAGACTAGCGGGGTATAAGAAAGCCTTTATGGAGGCGGGTTTAGATTATCAACCTGAAAATGTATTACAAGTAGATTATGAACTTAATCCAAAAGATTTTCAATCACATTTGAAATCTATTTTGTTGAAAAAATTGAATCAAACTACTTTCCCCTGTGCGATCTTATCCCTCACCGATAATTTAACCGTATATACCCTAGAAATATTATTAAAAGCAGGATTTCGAATACCTGAGCAAGTTCGACTTGTTGGGTTTTCTAATCTTTCTTATGCCGAATCCTTTAATCCGACCTTGTCAAGTATTGTGCAACCTGCTATCGATATGGGGCAAATGGCCGTAAAATATTTAATAGATTCTATTACGAATAAGGACTTTCCTCCAGTAAACCCTAAGACTACCATTCTAAGTCCAAAAGTCTTCTTCCGACAATCTTAACTAACGCTTTAGGAGTAGTATAATTTCCAAATTAGTGGTTTTATCTAATTATTACGAAAACGTTTCCGTTGATTACACAATCGTTTGATTTTAGCATTAATAGATTTCTCTGATAAATAATTAATAATATTGATTTCTTTCTTCCGGAGAGAAAATTATAACTATCTAAATTATTCTTCATGAAATTATTGTACAAAATTTTTGATCCTCCTGTACTTTTGTCGTGCATCATGATCCATAAGAAACAATCTCTTTTGGGGCACATGAAAGACAACAACTATGGAAGAATTTGCCAATTAACGTTTTCAATATCAGGCTTGTTGATGTTAATCTTCCTCAGTTTGAATTTAGTTCACGCTCAACAACTGAATACAAAATCCACTAATTCACAAATTAAGATTTCTGGTTCTGTTAAAGACAGTACTGGGAATATATTGGCTGGAGTTTCTGTATTATTAAAAGAGAAACAAAGTACTGGAACTACTACAGATCTGAATGGTCTTTATGTGTTGAATGTACCATCTGCTGGAGTTCTTTTATTTCGTATGTCTGGATATCAAACGCAGGAAATTCCTATTGCTGGTCGTGAAAATATAGATGTTGTTTTACAAGAAAGTAACGATGTGATCGATGAAGTGGTGGTGACTGCATTTGGCCAAAAGGCCAAGAAAAGTGACTTAATTGGCTCAGTAACAAGTTTGAGCCCCAAAGAACTTCGGGCGCCAGTTAGTAATTTAACAGCTGCTATACAAGGAAAAGTAGCAGGGGTGGTGGCATTTCAAAGGAGTGGGGAGCCTGGAAATGATAATGCCGATTTCTTTATTCGTGGGGTTGGAACTTTTGGAACAAATAACAGACCTCTTATTTTGGTAGATAATATGGAAGTAACTGCTGATGACTTGGCACGCATACCCGTAGATGATATTGAAAGTTTCTCCATTTTACGAGATGCTACTGCTTCAGCAGTTTATGGATCTAGAGGGGCAAATGGTGTCGTATTAGTCACCACAAAAGTCGGAAAAGAAGGGCCCGCATCCATTAATTTTAGAGCAGAACATCGGGTTTCTACACCAACGCAGAAGATTCAATTTGCAAATCCAATTACCTGGATGAAAATGTATAATGAAGCTGTTGTGACTCGCGATCCTTTAGGATCTGAACCCTATGATCAATATAAAATCGAACGTACAGAGGCAGGTGATGACCCTATTGGATTTCCAGCGGTAGATTGGCTTGGAAGTCTTACAAATCCGACAACGACAACTCAAAATTATAATCTTAGTGTATCTGGTGGAGGGCAAATTGCTACTTACAATGTAAGTGGAAATTTCACCAACGATAATGGTCTTTTAAAAATGGATAAGTTGAATAATTTCAATAATAATGTAAACTTCAAAGTGATGAATTTGCGTAGTAATATTGGGGTAAATTTAACGAAATCAACCTTTGCAATGGTGAGAACCGTAGCGAACCTCCAAAATTATACTGGTCCACCGACCAGTGGAAGTGAAGCTTATAATCTAGCACTTCGTGCTAATCCGGTGTTATTTCTTCCAGTGTATCAAGCTGGACCTAGCCAATCGTATATCAATCATCCCTTATTTGGAAATGCTAAAAATGGGCAGTATTCTAATCCATACGCTCAAATTATGCGTGGTTATTCTGAACGTAGAAGAAGTGATATTCAAGTCCAATTAGAATTAAAGCAGGATTTATCCGAGCTTATACTAATGGGTTTAAGTTATAGGGGCTTGGTCAATTTGACTAGAAATTCTTATTTCGCGCAGTCTAGACAATATAGACCATTTTATTATGAACCGATTGGTAGATCGTCGGCAGATAATTCCCTGTTTTTTAGAGAGATTAATCCAGAGGAGGGTACTGAATATTTAGATTTTTCTCCTGGAAGTAGAACGCAGTCTGCTATTTTTTATTTGGAGAATCAACTTTCCTACCAGCGCACATTTGATGATAAACATCAAGTCTCTGGGATGTTAATTAATACGATCAGAGATGATGTGAATACACCTGTGGATAATAATATTTCATTGATTAATAGTTTGCCAAATCGAAATATTTCTCTCTCTGGAAGTTTTACTTATGGTTACGACAGTCGCTATCACCTCCAATTCACTTTTGGATACAATGGTTCTGAGAAATTTTCAGAAAAATTCAGATGGGGATTCTTTCCTTCTTTTGGAGCAGCATGGAATGTATCTAACGAGCAATTTTTTGAACCTCTAAAACCTATCGTAAGTAATTTCAAATTACGTTTTACCCATGGAACTTTGGGGAATGATAATATATTAAACACTAGGTTCTTTTATTTATCTGAAGTGAATTTAAATAATGGAGGAACTGGATACTCGTTTGGGCTCCCTGCAGAATATGGGGGACGGTCGGTGAATGGTGTTATTGTTAATCGCTATGCCAATCCAGATATACACTGGGAAATATCTAAACAATCAAATTTGGGAATTGATTTAAGCTTCTTGAATGGAGCCTTTACCTTTACCGGAGATTTTTACCGCCAAATGCGTGATAACATTGTTCAGGCTAGATCTTTATCATCTATTAATGGATTAACGGCATCAGTTTTTGCTAATGTTGGGAAATATAAAAGTCAAGGATTCGATGGGGAATTAGTGTTCAATAAAACTTTCAATAGTCATTTTTGGATGCAAGGTAGAGGAACATTCACTTTTTCTACTGGGGAATACCTTTTCTATGAAGAACCAACCTATCAGAATGAATTTAGAAATCGACTGGGTAAATCCGTAAATCACCAATTTGGATACATCGCTGAGCGATTATTTATTGATGATAATGAAGTTTATAATAGCCCTGCACAAGAATTTGGTTCTGTGGTACGTGGAGGAGATATAAAATATTTGGATGTAAACCGTGATGGTAAAGTAAACGATGATGATCGCATGCCTATAGGTCATCCAACTACTCCAGAAGTAAACTACGGTTTTGGATTAAGTGCAGGTTTTAACGGTGCAGACTTTTCATTTTTCTTTAGCGGTGTAGACAGAACCTCCTTATTTATTAATCCTTCCACGTCAAACACCCAAACGAGTCGTGGTATAGCTCCATTTGGCAATGAGTTTTCTCCAAATGCAGTTTTTCAAGCTTGGGCAGATAATTACTGGACTGAAGATGATAAAAACATCTACGCCGTATGGCCAAGATTAAGTGTCTCTCCAATGGCAAATAATACTGTACAAAGTACTTTTTGGATGAGAAACGGAAATTTAATTCGATTGAAACAAGTGGAATTAGGCTATACCCTTAATAAAAAGTTCACAGAAAAATTCCGTTTTAAAAGCTTCAGAGTTTATGCTAGTGCAACAAATTTATGGAAGTGGAGCTCCTTTAAGTTATGGGATGCTGAAATGGGTGGAAATGCAATGAATTACCCCCTTCAGAAAGTGTTCAACTTTGGTGTAACCGCAAATTTATAAAACCATGTATGCTAATCGAAAATTAGCTGAGCCTTTAAGATGATAAAAAATGAAAATTTATAAAAAAATATTGTTGATGGGTGTAATTGTTGGATTAACCCAATCATGCAACAAATTTCTAGATGTAGTGCCCGATAATGCTCCAGTTCTAGATCAGGCATTCGCTATGCGCACGATGGCTGAACGTTATTTAGTCACTTGTTATAGTTCCTTACCACAAAGTTTTTCCATAACTGGTAATGCGGGATTACTTGCAGGAGATGAATTTTGGTTGAACTCTGAATCCATCTATTCCGGATATTCCAATTGGCGAATTGCCTTGGGTAGTCAAAATGGGGATAGCCCATTATTAAATGCCTGGGATGGAAATAACGGTTCCAATAGTTACTGGATTGGAATTACAAATTGCAATACCTTCTTAGAGAACATCATGAAAGTACCTGATATGAATGAGGAGGAGAAGTTGATGTGGAGTTCTGAAGTGAAGTTTTTAAAAGCATACTACTATTTTCTATTGGTAAAACAATATGGTCCACTACCTATTCGAGATGAAAATATTCCAATCTTTAGTGCACCTGGCACCTCTCAGTTAGCAAGAAATTCAGTTGATGAATGTTTTGAATACATCATAAAGCTAGTAGATGAATCTATGGAATATTTGATGGAAGATGTAGCATCCATCAATACTGAAACTGGAAGGATAACCAAAATCGTAGCGAAATCGATGAAGGCTGAAATGCTAATATATGCTGCTAGCCCATTATTTAATGGGAATAATGGGGAAGAAGCATCCATTGAAAACAATGATGGAAAGGCATTGTTTAACCATACTTTCCAAATGGAAAAATGGAAAGCGGCGGCAGATGCTTGTAAAGAGGCAATTGACTTTGCGCATCAATTTGGCAAGAAATTACATGCCTGGAAAGGAATTGTCAACAGCAATCCACAAGTAAGTACAAAAAACCAAATGAACTTAAGAGAGGCATATAGTGAGAATACC
>Ga0233369_1000901_pt1 | contig 10729 bp, 11 predicted proteins | sample ElkDunMinimDraft_26_FD_191537 | JGI IMG/M metagenome (GOLD analysis project Ga0233369, IMG submission 191537) | Fecal eukaryotic communites from dung pellets of Tule Elk in California, USA - Elk Dung D16 | ecosystem: Host-associated > Mammals > Digestive system > Large intestine > Fecal | place... | reverse complement strand
GCCGATTATCATCAATGTACTCACGATCTACGCACAATTGTTTGGGCTTACAAGGGAAGGGTAGGGAAGTGCAGACAACAAAAAACCCGCACTAGGCGGGCTTCTTGTAGGCTTTCGGGTGGTTTTGGCACCACCTGAAATGAATAGATGGTGCCAGGGACGGAACCGAACTTACCGCTACAGGCTGCTTGTTTCCTGGTTTTGTGTGGTTCGCTGGCTAGGCGATGTCCCCAAAAAAGCCCCCAAAAATGTAAGTGCTCCGCTCTTCCGGTCATCTTCCGATTAATGCCAAGAAAAACTGAGAACGAAGGTGGCAAAAAGATTTTTTTAGCCTGAAAGCGATAGGGGGAGGAAGCGTTATGAAGAAACTAGGGATCTCCGCGCCCATAGCCCTATAAAGTATCGTTATCTGCACGCCGCTCACAGTATTCGTCGTCCCGCCTATCGGAGCGGTGCCGGACGGTAGAGCCTTGGTTATGCTCCTGCTCAACAAAACAACCTTGTGCTCATGCGATGCCTGAGCGCATGGTGGGGTGAGATTTCTGTGCCGAGGCATCGCACTGGGAGTCGTCAAAAAACCCAACGGTCCAGCTGCGCCTGCCATTCCTGGACTGGCTTTTGACGGTAAAGGCTATGAGCGGTTGCGCGGCTAAAGTAAGACGCTCTTTGAACGCTAACGCAAGGAAGCAACCAATGGATTATCTAGTCCTCCCTCGCAAGGGAGGCGAGCACATGACTTCCCGGCTCGGATGCTGACGATACGTTTGCGCATCTACTTCTTGATGGCATCACGATCCGCGTCGGCCAAATGGATGGCAACCAGGTGAAGGTCTGCATCAATGTGCTAGGGGATCTACAGATTCTGCGCGGCGAGGTGGAAAATGCATCAGCGGAAATCTGGCTGGACGCGAATTTAGCTACAGCAGCTATTCGTAACATTACTAAGGGAGCAGGGCGTGAGCAAAAACAAAGCAACCAATAGCCAATTCACGCAAGTAAAAAGTATAAACATCAATCAGTTTCGGGGATTAAAAAACTTGGTCGTTCCGCTAGGACGGAGGATCACATTGATTTGCGGAAAAAACGGAACATCAAAGTCCTCAATTCTCGGCATTGCTGCTCAGGTTTTCAGCTTCGAAAAGGACTATGTGAAAGACCAGCCTCTGACGTATAGGGCTCTCACCGGAGAGAAATTTGAATCCAGAGTATCTGAGCATTTTAGGCTGTCTAAGAAGTTTGATAAGCCAGACTCAATGCATACCTCTGTTTCAATCCGTGACGGATATACTTCGGAAGACGTAGATTTAACACTTAAGCTTTACGACTCGAAGGATCGGAATAAACCCCGACCGATCGTCCGCGGCAACACTCTGTCTGACGGAGAAAACACTAGCCGGAATGCGACACACCCGGTGATTTACTTGAGCCTTAAAAGATTGACCCCAATATCGCAGCGCTCTAAATATTCAGAGCATGATATAGAGTTTCTATCGAAAAATAGTCGCGATTTCGTTGCGCTCAGCAACAGGCTGCTGAGCAAGAGATCTGCCGTGTCGGTAACCGCAACAACGGGTACTATCAAGTCGGCGGCTGTTCATGGGGCAAATTATGACCACGACTCAGTATCTGCTGGAGAAGATAATGCCGGGCAGATTCTTCTCGCGCTATTCTCATTTAGAAAGCTCCAAGAGGAATATGCTGACTACAAAGGTGGGCTGCTGTTAATCGACGAAGCTGATGCAGGGCTGTTTCCTGCCGCTCAGAAGCAGCTCATTAAAATCTTGTCCGAGGAATGCAAGTCTTTGAACTTACAGGTGGTAATGACTTCGCACTCACCGACGATGATCGAAGACTTGCACAGGCTAAGCGTGGTTGATGAGCAGAATTACCAAAATATCTATCTAAGCGATAGTTATGGCCCAATACAAGTTTTCGAGAATGTTACATGGCCACAGATATACGCTGATCTACACGTACAGACCATAGCTGTAGATGCTAACTTGTTACCCTTAGTAAATTTATACTTTGAGGACAAGGAGGCTTTCGATTTTTATGCGGCCATAGTCACCGACAGGATGTTAAGAAAGCTAACCAATCCTTTAAAAGATGTTGCACTTGGATGCTCTGAATATATCAAGCTCGTCAAACGCAAGATCCCGGAATTTTCTAGTAAGAGCCTCATTATTCTAGATGGCGACGTGGAAGGCGTGAAAGGTATGAGCAGCATTTTGAAACTGCCTGGAAACCTGCCGCCAGATCAGCTAATTTTTGAGTTCTTATATAATTTGCCCCCGGAGGATATATATTGGAAGAATAGTTCTGGATTCAATAAGCCCGTCTTCATGTCATTAATACAAAAAATATTAGACGTGCTTAAGATTGATCCTGCCGATGAGGTTATAGACATGGATAGCCTCGTCAAGAGCTATCGGAAAGAATCTGGACCGGAAGATCAGCGCTTACGAACGCACTTCAAGAACTTCGCTAAAGACCCTACCTTTCTGAGCATGGTTAACGGAGGGGCGGCAAAAAACCCTTATAGGGCCTGGGTGAAGCACAACGCCGGGCTAGCCGAGATATTCAAAGAAATATTGAGGTCTAGCGTGCGGAGCACCATGATTGATGGACATGGGATTGATTCAGCCCTGCTCAATGTTCTTGACGCGCCGGTTGTAGCTAATAAATCCGAGGCGCCGGCTCAGTGATGAGGCTGGCCAACGACAAAAGCCAGCGCTAGACTGATTTCTCACGCCCACGGACCGACCATGTACTCAAACAAGCTTTACACCCCTCTACGCTACCCTGGAGGAAAGGCCCGTTTCGCGCCATTCATTGCTGAGGTGATGCAGCTTAACCGCCTGGCAGGCGGGCATTACCTTGAGCCGTATGCCGGGGGCGCTGGGGTAGCCTTAGAGCTGTTGTTTCACGGCCATGCGTCCCATGTGCACATCAATGATTTGGATCCGGCAGTGAATGCGTTTTGGGTGTCTGTCACCCAGGATCCAGAGGGCATGCTTCGCTTGCTTCACGATACGCCCGTGACCATCGAACAATGGCACCGGTGGCGCGAAGTCATGCTTGGCAAAGTGGAAGCGACTCGGTTAGAACAAGGCTTCGCCACTTTATTCGTGAACCGAACGAATCGTTCCGGCATTCTTAAGGCTGGCGTAATCGGAGGTAAGGCGCAGACCGGCAAGTACAAGTTGGATGCTCGATTCAATAAGGAAGCGCTCGCCATCCGCATTGCTAGAATCGCCGAAAATGCAGCCTCGATTTCTGTGTACTGTGAAGATGCCCGGACGCTCCTCATGCGTTGCGGCGAGCTTCTGCCAGCTAAATCGTTGATCTATCTTGACCCGCCGTATTATGTCAAGGGTCGGGGCTTGTATCGGAATTTCTATGATCACTGGGACCATCTAGAGATTGCCAAAGTGCTCAAGCCCAAGACATTTAATCGCCCCTGGGTCGTCTCTTATGACAACGCTTCCGAGATTCGCGAAATGTACCGAGGCAAGGAGGAGCTTACATATGGCCTGTCATATTCTGCTCAGGAACGCTACTTGGGAGATGAGGTGATGTTCTTTAAAGCCGGCTTAAAGGTTCCTGACGCAGCTATGTTGCCACCTACTTCTCTAACTGCCTGAGCAGACTGCCCCGCATCTTTAGAGGGCAGTTTTGAATATCCCGCTGGCCGCATCGAGCGCGGTAAGGCAAATCGGCCGTAGCTGACACTTAACACAGGTCTATTCCAGCGGAGGGGGCGCTGGCTTACTACGAAAGCCGGGAATGATGACCCTGTAGTGGCGCTTGTCCATTTCAGCCTGAAACAGGTCAACACGCCTGCCGATTCTAAGAGAAGCAGCTTTCACTGCGCTTAGCAGCTGTGCCATTCGCTCGTCATCCGCTTTGCACCCAGCAATGACGCTGGTCAGCATTGATCCCTCATAGTTCGGAAATTCAGAAGAACCGCCCCGGCGGATGACTCGATGTTCCTTTTCATATTCCCATTGGCGGGCTTTCGAGAGGATGACAGTGTCCAACAGCTTCGCGGGTTCCAGATCCACATCGCAAACGTCCAATACGGGTCTATCGTCCGTATAGCGCACAGGCAGTGGGCACAACCTTGCTTCCTTCAGAAATGACGTTTCCTTCGTCAAGGGAACCCTAAACTCCACAACAAATCCGCTATGAAACTCGGCGTAGTGAGACCACATCAGAATATTCGAGGGATCGCTAGATAAGCAGCAAATGCTGACGTTCATGCTTCCCATCATATCCTTGAGGAGTCCCCCCTCGCGCATATAACTACCAAGACGGTTGTTAACTCGTTGGTTGGCCAAATGTCTTTTGGCAGGACTAAGGGCCACATGGCCTAATGCCGCTTCGATGTCAGGCCTTTTTGCAGAGTACCCAGCGACGGTAGCGGGCAAGACGACAGGCTGGCAATCGAATGGATCGTTGAAGCTAAATGGATCCGAAAATTTAATTGTGCCCTCCGTGAGCACGCGGAGAGAGCCCGCGTTCATGGGGAGGTATTTGTATAGAAAAATGTGGGACATGGCGACCTGCCTACAAGGTGAGCGAAGTTTAGCCAATTCGATGGATCTGGAGTTGGCGAAAGCCTTGAGACAGAGTGATATGGAGGTTTAGCTCTTCTTAGAAGACCTGTGAGAGGCCTTCGAATACTAGCGGCCCCAGCCTGAAGAACTGTCTTCTTCATTCTGGTTGCCTATCGTCTGGTTCAGGCCATGCCCTGGCGACGCTTCGCTGGGGAGTAAAACGGATCGGCCCCGATCTTTAGATACGACAGATTCGGCGCCCCGCGACTCCCACCCATGGCCCCCTCATCCGTAACAGCGGTCGTACTTAAGCCCGTTTGGAGCTCTGGCGGGTCAATTTGCTCCTTAGGTTTTCTTAGCAGTTTAATGTTAGCGATTGTTAGCAACTGTTAAGGTCACTAGACACCTACAGTTAGTCGAACGAGGTGCTTCCGCACCTTGCCATCCATCTCGCCAAACGATAATTCGTTATCCACCATCTCCCGCATGCGTTGCTCACGCTCCAGGCGCTCACTGGTTGCATCGGCAGTAGCAACAAGGCACTCCAGATAGCGAACTAATTTTGCGGTGCCCCGCCAGTCTTCATCGAACTCGGGGCTGAGTTCGCGCACCCGCTCCAGGGCGGCATATGCTTGCAATCCGGCAGAGCAAACGGCTTGCAGGTCGCGCCGGTCTTGGTTGTAGCCTGCGATGGTTATACTAGCTTGCTCCGATACGCTGTTTACCAGGCAGGCGAACTGCTCTTGCATGGCTTCGGATATAGCGTTTGCGATAACGCCTTGGTTCGTTTCGGTTGCGTCGGCAATAGGATCGTCGATGAGTCCGCACAGAAAATCCAACGGCACAACATATAGCCTGGCATAACGCATGAGCACAGGTAGCGGCGGAATACGCTCGCCATTTTCGGCAAGCGACACTTGCGTCTGCCCCTTGTAGCCAAGCTGGTCGGCTACCGAAAGAGCGGTCATCCGCGCTGCAAGCCGCGCGGCCCGAAGTCGTGCTCCGATAGTGCGAGCCAGCGCGTTAGTATTTACGGTCTTCATTATGCCTCCAGGATATTTGCGTCAGGCCATGCTGGCGGGGCGATGTGTGGGCTTCGGAATAAGTCATCAGTTGGCCGGCCGTGTCGGCGCAACAGCGCGGCATGGCTCTCGCGATGAATTGGCGTGTGGCGCGGTGTTGCTTTCGGCGGGTGAGGTACACGGCGTGTCCATCGCAGCCTGGGCGGTGGGGCTGGGGTGGCGCAGAGGCTGTAGATAGACCATTAGAGACACTCCGCTGCGATGTGCCGGAAGGACGTTTCCTGATTCGAAGTCCTGCTTGTCCTGATGTCCTGCTGATTGATTAGCCCTGAATCGTTTTGCAGGACATCAGGACTTTCAGGACATCGATTCCGTAGCTTTTTTCTTACCTCCCACCTCACCGCTCCGCCAACTTTACCCAGGCATTTGCAGTCGATGTCTAGCTGTCGAAGTGCCGGGGCCGCACGGCGTAGCGCATCACCCAACCCTTTGGGCGACTTTGGCCAAGAATCGCAGCCAGCTGGGCGGTAGCGCTCCAACGTCAACAGGATGTCCTTTGCGGACGCGGTCATACCCTGCGGGCGAACTTCAAAGAGATCGACCACAGCAGCCGCCACCGGGCTGGCGTCGATGGTGCGGGCGAGGCTTTCTTGCCGGCTGGCGCCGAACTCCCGCATGAAATCTTCCGGTTGATGGCCAGCCGCCTTCGCAACCGCCATACCAAGCAGTGCGAACTCGACCAGGCGCGGACGCTCATCAGCAGGGAGGCTCATACTCGGCAAGATGGCCAACGCATTGGCTGCCAAGTCTAGTAAAGCCCCTAGCAGCTCTGCGCGGCCGCACTCGTAGTCGCGCCAAAGGCTGGTGACTTCGCGGCGCTCTGTAATCACCGGCGTCTCGATAGTGATAGCGCGATCTACCAAGTCTTGCGCGGTCACGGCGGCGGATATGCCGTTGAGGATAATGGGGCGCTTTACGCTGATGATGCTTTCCTCGGTGTCCGAGTAAAGCTTGCGCTTGGCGAAGCCACCCCCAGTGGCCAATACACATAGGGCATCTTGCATAGGCGCCGAAAGGTGAGAGATATTTTCGTAGCTCACAAGTGCACAGGCGCCAGCACTAACGAAAACATCCTCAACCGATTTGGGCGCCCCGCGCAAATCGCAAGAGTTAGGGTCGATCAGACGGCGAAGGGCCGTCTGAGTAGTACTCTTTGCGCTGCCCTGTTCGCCCAGCAGTTCGCAGACCGGAAACGGCGTATCGGGGCGTAAACAATCGACCAGCCAGGCCAGCACTAGCAGGCGGCAGCCGTGCGGGACGTTGGCGACCTTCCAAAGCAGGTCAAGGCTGCCTCCGACGGCGGGCTCCGGCAGCGGTTGCATGCTCTCTGGACGAACGAAAGCGACCTCAGGGGCTGCTGCGATTTCCCAGCGACCTGGACGCAAGCGAATTGCGCGGCTACTACCGGGCACTGCTAGGTCAAGCCAGTATTCTCCATCAGCACCAGCAAAGCGCAGATGAACCATGCGCTGCTCGCCTTGGAAGCGGCCCAGGCCAGCCAGCGTGCCCAGCGCTTCTCGCACTGACTGCTCGCGTGGCGCCTTGCCGGTCTCGCTGTAGAAGCCGGCCAGCAGACAATCACGAAACTGACGAGAGGCTAAGTTACAGACCTCGCCTGTCTTGCGATTGGAGGCGTATACGTCTTTATTCGCATCATGGAACAGCTCGAAACGATGCTCCACAAACTTGACCAGCTGCGATGCTTGGCTTTGATTTTCATCCTCGGGCTCTGGCTGAGTCTCCGTAGCCAACTCGACCAGAGCCGATAGCTCTCGGTCCAGCTGGTCGATGCGCTCTTGCGCCAGCGCCAGACGGGTAATGTCCTCATCGCTCAGCGGGCCGGCGACGCCTTTCGCGGCATCGATGACCAGCCGCTCGAAGTGTCGCTCCCTCGCCAAATGCCCCCTGCGGTATTGCTGACGCTGCTCGTTGGTCAGGTTATCTACGAATAGATCGCGTAACCCTAGGCCGACGGCAGCTAGCACGTCGTGCGGTTCGCAGCCGGCGTAACAGTGAACCAAGGCTCTCCCATCCTCGCCGCGCGTCAGACTCAGGGAAGGTGACTTGTCATCGTGGGCCGGGCAGCAGGCTAGGTAGCGCTCGCCATGCTGCTTTGCTCTTTGTAAACGAGAGAGTAGTAATTCGAGCGGATCGACCGCTGGGCGGGTCAGGGAAGTCATGGGCTTAACCACGATAAGACTCCCTCTTCAAGCGATCCGTGCGTCTAGGGAAGTTCTGATTGCGCTCGAATACGTGGCAATGAACGAGCCGCCTGGTTTTTTTCAGGCCGATCGATTCCGCCGCTGCCTTCGGGTAGCGTTGAAAATTAATCATTGAGTTAACTCTCTAGCGTACTGGAGCGCTTGCGCGGTTTGCGGTTACCGCTCATGCGGCGCGAGTTCTTGCGCTGCTCCAATTTCACCAGCACCGCACGGGCGTGCCGGCGATGGCTCTCTGTGATGCTATAGCGGGCGATGGGCTGGCTGGCGTGGGGTACCTTTTCTGGTACACGCTTGATCGTTACGCCGTATGTGTTTGCTAACGAGGAAATGGTGCTGTGCAAGCTCCAGTCCCCTAGCTTGCGGGCGGCCTCATACTTATTCAGAGAGCCATCGACTAGCAGATGCGTTAGGACAGAAGCGATCAGGGTAGGTGCGGTGATATACCCGTTGTACGAATTGCCGCGTTGCTCTATGAGGCCGGAGGTCGTAATCATTTCAAGCCATCTCTCGCTGAGCTGCGAGCGATTCGCACCATTGCAAAATCTCCGATTCGATCCATGCAACTGACTTCGGGCCTAGCGTGACCTGAGCGGGGAAGGTGCCGGCAGATATGCGACGGTAAATCTCGGACGTGGAGAGGCTGGTGTAGTCTTTAACCTTGTTCAGCTTAATGAAACGGCGAGCAAGGTGGGCACTGGTATTAGGTATTGCCATCGCTTGTGTCTCCTTGGTTGCAGTGGGGAGCGATGGCTAGGATTTAATATTTAACTCTCGTCAGTTTCGATCCATGTTATGAGGCGCACAAAATTCCGGAAGATTTCGAGGGTCCAAAAGTTTCCCTTTTTTACTTAGAGCGTAACGACGCGGCTTCGACCGAGGCCAGGGCTCGTAGCTCAGCGGCGCTACTCATAAGAGCTTTGGCTAGTGGTGCGACAGTCTTGCGTAAGTTTTCTTCGCCCATATCGTATCGGCTGATAGCTGCTGCCATCACCCGGTCAGGAATGTGATTGCCAGTCTCTTCTTCCCATATTTTCAGATCCAGATATTGCAATAGACCGTAACGAGCCCACTTCTCGTACAGCCACTTTTTTCTCCTAGGACGGTTTTCCTGCGTCGCCCTTTTTTCATTTAGCCAGTTTGAAAAAGCATCAGTCAGTGCGCTATCAGAAACACTCAAATCGACCAGCAGTGGTTCTCCGTGTTCATCGATAGTGCCTATAGCACCTTCAGCTCCTTCCCAGGTATCCCACGGCGCACTGCTTAAAAGAGGCTCCCAGCGGCCGGCTAGGTTCCTGCTTCCTATCGTTTCGGCACTGTCCCGATCTTGGTCGATCTTAGAGATAAGGTGGTTGATAGATAGATCTCTTACTGGTGAATCTCGAACTTCTAGCTCGACGTCTCCTGGAAACCATATGTAGCCCCTTCCGTCACGCCAATTCAAAGGCGTCCTTCTAAGCATTTCCAGGTCTGGCTGAAAGATATGGCTAACTTTCGATATGCCCGTCTGCTTTGCTGCGTTTAGTGCACTGAATACCTCTCGGCGAGCATGTAAACTTCCGTGCCATTCAATAGCGTTGAAATCCGCGCAGCCGCATCCAGCATATTTGTCTATTCCGAACCAGTCAGGCAGATCTTCCACTCGTTCGATCTTGGCCACATCGCACTCCTTGGCGCTTCATTCGAATAATTTGTGCATCCAATTAAGGCGCGGCGGCGTTGCGGGACCGGGGCAGGCTGAATGAGTCACGCCTGACGCTTGATGCTCACCACGTTTGTCCCCGTACACAGCGCATCTATCGAATCGGCCCAGGCTTGCATCATTTCCCGGCGCTGCTCCAAGTAGGTGGCGTGGTTGTAGGTGTCGCGTATCTCGTCGTTGTCGCCGTGGGCTAGCTGGCGTTCGATCCAGTCGCGGTTATAGCCGCGTCCGTTGAGTTCGGTGCTCAGCAAGTGGCGGAAGCCGTGGCCGGTCTGGCGGCCTTCGTAGCCCATCAGGCGCAGCGCCTTGTTAATCGTGTTCTCGCTCATTGGCCGGTCGGGGTTCTGTTGGCCTGCAAACACTAGCGGGTAATCGCCTGTGATTTCCTTGAGCTGGCGCAGGATGGCAGCGGCTTGGCGGGGCAGGGGCACCACATGCGGGCGGCGGGCTTTCATGCGCGCTTTCGGAATGGTCCAGGTGGCGCCGTCCAAATCGAACTCCGACCACGGCGCCTGGCGCAGCTCACCAGGGCGAACGGCAGTCAGCACCAGCAAACGGATGGCGCAGCGGGTCAGGGTGTTGAGCGTGGTCGATTCGATCTTGCCCAGCAGCTCGGGCAATTCGGCAAAGGCAACGTGCGGATGGTGGCGGGTCGCTTTTGGCGGTGCGGCTACCACGTCCAGATCGGTGGCGGGGTTGGCTTCGACCACGCCACTGGCCAGACCGAAGCGGAATATCTGGTGTAGCCATTGGCGAATCTTGCCAGCGGCATTCAGCGTGCCCCGCGCTTCGACCTTGCGCACCAGCTCGACCAGATCGGGGCGGGTGATGGCTTTGACCGGGCGGGCACCGATGCCGGGTATCAGGTCGTTTTCCAAGTACAGCTTGGCTTTGTAGGCCGTGCTTTCGGCCCAGCGTGGCGCGTTGTAGGCGTACCACTCCCTCGCCAGCGTCTCGAATGTCACCCCATCGGCCCGCTGCGCTTGTCTGGCGGCTTTTCTCTGCTCGCCGGGGTCGGTGCCCTCGGTTAGCAGCTGGCGGGCCTCGTCGCGCTTCTGGCGGGCTTTCTGGAGCGTGACGGCAGGATAGGTGCCAAGCGCCAGCATCTTTGCCTTGCCGTCGAAGCGGTAGCGATAGCGCCACAGCTTCGAGCCGGTCGGCGCCACT
>Ga0233369_1000900_pt1 | contig 10745 bp, 9 predicted proteins | sample ElkDunMinimDraft_26_FD_191537 | JGI IMG/M metagenome (GOLD analysis project Ga0233369, IMG submission 191537) | Fecal eukaryotic communites from dung pellets of Tule Elk in California, USA - Elk Dung D16 | ecosystem: Host-associated > Mammals > Digestive system > Large intestine > Fecal | place... | reverse complement strand
CCAGTGCGGCGATCTCGCGCGGATTCAGCCACACCGCGTGGATCAGGCTGGTGCCGGGCTTGAGGAAGCCGATCTCGGCCAGGTACTCCACCATCGGCTTGCCGAAGAACAGCTGGCCGGTGACCACCTGCAGCCGCGTTTCCTGCACGTGGCTGATGACGGGCAGCGCCAGTTCGTCGGCCAGGCCGCGCACCTGCATCAGGAACTCGCGCGTGGCGCGTTGCGGCGCCGACACCGACGCGAGCACGCCGACGCGCCTCTGGTGCGGATGGCGCTCGCGTGCCAGCCTGCGCACCAGCTCCAGCTGGGCCGCCCCGGTCGGCCGCGGCGCGTTGCGCAGTTCGGCCGCCAGTTCGGCCGGCACGTGGTCGGCCACGAAGGGGAAGTTGTCGATGATGGGCTTGTCCATCATCGCGAAGCCGAGCAGCGCGCGCACGCCAATGTCTTCGTAGGCCTGCAGCACCGCCTCGATGCGCTCTTCGTCGATGGCGCCGCCGAGCGCCATGTCGTCCACGATGGTGGTGCAGCCGGTGCGCAGCGCCTCGATGCCCCCGATCAGCGTGCGCAGGTAGACCTGGCGCGGCGTGAGCGGCACCGGGATGCGGGTGCGCACCAGGTGCATCCACAGCTCCAGCGGCAGGTTCTCGGTCCGCCCGCGCTGGAAGTGCTCGTGCGAGTGCTGGTGGCCGTTGACCAGCCCGGGCACCACCAGCCGGCCCGGCAGGTCGATGATGCGGCCGGCCTGCAGCGATCCCGCGGCGGCGATGGCCGCGATGCGGCCATCCTCCACCAGGATGTCCAGGGGATCGGGGGCATGGCGCAGCTCCGGCCCCAACAGCGCGGTGCATCCGCGCAGCAGCGTGGCACTCATCGTGCTAACTCCTTGGCATGGAAAAAGATGAACATTGGATGGCGCTGGCCCTGGCCGAGGCCGAGGACGCATTCGCGCGCGGCGACTGGCCCACGGGGGCCGTCGTGGTGAAGGACGGGCAGTTGCTGGGCATCGGCAGCAACCGCCAGGTGAGCGAGGGCGACTTGCTGCTGCACGCCGAGCCCGACGCGATCCGGCGCGCCATCGCAGCGCACGGCCCGCAGGCCACGCGCGGCGCCACGCTGTACTGCACGATGGAGCCTTGCCCCATGTGCGCGGGCGCGCTGCAGCTCGCGGGCATCACGCGGCTCGTGCTGGCGCTGCGTCACGCGAAGCTGCGCCGCAGCGACCTGGGCCACTTTTCGGTCGAGGCGCACTGCGCCATGACCGGCCATGCCCTGGACGTCGCCGACGGCGTGCTGGAGGCGCCCTGCCTCGCGCTGCGCCTGCGCTGGGGCCGCGACCCCGTCGCACGCTGACACGTCACGGCAGGCTCGCGTCATTTCAGGTGGCGCGAGATGCCGGCCACGCGCTCCATCACCAGCATCAGCACCAGCGTGCCGGCGATCAGCACGCCCGACAAGGCGGCCGCGCGCACGTCGAGATTGCTCTCGATGATGTGCCACATGCGGATCGGCAGCGCCTCCGAGCGCGCGTCCGACAGGAACAGGCTCACCGCCACGTTGTCGAACGAGTACATGAAGCCGATGAACGCGCCGGCCGCCAGGCCACGGAACACCAGCGGCAGCGTGACGGTGCGGAACGCGAACAGCGGGCCGGCGCCCAGGCTGCGCGCGCTCTCCAGCAGCGCGGGATCCATCTGCACCAGGCTGGCCGCCGTCGTGCGGAACACGTAGGGCGCGGTGATCGCGACGTGACCGGCGACCAGTGTCCAGAAGCTCAGGCCGGTGCCGGCCAGGTTGAACAGCATCAGCAAGGCCAGGCCCAGGGCGAGCGTCGGCAGCATCAGCGGCGACAGGAACAAGGCCTCGATCGCCCGGGCCCAGGCTTCGCGCCGCCGCGCCAGCGCCATCGCCGCGGCCAGCGCCAGCACCGTGGACACGCTGCAGGCGATGGCGGCGACCTTGAGCGACAGCAGCAGCGCGTCGATCAGCTCCGGCGAGTCGTTCCACAGCGCCTGGTACCAGCGCGTGGAATAGCCCGGCGGCGGGAACTTCAGGGAAAAGCCGCTGGTGAAGGAGGTGATGAGCACCACCACCGTGGGCGCGAGCAGCAGCAGCGCCGACAAGCCGGCCAGCAGCTTCATGGCGGCGCCGAAGCTGCGGCGTTCCCAGGCGGAGCGCACGGATTCGCGCGCGCGGATGTTGCCGGCCGGCAGCGCGGCGGCCAGTGCGGAAGCTTCAGGCATGGACAAATCCCTTGGCACGGCGGCCGACGAGGTTGATCAGCATCACGACGGCCATGACGGCCACGAGCAAGGTGACGGCGATGGCAGCGGCGAACGGGTAGTTGTTGGCCTGGATGGCCTGCTGGTACATGTAGAACGGCATCAGCATGTGCTGGCCGCCACCCACCAGGGTCTGCGTGACGAAGGCACTCACGCTCGAGGCGAACACCAGGAGCGAGCCAGCCAGCAGCCCCGGCACGGCCAGCGGCAGCGTGACCTGGAAGAGCGTGCGCCAGTGGCCGGCGCCGAGGGCCAGCGAGGCCTGCCGCAGGTTCGGGTCGATGTTCATGAGCGCGGTGATGACCGGCAGCGCCATCAGCGGCAGCTCGATCTGCGCCACGGCGATCACCATCGCGCCGGGGGTGTAGAGCAGCCGCATCGGCTCGGCGATCCATCCGAGCGCCAGCAGGCTCTCGTTGATGATGCCCTGTCGGCCCAGGATCACCACCCAGGCGAAAGTGCGCACCACCGCGCTGGTCAGCAGCGGCAGCACGATCAGCAGCATCAGGATCGACTGCCAGCGTGGCGGCGCCAGCATGTAGGCATAGGCCAGCGGAAAGCCCAGCACCAGCGACAGCGCGGTGACCTTGACGCCCAGCCACAGGGTCTGCAGCAGGACCCCGCGATTGAAGTCGTCACCGAAGAAGCGCAGGTACTGATCGAAGCCGAAGCGTGTCATGTCGGCGTCCGCGTAGAGGCTGACCGCCACCAGGAGCAGCAGCGGCACGACGACGAACACGGCGAAGAAGATGCCCAGCGGAAGGGCCAGCAGCAAGCCGCCGCGACGCTGGCCCGGGACCGCGGCGCCGCTCATGCCACCTCCGGCAGGAACACCGCGGCCGGCGCGCCGTCGCGCAAGCGCAGCGCGACCCGCTCGCCAGCCTGCACCCGGGCGTCCTCGCCGTGGCGGGGCACCGTGACCTTGACCGTGCTGCCGTCAGCGAGCGTCAGCTCGTAAACCAGCTGCGGACCGAGCGGCACCACCATCGACACCGTGGCCTGGGGCCCGCTGCCGCCCGCCGCGCCGAACGCGAGGTGCTCGGGCCGCACCGACAGCATGGCCGCGCCGTCGCGCGAACAGGGCGCGGCGGCGGCCAGGGCCAGCGAACCACCGGCGTCGCAGGTGAGCGTGAAGCCCGTGCCCGCGCGGCGCAGCCGGCCGGGCAGCAGGTTGGCGGTGCCGATGAAGCCGGCGACGAAGCGCGTGCCCGGCCAGTCGTACACCGCTTCGGGCCGGTCGAACTGTTCGACACGGCCGGCGTTCATCACCGCGATGCGGTCGGCCATCGACATCGCCTCTTCCTGGTCGTGGGTGACCAGCAGCGTGGTGATGCCCAGCTCGCGCTGGATGCGGCGGATCTCGATCTGCATGTCCAGCCGCAGATTCTTGTCGAGGGCCGCGAAGGGTTCGTCGAGCAGCAGCACGCGGGGCTGCACGGCCAGCGTGCGCGCGAGGGCCACGCGTTGCTGCTGGCCGCCGGAGAGTTCGCGCGGGCGGCGGTGCGCGAACTTGCGCATCTGCACCAGGTCCAGCATGCGGTCCACGGTGTCGTCGATGCGGTCGCTGGCTTCGCCGCGGGCGCGCAGCCCGTAGCCGACGTTGGCGCGCACGTCCATGTGCGGGAACAGCGCGTAGTTCTGGAACACGATGCCCACGCCGCGCTGCGGGGTGGGAAGGTCGTCGACGACGCGGTCGCCGATGTGGACCTGGCCGTGCGTCTGGCGCAGCAGGCCGGCGACGATGCGCAGGAGCGTGGTCTTGCCGCAGCCACTGGGGCCAAGCAGGGCGACGAGTTCGCCGGCCTGCACGAGCAGGTCGACATCGGCGACGGCGACGGAGTCGCCATAACGGTGCTGCACGCCCGCGAGGCGGACCGGCAGGCCAGAACTGGAGCTTGGATTCATGCACCGTGTCTTTCAAGAACCGTGCCCGCTTTCGCACGCACCGCACTGCGGCCTGTGCACAAACTTCGCACTGTTTTGGACACAAGATTGCGACAAACGTGCACCAGCCTTGCGCAGATGCGGGCCCGTCGAGGTGGCATGGCGCTTGCGTTGTGGAAGGCTTCCACATACAGGACTTCGCGCCATGACCTTCCCCTCCCTGCACCGCCGCTCGTTTCTCCAGGCCAGCGTCGCCGCCGCAGCCGCGGCCGGCTGGCCCGCGCTCGCGCAATCGCGCAGCATCTCTGCCACCAGCTATCCCGGCGCCTGGGAATCCGCGCACCGCCAGATCCTGCTGCCGGCGTTCTCCAAGGCCAGCGGCGGCGCGAGAGCCAACCTCGTCTCCAGCCTCGCGGTGGACACGGTCTCGAAGATCGTTGCCTCCAAGGGCAACCCGCCCTTCGACGTGGTGATCCTCGATGAAGGCCCCTACCTGGCGGCACTGCAGCACGACATCTTCGAGAAGATCCCCACGGACAAGCTCACCCACCTGAAGGATCTGCCGCCGAAGTTCGCCGACCCGCACGGCACGGGCGTGTTCGTGTCCGGCCAGATCATCGGCATCGCCTACAACACCGACAAGATCAAGACGCCGCCGCGCAGCTGGAACGACCTGCTCAAGCCCGAGTTCAAGGGCCGCGTCGGCCTGGCCGGCATGGGCTCGACGCTGGTGTCCGCCTGGATGGTGGAGATGGCGCGCCTCAACGGCGGCAGCGAGGAGAACATGGAACCCGCGTTCCAGTTCGTCAAGCGCCTGCTGCCCAACGTGAGCGCCGTGGCCTCCAGCCCGGGCTCGCTCGCCTCGCTGTTCCAGCAGGGCCAGATCGACATCTCGGTCCACTACAACAACAACGTCGGGGACCTGCAGGCCAAGGGCGTGCCGATCGCGCTGGCGCGGCCCGACACCGGCTGGATCCACATCAAGAGCTCGATGCACATCGTGAAGAACTCCAAAAACGTGGACCTCGCCGCGGCCTACATCAACGCCGCGATCAGCCCGGAAGTGCAGACGCAGATGGCCGATGCGCCTTACGTGCTGGCGCCCACCAGCACCAAGGCGAAGTTCAGCAAGGCGCTGGCGACCTACGCGACGGACAGCAAGGCCATCGAGGCCATGAACGGGGTCGACTGGGCCAAGCTCAACCCGCGCCGCTCCGAGTACATCGACCGCTTCAACCGCGAAATCAAGGTCTGATCCCCCAGGGCCGCGCATGCTGCGCGGCCTCCCGGGAGCGCACGCGCAGCGTGTCCCGGGATCGCGTGCTCAGGACGTTCCGGGCGCGCGCTTCTTGCGCGCCGGGCGCGTGCCCAGCTGGCGCACCAGCGCATCGAGTTCGTCCACTTCTTCCTGCGCATCGGGCGCATCCAGCGATGCCTCGATGCTCTCCAGGTGGGCCAGCATCAGCCGGGTCGCGCCGCGGGCGTCGCCCCGCTCCACCGCCTCCAGGATGGCCGCGTGGTCCGCGGTCAGGCAGGAACTGGCCGTCGGCGCCTGGTGGGCCAGGATGCTCAGGCAGGTGCGCAGCGTCAGTTCGTCCATGCTCCTGGCGATGGTGCGGTTGCCGGCGGCCAGCGCCAAGGCACGATGGAACTCGCCGGACAGCCGCACCGCCGTGCGCCGGTCACCCTCCATCAGCGCCTTGCCCTCGTTCCGCACCAGCCGCCGCAGGCCCAGCGCGCTCTTCTTGCCGCAGTGCTCGCACAGGCGCGCAACCACCCACGGCTCCAGCAGGCGCCGCGCCTCGAAGATCTCGCGCGTCTCCTGGCGGTCGGGCGCGACCACCGTCACGCCGCGGCGCGGCGAGTGCTCCACCAGCCCTTCGTGCTCCAGCCGCTGCAGCACCTTGCGCACCTGCGTGCGGCTCACGTCGAAGAGGGCAGCGAGCCGCTCCTCGCGCAGACGCGTGCCGGGCGCGATGCGGTGTTCGGTCAGGCCGACAACGATCTGCTCGTACATGCGCTGCGTGCGCTGGCCGGCCGCAGCGTTCTCGGCGGGCGTGCCGCCGGGTTCTGGAGTGTCATCGAGGCTCATGCCACTGCCGGACGCAACGCCCGTGCCAGCGGTGCATGCGATCTTGGCCCCATTCTGGATACAGGATTGACCACCGTCTGTGCGCAATTGGTGCACGCCGCACCATCCACGACCACTGCAGGCACGGCAACTGCTGGCGCAAAGCTTGCGTTCACCTGCCGCATGCAACGCACCCTTCTCGGCATGCTCACCCCCTCCTCCAACACCGTGCTGGAGCCCGTCACCAGCCGGCTGCTGGACGAAGTCCCGGAGGCTTCCGCGCACTTCGGCCGCTTCGCCGTCACCCGCATCGCACTGAGCGACGCGGCCCTTGGCCAGTTCGACATGCCCGGCGTGCTGGACGCCGCCGGCCTGCTCGCCCATGCGCGCTGCGACGTCATCGCCTGGAGCGGCACGTCGTCCTCCTGGCTCGGCTTCGACGCCGACCAGCGGCTGTGCGAGGCCATCACGCAAGCGACCGGCGCCCAGGCCTGCACCTCGGTGCTCGCGCTCAACGAGGCGCTGGCCCGCACGGGCGCGCGGCGCCTGGGCCTCGTCACGCCCTACCTGCCCGACGTGCAGGCGCGCATCGTCGCCAACTACCGCTCCATCGGCGTCGACGTGGTCGCCGAACGCCACCTCGGCCTGGAAGACAACTTCGCGTTCAGCGAGGTCGGCCCCGACGCCTTGCGCGCGATGGTGCGCGAAGTGGCGCAGGCCAAGCCCGACGCCATCGCCATCCTGTGCACCAACCTGCGCGGCGCCCCGCTCGTGCCGGCGCTGGAGGCCGAGCTGGGCATTCCCGTCTACGACAGCGTCGCCACCTGCGTGTGGCAGTCGCTACGCCTCGCCGGCATCGATGCCTCCCGCGTGCGGTCCTGGGGCCGCCTGTTCTCCCTTTCCTGATCCTCCATGCAGTTCGACCTCCTGATCCTCGACGCCGAAGTGGCGACGGCCAGCGACCGCTACGTCGCCGACCTCGGCATCCGCGACGGCCGCATCGCCGCCATCGGGCGCAACCTGGGCACCGCCGCCCGCACGCTCGACGCGCGCGGCCGCCTCGTCACGCCCGGCGGCGTCGATGCGCACTGCCACCTCGACCAGCCGACGAGCGACGGCTCGAAGATGGCCGACGACTTCGTCACCGGCACGCGCTCAGCAGCCTGCGGCGGCACCACCACCGTCATCCCCTTCGCCGTGCAGTTCAAGGGCCAGTCGCTGCAAGAGGCAGTGGACGACTACCACGCACGCGCCGAAGGCAAGGCGGCGATCGACTACGCTTTCCACCTGATCGTGAGCGACCCGGCGCCCGCGGTGCTGCGCGAGGAGCTGCCGCGCCTGGTGAACGAGGGCTACACCTCGTTCAAGGTCTACATGACCTACGACGACATGAAGCTGGACGACCGGCAGATCCTCAACCTGCTCGCGGTCGCGCGCCGGGAAGGCGCCATGACGATGATCCATGCCGAGAACGCCGACTGCATCGGCTGGCTCACCGAGCAATTGCTCGACGCGGGGATGACGGCGCCGCGCTACCATGCCCACGCGCGGCCCATGCTGGTGGAACGCGAGGCGACGCACCGCGCCATCGCGTTGGCCGAACTGGCCGACGTGCCCATCCTGGTGGTGCACGTGTCCAGCCGCGAGGCGGTCGACCAGATCCGCATGGCGCAGGGCCTGGGCCTGAAGGTCTACGGCGAGACCTGCCCGCAGTACCTGTTCCTCACCGCCGACGACCTGGACGCGGAGGGCTTCGAAGGCGCCAAGTGCATCTGCAGCCCGCCGCCGCGCGACCGCGCCAACCAGGAGGTGATCTGGCGCGCATTGGAGAACGGCACCTTCCAGGTGCTCTCCTCGGACCACGCGCCGTTCGCCTATGGCGGCCCCGACGGCAAGCAGGCGCATGGCGAAGACGCGCCCTTCAACCAGGTGCCCAACGGCATCCCCGGCCTGGAGACGCGGTTGCCGCTGCTGATGTCGCACGGCGTGATGGACGGGCGCATCGACATCCACACCTTCGTCGCGCTCACGTCGACCAACGCGGCACGCCTGTACGGCCTGTTCCCGCGCAAGGGAACGATCGCCGTCGGCTCCGACGCCGACCTCGTGATCTGGGACATGGACGCGCCGCGCACCATCCGCAACGAACTGCTGCACCACGCGGTCGACTACACGCCCTACGAAGGCATCGAGGTCCGCGCCTGGCCGGCGGTGACGCTGTCGCGCGGCGACGTGGTCTGGAGGGACGGCGAGTACCTGGGCCGGCCCGGGCGTGGCCAGTTCCTGCCGTGCGAACGGCCCGCGCCGGCGCAAGTGCGAGGTCGCGGCCACCGTGGTCCGCTGTGGAAGCCATGATGGACCAGGCCAACGAATCCCTCTGGCGGCTCTCCGCCCGCGAGACGGCCGACGGCGTGCGCAGCCGCAGATTCAGCGCGCGCGAAGCGGCGCTGTCGGTACTGAGCCGGCTCGATGCCGTCAATCCCGGGCTGAACGCCGTGGTCGAACGCGATGCGGCGTGGACCCTGGCGCAGGCCGATGACGTCGACCGCCGCATCGCCAGCGGCGAGAGGCTGCCGCTGGCGGGCGTGCCCATCACGGTCAAGGACAACCTGTGGGTGGCCGGGCGCCGCATCACGCAAGGCTCGCAGCTATTTGCCGATTTCACGCCGCCGCGTGACGCCTGGGCGGTCGAGCGCCTGCGCGAGCGCGGCGCGGTGGTCGTCGGCATCACCAACTGCTCGGAGTTCGCCTGCAAGGGCGTGAGCAACAACCGCGTGTACGGCATCACCCGCTCGCCCTGGGACGCACGCCTGACCACCGGGGGCTCGTCGGGCGGCGCGGCCAGTGCCACCGCGGCGGGCATCGGCGCGCTGGCGCTGGCCACCGATGCGGGCGGCTCCACCCGCCGCCCCGCCGCGCACGCGGGGCTGGTCGGCATGAAGCCGACCTTCGGCCTGGTTCCCTGCGGCCCCGGATTCGAGGAGCCGAACTTCGGCCTGTCGGTCATCGGCCAGATCGGCCGCAACGTCGCCGACGTCGCGCTGATGTGGGACCAGCTGCTCGGTTACTCGCACGAAGACTGGGGCTCGCAGCCGGTGCCGCTCGCCCGCCCGCGCCTGGACGAAGCGCCGCCCCGAACGCTGCGCATCGCCTGGAGCCCGGATCTCGGCTGCGGCTTTCCGGTCGACGCCGACGTGCTGCACGCGCTCGAAGCGCTGGTGCGCCGGTTGGAAGCCGACGGCTACACGGTCGAACAGGCCGCGCCGGCCTGGCCCGACGGCGTGCGCGAGTACCCCTTGCTCAAGCTGCAGCAGGCTGGGCTGGCCGTGCTGCATGGCCACGCGCTGCAAGGCGGCCTGCTCGATCCCGACCTGGCCGCGCAGATGGAGCTCGGACGCACGCATTCGGGCGAGGACATCGCCCGGCTGCTGCTGCTGCGCGAGCGTATCTACGCCACCTTCGCCGCCTTCTTCGCCCACCACGACATCCTGCTGTGCCCCACCACGCCGACCGTCTCCTGGCCGGTGGAGCAGTTCGGTCCCGCCACCATCGGCGGCCAGCCCGCGGGCCCGCGCGGCCACGCGGTGTTCACGCCCTTGTTCAACTACGCGCAGGCGCCGGCCTGCTCGGTGCCCGCCGGACTGGTGCGCGGCCTGCCGATCGGGCTGCAGGTCGTCGGGCGGCGCTACGGCGACGCCGGGGTGCTGTCCATGGCCGCGCACCTCGAACGCCTGGCCGGCCCCTCGCCGCGCCCGCCGCTGTGGGACGCGCCATGAAGCTGCTGGTCATCAACCCCAACATTTCCGCCAGCGTGTCGGACCTGATCCGCGCCGAGGCGCTGCGCAGCGCCTCGCCCGGCACCGAGATCCATGTGGTCACCGCGGCCACCGGGGTCGCCTACATCGAGACGCGCTTCGAGGCGATGCTGGGCGCGCACGCGGCGGCCCAACTCGCCGCTGAACACCACGCGCAGGCCGATGCCGTGATCGTCGCCGCCTTCGGCGACCCGGGCCTGCTGGCCCTGCGCGAGGTGCTGCCCTGCCCCGTCACCGGCCTGACCGAAGCGGCGCTCGCGAGCGCGTGCCTGCTCGGCCAGCGCTTTTCCATCGTCGCGATCTCGCAGCGCATCCGCGCCTGGTACGCCGAAACCGTGCGGGCCTACGGGCTGGACGGCCGCCTCGCCAGCATTCGCGCGCTCGACGAACCGCTGGCCGACATCGGCCAGGTGCAGGCGAGCCAGGGCGAACGGCTGGTGCAACTGGCCCACGCCTGCGTGCGCGAGGACGGCGCCGACGTGATCGTGCTGGCCGGCGCGCCGCTGGCCGGGCTGGCGCGCGAGGTCGCCACGCTGCTGCCGGTGCCGGTGGTCGACGGTGTCTCGAGCGCCGTGCGCCATGCCGAGACGCTGGTCAGGCTCGCCGCCGGCCGGGCCCGCGCCGGCAGCTTCGCGCCGCCGCCGGCCAAGCCGCACAGCGGCCTCACCCCCGAGATCGTCCGCCTGCTCGCGGTTG
>Ga0233369_1000897_pt1 | contig 10774 bp, 6 predicted proteins | sample ElkDunMinimDraft_26_FD_191537 | JGI IMG/M metagenome (GOLD analysis project Ga0233369, IMG submission 191537) | Fecal eukaryotic communites from dung pellets of Tule Elk in California, USA - Elk Dung D16 | ecosystem: Host-associated > Mammals > Digestive system > Large intestine > Fecal | place... | reverse complement strand
GGTGCCCACGCGGCCGGCGACGACACCCAGGGCCCCGCATCGAGCGCCGCGGTACGCCGGGGCGCAGCGCTCATGGCCAGCGGCACGGCGGCCTCCCGCCTCCTGGGGTTCCTGCGCGCCATGGTGCTGGCCGTCGCCATCGGGAGCACGAGCCAGGCCGCGGACGCCTTCTCGGTGGCCAACAAGCTGCCGAACGTGCTGTACATGCTGCTCGCGGGCGGTGTCCTCAACGCGGTCCTCGTGCCGCAGGTCGTGCGGGCCTACAAGCGGCACGCGGGGCAGGAGTACGTCGACCGGCTGCTGAGCTTCGGGTTCGCGGTGCTCGCGGTCGCCACCGTGGCGCTGACCTTCGCCGCACCTCTGCTGGTGCGCCTCTACGCCGACCCGTGCAGCGAGGCACAGCTCGCCCTCGCCACGTCGTTCGCGTACTGGTGCATCCCCCAGCTCTTCTTCTACGGCGCCTACGCGCTGCTCGGGCAGGTGCTGAACGCCCGCGGCTCCTTCGGCCCGTACATGTGGGCGCCGGTCGTGAACAACCTCGTGTCGATCGCGGGGTTCACCCTGTTCATCGTGCTGTCCGGGGAGGTCGGCGCTGCCGACGCCTGGAGCGCCGGGCAGATCGCGCTGTTCGGGGGCTCCGCGACGCTCGGCATCGTGTGCCAGGCGCTGGTGCTCGTGCCGTTCCTGCGACGTGCGGGCGTGCGGTACCACTGGCGGTGGGGGCTGCGCGGGTCCGGGCTGGGGCGCGCCGGCACGGTCGCGACGTGGACGTTCGTCGGGCTGGCCATCGGGCAGCTCGGCTACATCGTGGTGTCCCGGGTCGCGTCCGCGGCACCGGGCGTCGCGTGCGACCCGACCACCGAGATCGCCGGCAACGCGGCCTACGACTACGCGTTCATGCTGTTCATGCTCCCCCACTCGCTGGTCACGGTCTCGCTCGCGACGGCGCTGTTCACGCGCCTGTCGTCGCAGGCGCACGACGGTGACGTGGCCGGTGTCCGCGGCAGCCTGTCCTCCGGCATGCGCGTGGTCGGGCTCTTCACGTTCCTGGCAGGTGCGGCTCTGGTCGTGCTCGCCGAGCCCGTGGTGCGCATCGTGCTGCCGAGCCAGCCGCAGGGCTCGGTCGACGCGATCGCCGGCGTCCTGATCGCGATGGCCGTCGGCCTACCGGCCTTCGGTGCGTGGTCGATGTGCCAGCGCGTGTACTACGCGTACGAGGACGCCAAGGGCATGGTGCCCATCCAGGTCGTCATGGCGGTCGTCGTCGTCGCCGGGACGCTCGCGGGCCAGGCCCTGCTGCCCAACGCCCTGTGGGTGGCGGGCGCCGGGTTCTCGATGAGCGTGTCGTACCTCGTCGGCACGGTGATCGCGATCCTGACGCTCCGGCGTCGACTCGGGGGCCGGATCGACGGCGCGCGGCTCGTGCGCACGCACGCCCGCGCCGCACTGGCCGCGATCGTCGCGGCCGGTGCCGGGTTCGGCGTGCTGCTCGCCGTCCTGGCCGTCGGACCGGACGGGGTCGCGGGGGCCGTCGTGCAGTGTCTGGTCGCCGGCACCGTGATGGTCCTGGTGTACCTGGGCGGCCTGCGCGTGCTGCGCGTCGGTGAGCTCGACACGCTGCTCGGGCCAGTGCTCAGACGCGTGCGGGGGCGGCGCTGACGGCGGGCCGTCTAGCATGCTCACGTGACCTGCAGCCGCAGGTCGCCGGTTCGGGGGCCTGGTCGGAGGTGGCACGGTGACGGAAGAGGTCGGGCGCGGCACGGTGCTTGCAGGGCGGTACCGAGTGGTCGACCCGTTGCCGTCGGACCTCGACGGTGTCTCCGTCTGGCGTGCGACGGACCTGATCCTGGACCGACCGGTGCGGGTACGGGTGCTGCAGTCCGGCGCCGTGGGACCCGCCCTCGACGCCGCGCGCCGCGCCGCCCTGGTCACCGACGCTCGCCTCGCGCGCGTGCTGGACGTCGGGATGCACGAGGGCGCCGGGTACGTGGTGTCCGAGCAGATCACCGGTGCGTCGCTCGCCCAGCTCGTCGAGCGGGGTGCGCTGACCCCCGACCAGGCGCGCGCCGTCGTCGGCGAGGCGGCGGCCGCCCTCGAGGTCGCGCGGCGCCGGGGTGTGCACCACCTCGCCCTGCGCCCGTCGGTCGTGCACGTCTCCGCCGACGGTCGCGTCCTGCTGTCGGGTCTGGCGATCGACGCGGCGCTGCTGGGCATCTCCCACGGGGACGCCCGCGCGACGAGTCGCACCGACACCGTCGACCTCGTCCGGCTGCTGTACACGGGCTTGACCGGCCGGTGGCCGGCGGGGCACGACGCCCGCGCGACGGGCGTCCAGCCGGCACCTGTCCTGCAGGGTGCGCCCGTGCCTCCCGCCGAGCTCGTCGCCGACGTCCCCAACGACCTCGACACGCTGTGCGCCGTGACCCTGGGCCCTCACGAGGACGGCCCGCACACGCCCGGCGAGCTCGTGCACGAGCTCGAGCCGTGGGGTGAGATCCGCGTGGGACGGTCCTCCGACGACACCGACGCCGGCCCGGGCGTCGGGGGGGCGGTCGCCGCCGCAGCCGGTGCGGCCGCGGGTGCGTCCGCTGCCGATCCGGAGCGTCCGACGGCACCCGTGCGCGTCGCGCGTCAGTCCGTCCGGTCGGCGTTCGAGGAGCTGCCGGCGGGTGCTCCCCGGCCCGGCACCCCGCCCCCCGCCGCTCCGGCGCGCGCACGGACGTACCCCACCGCGCCGCCCGAGGCCACCGCCGTGATGTCCGCGGGTCCCGCACAGGGGCCGCCGCCGGCGGTCCCCGCGACGCTCCCTCCGCTGTCGGACGCCGGCCCCGAGCCGGCGTGGGACGGCGGCGTGGGCTTCACCGACGACCCCTTCGCGTTCGTCGAGGAGGAGGAGCCTCGACGTCGCTTCGACCCGACCGCGCTCGTCCTCGTCATCGTCGGCATCGCCGTGCTCATCGGCCTGGTGTTCGCGGCCCGTGCCCTGTTCGCGTCGCCCGACGACCGGACGCCGGGCACCGGGCAGACCGAGGCCGAGCAGGAGGCGTCGACGAGCGCCCCGCCCGCGCAGTCGCCGGCCACCGAGCCGACGCCGGACGCCGCTGCCCCCGCCGGTGCCGCACCGGTGATCGCCTCGATCCGGACGTTCGACCCGACCGACGAGGCGGGTGAGCGCGTCGAGAACGTCGAGCTCGCCGTCGACGGCGACCCGTCCAGCTTCTGGTTCTCGTACACGTACAAGCAGCCCGACTTCGGTGGTCTCAAGGACGGGATCGGCCTCGAGCTGACCCTCGCCGAGGAGGCGACCGTCAGCGGCGTCACGCTGCACGTCAACGGCACCGGTGGGCACGCCGAGGTGCGCGCGACCACGGGTGCCACCCCCACCGAGGGCGACCTGCTGGCGTCCGCGACGCTGAGTCAGGACACCGACCTGACGTTCACCGAGCCGGTGCAGACGTCGACCCTCGTGGTGTGGTTCACCGAGCTGCCGACGAACGCCGAAGGGCTGTTCCGCATCGAGGTCACGGAGATCGAGGTCTCCTGATCCCGCGGTTCCCCGGTGCGCGGCGGACGCTGTCGCCACCGGGGAACAGATGCGCTCTACGATCGGTTGGACGAGCCAGCACCAGGGCCGCTCTGCGGCCCCCGTCGCGCCCAGCGACGCCGACCGACCAGCGAGGCAACCCGTGACCGAAACTGCCGTGCAGACCACCGCCGCCACCGTGCGCGACCTCGTCATCGTGGGGTCCGGACCGGCCGGGTACACCGCCGCCATCTACGCCGCGCGTGCCGGCCTCGCGCCCGTGGTCGTCGCCGGCTCGGTCACCGCGGGCGGTGCGCTGATGAACACGACCGAGGTCGAGAACTTCCCCGGCTTCCCCGACGGCATCCAGGGCCCCGAGCTCATGGACTCGATGCAGAAGCAGGCCGAGAAGTTCGGTGCCGAGGTGCTCTGGGACGACGCGACGTCGGTCGACCTCACGGGCGACATCAAGGTCGTCACGACGGGCAGCGGCGACGTGTACCGCGCGCGTGCGGTCATCCTGTCGACGGGGTCCGCGTACCGCGAGCTCGGGCTGCCGGACGAGAAGCGCCTGTCGGGGCGCGGCGTGTCGTGGTGCGCGACGTGCGACGGCTTCTTCTTCCGCGACCAGGACATCGTCGTGGTCGGCGGCGGTGACTCCGCCGTCGAGGAGGCCACGTTCCTGACGCGCTTCGGCCGTTCCGTGACCATGGTCCACCGCCGCGACCAGCTGCGTGCGTCGAAGATCATGGCGGACCGCGCGGCGGCCGACCCCAAGATCTCCTTCGCGTGGAACTCCCAGGTCGTCGCGATCCACGGCGACGAGAAGGTCACCGGCGTGACCCTTCAGGACACGGTGACCGGTGAGACGCGCGAGCTCGCAGCGACCGGCCTCTTCGTCGCGATCGGTCACGTACCGCGCACGGAGCTGCTGGTCGGGCAGGTGGACCTCGACGAGAGCGGGTACGTCAAGGTCGAGGGCCGCTCGACGCGGACCAACCTGCCCGGGGTCTTCGCCTGCGGTGACGTGGTCGACCACACGTACCGGCAGGCCATCACGGCCGCCGGGTCCGGGTGCGCCGCGGCGCTCGACGCCCAGCACTTCCTCGCGTCCCTGACGGACGTGGTCGACCCGGTCTCCCCCGGCTCGGCCCTGGTGTCCGCCGACGCGGGAGCGGAGGACGCCCGATGAGCACGATCGATGTCACCGACCTCACCTTCGAGGCCGAGGTGCTCCGCAGCGATGTGCCCGTCGTCGTGGAGTTCTGGGCGCCGTGGTGCGGTCCGTGCCGTCTCGTCTCCCCGGTGCTCGAGGAGCTGTCCGAGGAGTACGCGGGTCGCCTCAAGGTCGTGAAGATCAACTCTGACGAGAACCTCGGGCTCACCGAGGACTTCAAGGTGCAGTCCATCCCGTTCACCGCGTTCTTCGCACGCGGGGAGATGGAGAACAGCCTGGTGGGCGCTCGGCCCAAGGCCGTGCTGAAGCAGGCCTTCGAGGAGCTGCTGACCGCTGCCGGGGCCTGACGGGTCACAGCGGCGGCCGCCGCTTCGGCGACGCACCTGGTTGTACAACGGGTTGGGTTTGTGTCGTACATGTGCGGCGCGTCGTTCATGTGCAGCCGATGTCGGTCGGAGGCCGCCCACAGGCGCGTCAGGAGGCCCTCAGACGGCCCATGCGGCCCGCCGTACCGCCCGCGGGCGCGATCGACGGCGCTCTCAGGGCTTCCTGACGAACTCGCGATGCGACGCTCTGCGCCGTTTCGTCCGTCATTGCGTGGGTTGCCTGCCGGGTGCCCTGTCGACCGCGACCGACCGAGTCAGGGCTTGAGCACGCCCGGGTCCTCCGGAGCGAGCGCGCCGAGGATGCGGTTGAGGTCCTGAACCGATGCGAACTCGACCGTCAGCTTGCCTCGCGTCTTGCCGAGGTCGACCTTGACGCGCGTCTCGAAACGGTCGGAGAGTCGAGCCGCGAGCTCGTCGAGCGCCTCGTTCCTGATTCCTGCCCGGGGACGCTGACGCCGTGCGGGCGACGCCTCGTCACCACCGAGCGAGACGATCTCCTCGACCGCGCGGACCGACAGGCCCTCGGCGACGATGCGCTGCGCGAGCCGCTCGATGGCCGCACCGTCGCCCAGTCCGAGCAGTGCACGCGCGTGGCCGGCCGACAGCACACCCGCCGCAACGCGTCGCTGCACCAGCGGCGGGAGCCGCAGCAGACGCAGCGTGTTCGAGATCTGCGGGCGCGAGCGGTGGATGCGCGTGGCGAGCTGCTCGTGGGTGCAGCCGAAGTCGTCGAGGAGCTGCTGGTAGGCAGCCGCCTCCTCGAGCGGGTTGAGCTGCGCACGGTGCAGGTTCTCCAGAAGTGCGTCCCGCAGCAGGTCGGAGTCCTCGGTCTCGCGGACGATCGCGGGGATCGTCTCGAGGCCCGCTTCCTGCGTCGCGCGCCAACGCCGCTCCCCCATGATCAGCTCGTAGCCGTCGTCGACCGCGCGCACGACGACCGGCTGCAGCACACCGATCTCCCGGATCGAGCCCACCAGCTCGGCGAGGGCGTCCTCGTCGAAGACCTGGCGCGGCTGGCGGGGGTTCGGGCGGATGTCACCGACGGGCAGCTCGGCGAAGCGCGCACCGGGGACCGGTAGCAGTCCGTCGTCGTCGCTGCCGGAGCCCGCCGCGACAGCAGTCGAGGCCTCGCCGGCGCCGCCCGAACCGTCCACGCCGTTCACGACCGCGGTGTCGTGAGCCGCAGGCTGGTCGCTCGTGGGCGTCGTGCTGCTCGGAACCGCCACGGACTGCGCCACCGCCGCCTCCGTCGCCGGCTCGCCCGTGCGGCCCGTCCCGTCGGCGTCCGGCACGACCTGCGACGGCGCTTCCGTCTTGCGGTTGTCCGGGAAGAACACATCGACCGGCCGGTCACCGGTGCTACGCGGGGTGTCGAGCCCGGTCGGGATGAGTGCTCCCAGACCGCGGCCCAGTCCGCGACGCTTCTCGCTCACTGGTCCTCCTGTGCAGGGCCGTCCGGCGTGCCGGCGGGGATGTCGTTGCTGGTGGGGGCAGGTACGGCTCGCTCAGCGAGCTCGCGTGCCGCCTCGAGATAGGCCAGGGCGCCGGACGATCCGCCGTCGTACGTCATCACGGTCTGCCCGTAGCTCGGAGCCTCCGAGATACGCACCGACCGTGGCACCGTCGTGCGCAGCGTGCGCTCCGGGAAGTGGGTGCGTACCTCCTGCGCCACCTGCTGCGCGAGGTTGGTCCGAGCGTCGTACATGGTGAGCAGAATCGTCGAGACCGACAGTGTGGGGTTGAGGTGTGCCTGGATCAGCTCGATGGTCTTGAGCAGCTGCGAGAGCCCTTCGAGTGCGTAGTACTCGCACTGGATCGGGATCAGCACCTCACGGGCCACGACGAACGCGTTGACGGTCAGGAGGCCGAGGCTCGGCGGGCAGTCGACGAACACGTAGTCGATCTGCTCGAGCCCCTGCTTGGTGCGCCATTCGAGGTAACCGTCGAGCGCCGTACGCAGGCGCGTCTCGCGCGCCACCATCGAGACCAGCTCGATCTCCGCACCGGACAGGTCGATCGTCGCCGGAAGGCACCACAGGCCGGGGACATCGGGGCTCTCCTGCACCGCCTCGTGCATGGGCGCGGCGTCCACCAGGACCTCGTAGATCGACGGCGTCCCGGCACGGTGGTCGACACCCAGGGCCGTCGACGCGTTGCCCTGGGGGTCGTTGTCGAGCACGAGCACCTGCAGACCTGCCTGCGCCAAGGCGGCAGCGAGGTTGACCGTCGTCGTCGTCTTGCCGACGCCGCCCTTCTGGTTGGCGACCGTGATCACCCGGGTCCGCTCAGGGCGCGGGAACTTGCGCCCCCGCAGCTCGATGCGGCGACGCGCGTCGAGCTGCAGCTCAGCGAGGAGCGGCGTGTCTGCAGAAGGTCGCGGGAGGCTGTCGACCAGGGCGGCCCGCCGTGCCTCGTCCTGCTCGATCACACCGCCGGAGAGCCGGTGGGCGATGGCATCCACGGGCAAAGGTGTCGCGCTCGTGTCGGCGGCGGCACCTGATCCACCCTTGGCCCCTGCCGGGGCGTCCTTGCTGGTCAACGCGCTGTGAGCCGGGTTCTTCGGGGACCCGTCGGTCTCCGGCTGGTCCGCCACGGCCGGCTCGGTGCCGTCCTCGGCTTGGTCAGCAGTGCTCTCGTCTGCTCGGCTGTGCTGCCATGGCGACGCAGACGCGGCCATGTCCACGACAGAGACGGGCTGTGGACGTGCAGCACGTCGGGGTCGTGACTCCGTAGTGGCACCGGGGACGTCAGCGGGCGCCTTCACCTGCTCGCGCGCGTCACCTGTTCCACGTGAAACGTCGTCCGCAATCGAGTAGCGCGCCGTGTCGGGGCTCGCTGTTTCACGTGGAACCGTGGAGCCCGTGGTCCCGTCCGTGACGCTGCCCGATCCTTCCTCGGCGTGCGGGTGTCCACCCTCGCCCGCACCGGCCGAATCCGGCGACCTGACGCCGTCGGCGGAGCCAGCGGAGGACGCGGCAGGAGCGGCCAGATCCTGAGCGGTCCAGCGCGGCGCGGCACCTGACACCGACACTCCGTCCGACACCGTCACCCCTCCTGACACGGGCGCCGCTGCCGACGTCACGGGGGTCTTTGCCGTTGCCTGCGGCGCCACCGCAGCTGCAGGTGACACCGCGTGCGGCGCGACAGCCGCCTCGGCGCCCACCGTCGCGACCTGCACCGGTCCCGTCTGCGACGGCGTCCAGGTCGCAGCGACAGCCTGCTCGGCCGCGTCACTCCCCCCGCGGGTGGCGAAGGAGGACGGTCGCGCAGCCTCGCTGACCTCCGCCGGCGCTGTGTGCGCGTCTGCGGTCGTCGGTGGCGTGCTCATCCCGGCGTCCGCCTGCCCTGGTGCCGCCAGGGCAGCTTGCTCGGCCGCCTCCCGCTCCTCGCGGCGCTTCTTCCTACCGAACACGCGGACCCCTTCCTCGAACAACCGACACGATCCGCGTGGGTTCGGTCCCGGCGATGGTCACCGCCTCGTGCACCTGCCCTTGGGTCAGACCGACGGAACGCATCACCTCGGCCGCTGCCACGAGCTCCTCGCTCGCACGCGCGCCCTTCATGGCGATCACAGATCCACCGATCCGCACCAGCGGTGCCGTCCAGCGATAGAGCTTGTCCAACGGCGCGACCGCCCGCGCGGTCACCGCGTCGGCCTCGAGCGCGCCGTCGAGGTCCTGCGCGCGCGCCCGTAGCACCTCGACGTTGCTCAGTCCCGTCCGGGCGATCACGTCGTGCAGCCAGGTCACCCGTCGATCCATGGGCTCGACCAAGACGATCGACGACGACGGACGCATGGCCGCGACGACGACGCCCGGAAGCCCCGCCCCCGATCCGACATCGACGATGAGGCCCGTCTCCGGGAGGAACGGCACCACTGCAGCGGAGTTCAGGAGGTGCCGCTCCCAGAGTCGCGGCCGCTCGCGCGGGCCGATGAGACCCCGGAGCTCACCCTCCTCCACGAGGAAGGCGTGAAACGCCTCGACGGCGGGCCAGGCATCACCGAAGAACGACACGAGCCTCGCGTCGCCGTCCCACGGGTCGACCTGCGCATCGGCTGCAGCATCGTCCCGCGGTACGTCTGACACCCGTTGGCTCCTGTTCCACGTGAAACGAGCGTCGTCCCACGAGCCCTTGCTCGCGCGGCCCGTTCCTCGCGGGCCTACGCTACCCCGCGGCCAGCCCGCGCGGTGGAGCCCACTCCGGGTCGTGGACAACATCTTCGGCGCCATCCTGCTCTGCACGCCAAGGCTGAGGACCCTGTCTCGGCGAGGACCACGGCCGCGGCGCTCGACACTGCCTCCTACGCGTGCGGCGCCCGTGTCAGGCATCCTCGCCGGGCACTCCTCAGAGGGCGACTGTGCTGGTCACGCGCAGGTCTGTCGGCAAGCACCGGCAAGGGACACGGCATGCTCCGGCGAGGCGCCGACGCCGACAGGTCGGACGTGGCACGGGCGGGTGACGCGCTCCACCTCGCTCTCTATGTCCCCCACGATCCCCTGCCGACGACCTGGCACGTCGCCGGCGATCACTCGCCGCACCAGCACGTCGCCTCCCTGCGAGCGATGGCGCTGTGTCGTGTCACTGTGCGCCGGTCGGCGAGCGGACATCACCTGACGCGCCGGCACCCACCCCGCGAACCCGGGGTGGGCAAGTCACGACGGCGCACCATGGCCCGTGATGGTTGGCGTGTCACCCCACCTGCGCAGCGGAGACACGTCGGCGGTCGACCCAGCTTGCGCCCCCTCGTAGGCCCGGTGACTCCGGAGCACCGCCCCACCGCGACCACGGAGAGACGTCACGCGCCGCGTGACCGCCGTGCGGAACCGTTGGCAGCCCCACCGGAGTCGGCCGAGGTCGTGACACGGCCAAAGCCCTGAGAGTCCGGCCGGTCATGAGCCGCCCGGGCGCGCAACGGCGTGCGCGCACACCCAGCTGCACCCGCAGCCTCACGATCCACGCGCGGATGAGGCGCCGTCCACGTGCGTACGGCCACACCGGCATCCCCACGGTCCGTGCGACGTCGAACCGAGCCCTGCCCGCGTGCCCGTTGCGCGCCCACACGACGGCTCGTGCACCGCAAGGCCCGAGCTCGCCGTCAGGGGCGACATGGCGACCAGCAGGTCGCCCGAGCGACGTTCCCGGCCGGACACCCCAGATCGCCTCGCGCTGTCACCACGGGGATCGACCGGAGAAGTCATCTCCCCGCAGGTCGCGTGAGTTCTGGCGCGCTCGCGCACGATGCGCGAACCCCTGGCCAGCTGAGGCTCGGGTGCGCCGACCTGCCTCCCCCCCCGGGGGTCGGGCCTGGTCGCGGCGCTGTGCGGCAGCCGAGCAGCGCCATCAGGACACCCGCGGCGGCGGTCAGCGCCCGACGACCTGATCACGCGGCAGAGCTCGTCTCGCTCGACGCTCGCCAGCACCGACCACGGCCCGCGGCGTGACGGCGCCCTTCTCACGCAAGGGTGTTCGTCAGTCGGCGTCTCGCTGTTCCACGTGAAACACCCACCTGGGTCTAGTTCGGGCGACAACCCCGCGGGCCTCGCGCCACCACCGCCAGACCGGGGGCACTACCCGAGGTCACCATCTGGGCGCCGTCACAGGATCGACCCCCGGGGCCGAGCAGCACCGCACGCACCTCGCGTCTCCCGGGCCCGTGCGGTTCTCACCAGACGGGCCGCGGCCGTG
>Ga0233369_1000894_pt1 | contig 10817 bp, 10 predicted proteins | sample ElkDunMinimDraft_26_FD_191537 | JGI IMG/M metagenome (GOLD analysis project Ga0233369, IMG submission 191537) | Fecal eukaryotic communites from dung pellets of Tule Elk in California, USA - Elk Dung D16 | ecosystem: Host-associated > Mammals > Digestive system > Large intestine > Fecal | place... | reverse complement strand
ATTATCATTTTCGATAGTTGAAGAAAGCCAACTATAAATTTTAGTTATTTTTGTGCCAATGAATAATCAGCGTAAAAAAGGTGTTTTGTTGGTACAATTGGGTACTCCTGATGCTCCTTCTACTCCAGAAGTGAGAAAGTATTTAACAGAGTTTTTAATGGACGGTCGCGTCATGGACATTCCTTTGCTTGGAAGAAATCTTTTAGTAAAGGGTGTGATTGTTCCTAAACGTGCAGCGCAATCTGCCGAAACATATGCTACAATATGGGACGAGGTAAATGGCTCACCCTTGATGTATTATTCAGTCCTTCAACAAAAAATGTTGCAAGAAGAATTGGGTGATGAATACCATGTGGAGCTAGCAATGCGCTATCAAAATCCTTCTATAGAATCTGCGTTGAACAAAATGCAAGGGATGTATTTGGAAAGTATTAAAGTTATTCCTTTATTTCCTCAATATGCCTCTGCTACTTCGGGCTCTGTGATTGATAAAGTGATGGAGATCATGCGCACTTGGCAATATATTCCGCAAGTTTCTATTGTGAGCAGCTATTGCGAAGACGATTTGATGATTGAGACTTATGCAGAGCATGGTGCGCGTCATGATGTGGATTCATTTGACCACATTATGTTTAGTTACCACGGTCTTCCAGTTCGTCAGTTGGGCAAAGTTGATCCTTCAGGAAAACTTATTTGTCCAGACACAGGTTGTGATACCTGCAAGAAAGAAACAAATCCGTTTTGTTATTTATCACAATGTTACGCAACCTCAAGAGCGATTGCTGGTAAAATTGGAATATCCGAAGAGCGCTATACGGTATGTTTTCAGTCTAGATTAGGTAAGACACCTTGGATTCAGCCCTATACTTCGGATTCGTTACATGAATTAGCAAACAAAGGAGTGAAAAGGCTGTTAGTGTTTAGCCCAGCATTTGTATCGGATTGCATCGAAACTTTGGATGAAATCCAAGTGGAATATGCTAATGAATTTAAAGAACTGGGTGGGGAAGAGGTTGTGATGGTCGAGAGCTTAAATGATGATCCAAGATGGATACAGTCTCTAAAAAGATTAGTATTATCAAATTAAAAATATACCGATGCTTATTTTAAATGCTATAGTTTTATTCTTATTAGATTTTTATATTTTCTTTGCCCTACGATCTACCAAAATCGTTTTTGCTAGAAAAAAATGGTTTACTTATTTATGGTGGGGATATTCTTTGAGTTTGTTTATAGGTTTATTTATTTCTTTTAAATACAATATTCCTCTAGCCTATCGCTCCATTATTTTGGTAGCTTTCTTTCTGACGGCCATTAGTATATTTATTTATGCTTTTATTCTTTTACTAGATGATCTTCGCAGAGGAGGTGTTTGGATTACTCGATTATTTACCAGAAAGCCTACTCCAAATATTAAAAAGCGTATTGAAGAATTAGAGCAGCCACTTCCCGAAGTTCAAACAAAGGGAATTACAAGGTCTGAGTTTTTGATGAAATCAGGGATTGTAGTAGCATCTTTACCTATTTTTCCTTTGTCTTGGGGTATTATATCTGGCGCATATGATTATCAAGTGCGTCATCAAAAATTAGTGTTACCAAATCTTCCCAAGGCTTTTCATGGACTCAAGTTAGCACAGATTTCAGATATGCATACTGGATCATTCTATAACAAAAAAGCTGTATTAGGCGGAATAGAAATGATATTGGGTGAAAAACCAGATATGATATTTTTCACTGGTGACTTAGTAAATAATGTCGCTGGTGAGTTAAGGAATTACCAAGATATTTTCTCAAAATTAAAAGCTGATTTGGGAGTTTACTCTGTGCTGGGAAACCATGATTATGGTGATTATTATTATGGCAGAGAACCCAGCGCTGCGAAAACTAAAAACCTTCAAGATATGATCCAAAGTCAAAAAGTAATGGGTTGGGACTTGTTGTTAGATGAAAACCGAGCTATTAAAGTTGGTAATGAAGAGATATCTATTGTAGGTGTTGAAAATTGGGGAACAGGTCGTTTTCCTAAAAAGGGAGATTTAAAGAAAGCGCTTCAGGGAACAGAAGACATATCTGTTAAACTTTTGTTGTCGCACGATCCATCACATTGGCGCGCACAAGTTTTAGATACTAATGTTGATGCTATGTTTGCGGGTCATACACACGGCATGCAATTTGGTGTACGTGGTGAAGAATTGCAATGGAGTCCTGCAAAATATATTTATAATGAATGGGCAGGTTTATATACCGAGAAGCAAAAACATTTATATGTTAATGTTGGTTTTGGATTCTTAGGTTATCCTGGCCGTGTAGGAATACTTCCAGAGATTACAGTTTTTGAACTTGTTACTTCTTAAAGCGTAAGATTAAAAAAAATCTCCTTCAAATGTAATTTTGAAGGAGATTTTTCATTTTATAATGATAAAATTTCTACAATCCGTGTTAAATCAGGATTGAGTTGATCAATGTGTTTTATTGCTTTGCTAAATGGCGTGTAGGTAATTTTTCCACTAACAAGTCCTGCCATTTCTCCACGACGTCCTGCAATAAGACCTTCAACAGCAGCAACGCCTAAGCGACTTGCAAGAACTCTATCCATACAAGATGGTTTACCACCGCGTTGGATATGACCTAATATAGAAACACGAACATCGTACTGAGGGAAGTTTTGTTTAATTTTGTCCGCCACAACCAATCCACCTTCATCATCACCTTCAGCTACGATTATAATACGAGAAGATTTATTCTTGCGTGAGCTATCTAAACGTTTCATGATAGCATTATAATCAACTTCTAATTCTGGAATTAAGACTGCCTCTGCACCAGTGCTTATGCCGGAACGTAATGCGATAAGTCCAGAATCACGTCCCATTACTTCAATTACAAAAAGTCTATCGTGCGATTCTGCTGTATCACGTATTTTATCTACAGCATCAACAACAGTATTTATTGCTGTATCATACCCAATTGTGAAGTCAGTCCCTGCAAGATCGTTGTCAATAGTGCCCGGCATCCCAAGAATTGGAATATCAAACTCTTCAATAAATTTAGAAGCTCCAGTGAAAGTACCATCGCCACCAATTACAACTAAAGCATCAATACCTAATTTTCTTATATTTTCATACGCCTGCTTGCGACCTTCGTACGTTCTAAATTCATCACTGCGTGCTGTTTTTAATATTGTTCCGCCACGTTGAATAATATTAGCAACCGATTTTGCGTCCATTGGAATGATATCTCCTTTTACAAGACCATCATAGCCTCTTTTGACACCAAACATATTTAATCCATGATATATACCGGCACGAATTACAGCACGTATACCTGCATTCATTCCTGGCGCATCTCCGCCAGATGTTAAAACTGCTATATTTTTGATTTCAGTCATATTATACAAATATATCAATATCAGACTTATTTTTTTGTTAAAATAATATTATTTGCTTGAATCTTTTGACTTAAATTTTTCTAAGGCCGAATTCAAGAACGCCTCGTACTTATCGATATTATACTCTGCTCCACTAGTGGGAACTAACAATTCACCATCTGTATCCAGCAAAGCATAAAGCGGTTGCGAATTGCTCTCAAATCTTGTGATTTGAAAATCAGCATTACGCTTGCTCACTGTATTTATGTTTTTTCCTGTCTTCTTAGAAACATACTGCTCTGATTCTGGAAGCTTTAAAACTTTGTCATCCACATACAATTCCACCAAAATAAATTCATTATTTATCAAATCCTTGATTTTTGGTGAACTCCACACTTCAGCTTCCATTTTACGACAATTCACACAATTCCAGCCTGTAAAATCCACCAATAAAGGTTTATTCTGCTGCTTTGCTGCCGCTAATGCTTCTTCGTAATCGTAATACGGATCCATACCTTTGATTGTTGCTTTGCTATGGAAATAAGTGTAGTGCTTGCGAGATGCAGCATCCGCACTTTGAGACGCATTACCCGAATGGGAAATTTCTGAAGTTAAATCAAAATCTTGCGTTCCAACTGGAGGCAGAAATGCTGAAATAGCTTTTAAAGGCGCTCCCCACATCCCGGGAATCATATACACGACAAATGTGAAAACCATAATCGCAATCATCGTACGTGGCACGGACATATACTCTAAGGTGCTATCGTGCGAAAATTTGATTTTGCCAATCAAGTATAATCCTAGCATAGCAAAAATCACAATCCATAGAGCTAGATATACTTCTCTATCCAACAAGTTCCAGTTGTACGCTAAGTCTACATTAGATAAGAATTTTAAGGCTAAAGCCAATTCCAAGAAACCTAAAACCACTTTCACACTATTCAGCCATCCACCAGATTTTGGTAATGATTTCAACATCGAAGGAAACATCGCGAACAAAACAAATGGAACTGCCAATGCGCAAGAAAAACCTAACATTCCGATTGCAGGACCTAGACGTTCGCCACGCGTAGCCGCTTCTACAAGTAATGTTCCAATGATTGGACCTGTACAAGAGAAAGAAACAACTGCCAAACTTGCTGACATAAAAAACAATCCAACTAATCCGCTTTTGTCTGAATTGGCATCGATTTTATTGACAAAAGAACTTGGTAAAGTAATTTCGAAAGCTCCAAGAAATGATGCAGCAAACACTACTAACATCAAAAAGAAGAAGAAATTGAAAATACCATTTGTAGAGAGTTCATTCAATGCTTCTGGACCAAAAGCAATGGTAATCAACATACCTAATGCCACATAAATGACAATAATAAACAAGCCGTACATGAAAGCTTGAGAAACAGCTTTTGATCGAGAACCGGCCTTTTTGGTAAAGAAACTTACAGTCAATGGCACCATTGGGAAGATACAAGGCATAAAAAACGCTGCAAAACCACCCAATATTCCGGCAATAAATATTCCCCATAAAGAAGCGTCGTCATCTTTAGATTCGGAATTATTTAGACTTAAGTCTTCAGTTTTACTTTGCAAAGAGTCTCGCAATACCGTGTCTTGATCGGAATTAAACTCATCGGTTCCGTCCGAAAATTCTACATCGCTAAGATCCACAAAGCCTGTATCCGGTGAATTGCCATCCGAAAATTCAACGTCATCAAAATTGATTAATGTGTCTTGGGCAATAGTTTGATTCTGAAAACTAAGGAAAAATAACAGTAGAAAAGAAAACAAGTAGGTTCTCATTATAAATGATAGACTTTGATAAGTTGTAAAAATAAAAAAAAGGCAGTTATAAACTGCCTTTTAACTATGTTGTGTTTTAAATTTTACTTTATTGCTACAGTGAAATTGTATTCATCTGGTGGCAAACATTGTGTTTTATCACAAGCCATGAATTCCACTGTGCCACTTACATTGGATTGCTTTCCGTTTAATTTTACTTTTTGTTGGAAAACAACTTCGTTTGTAAAATATGGAACATTCATTTTGAAAACATCCTCATATTTAGTTTTTGCTTTTACATTTTCTACAGGTTTACCATTTAATGTATAATCTTTAGAATTTTTGAACGTAAAAGTCGTTGGCATTGGACCTCCATCTGCAACATTCTGACCGTAGATGTGCCATCCATTTTGAATTGTAGCCTTAATTAATACTACAGCTTCTTTACTGTTAATTTTTTTTGCAGCAACTTGCCATTTAACAGGTGTTTGAACCTGCGCAATTGCAGCTGACATTGTCATTACTACGGCTACGATTAATAAACCTAATTTTTTCATATAAATAATAGTTCAAAGTTCTTATTGTTATATTAAGACTTTTATTGACTTTAAAAGTTTAATGCAAATTTACGCTTTAATAAAAACAATATACAAGTAAATAATCTGTTATACTAGGTAAGTAATGCCTTTCAAATTGATTTTATGCAGTTTTTTATTAATCTCAATTTGCAGCAATCCGTCCTTTTCAACTCGTAAAATCATACCTTCTGCCGTATTTCCTTCGAAAATATAAGAATGTACTTTATCTTTTCTGAATAATTTTCTGTTATAACGTGCTAATAATAAGTCACTATTTTCTTTATAAAAGACGCTATACTCTTCTAATTTTTTTTGAATTTTTTTTACGAGATCTATAATCTCGAGGTTTAAATTTTCAATTTCCAGTAATAATGATGTTGTTTTTGAACTAATATCTGCTGGAAATTGTTTTTGAAATATATTTAAACCAATTCCAATTATGCTATGCTTGATAAAGTTACCTGAGATTTTATTCTCAATTAATATACCTGCAACTTTTTTGTTTTCAATCATTATATCATTAGGCCATTTAATAAAAATGTTCTTACCACAAAAGGTCTTTAGAATGTCATAAACAGCTAAACTCGCTATAACTGTTAGCGAAAATTGATTGGAAATATCTAACTTTTCCGGAGAAAGTAAAAAGCTTGCAGTAAGATTCGTGTATGGTTCACTTTTCCACACATTTCCACGTTGTCCTTTTCCTGCTGTCTGATTTTTTGCCATTATGACAGTATTAGGTTCAAGTGGCTTGACTTTTGACAATAGTTCTTTCAAATAATCATTCGTAGAGGCTAATTCTTCAAAAACAATTATGTTACTTGGACTAGAATCTTCAAAAAATGTGTTATTTTGCAATTGATAATAATTTAAAATTACGAAGTAAAACTATAATATTTCTTAATGACTAAAAAGAAAAATTCAGAATTGTCTAACAAATTGGCAGATATAGTGGTGCACGGAATGCAAGAGAAGAAAGCTTCTGAGATTGTGAAAATGGATATGCGTGAAGTAAATTCGACTCTTTCTGATTATTTCGTAGTATGTAGCGCGGATAGCAATGTTCAAGTTAATGCAATTGCTAAAAGTGTTGAAGATGAGGTTTATAAAGCGTTGGGACAAGATGCGTGGCATAAAGAGGGGCAAGGAAATGGCGAGTGGATCTTATTGGACTTTGTGGATGTCGTTGTGCATATTTTTAAGACCGAAACACGTGACCGTTACCGCTTAGAAGACCTTTGGGGTGATGCCAAAGTAGAAAATTACAAAAGCGCTTAATATTATTTTAAGATTAGATACGTTTAATATATAATGAAAAAAATTCCGAGTAAAAAGGTAACTCCAATTCCACCCAAATTCAATATGATTTGGGTTTATATCGCTATAATAGCTGGTTTCTTTGCGTTGAACTATATATACAGTACAAGCACAACAAAAGAAATAAACTATGAAAAGTTTGAAAAGGAAATGTTGCTTACAGGCGATGTGCAGAAAATAGTTGCGTTGAAAAATGGTAGTATATATGAAGTTGAGGTATATATTAAACCAGAAAAATTAAAAGACGATCCAAAATATAAAGATGTAGCTCCAGCTGATAATAAAATTGCTATTAGTACCTCTACATCACCACAGTATTATTTTACGGAAGGTTCTGCGGATATATTGAGTGAAAAGCTGAGTGAGTCTCAAAAATTATTGCCAGAAGGATCGCCTAAATTATCTATTCAATGGGGTGAAAAAACTAATCCATGGGGAAGCATAATTTCATTTATTCTTCCTTTGGTTATAATCATTGCTATTTGGATGTTCTTAATGCGCCGTATGGGCGGAGGCGGTGCTGGCGGTGGTGGCCAGATTTTTAATATTGGCAAATCTAAAGCGCAATTATTTGATAAAGAATCACAGATTAATATTACTTTCAATGATGTAGCTGGATTAGAAGAGGCTAAGACTGAAGTAATGGAAATCGTAGATTTCTTGAAAAATCCAAAAAAATATACCGACTTAGGGGGTAAAATTCCTAAAGGAGCTTTACTTGTAGGTCCTCCAGGGACGGGTAAAACTTTGTTGGCAAAGGCTGTAGCAGGTGAAGCTCAAGTTCCATTCTTCTCATTATCAGGATCAGACTTCGTGGAGATGTTTGTAGGGGTAGGAGCATCTCGTGTTCGTGACTTATTTAAGCAAGCAAAAGAGAAAGCGCCATGTATTATTTTTATCGATGAGATCGATGCTATTGGTCGTGCCAGAGGTAAAAACTCCGTTATGGGCGGCAATGATGAGCGCGAAAATACCTTAAACCAATTGCTAGTTGAAATGGATGGTTTTGGGACTAACCTTGGTGTTATCATCTTAGCTGCTACAAACCGTTTGGATGTCCTTGATCAAGCTTTATTAAGACCAGGTCGTTTTGATAGACAGATTTCAATTGATAAGCCAGATTTAATCGGTCGTGAGCATATTTTCAATGTACACTTGAAGCCAATAAAACTTGCTGAAGAGGTGGATGCCAAGAAGCTATCAGCACAAACTCCAGGTTTTGCGGGTGCTGAAATTGCGAATGTGTGTAACGAAGCAGCTTTGATTGCTGCACGTAAAGGTAAGCCAGCAGTAGAAATGCAAGATTTTCAAGATGCTATTGATAGGGTGATAGGTGGACTCGAAAAGAGAAATAAAATTATATCCCCAGAGGAGAAGAAAATTGTTGCTTATCACGAGGCTGGTCACGCTATTGCGGGTTGGTTCTTAGAGCATGCGGATCCTTTGGTAAAGGTTTCAATTGTTCCACGTGGTGTAGCTGCATTAGGATATGCGCAATATTTGCCAAAGGAGCAGTTTTTGTATACTACAGAGCAATTAATTGATAGTATGTGTATGACTATGGGTGGACGTGTTGCAGAAGATATCACATTTGGACGTATCAGTACTGGTGCACAAAATGATTTGGAGCGCATTACCAAGTTAGCATATGCAATGACTGCAGTATATGGTATGAATGAAAAAGTTGGAAATGTGTCATTTAACGATAGTAACGGCGAATCGCAATTCCAAAAACCATATTCTGATCAAACAGCACAATTAATTGACGAAGAAGTTCGTAATCTAATTACGTCGGTTTATGGTCGTACAAAAGATTTGTTATTATCAAATCAAGAGGGGCTTATAAAAATAGCGGAGAAGCTTTTGGAAAAAGAAATATTATTTCAAGCTGATTTGGAAGAAATATTAGGTAAGCGTCCATTTTCCAATAGAACTACGTACGATGAATTTGTAAATGGCGGTGCTGACGGTGGTGGTGTTCCACAAACAGAATTGCCATTACCTCCTTTACCTGAGCAAACCACGCAACCAGAAGTTAGTTCAGAACAAGTGAATGTTAATGTAGAAGAAAAGTAAACAATAAGGTGTACCTGTGGTACACCTATTTTATTTTTTAAATGAATATCCGTAATACTACAGCTAAAGAACGCGTGCTGAGAAGCATTAGACAAGCTTTGTTGCAAAAGCGTGATAACCCAAATCCAGACTTTGAAGATTCTCCATTGTATAAAGATGAACACGAGAGCTTGGATATTACCTTTGCACGTGAGTTCACGAATGTATCTGGCAAATTTGTGTATTGTGATGGCGAAATCGCTGTTATCGAAAATTTGATCGCTTTAGTTGAAGAGCTCGAAGTCACTAAAATTTTTGCTTGGGAGCCTGAAATTCAAGAGCTATTAAAAACATATGGATTTCCATTTTTAAGTACCGATAATGATTTTCATGCTGCTGAAATTGGGATTACGACTTGTGAAGCTCTAATTGCGCGTAATGGTAGTATTATGATATCTAATGGGAATGCTGGAGGTCGACGCTTGAGTATTTATCCACCAATACATATTGTATTTGCAAAAGCTTCACAGCTCGTAATGGATATTCGTCATGGGATGACTTTAGTGAGTGAAAAATATGGAGCCAAGATGCCTTCGATGTTGACTACTATTACAGGTCCAAGCCGTACTGCTGATATTGAAAAAATGCTCGTGCTCGGTGCACATGGCCCAAAAGATTTATTCGTATTTTTAATCGAAGACCGATTTTAAGATTTTTATGATTCAAGATTATATTCTACATACTCCTGTAGCAAGTTTTATATTTGCTATAACGGTAGCAACTAGTATTTATGCATTTTCTAATCCTGCAATATTAGGAAGAATGATGCTTCACCCGTATAGTATTCAGCGCGATAAAAGTAAATTTTATACTGTCTTCACAAGTGGATTAGTACATGCTGATTGGGGACATTTGTTATTTAATATGATTACGTTTTACTTCTTTGGATTCTCCTTAGAAAAGTATTTTGTTGCAGCCAATGGCGAAATTGGGCATTTATATTTCGCACTACTATACATAGTGAGTTTGGTATTAAGTGATATTCCAACTATTATACAACAAAAAAATAATACAGGATATTTTAGTTTAGGTGCCTCAGGTGCTATTTCAGCAGTTTTATTCGGATTTATTTTATTCGAGCCTAAAGCTATGTTGGGTATATTTTTAATTATTCCCATGCCAGCTTACCTGTTTGCTGTATTGTATATAGGCTATTGTATTTGGGCTTCGAAAAATTCAAATGATCGCATCAATCATGACGCCCATTTATTTGGAGCATTGGCAGGATTGCTAATAACTATACTTATTCACCCTTGGATTATTAGACATTTTATTGATCAGTTCTAATATTTAGTAATTTTATACAAATCTTCACTAACTAGATTTCGTCCTTTTTATGATTTGATACGATTTGATAGTTATTTTTAGTTCGGGATAATTTGTAAACTTTCTGCAATTAGGCTATAAACATTAAAATGGTTTGATTAGTATTTATAAGGAAGATTATAATCTTTGTTAACTAATTTCTTTTAACGGATAGCAAATAACTCTAAAAACTTTAATGAGAAAGGAAATTGTGTCAATTTTGTAAGGAGTAAAATCGTTTATAAAACGGAGCGTAAAACCCACAGGTGTTTAGCCTGTGGGATGTAAGCGACTAACCCTGATTGAGAATATACTCACGAATAGTATCAGGAGATGCTTCACCTATTGAACAAACAAAA
>Ga0233369_1000893_pt1 | contig 10818 bp, 5 predicted proteins | sample ElkDunMinimDraft_26_FD_191537 | JGI IMG/M metagenome (GOLD analysis project Ga0233369, IMG submission 191537) | Fecal eukaryotic communites from dung pellets of Tule Elk in California, USA - Elk Dung D16 | ecosystem: Host-associated > Mammals > Digestive system > Large intestine > Fecal | place... | reverse complement strand
CCTGAAGAAGGGATACCAGAAACAGCAAGCATTGTATGCCGCATGTACCTCGGACTTTGACGAAACTGTGGGAATGATTATGAGCTATTTAAAGGAAACTGGATTGGACAAAAACACTTTGGTCGTTTTTACAAGTGATAATGGTGCAACAAACCAATCTCCTCAAGAACCCCTACGTGGCAATAAAGGAGCTTATTATGAAGGTGGTATTCGGGAACCATTTATTGCCTATTGGCCGGGAAAAATTAAAGCAGGAACTATAAATAAAACACCCATTATTAATATCGATTTATATCCAACATTTTTAGCCCTAGCCAAGGGTAAATCAACTGAACTAGATGGGGAAAATTTATGGCCACTATTTAGTGGGCAGGAACTAAAGACGAAAAGAGAAGCTATATTTTGGCATTTCCCAGGCTATTTAAATGACCCTGTAATTCGAGGAAGGGACAGTATTTTTAGGACTAGACCGGTCTCTGTCATTCGCAAAGGCGACTGGAAACTCCACCTTTACCATGAAGAATGGTTAACTTCTGGAGGAAAACAAAAAATAGAAACGAATAATGCATTAGAACTCTATAACCTCGTAGATGATGTCGGCGAAAGAAAAAATCTAGCCCTTGTGAATACACAGAAAAGAAACGAGTTATTACAAGATTTATTGGATTGGATAGAACGTACAAAAGCGCCAATGCCAAGCCTAATTGGCAATACAAATTAGCCTGTAAAAGAAAGCAATATTAGCGTAGCAGAGGTTTACAATACTGAACTGTGGTATTTTTTATACTGATTAATTAAATGAAAAATAAGAAACTAAATCTTGTGCATTTATTAGGGATTGCATGTGTCTTTATGGCTATTTGTAGTTGCAAATCTGTCGAAAAAACTAGGGGGCAACGATTGCCTAATATCATTATTATCAACATGGATGATTTAGGGTATGGGGATATTGGTGCTTACGGTTCAACGACTATTTCAACTCCAAATATGGACAGGCTAGCCCATGGAGGTATTCGATTTACCAATGGTTACGCCACCTCCTCCACCTGTACCCCTAGTCGATATGGTCTGTTGACAGGAGTTTATCCTTGGAGAAATAGTGACGCTAAGATATTGGCAGGAAACGCCGCTCTACTTATTGACAGTAGTCAGCAAACTCTCCCAAAAATGCTTCAGAATGCTGGTTACCAAACAGGTATTGTTGGAAAATGGCATCTAGGATTGGGAGATGGGGATGTGGAATGGAATAAAACAATACGTCTTGGACCAAACCAAGTGGGTTTTAAGGAATCGTTTATTATGGCAGCTACTCAAGACAGAGTGCCGACTGTCTACATAAAAAATGGGGATGTAGTAGGCTTGGATAAGAATGATCCTATTGAAGTAAACTATAAACAAAATTATGAAGGCCAGCCTACAGGTCTAAAAAATCCGGAACTACTCAAAATGAAATGGTTTCATGGGCATAATCAAAGTATCATTAATGGCATTTCACGGATTGGCTTTATGCGTGGTGGTGAGAAAGCGAGATGGGTGGATGAAGACATGTCTGACATTTTTTTAACGCAAGCACAATCATTTGTCCGTGCACATAAGTCCTCCCCTTTCTTTCTTTATTACGCAATGCAACAACCGCACGTTCCTCGTACCCCTCACCCAAGATATATTGGGAAAACAACCATGGGTCCACGAGGAGATGTAATTGCAGAAGCGGATGATGCCATTGGGTCTTTAATAAAAACGTTGGAAGATGAGGACCTTTTGGAAAACACGTTAATAATTTTCACCAGTGATAATGGCCCTGTGGTCAATGATGGGTACTCTGATGAGTCTGTAGAAAAGCTAGGTAATCATCGCCCTAGTGGTCCTTTACGTGGAGGAAAATATAGTTTATACGAGGCAGGCTTTCGTGTTCCATTCATCTGTTATTGGAAAGGGAAAATTGATCCAAATGTTTCAGACGCTATCGTGTGCCAAATTGATCTTCTAGCTTCATTAGCTAGATTGACTGGACAGAACGCAGAAAATACAGACAGTCAAGATTTCTTAAAAACTTTTATGGGAAAACATGATCAAGGTAGGGATGAATTGATTTTAGAAGCGACATCAAGAACTATCTTGCGTGCAGGAGATTGGGTGATGATTCCCCCATACCCTGGCTTAGCGGTAAACAAAAATGTGAATATTGAATTGGGAAATTCAACCGTTTATCAATTGTATAATCTTAAGAAGGATCTTGGAGAACAACATAATTTAGCGGAGCTAGAACCGAAAAAGTTAAATGAAATGAAAGCTCGATATGAAAAATTAAGAAATGCTCCTTAACAGATTGCTAAACATTAAAGTTTGTAAAACATCAATAGCTATAAATACGAATGAAAATCGGCTTAAAATACTATTATTTACTGTCCTATTCCCTATTTGCGCTATTAGTTTCTAGTTATAATAGCCAAGCCCAACAGCCAAATATTTTATGGATTACGATTGAAGACACTTCTCCTGAATACATTGGTTGTTATGGGAATACGATCGTTAGCACTCCCCATATTGACGCACTTGCAAAAGAAGGCATTCGATTTACAAATGCCTTTTCCACCAACACGGTCTGTGCTCCATCTAGACATTGCCTAATAACAGGGGTACGAACTGCTGAAAATGGCACAGGAAATCATCGCAGTTATTACCATATCGATAGTCAAGTGATGGGGTTTCCTACATATTTGAAAAATAGTGGCTTTTACACGTCCAACAATAATAAAACAGATTACAATATTTCCAATGAACAAACCTTCAAACTACAGAACTGGCATGAAAGCAGCCATAAAGCGGGGTATTGGAATAGGGCAATAAACCAGCGTTTCTTCAGTGTATTCAATATATTTACATCCCATCAAAGCCGTACGATGACCGAATCTTATGCTTGGTATGAAAAAAATATATTGCCTCTTTTACAAGAAGAACAAATCATTAAGGCTCAAGATGTCGACCTACCGCCATTCTATCACGATTCTGACAGTATGCGAAAACATATGGCTCGGCTCTACAACTGTATGAATTTAACGGATTTAGAAGTGGGTAAAGTGATTTCTCGATTAAAAAAGGAAGGTCAGTGGGAAAATACCATCATCTTTCTTTTTGGAGATCATGGGCAAGGGATGCCTAATTTTAAAACACACTCTTCACGATTAGGGTATCAAGTTCCATTTATCGTCCGAATCCCTCAAAAATATCAACAGCTTTCATCGCATCGTCCAGGTAGTACCTCCGATGAATTAATCACCTTTGAAGATCTCGCCCCAACCGTGTTAAGTATTACAGGCCAAGCAATACCAGCGTATATGAAAGGACGTATATTCATGGGTAAATTTGCTGAGGAACGTAAAGACTATTTTTGGGGAAATAGAGACAATACCGATGAAGTGATTGATATGGCAAGAACAGTCATTGCTGGTGATTTTGTATATACCCGCAACTATTACCCTCATTGGTCCGTTTTACAAAGACATCATTATTTTGATAAAGGCGAAATTGTGCAACAGATTCGAGCCGACTTTAAGGGCAATAATTTAAATGAGAATCAACAAGCCTTGCTCACTGCTCCTCGGTCTACCGAAGAATTGTATAACCGCAAATCTGATCGTTGGGAAACGTTGAACCTAGTGAATGAGAAATCGTATCAAGATATGCTCCAAAAAATGAGAGGTCTCAATAAACAAAAAATGACTGCATATCAAGATCTGGGCTTATTACCGGAAGCAGTTATAGCGCAAATTAATCAATCAAATATCCTGACAAGCTGGAAGGTTCATGAATATAAATTTCAAAATTATTTGGAAATAGCCGAGATGGTAGGTCGAGGTCCCTCTTTTTTAAATCAACAATATCGTTTATTTAATAATCAAGATAGTGTGGCTCGATATTGGGCAGCTATTGGCCTTCGTAACCAAAAAACAGAGGTAATGGATCAAAATAAAGTGGAAAAAATATTTGAATCTGAAAAATCCATTTTAGTTAAAATTGAAATTGCTGCTATCCTTCTTTATCATTACCACAGTGAAATGGCTATGAAATGGCTTGCACAACAAGCATTACATCGCAACGCCTACCTGAGTAGACAAGCCTTGATGCAGTTAGCCAATTATCCAAACTTACCAAAGAACATCATTAGTCTGCTGAAGAAGAATAAAAATAAAATTACTCAACAGCTCCAGAAGGAATTATCCTATGAAGTTAAAGTAGCCTTAAATGCAATTATTTTAGAATAGGGTATCTTATTATGATGATTAATCAATCCGATTAAATTTTTACTAACTTACTATTTAATGCTGATTAGCTCCCAAACTCTTCGGCTAAAGATGAGCCTTTAACGTCCATTTTTCAAAAAACAACATTTCTCTTACTTACCTGATTTACGCTTTGGTATACCATAAAGAACTGAAATTGCTTAATTTAAATAGATCATATTTAGGAATCATCATTTAATTGTGTAGTGTTTGCAGTGGCGTTGATAATTTCTTAACTTTAAAGACTCAACTATTATGGCCGATTATAAAAAATATGATGAAAACCACCTCATAACGCTTTTACAAAAGCAAGATCAGCTTGCCTATACCGAAATTTACACCCGCTTTTGGCCTATTCTATTTCGCCATGCTAGACGCATGCTTCAGGATGATGATGAGGCAACAGATATTGTACAAGATATTTTTGTTAAACTATGGGAAAGATCAAGCTCCCTGAGTATGTCCGGAACGCTATCAGGCTACTTGTATAGTGCTACTAAAAACCGTGTAATTGATCGAATAAATCGTCATAAACTTGAAAAACGCTACCTCGACTCATTAGAAGATTTTCTCAACATTGGGGAAACCATTACGGATGATACGATTTTGGCTAGCGAGCTTGCTCTTCGAATTGAACAAGAAGTATCGAAGCTTCCTAAGAAAATGCAACGAATTTTAAGAATGCGACAAGAAGCTGCTCACTCTTACAAGGAGATTGCGAAAACTGTAGGCACCTCTGAAGGTAATGTAAAAAAGCAATTATACAATGCCATGAAACTATTGAGGTCTAAATTCGACATTACTATGCTAACGCTTTGTTGGCATCTACTCGCGTATTGGTACCGTCATTTTTAATAATTTCTGAAAAATTCTGAAAATTTTTCTTCCACTTATGGCAAAGTTAATCGTCATTATATTAAAGCGGGGAGAAAATTATGAATAAACTACAAGCAAAGGATTTGCTTGATCGGTATCGACAAGGTAAGTGTACGGAGGAAGAACAAAAATTGGTTAACCAATGGTATCTACAAGCAACAGATGCTATGGAAGATGCTGATTTGGGTGAGCCAGACTACAGCAAAGTAGATCGTAATTTGAGAAGCCGACTACCCTTACTAAGGGAAAACAAATTGAAGCGTATTAACAAATGGGCTCCCTATGCTGCCGCAATTTTTATCTCAGTTATTGGCGCTACCTGGATGTATCTTTCAAAAAAACCAACCCTTGAAAGCACCCAAATTCAATCAATCGAATCGGATACAGATATCGCTCCTGGAAAAAATCGAGCTACATTAACCTTAGCAAATGGTAATAAAATTGCTTTAAGTGAGGATCAAAAGGGTATAATAATGGCCGAAAGAATCACTTATCTAGACGGTACTGCAATACTTGAAAAGGAGGCCGCAGTCGAACTATTATCTTTAAGCACACCAAAAGGTGGCACCTACCAAATTACATTGCCCGATGGGAGCAATGTATGGTTAAATGCTGAAACTACGCTAAAATACCCTTCGAAATTTGAAGGTTCTGTACGTGAAGTTGAATTAGAAGGTGAAGCTTATTTTGAAATCCAGTCCATAAAGCAAAATAATTCCTCTGAAAAACTTCCGAATAATCTGATTACTTCAAGTACATCTGTAGAAAAAAATTCTTTAAACCATTTACCTTTTCTAGTTAAAACGAAAGGCCAAACTATAGAGGTATTGGGTACACAATTTAATGTTTCTGCTTACGCTAACGAGGAAAATATCAAAACAAGTCTAGTCGAGGGTAAGGTTCGATTGACCTCTACAGAACAAGCATCTAGCGGAAACGCTAATTCTAAAAATCAATTGATACTTTCAGCAGGTGAGCAGGGTGTTTTATCAGGGACTAAATTAAGTAAGAGACAGGTTGATTTAGAAATGTATACTTCTTGGAAAGATGGCTTCTTTTATTTCAATCGCTTACCAACACATGAGGCTGTATCACAATTGGCGAGGTGGTACGATTTAGAGGTCATCTATCAAGGCAAAGAAGCGAACATCAATATGTTCGCTTATATTGAACGAAATAAACCATTGAGCGCAATATTAAAGGCGCTTGAAAAAAGCGGGTTACGAATTAAATTTGTGCAGTCTGGGGATAGCAAACAACTAATTATCCAAGGCGAACACTAAAAACAACATAAACCAATACTTATAACCATAATTTTTAAACCAATAATTGTAAATCTTACATGGAAGGAATCTTCATGAGAAAAAACGGAACGATGTACAGCGCAAAAGTAAAGAGATTGTACCGGTCGATTAAATTGACTATAATCTTTATGCTATCATTAGCACTTCAATCCTTCGCGGAATCCAAGTTGCAACAAATTACCCTTAAAGTGCAGAATACTCCCTTGCGTGAGGTTATGAAAGAAATTCAGAAACAGCAGGGGTATTCCTTTTTATTTCGAGGGGATCATATAGCCGATATGCGAATAACGGCTCAGTTAAAACAAGTTGCTTTTCCCGATGTTATGGGAAGCATTTTAAATGAGCACGGTCTTCAGTGGGCAATGGAAGATGGAATCATTATCATCACAAAAAAAAATAAAATCGCAGCAGTCGAACCGACAGTAACAATACAACAACGGGCTATATCCGGGAAAGTATCGGATGAACAAGGCAAGCCATTAGTTGGTGTTACGGTAAATGTAGTGGATGGAAATGAAACCACTATGACTGATCAAAACGGGAACTACCAACTTTCCATAAGTGAAGATAGCAAAGCATTATCGTTCAGCATGCTGGGTTTTGATAAAAAAACCATTAGCATCGGCAATCAAACGAACATCATTGTAACTTTAATTACTTTGACCAACGAATTGGATGAAGTCATCGCTGTAGGTTATGGAACACAAAAAAGACGGAATGTAACAAGTGCGGTATCGACCATAAACACAAAAGAAGCATTATCCTCCAGACCTATTACCTCGGTGCAACAAGGGCTCGCTGGAATGACTCCTGGATTAAATATAACTTCCTCTAATGGTCGACCAGGAAATTTTCAAGGAATGAAAATTCGAGGTAATGGTTCTCCAATCGTGTTGGTCGATGGATTTGCCTCTTCATTGGCAGATGTTGACCCAAATCAGGTTGCTGAAATTTCCGTCTTGAAAGATGCGGCTTCTGCAGCAATTTATGGTATACAAGCAGCAAATGGGGTTATTCTCATTACCACAAAAGGAGGACGTAAAAATAAACCATTAGAATTTTCCTTCGGTTCACAGGCCAGTATACAAGGATATACGATGATTCCGAAATTGGCGAATACTATCGAGTATATGCAACTTCGAAATAAGGCGGAATTGAATGAACAGCTTTACCTAAACGATATTGATCCGAAGGATGCAGATCCGTACTCAGCATTTAGTCAAAATGTTATTGACCGTGCCCTGGCAGGCGAATTTTTTGATACGGATTGGTCCTCTGTCTTGTATGGTCAACGTGCAAAACAAATAGCCCAAAATTTAGACCTTACAGGTGGTACTGATAAAACTACGTACTCCTTAGCCTTGGGTTATATTGACCAAGATGGGGTAAACATTTCAGATCTTGACGGTTTCAAAAGATATAATGTGAGGGCAAAGTTAGAAACTGAAGTGACGAATTGGTTAACTTTAGGTACCAATAGTGCCTATACTCACCGCAGTCAAGTCATAATACCAATCGAAAATGGCCGTGCCTTGCGTGCCGTTCCATTTTATCCGGTACACGATCATATGGGTTCTGGATTATATGCTGTCGGAGATGGTGGTACTTCACAAAATCCGGTCTTAACCTCAAACAACGGTTCGTTTGCAAAATCCCTTCGGGATGTTTATGAGTTACAATTAAATGCAAAAGTGAAACTATTTAAAGGCTTAAGGTTTGAAGAAAATGTTGGTTTTAGGATTATCAATACCAATGACAAAAATTGGAATAATGCTATAAATTATGCCTCACTAGAATTTGATGGTCAAACCGGAGAATATGTAGCTAATCCTACTATTATTGCACAATCTTCGGCACGCTCCTTGGCTTTCTCCACCAACCGTCATCAGACGATGACCACACAATCTTTACTAAGATACGATTGGTCTGAAAACGGACATACCATCAATGGATTATTAGGATGGCAAACGGAATTACAAAAAGCTGAAGGCTTTAATACGCAAAGGCAGAATTTTCTAAATGATGCTGTATTAAGCCTCAACCTTGGTGGTGTTGAAACTGGACTTACAAATGGTTCCGATGGATTGGAATCTGCCAATTTATCAGCCCTAGGAAGGTTAACTTATGATTATAAAGGCCGCTATCTAGCCGAATTTTCATTCCGAAACGATTGGTCTTCCAATTTCGCTAAAGGTTATAGAAGTGGCTTTTTTCCTTCATTCTCGGTTGGCTGGAATATCAAAGAAGAAGCATTTCTTCAAGAAATCGAAAATATAGACCTATTTAAACTACGCGGATCATGGGGAGAAGTCGGTTTTGATAATGTTTCTTCCCTTGCATTCATCCAACGGGTGAATCAAAATTATGGATACCCTTGGTCCACAGGAATGGAACCAGGATTGGTCATTGCCAATTACGCAAGTCCAAATCTAACATGGGAAACCCACCGAAAAATCAATCTGGGTTTAGACCTTTCCTTTTACAATGGAAAATTGAGCTTAACGGCAGACTTCTTTAGAAATGGAAGATACAACATTTTGGCAGATGCACAGATCGCTCAAGAATTTGGTCTACCGGCACCTCGAATAAACCGTAGAAAACAAGAATACAAAGGGTGGGAATTGGAAATAGCGCACAAAAATACGCTTGGTGATTTTAGCTACCATGTAGCTTTAAATGCGACTAATATTCGTTCAAAATGGCTTTCTTTAGGTGGTGAAGCGACAAACTATGGTGATCTTCTACGTCAAGAAGGTTTCCCTGTCGATATTCCATATGGATACCGCACTGATGGGTTAATTGCGAATCAAGAAGAGTTAGACGACTATTTAAAAAATCACACTTTTGAAGGGCCGAATACCTCTCTTCAATACATCGGAGCACCGAAACTTGTAGACATCAGCGGTCCTGATGGAATTCCAGACGGAAAAATTGATGCGACCTATGACCGTGAAATCATTAATCATAAAAGGGGTGAATTTTTAGTTGGTGGTCAAATCGGGCTTAGTTATAAAAATTTAAGTTTATTATTTGCTCTGAGTGGTGTATTGGATCGCAACATCTATGCTATCGGTGGTCAATCTGAGAATCATTTCTCTGGAGGTGTAGGAAATGCTTTTTCAGTCCACAACGAAAGTTTCGATGCCAATAACCCGAATAAAAATGCGGCCTATCCTTTGACTCGTATCGGTTTAATAAATTATGATCGATCAAATTATTGGATGCGTAAAGCAAGTTATGTACGAGTTAGAAACATCAACATAAATTACGCTATAAATGATGAATGGTTAAAGAAAACAAAATTCCTAAAACGAAGCTCTGTATTTGCATCCGTAGAAAATCCATTCATTATTTGGAACAATTTTTTTGCTAGCCCATATGGCTGGGATCCTGAGCTGGGTATTGGTCAAGTGGAATACCCATTGGCGCGAACTTTTGCTTTGGGCTTAAACATTACTTTTTAATCAAACTTTATGGCATTCATACAATTAAAAAACAGCGCAATTTATACTATCGTCGGTTTATTAACCTTAACGAGCTGTGAGTCTTTTTTAGATCGTGAACCTTTAAATGAATATTCCGTAGCCACAGTATATAAAACGGAACAAGATATCCGTCTAGCATTAAACGGATTATATGCACAAATCCGGGGCTTTAATGAGGATGGAAACCCCAAGGAAAGTGAATACTATTACACCATATTTACGGATGATGCCTACGATCGAAGGGGGGCACAACAATCTTCTGATCTCGATTTCAGTCCTAGTCAACGTGCTTTAGCTTTTGATTGGCAACCTCGATATAAAATGATTCGGGATGTCAATGAATTTCTAGCGCGCGCACCTCAGGCACAAGAAAATTTTCTCAATCCAGAACTTTTCGAACGCTATATTGCGGAAGCCCGTTTTATCCGAGCGCTCAATTATGCACGTCTTAACTTCTTATTTGGTGCAGTTCCGCTATTGACAGAACCTACTGATCCAAATTATTTCCCTACTCGAACTACGCGTGAAAAAGTTTTTGATTATGTAAATAAAGAGTTATCAGAAATTGCTGAAATATTGCCAGAAAAATACACTGTGGCAAGCGAACAAGGACGTATTACTCGTGGGGCTGCCTTAGCAATCAAAGCGCGCCATCTATTAAATGCGATAGATTGGTATCCAGATAAAAATAAATTATATACTCAGGCTGCTGAGGCCGCAGCAAATGTTTACAACAGTAAGGTCTATAGTTTAGATCAAGGTGAAACAGGTTATCAAAATTTATTTTCTAGGACAGCCGGATCAACCAATTCCAATGAAGCTATATTAACTTTAAATTATAATCGCGATTTTAAAAGTCATGGCTATCAA
>Ga0233369_1000891_pt1 | contig 10823 bp, 8 predicted proteins | sample ElkDunMinimDraft_26_FD_191537 | JGI IMG/M metagenome (GOLD analysis project Ga0233369, IMG submission 191537) | Fecal eukaryotic communites from dung pellets of Tule Elk in California, USA - Elk Dung D16 | ecosystem: Host-associated > Mammals > Digestive system > Large intestine > Fecal | place... | reverse complement strand
CAGGTTTCGGACAGGCGCGGATCGTGCGTCACCACCAGGACCGCGCAGCCGTACTGCGCGTTGAAGCGTCGCAGCAGTTCGAACACCTCGGCCGCGGTCCTGGTGTCCAGGTTGCCGGTGGGCTCGTCGGCCAGCAGCAGGGCCGGGCGCGTGATCAGCGCGCGGGCGATGGCGACGCGCTGCTGCTGACCGCCCGAGAGCTGGTCCGGGCGCCGGTCGGCGAAGCGCTCCAGGCCGATGTCGGCCAGCAGGCCGCGCGCACTGTCGACGATCGCGCGGTCGGGCCTGCCGTGGGCGACCATCCACGGCATCAGCACGTTCTCCAGGGCGGTGAACGCGCCGATCAGGTGGTGGAACTGGAACACGAAACCGATGTGGCGTCCGCGCAGCGCGGTGCGCGCACCATCGTCCATGGCGCTGGTGGGTTCGCCGCGCAGGTAGAGCTCGCCACCGGTGGGCGTATCGAGCAGGCCGATCAGGTTGAGCAGGGTGCTCTTGCCCGATCCCGAGGGACCGACCAGGGCGGCGAAGTCGGCGCTGTCCAGGCGCAGGTCGATGCCATGCAGCACTTCGACCTCGTTGGGCCGGCCGATGTTGTAGGACTTGCGCAGGCCCTCCAGCCGCAGCACTTCGCGCGCGTCAGCCACGGATTGCCTCCACCGGGTCCAGCCGCGATGCGCGCGAGGCGGGCACGTAGGCCGCGGCCATGCCGGCGACGGTGGCCAGGGCCATGGCCGCGGGCACCAGCGTCGGCGGCAGCGGAATGGTGAACAGCTTGGGCCCGAAGTTGTTGAAGGCCGCCACCAGGCCGAACCCCGACAGCGCGCCGATCGCCGAACCCGCCAGCCCCAGCACCGCGCCCTGGATCAGGAAGACCTGCAGCATCTGCCGCCGGCGCGTGCCCATCGCGCGCAGGATGCCGATCTCGCGCGTGCGTTGGGCGACGCTCACCGCGAGCACGCTGGCGATGCCCAGCGCCACCGAGATCGCGACGAAGAAGCTGATCATGCGCGTGGACAGGCTCTGCGAGCTCAGCGCGTTCATCAGCTGCGCGTTGCTCTCCATCCAGCTCTCGGCCTGCAGCCCGGTGAGGCCACGCACGCGCGCGGCCACCCGGTCGGCGGCGAACAGGTCCTCCACCCGCAGGTCGATCACCGTCGCCCCGCCCGGCAAGGCCAGCAGCGACTGCGCCTGCTTGAGGTCGACGTAGACATAGCGCGCGTCGAGGTCGCGCACGCCCAGTTCGAAGATACCCGCGACATTGACCACGGCCCCGCGTCCGTCGCCGCTGTCCAGGCGCAGCTTGCCGCCCAGGCGCAGTCCCAGGTCCTCGGCGAGCTGGCTGCCGACCACCGCGTTGCCCGACCCGACCTCGAGCCGGCCCTCGCGCATGTTCTCGTCCAGCGGGATCACCTGCAGGTAGCGCTCCAGGTCGACCCCGACCAGCGCCACCGATTCCACCGCCTCGCCGCGCCGCCCGAACGCCGGACCGGAGACCAGCGGCGAGACTGCGGTGATCCCGGGCAGCCGGTCGAGCACGCCCTGGACCTGGATCCAGTTGTCGATCGGCCGCAGCGCCTGCGGCCGCGGATCCTCCAGCAGCAGCTGCAGCGCGCCCTGCGGCGCGGGCGCGACAAGGTTGACTTCCCGCGGCGCCTCCACCCGCACGTGCGCCTGGGTGCCCAGGGTACGGTCGATGATGTTGGCCTGGAGGCCGGCGATCAGTGCGGTGACGAACACGATCACGGCCACGCCCACGGCGATGCCGAACAGGATCAGCAGCGTCTGCGCGCGGCCATGGCGCAGGAAGCGCATCGCGATGGTGGATTCGATCCACATCGCGGTCAGTCGAACTGGACCGGCAACTCGCCGCGGGTCTCGTCCCCGGTTTCGGGGGCGGGCTGGAGCTGGATGCGCACGCGCTCCCCGTCCGCGGGCAGACGCTCCGGATCCAGCGCGCCCGCGGCAAGGACCGCGTCGCCCGCCGCCAGGCCTTCGAGCACCTGGCTCATGGCCAGGCCGCGCAGTCCCAGGCGCACGCCGGTGCGCTGCACGCGCCCGTCGCGAACGCGCAGGACGCTCGCGCGCTCCGCGCCCGGCACGGCATCGAGCAGCGCATCGTTGGGCACGACCACGCCGCGATCGCTGCGCCCGGTCAGGATCGTGGCGGTGACGGTCATGTCCTGGACCACGAAGTCCACTTCCGGGGCGATGCGCAGGCGCACGTCGATCGTGCCGCGCGCGGGGTCCACGCCCGGCGCGATGTGATGCACGGTCGCGGAGAACGGCCTGCCGGGAAAGGCATCGGCGATGCAGGTCGCGGCCTGCCCGATCCGCAGGCGGTCCAGGTTCTTCTCGTCCAGTGCCACCAGGACCTCGCCGGGGGCGTCGCCCGCGATCTCCAGCAGCACGTCGCCCGGGTTGACGGTGTCGCCGGGTTCCACGTTGCGCACCAGCACGATGCCGGCCACGGTGGAACGGATCACTGCCCGTGCCAGGTCGGCTTCGGCCGCGGCCAGGCGGTCCTGCGCCTGCGCCTCGCGCGCGCCGCCGTCGAGGGCGGCCAGCGCCACCTGGGCCTGGTCGGCGGCGGCCCGCGCGGCGATCACGGCCTGCGCGGCCTGTTCGATGCTTTCGCGCGAGACCAGCTGGCGCTCGCCCAGCTCGCGCCGCCTGGCGAGGTCGCGTTCGGCCTGGGCCAGTTCGGCGCGCGCCTGCCGCAGGCGCGCCTGCGCGTCGGGCCGCTCGGCCTCGCGCAGCGCCGCCAGCGCTGCGCGCGCCTCGTCGCGCCGGGCCTCCAGGTCGCGTGCGCGCAGGACCACCAGCACTTCGCCGGGTGCGACGCGGTCGCCTTCCATCACCCGTCGCTCCAGCACCAGGCCGGAGATTTCCGCGCCCACCTGCACGCGCGAGAGCGCAGCCACGCGGCCGGTGCCCACCACGTTCTGGACCAGCGGTCCGCTGGCGACTTCGTATCCCGGCAACAGCGGTCCGCGGGCGCGGGCGATGCCCCACGCGACCAGCACGACGACCACGACCGCGATCGCGGCCAGCAGCCACTTGTTGCGCCCGATCGCCGCGGCCATCACCTACTCCCGGTCAAACCCGCATCTTCACCGCACGCTGGTGAAGACGATCGGCGCGGCCCTGCACCGCCGCAGGCAGCGGACAGACCGCCACGCCCCCGCTCCCTCATTTGGCCGACCATGTGCGGGCGCGCATCATCCTTCCTGGCGCTTGCCGCTTCCGGGCCTGGCGGGACTGCGCGCGGACCGCAGCCGGTCGAGCTTTTCCTTGAGCTTGAGCTCCAGGCCGCGTTCCACCGGATGGTAGTAGACCCGCTCGCCCATGGCGTCGGGGAAGCCGGTCTGGTCCAGGGCCACGCCGCCCTCGCTGTCGTGGTCGTACTGGTAGCCCTTGGAATAGCCCAGTTCCTTCATCAGTTTCGTCGGCGCGTTGCGCAGGTGCATCGGCACGTCCTGGGTACCGTACTCGGACACGTCGCGGCGCGCGGCGCCGAAGGCCCGGTAGGCGGCGTTGGACTTGGCGGTGCTGGCCAGGTAGATGACCAGCTGCGCCAGCGCGAGCTCGCCCTCCGGGCTGCCGAGGCGGTCGTAGGTGTTCCAGGCATCGATCGCCATCGACAGGGCGCGCGGATCGGCCAGGCCGATGTCCTCGACCGCCATCCGGGTCATGCGGCGCGCCAGATAGCCCGGGTCGCAGCCGCCGTCGAGCATGCGCGCCAGCCAGTACAGCGCTGCATCGGGATTGGAGCTGCGCACGGACTTGTGCAGCGCCGAGATCTGGTCGTAGAACTGCTCGCCGCCCTTGTCGAAACGTCGGGTGCGGTCGGCCAGCACCTGCTCCAGCACGGGGTCGGTGATCGTGCCGCCCTCGCCCGCCAGTTCGGCGGCGATCTCGAGCAAGGTCAGGCCGCGACGCACATCGCCATCAGCGGCCACGGCGATCAGGTGCAGTTGCGCGTCCCCGACCTGCAGGCCACGCCCGCCGAGACCGCGCTCGCTGTCGTCGAGCGCATGTTGCAGCGCGCGCTGGATATCCTCGGCCGACACCGCTTCCATCACGTGCACGCGGCAACGCGAGAGCAGCGCGGAGTTGAGTTCGAACGACGGATTCTCGGTGGTGGCACCGACGAAGACGATGGTGCCGCGCTCGATATGCGGCAGGAAGGCATCCTGCTGCGCCTTGTTGAAGCGGTGTACCTCGTCCACGAACAGGACGGTGCGACGGCCTTCGGCGAAGCGATGCCCGGCCTCGGCCAGCACCTGGCGCACCTCGGGCAGGCCGGACAGCACCGCCGAGACCGAACGGAAATCCGCGTCCGCATAGTGCGCCAGCAGCAGCGCCAGCGTGGTCTTGCCGCAGCCGGGCGGACCCCAGAGCACCATCGAGTGCACCGCGCCGGCCTCGATCGACTGGCGCAGGGCCGATCCGGGCGCCACCAGCCGCCGTTGCCCGACCATGTCGTCGAGCGTGCGCGGGCGCATGCGTTCGGCAAGCGGTTGCAGCGCGCTGCGGTCCACCGCGAGCAGGTCGGCGGGGGGAGCGCCGGTTTTTGCGCGAGCCACGGATTGCGGTCCGGATTGGAGGGGGCGCCAAGATAGCAAGAGCGCGGCGCTGGCGCCGCGAAGCCGGGGGCCGCGCATGGCGCGCCGCGCGCGCCGGTCCGCTAGCGCGCGCCGCCGCCCAGCGTGTAGTCCACCCGATGCCAGGTACGGCTGCTGAGGTCGTAGAGGCCCACGATCGCGATGGCCGTGGTTCCGTCGCGCCCGAAATCGGCAACGCCGTCGGCGGTGATGCGGAGCAGGCGCTGGCCGCCTTCGACGGTGGTGATGCGGTCGAGCTGCAGGCGCGGGGCGTCGCGGGACTGCGCGGCCAGCCCGGTGGTCACGCGGTCTTCGAGTTCGCGCACCAGGCGCGCGTCGTTCGGCACTTCGCGCTCGCCGGCGGCGACGCCCCCGATCGTGATGTCCGGATAGCCGGCGCTGCGCAGGACGGTGTCGTAGAGCGTGCGGTAGCGAAAGCCGATCCAGCCGCCCGCGCCGCCCATCTGCACGCGGCCTTCCCCGCTGACGGTGCGGTCGCGGGGGCCTGCCGCCGCCACCTCGACGCTGTCGAGTTTCACCTCGATCGCCGGCACCCCCAGCTGGTCGGCCAGCGCGGCCACCACCACCGCCGCGACGGCGTTGTCCATGGCCTCGTCGCCGCTGGATGCCTGGCGACCGCTGGCCGGCGCGGTCGCAGCCGTCTCCGCGCGGGACTGCGCCACCGCCGCGGCCGGCAACGCGGCCGCCAGCGCGAGCAGCAGCGCCGCGCCCAGGACGGGCGTCCCACGCGTGCGGTACCGCGGCTGGTGGACTGCGTCGCGCATGGTCCGCTCAGCCTTCGCCGACCACGTCCACGCCCGGCGGCGGCGTGTAGGTGAAGGTCTGCGCCGGGAAGGCGGGATTGCGCTTCCAGCCGCTGAAACGGATCTGCGTGCGCTGGCCGAGGGCGTCGACGATCTCCATCCGTGCAAGGCCGGCGTCGCCCAGGCCCAGCCGCGCACTCTGGAAGGCCGCCTCCTCAGCGCCCTGCCTGGGCTTGAGGACCAGCCACTGCAGGCCGTCGGCGCTGCCGCCGTCCTCGACCAGGAAATCGCGGTCCAGCCGGCCCGGATCGATCAGGGCGGCCAGCGGACTGTCCTGCTCGGCGCTGCCCTGGGGACGACGGCTGACCTGTTCCAGGTCCGGGTCGTAGACCCACACGGTCTTGCCGTCGGCCACGATCAGCTGCGGGTACGGCTTCTCGTACTCCCAGCGGAACAGGCGCGGGGCGGCCAGCGCGACGCGGCCGCTGGACGATTCGCGCACACGGCCGTTGTCGTCGAACACCTGCTGGGTGAACTGCCCGTCCAGGCCCTTGAGGCCACGGGTGAAGCTGTCGAGCTGCTCACGCGCGCCGGCGTGTGCGGCACCGGCGAGCAGCGCGATCGCGAGAAGCAGCCAGCGACAATTGCGGATCATGGAAAGGCGTCCTCCTGGATGGGTCGCGCAAGTCTGCAAACAGCAAGCTGAACCTGCACCCCGCGCATCCAACCCGAAAGAACGCAAAGCAGCGCCGCACCAGGACGCCGCGACCGGACCCGCGAACCGCGGCGCCACGGCGCCGCGGTGACGGCCGCGGCCTACTTGGGCGGCGGCGGCGCCAGCACCGCCCGGTCGCCGTTGTGCTCGGCCGGCGACACGACCCCGGCCGCTTCCATCGCCTCGACCAGGCGCGCGGCCCGGTTGTAGCCGATCTTGAGCCGGCGCTGCACGCCGGAGATCGACGCCCGCCGGGTTTCGGTGACGATCTTCACCGCTTCGTCATACAGCGGATCCGACTCGTCGCCCGGGGCCGACGCGGCTTCCGGCAGCCCGGTCGCGCCGACCGTGGTGCCGTCGTACATCGTCTGCGATTCGTCCAGCACGCCCTCGATGTAGTCGGGTCCGCCGCCACTCTGCTTGAGGTGCTCCACCACCCGGTGCACCTCCTCGTCGGAGACGAAGGCGCCATGCACGCGCTCGGGCATGGCGGTGCCGGGCGGCAGGTAGAGCATGTCGCCGTGGCCCAGCAGGGTCTCGGCGCCGGACTGGTCGAGGATGGTGCGCGAGTCGATCTTGCTCGACACCTGGAAGGCGATGCGCGTGGGGATGTTGGCCTTGATCAGGCCGGTGATCACATCCACCGACGGGCGCTGGGTGGCCAGGATCAGGTGGATACCGGCCGCGCGCGCCTTCTGCGCCAGGCGCGCGATCAGCTCCTCCACCTTCTTGCCGACGATCATCATCATGTCGGCGAATTCGTCGATGAAGATGACGATGAACGGCAGCGTCTCCAGCGGCTCGGCGACTTCCGTCGAGTCGGGGTTGGGACGGAACAGCGGATCGAGCAGCGGCTGGCCGGCTTCCTGCGCGTCGCGCACCTTCTTGTTGAAGCCGGCGAGGTTGCGCACGCCCACCGCGCTCATCAGCTTGTAGCGCCGCTCCATCTCGGCCACGCACCAGCGCAGGCCGTTGGCGGCCTCCTTCATGTCGGTGACCACCGGCGCCAGCAGGTGCGGGATGCCCTGGTAGACGCTCAGTTCCAGCATCTTCGGGTCGATCATCAGCATCCGCAGGTCCTTCGCGGATGCCTTGTAGAGCAGGCTCAGCACCATGGCGTTGACCGCCACCGACTTGCCCGAACCGGTGGTACCGGCGACGAGCAGGTGCGGCATGCGGGCAAGATCGGCCACCGTCGGCCGGCCGGCGATGTCCTTGCCCAGCGCCAGGGTGAGCGGGCTGGCGGCCTTGTCGTATTCCTTCGAGCGCAGCAGCTCGCTCAGATAGATCATCTCGCGGTGCGTGTTGGGCGTCTCCAGGCCGACCACCGACTTGCCCGGGATCACGTCCACCACGCGCACCGACTTCACCGACAGGCCGCGCGCGATGTCCTTGTCCAGCGAACTGATCTGGCTGACCTTGATGCCCGGCGCCGGCTCGATCTCGAAGCGGGTGATGACCGGGCCGGGATAGGCGCCGACCACCTGTGCGTCGATGCGGAAATCCTTGAGCTTGAACTCGATCTGCCGCGACAGCGTTTCCAGCGTGGTCTCGTCGTAGCCCTTGGGCTGTGGCTTGGGATCGTCGAGCAGGGCCAGCGGCGGAATGCCGCTGCCGTCGGCCACGTGGAACAGCGGAATCTGCTGCTCGCGCTTGGCGCGCTCGCTCTTCTCCACCACCGGCGCCGGCGGCGGCTCGATCCTGACCTTCTCGCGCCTGGCGCGCAGCTCGGTGTCGATCTTGCGGGTTTCCTCGCGCTCGACCCGCATCTCGCGCGCATCGATGCGTTCGGCGGCCTGCTTGCGGCCGCGGCGCAGCAGCTCGGGCAGCCGCAGCACCCATGCGCCGATGCGGTCGGCCACCGCCAGCCACGACAGCCCGGTCGCGAGCGTCACCGAAACCAGCAGCAGCGCCAGCAGGAACAGGTTGCCGCCCAGCGCGCCGAAGCCGCGGTCGAGCGAATTGCCGACCAGCCTGCCCAGGATCCCGCCGCCGCCCTGCGGCATGCCTTCGACGTTGCCCAGGCGCAGGTACAGCAGCCCGGTCGCGGCCACCATGAAGCCGACGATCCCCATCAGCCGCAGCGCCGGCCCGAAGTCGACCCGGCCATCGCCGTCCGAATCCATGCCGAACAGCGCGATCCAGGCCACGGCGCCCAGGATCAGCGGCAGCAGGTAGGCCACGTAGCCGGTCAGGCCCAGCAGGATATCGGCGATGCGCGCGCCCACCGGGCCGCCGGCGTTATGCAGTTCACTGGCGACACCACCACCGGAGGCGACGAACCAGCCCGGATCGTCCGGCGAATGGGTGGCCAGGCAGACCAGCAGGTACAGCAGCAGCGGCGCGATCAGGATCATCGCGATGTCGCGCAGCAGGCGCTGGCGGCGCGGATCCGGCGGCGCGGCCTCTTTCGCCGCGCGCTGGCGCTTGCCACGTTCAGGAATCGCCCGCGCCACCGTCATCCACTGCCTTAGGAAATCCGCCCAATGCCTTGATCTTAATTCAAAGGCCCAGCGATTGCAGGGCCGGATGCACGAGCCGTCCTGCTTCGACGTTGATCCCCCGCCGCAGCGGGGCGGACTCGCGCCAGCCGCCGGAGGCCAACTGGTCGACCCAGGGCAGGATCGCCGCGCAGATCGCCTGCGAGCTGGTCCTGGGCACCGCGCCGGGCATGTTGGTGACGCAGAAGTGGGTGACGCCCGCGTCCACGTAGGTCGGCGATTCCCAGGTCGTGGGCCGCGAGGTCTCGAAGCAGCCGCCCTGGTCGATGGCGATGTCGACCAGCACGCTGCCGTCCTCCATCGAGCGCACCATCTCGCGGCTCAGCACGTGCGGCGCCACCGCCCCGGTGACCAGCACCGCGCCGACCACCAGGTCGGCCGTGGCGATCTCGCGCGCGACCGCATCGTCGTAGGGATGCAGGGTGGTGACGTTCTGGCCGACGCGCATCATCGCGTCGCGACGGTCCTGGCGGGTCTCGAACACCACCACGTTGGCGCCGCCCGCCGCGGCCGCGGCCACGGCCGCGCCGCCGGCCTGCCCGGCGCCGAACACCACCACCTTGCCGCGCGGGGTGGACGGCAGTCCGCCCAGCAGGGTGCCCTTGCCGCCCAGCGGCTGGTGCAGGTAGGCCGTGCCGACCTGCACCGCGATGCGCCCGGCGATGACCGACATCGGCGCCAGCAGCGGCAATTCGCCACTGTCCAGCTCGACGGTCTCGAAGGCGATGCCGGTCAGGCCGATGTCGAGCAGGCGCCTGGCCAGCGCAGGCTCGGGCGCCAGGTGCAGGTAGCAGAACAGCAGATGGTGCCCGCGCAGCAGGGCGAGGTCGCCCTCGATCGGCTCCTTGACCTTGACGATGAGTTCGCCCCGGTCGTACAGCGCGGCGGCATCGGGCGCGATGCGCGCACCGAGGCGCTCGTAGTCGGCGTCGGCGAAGCCCGACCGCAACCCGGCGCCGTGCTCGATCCACACCTCGTGCCCGCGTCGCACCAGGTCGCCGGCTGCGGCCGGGACCAGGGCTACGCGGCCCTCGAGCGCCTTGGTTTCCTTCGGTACGCCGATACGCATGCACCCGCTCCGATGTGAGTTGCCACGGGGCCGCGCATCGGCCCGGCGGACGCGTCCGACCCGGGAACCGCCGCGCCGGGCAACCGCGGGCGTGGATGCTGCGTTCCGCTGCCCGGGCCCGTGCGCGCCTTGTGTTGCCGTCCCCGCGCCGCCAAGCTATGGACCCGTCAAAACGCTGCATTGCGAGTATACATGGCACCTTCTTCGCCCCGGCACATCCGTCTGGTCATCCTCGGCTCCGGCCCCGCCGGATGGACCGCAGCCGTCTACGCGGCGCGCGCCAACCTCAAGCCGGTGGTCATCACGGGCCTGCAGATGGGCGGCCAGCTGATGACCACCACCGAGGTCGACAACTGGCCCGGCGATGCGCATGGCCTGCAGGGCCCGGACCTGATGGCGCGCATGCAGGCGCACGCAGAGCGTTTCGAGACCGAGGTGGTGTTCGACCAGATCCACACGGCCGACCTGTCGCAGCGCCCGTTCCGGCTGGTCGGCGACAGCGGCGAGTACACCTGCGACGCGCTGGTCATCGCCACCGGCGCGACCGCCAAGTACCTGGGCCTGGAGTCGGAGGAAAAGTTCAAGGGTCGCGGCGTGTCTGCCTGCGCCACCTGCGACGGCTTCTTCTACAAGGACCAGGACGTGGCGGTGGTCGGCGGCGGCAACACCGCGGTCGAGGAAGCGCTGTACCTGTCCAACATCGCGCGCAAGGTCTACCTGGTGCACCGCCGCGACACCCTGCGCGCCGAGAAGATCATGCAGGACAAGCTGATGGCCAGGGTGGCCGCGGGCAAGATCGAACCGGTCTGGCATCACGTGGTCGACGAGGTGCTGGGCAACGACGCCGGCGTGACCGGCATGCGCCTGAAGTCGGTGCAGGACGGCAGCACCCGCGAGATCGACGTGCACGGCTTCTTCGTGGCCATCGGCCATACGCCCAACACGGCGCTGTTCGAGGGCCAGCTGGCGATGAACAACGGCTACCTCGAGATCCGCTCGGGCCTGGCCGGCGGCGCCACCGAAACCTCGGTCAAGGGCGTGTTCGCCGCCGGCGACGTGGCCGACCAGGTCTACCGCCAGGCGATCACCTCGGCCGGCTTCGGCTGCATGGCCGCGCTCGACGCCGAGCGCTTCCTCGACAAGGGCTAGCAGGCGCGGGTCGCTGCC
>Ga0233369_1000889_pt1 | contig 10851 bp, 10 predicted proteins | sample ElkDunMinimDraft_26_FD_191537 | JGI IMG/M metagenome (GOLD analysis project Ga0233369, IMG submission 191537) | Fecal eukaryotic communites from dung pellets of Tule Elk in California, USA - Elk Dung D16 | ecosystem: Host-associated > Mammals > Digestive system > Large intestine > Fecal | place... | reverse complement strand
ACTATCGGCTGCAGAAATTGAAGCTTATCCAGTGTTATTTTCCACGCGTAACAATGGAATTCCGAGTTATATTTTCCCCGTTATGTCTGATTTTAATGGGGTATTATGCTTAGCAAAGATTGACGGAAAAGATTATTTATTAGACGCCTCCAAATCCTTATTACCATTTGGCGAACTGTCTATTTCCTCCATCAATGATCGTGGGCGCATAGTCTATTCAAAAGATAAATCCGACTGGATCGAATTGATTAATACCGTTCCCTCCAAAACATTCTACAGTATTATAGGGAAAATAAATGAGGAGGGCATATTGAGTGGAAATATCCGAATCCAAACAAGCGGTTTAGAAGCTTATCAAAAAAGATTTGAAATTGAAGAATATAACTCGATTGAAGAGTATGAAGAAAAACTAATAGAAAAAACGACTAATTTCAAAATTAAATCCAGTAAACTTGAAAATCTCGAAAATTTAGAAAGTTTTATGGTAGAGACGATCGAGTTTGAATTGAATTTAAGAGATAATTTTAATGAGGCAAGAATCTTATTTAACCCCATATTTTACGAAAGAACAACTAAAAACCCATTTAATCTGGAAGAGCGAAAATTTCATGTGGATTTAGGTGCCGCTAGGCATGAAAGCTATAATATTAATATTTCTATCCCAGAAAAATACAACCTAAGTGGAGGTCCAAAAAACATGTCCTTGGTATTACCTGAGTCTGCAGCAAAATTTTCTTATCGATCTATATTTGAAAACAATCAACTCATGATTAGACAAGAAACTTTTTTAAATAATGCCATGTATTCGCCTGATGAATACTTTCATTTAAAAGAACTTTTCTCAAGGATTATTCAACAACAAAATACAGACTTTCAATTCACTAAAAAAAATGATTAATAAGCTGCTTATTTTCTTTCTTACTTTTTTTATTTCAATTGCTACTGGATATGCTCAATTTGACAGCAATTCAATTCCGAAGAACCTATTAAGCCGTGCTTCCGCCACCGTTCGTGATGAAAATAAATCCATATGGATAAAATCACCTACAGAAATGGTAGAGACAGGCAACCGCGTGATTACAATCCATAATAAATCCGGTGATGATTATGGGGAAATTTCATTTTATTACAATAAGTCAAAGCAAATCAAAGAAATCAAAGGAGAGGTATTTGATGCCGACGGTAAATCAATCAAAAAATTCTCAATGAAAGACTTTCAGGATCAGAGTGCAAGTTCCGAATCGAGTCTTTTTGATGATTATCGCGTCAAGTCCTTTCAGTATAACAACATCAATTACCCCTACACCATCAGTTACGAATTTGAGATTAGGCATAATCAAAATTTAGTTATTTCTGCTTGGAGACCAAATTTTTACCACGATTTATCCATAGAAAAAAGCAGTTATAAAATCATCTCCTCCCCCAACGAAGAACTGCGGATTAACACAAAAAACTTGATTTCAGAGGCCGTAACATCGTCTACTGAAAAACAAAAAACTTGGGAATGGAAAGTAGAAAATATTGCTGCTAACAGATTGGAAGCCTATAGCCCTAACCGTGATAACTTGTGTGTTTCTGTAGAAGTCGTTCCTCATACCTTCCAATACTATAAAAGTAAAGGTCAATTTAACGATTGGAAGTCCTTTGGCTTATGGATGAATGAAACTTTATTAAAAGATAAGCGGAAACTACCCGAACCAACCATTGCATTAGTTAAGGAAATGACCAAGGATCTATCTACAGATCGTGAAAAAACTAAAAAACTTTATGAATATTTACAAACAAAGACGAGATATATCAGTATACAAGTAGGAATTGGAGGATTTGAGCCATTCCCAGCTTCGGAGGTCGATCGTTTAGGGTACGGAGATTGTAAAGCACTAGTCAATTATATGCAAGCATTATTGGATGTGGTGAATATCCCTTCTTATTATTGCATTGTAGAAGCTGGGCCCAGCAAAATTGATGTAGACCCTTCATTTGCCAATATCGTGGATGGAAACCATATCATCCTATGTTTACCTTTTGAAAAAGATACCACTTGGCTTGAATGTACAAGTCAACAGATGCCTTTCGGATATTTAGGCGATTTCACAGATGATCGATTGGTATTAGCTTGTACCAAGGAAGGCGGGAAAATACTTAGAACGTCTATTTATCCTTATAACGAGAACTTACAAGAGCGTACAGCTAAATTAGTTATGGATGAGAAAGGCAAACTATCCGGAGAACTCATCACAAAATTTTCTGGTACTCAATTCGATAATCATTTTGCAAATTACAATAAGAATAAAGATCAACAGATCAAAAACCTTAAAAACTGGTACAATATCAATCGGATCAATTTTAATTCCATCCATTATACGTTAGATAATGTCAGCGAACCGATTTTAACAGAGACTATTCAAATTGACATTGAAGGTTATGGGATCCTGAATGATCAAAATATGACGATATTGCCAAATGTGTTCAATAGGACTCGACCAATACCTACTATCAACAATAGGCAAAATCCAGTAAAAATACATCGAGGGTATACTGATATTGATGAAATTGAAATTACCTTGCCCAAAAATTTAATTCCGATCATTAAACCAATGAATAAGAAAGTAGATTCTCCGATGGGACAGATTGAATTCTCCATAGCTATCCAAGAAGATAAAATGATTTGCTATCGAAAAATACAAATTAAAGAAGGTGAATATCCAGCCGCCTCCTATGAGCAATTTAACCATATGATAACGGAAACTACATTTATGGATGGTACTAGATATAATTTACCTTTAATCAATAAAAAATAAAACTATTTGCTATATTTGGCTCCAGCAAACGGGGGATTAGCTCAGTTGGCTAGAGCGCTTGCCTGGCAGGCAAGAGGCCATCGGTTCGAATCCGTTATCCTCCACAAAATAAAGAGTCAAACTATTCCTCAACTAATAGTTTGACTCTTTTTTGTGCTCTATGAATTTCCTGAATGAATCCAATAGTTTAAACCGTTCAGCATATAATCCTAAATATTCACAACAATAAGATTCGCCGCGAGGAAAAGATCCAACAAAACTATCCGAGATCTATAAAAAAACGGTAAAAAAATAAAGCCTCCCAAATTGGAAGGCTTTATTTTTTATATTTTGTAATCTTAGTTTTGCTCAGTAGGTAATACTGAAACATAAGATTTATTGTTTGCTTTTTTACGGAAAACTACAGTTCCATCAATTAAAGCATATAAGGTATGATCTTTACCGATTCCAACATTAGCCTCAGGGTTGTGTTGAGTACCGCGTTGGCGAACGATAATGTTACCAGCGATCGCTTTTTGACCACCAAAAATCTTAATACCTAATCTCTTACTGTGTGACTCACGGCCGTTCTTGGAACTACCCGCACCTTTTTTGTGTGCCATTTCTTTATCTTAATTTATGACTTACGTCAGATTAAAAATTCAATTATAAACTGATACCAGTAATCTGGATTTTAGTGAAGTGTTGACGGTGACCGTTTTTCTTCTTGTAACCTTTACGACGTTTCTTTTTGAAAACGATAACTTTCTCACCTTTCAAATGTGACAAAATAGTAGCCGAAACTTTAGCACCTGAGATACTTGGAGTACCTACAGTAAACTTACCACCGTCTTCTGCTAACAATACATTGTCAAATTCAATACTAGCGCCTTCGTCTCCTTGTAAACGGTGTACAAAAAGATATTGGTCTTTTGCAACCTTAAATTGCTGTCCTGCTATATTTACTATTGCGTACATTGTTATAAATAAATTTGTTAATATTTTATGAGTTGCAAAGATAAAAGTAAATTTCCATTTCTACAATTATTTTTTACTTTATATTCCGTAAATCAGGGAATAAATGCTCGTTTTGTCATCCATTTAAGCTCTTTTCACCCCTATTAAACCCGTATATTAATCTCACGCTCCCAAATTACTGTTTAAACTAACCCTTGCCTGTCCCCTATGCGGAGGCAATTATCAATGCTATACAAACAACTCGAAAACAAAAGCTCCCAATCTTATGGAATGGGAGCTTTTTAAATATAATTTTCAGCGATAAACCTTAGCCTACAATTTCTTGAATTTCATTCATGATTTTTTGAGCTATAGCTTCTGCCGCTTCTGGACTTTGTCCTTCCGAATAAATACGAATAATAGGTTCTGTATTCGATTTTCTCAAATGAACCCATTCATTTTCAAAATCAATTTTTAAACCATCTATAGTACTGTGCTTTTCATGAGCATATTTCTCCTGCATTTTAAGCAATAAATGATCAATGTCTAAATCAGGCGTAAGTGTAATTTTATTTTTAGACATAAAATATTGTGGTAGTTCAGCACGATAAGCAGAAGCTGACTTAGCCAATTGCGCTAAATGCGTCAAAAATAAAGCAACACCTACCAAAGCATCACGACCATAATGCGATGCCGGATAAATAACACCTCCGTTACCTTCCCCTCCGATAACTGCCTCCACTTCCTTCATTTTAGTTACAACGTTTACTTCGCCTACGGCAGCAGCAAAATATTCACCTCCATGTTTTTCAGTAACATCTCTTAATGCACGAGTAGAGGATAGATTGGATACCGTATTACCTTTTTTATGTCCTAAAATAAAATCTGAAACCGCAACTAAGGTATACTCTTCCCCAAATAGCTCTCCATTTTCCATCATAAACACCAAACGATCTACATCTGGATCCACAGCAATGCCTAAATCCGCTTGATGGTCTAGTACAGCTTTCGATAAATCCGTTAAATGTTCTTTTAACGGTTCTGGATTATGCGGAAACAAACCATTAGGCTCACAGTGTATTTTATATATTGTTTCAACACCCAAGGATGTTAATAGTGCCGGGATAAATGTACCACCAGTACTATTCACCGCATCAACTGCAATTTTAAAATTAGCTTTTTTGATCGCCTCTACATCGACAAACTCCAAAGCCAACACTTCATCAATATGCTTTTGCATAAAGCTAGTGTCTGAGCTTACTTTTCCTAATTCCTCGACTTGCGCAAAGTCAAAATCTAAACGTTCGCCTAAAGCAAGTACTTCTTTTCCTTTTTCGTCATCGATGAATTCACCTTTCGAATTTAATAATTTTAGTGCGTTCCATTGCCCAGGATTATGAGATGCCGTTAAGATAATCCCTCCTGCAGCTCCAAGTTTAGGAACCGCAATTTCGACTGTAGGCGTAGTCGACAGGCCTAAGTCAATAACATCTAAGCCTATACTTTGTAAAGTTCCAATCACTAAATTAGAAACCATCTCACCCGAAACTCTGGCATCACGTCCTAGTACAATCTTTTTATTTTCCGAATTGCTCGAAATGATTTTTCCATAAGCCGCGGTAAATTTTACAATGTCTACAGGAGTTAAGTTATCCCCAGGTTTTCCACCAATTGTACCTCGTATTCCTGATATCGATTTGATTAATGCCATAGTATAAAGTTTATTGCCCGTAAAATTAAAGGAATTCTATAATTATTAAAGATTTTTATTCTTTTTTTAAATTATTTACCTACTTTTGTTGCAACAAAGTTTCGTTTGCAATTATCTGATAGGTATTGCTTTTTTTTTATAGATTTGGTTTAGAATTTAAACCTATCTATTTAGAATTTTTATATGTTAGATAAAATTATCCTATTCGATCAAGATTTTTTTCTCGCCATCAATCAAGGCTTAAGTAACCCCATTTTTGATTGGTTGTTACCCATTTTAAGAAATCCTTACACCTGGTCTCCCTTATATTTATTTTTAATTATATTTTTCATAAAGCATTATGGAAAAACGGGAGTGCTTATTGTTGCTTGTACGCTAGCAACTTTTGGAATATCGGATGCAACATCCTCTCATTTAATTAAAAAAACGATTAAGAGGGTTAGACCCTGCAACGATGTTGTATTTAAAGAGCAGATTACCCTGAGGGCACGATGTGGTTCAGGCTATAGCTTTACCTCTTCACATGCAACGAATCATTTTGCAATGGCATTTTTCTGGATTGTGTTGTTCCGTCGTAAATGGAAACACACCCTATGGCTATGTTTGTTATGGGCCTTCTCCATCTCATTCTCGCAAATTTATGTTGGCGTTCATTACCCACTAGATATACTCTCAGGCGCTCTCCTAGGGGCCCTCATCGGCCTAGGTACAGGGTATCTGTTTCAGCGATTTTATCCGAAGTTTTTTCAACCCAAAACTATTAATCCTCCAATACTTCCATGAGTAGTACATTAATTGTCTCCATTTTATTTTTCTCCGCTTTATTAAGTGGTATCGCTGTTTTCTTTGTAAAAAGAGACAATACACAATTATTAAAATTAATCTTATCCTTCAGTGGAGCATACTTGTTTGCCATTACGGTTCTACATTTAATTCCTGAAGTTTACCATAGTCAAGCTACTTCGGGCCAAGTAATAGGATTATATATTTTAGGAGGATTCTTATTCCAATTAGTTTTAGAACACTTCTCTCAAGGAATAGAACATGGGCATATCCATCACGATGGGCATGAAGGTCAAAAACATGCGTTTCCAATAGCCATTTTAATCAGCTTATGTTTACACGCTTTTTTGGAAGGATTCCCTTTAGCATCTGGGCATCGTAATGAATTGGTGTTTGGAATTGCCATACACCATATCCCTGCTGCATTTGCGCTGGGAAGTCTACTCATAAACACCAAATTAACGAAAAGATCAATAAGCCTTTTCATTGCCGTATTTGCTGCCATGACCCCACTAGGGTTCCTGACCAGCAAAGGAATTAGCGCCGGTGAGATTGGTAATGTAGCACAATATTTCGATAAAATTATGGCTGTAGTGATTGGAATTTTCCTTCACATTTCGACCACCATTTTATTCGAATCTGGTTCTGCTGACCACCATACTTTTAATAAGAAAAAGATGCTTGCTGTTTTATGTGGCGTTTTGGTTTCATTAGCTAATTTCCTGTTCGACGGTCATGACCACAGTCATCACCATCAATTACCAGCTAACCAACCAAAAGAACATCAACATGAGCAGAATGAACATAATCATGATCACGATCATGACCATAATCATGTCCATTAGCTTAGCATTTTAATCATCCATTTTACCTCGAAATTTATCAAGGAGTTCACTTAATTGTAAACAATCATCCGAACTAATGCTGGTTTGTAAGATATCTTCCAGCATCATATCCTGTTCAATTTCACTTAGGAGCTGTAAACCCTTATCGGTAATTAGTAAATCGACGGCACGTTTATCTTCATGATTTTTCGCTCTAGAAGCTAAACCTTTACCGACTATTCGGTCCACCAACCGACTGATATCCGGGGTTTTTGTCAATAATCGTTCCTTCAGTAAATTGTTCGTGACAGGACTTGGAAATTGACCTCTAAGTACCCTTAATACATTAAATTGTTGCAACGTCAGTTGCTTTGCTCCAGCGCGCTTTTCAAGCATTACATTCAACCAATTACTCGTATAAATAACATTAATTGTGACGCGATGCCAAGGGTTAGCGAATTGCTTCACTTTAACCAGTTCTTCAATCTTTGGCATAATCTTAATAATACATTAGTGTGACTTAATTTGCAATTTAAAAGATTTTAATTATATATCTTTGTGATTAATCTTTTTTTTTGAAATAGAAAAATATTTGTAGCCAAATGCAGTATAATAGTAGTCTCGACCAACTTAAAATCGGTGAAATTGTTAAAATAAATGAAATTCAATCCACAGAAATCCCTGCCAAATTTTTTGAACTTGGGTTTTATCCAGGATCCATTGTGGAGGTCAAACACAAGGCACCATTCAATGGCCCCATCTGTCTAAACATATTAGAAAGTAACACGTTAATTGCAATTCGTAAATCAGAGGCTAAGCTAATACAGGCAGAATATATCAAATGAAAAAACCAGCTATTATCCTTCTTGGAAACCCAAATGTCGGCAAGACTTCCCTATTCAATAGATTAACTAAACTGAATCAGAAAGTAGGTAACTACCCTGGTATCACTGTTGAAAAACGTGAAGGAACTTTAATTGCCAATCAGAAATCCTATCATATCGTCGATTTACCGGGCACTTACACGCTATTTCCAAACTCTTTGGATGAGGAGATCGTGTTCAACATTCTGAGCGATAAATCCAACGAATTATACCCTGATTTAACCATTGTTGTTGCGGAACCAGCAAGTATTAAACGATCCATTATCTTATATCAACAAGCTAGAGAACTGGGGCTCCCAGCTATCTTTGTAATTAATATGATGGATGAGATGGATAGCAAAGGAATTGAAATTGATGAAGATCAATTATCAAGCTTGCTAAAAACTAAAATCATTAAGACCAACGCTCGGACGGGAAAAGGCATTAAAGAACTTATTGCAGTTTTAGATGAAAAACCGGCCGGATATTTTAATAGTTTAGAAATTCCTTCCAACTACAAGGAACCCTTAGAGGAGGCTAAAAAATTATTCCCATTAGCGACAGAATATTTAACTTGGCAGTATTTGGCTCAAGAAAATGTGGGTATTCTTCCTATAGAAAAACAACAAGCCTTACTTGATATTCGAAATAAATTCAAGCTAAACACCCATCAAATGCAAAAAGATGAGTCTCTGATTCGTCATGAATCAGTGTCTTTTGCATTATCCAATATCATTCAAAAAAAATCCAACAAACAATCGAATAAAACGAATTCGATTGATAAAATATTATTACATCCAATATTAGGTTATATCTTATTCTTTGGATTGTTATTTTTAATCTTTCAAGCCATATTTTCTTGGTCAGGACCATTGATGGACTCCATCGATGGATTATTTGCAGAAATCACGGCATTTTTAGACGCATCATTACCTGATGGACCATTAACTTCCTTGTTGATCTATGGTATCGTTGCTGGTATAGGTGGTATTGTAATCTTCATTCCACAAATTGTTATCTTATTTTTATTTCTTTCCTTTATGGAAGAAACAGGATACATGAGTCGCGTAGTGTTTTTAATGGATCGTTGGTTAAAACCATTTGGTTTGAATGGTAAGTCTGTGATACCATTAATGTCTGGCGCAGCCTGTGCAATTCCTGCAGTAATGGCAGCAAGAAATATTGAAAACCCTAAAGAAAGGTTGTTGACCATGTTGGTTACCCCATTCATGACCTGTTCAGCGCGGTTACCAATCTATATTGTTATCATTGCCTTAATAATACCCGAGGATACTATTCTTGGCTTCAATATGCAAGGAATCGCTTTATTTGTCATGTATATTTTAGGAATAGTAGGCGCTTTACTTTCTTCATTGATATTAAATAAAGTCATCAAAAGCGTTCGTTCGTCTTTTCTAATATTCGAATTACCAACTTACAAATCCCCAGACTGGAAAAATGTAATCACCAATGTATGGGACAAATCTTCTGGTTTTTTAATTGAAGCTGGTAAGATCATATTGATGATTTCTATTATCTTATGGGTATTAGGCAATTTCGGGCCCAATAATAAATTTTATGATGCCCAAGAAATTGTAGAACAACAAAGCCCCAACTTAACAGAAGAAGACTTAGCGCAAGAAGTTGCCTCCTATCAATTGGAGCATTCCTTCTTAGGCTATATCGGCATGGGTATTGAGCCTTTCGTAAGACCATTAGGCTACGATTGGAAAATGGGCATTGGTTTAATATCGTCCTTTGCTGCTAGAGAAGTCTTCGTAGGAACGATGGCTGTAGTATATAGCATCGGAGACGATGTAGACCTGGACGATGACGGACAAAAAAACACGCTGTTATCTAAAATGAAATCTGAAATAAATGCAAACACTGGTAAACCTGCGTATAATTTTGCTTCAGGAATTTCGTTATTATTATTCTATGCATTTGCAATGCAATGTATGGCTACTATTGCTGTGGTAAGGAAAGAAACTGGTTCTTGGAAATGGACAGCAATACAAACCTTATTTATGACTGGGCTTGCCTATGTCGCTGCATTGATTGCTTATCAATTACTTAAATAATTTTACGCATGAGTTTAGTCATACAATACATCATCATTTTTGCACTTTTTATTTTTGCATGTTACGTTGTTTTTAAACCATTTTTTAAACGGAAAAAGAATGAACTTGGATGTGGTAAAGGTTGCGGATGTAGTGCAAACTCATTGCAAAAATAATAACCCCCAAAAAAACATAGTAAATAGGCTTTTAAAAGCCTATTTTTTTTGTCTAATTTTTTTGATTGTAAATTTGAACCAAGCCATTTGTCTTAAAAAAATCAGACAGGTTACGGTTAGTCCGTCGGTATAAAAGCAAATACAGGAATAAAATCACTATTTCGACAAAATCTAGCCTAAGATTTCTTATTTTCGACTTTCAGAGAATGTGGGTATCATAAAATCTCCAAAATGCAAGCATGAAGTAGTTTAAACATCTTCATCAACAATTAACCGTATTTATTGTGCAAGAAAAAAACGACAACGAATTAAAAAGAGGACTTAGCAATCGACATATTCAATTGATAGCCCTTGGTGGAGCAATAGGAACAGGATTATTTTTAGGGGTAGGCCAAGCCGCCATTTTAGCGGGACCTTCCGTTATTTTAGGTTATGCCATCGCAGGCTTAGTTGCCTTTTTCATCATGAGGCAATTGGGTGAAATGGTCGTCGAAGAACCCGTATCGGGAAGCTTTTCATCCTTTGCAAACAAATACTGGGGGCCCTTTGCAGGCTACTCCTCCGGTTGGAATTACTGGATATTATATATTCTTGTCAGTATGGCGGAACTCACCGCCATCGGTAAATATGTGCAATTCTGGTGGCCTGAAATCCCTTTGTGGGTTTCGACCTTATTTTTCTTTGCTATCATCAATGT
>Ga0233369_1000887_pt1 | contig 10904 bp, 12 predicted proteins | sample ElkDunMinimDraft_26_FD_191537 | JGI IMG/M metagenome (GOLD analysis project Ga0233369, IMG submission 191537) | Fecal eukaryotic communites from dung pellets of Tule Elk in California, USA - Elk Dung D16 | ecosystem: Host-associated > Mammals > Digestive system > Large intestine > Fecal | place... | reverse complement strand
TACCTAGGGTGAAAAATTTTAATGTCAGTGTCAAAGAGGTTGGTAATAAAGTTATTTTCTTAAGAAAGTTAGTGCCAGGAGGATCGGAACATAGTTTTGGTATTCATGTGGCACGTATGGCGGGTATGCCGCCTCGACTGATTGCAAGAGCTAGCGAGATCTTAAAAAGGCTAGAACAAGAGCGTACTGGCGGGGAAAAAATTAAAGACAGCATGCGGAAGATTCAAAAGCAGGCTTATCAGCTGCAGATGTTTTCTATTGATGATCCAGTGCTGGAGAAAATTCGGGATATGTTGAATAATTTAGATGTCAATAGCCTTACTCCGGTAGAAGCGTTAATGAAATTGGATGAAATTCAACGGGTATTGAAAAATTAAATAATTGCCACAATTAAATCTAAATGGCTAATATCTTTCAATTCAAACAATTTTCAGTAGATCAACAGCAATGTGCCATGCGTATCAATACAGATGGGGTTCTGCTAGGGGCATTTGCTGCTGCAGATTCCAAATCCATCGATTCGATACTTGATATCGGTACGGGGACAGGAGTAATCGCATTAATGCTGGCTCAGCGTTTTGAAAATGCTAGCGTTTATGCGGTTGAAATTGATTTTTTGGCAGCTGAAACAGCAAAATTAAATTTTTTAAATGCTCCTTTTCATGAGCGTTTGGAAATCATTCACTCGGATGTTTTTCATTGGAAACCTTCCGGAAGCTTTGATCTAATCGTTTCGAATCCTCCATTTTACATCAATTCTTTACACAATCCAGATCCCCGTAAAAAAGTGGCAAAGCATACGGATGAAATCTTTTTTAAAGGCTTGCTGGAATTTGCTGCTCAACAGTTAAGTGAACATGGGATATTTGAATTGATTCTTCCATCGGAGCTGTCGGACCTAATGATTGAGGAAGCGGCAAAGCTAAATCTATATTTAAACAATAACATCGCCATTCAATCTTTTAAAGATGCGGATATTATTCGAAGTATTTTGCGATTTGAAAGAAGAGTGGGACCTATAGAAAAGAAATTATTTACAATTTATCAAGAACGAGGAGTTTATACCGAGGCGTATAAAAACTTGTTGAAACCATTTTTTTTAGCATTCTAAGCATGAAGATAGGATTAATTTCAGATACCCACAGTTATTTAGATAAGGCCGTATTTTCCTATTTTGATGGCTGTGATGAAATATGGCATGCTGGCGATTTTGGATCTATGGAAGTGATTGAAGAATTGCAAAATTTTAAACCCTTGAAAGGGGTGTTTGGAAATATCGATCAAAAAGACATTCGTTTACAATTTCCAGAACATTTGCGTTTTAATTGCGAAAAAATGGATGTGTGGATGACGCATATTGGTGGGTATCCTGGTAAATACAGTCCACTGGTAAAGCCAGAGATAATGCTAAATCCCCCTAAATTATTTATATGTGGACACTCCCATGTTCTAAAAGTGCATTATGATCCTAAATTAGGATTGATGCATCTGAATCCTGGTGCTGCGGGAAAACAAGGTTGGCATACCGTTAGAACGTTAATGCGCTTCGATATCCATGAGGATAAAATAGAAAATTTGGAGGTTATTGAACTTGCCGGTAGGTAATCGCTTATGAAACCATTACAGATTGTCTCTTACTTCAATTAAAAAGGTTTTTAATTTTTCTAACGAATTAATTACTCGTTGGTTTTCTTTGGCCTCTCCTTTATTACTACGCAAATAATCTCTTGCCCCTTGTAAGGTATAGCCTTTTTCCTTCACCAAATTAAAAATAATCTTTAAATTGGAGATATCATTTTGCGTAAATAGACGATTGCCCTTTTTGTTTTTCTTTGGTTGAAGAATCTCAAATTCACGCTCATAGAAACGAATCTGTGAAGCATTTACATCAAACATTTCCGTTACTTCACCCATGGTATAGTACAGCTTATTGATATCTCTTTCTTTGTAAGGCATGAATTTTCAGCATTGGTGATAAAAACAAATATACAATCAAAGTTTGAATTTCAAAAAAAGCGATACTTTTATACCAAAATTCTACAATTGATGGATTAATTATGCTCGGAAAAGTAATCGTAAGTAAATTTTGGACTCAATTTTTTTCTTTAGGTAAGGCTCAGGCTATTACGATATTTCCATTTATCTTTTTACTGCATAAAAATGATCGACAGAATAAGACGCTGCTGAATCATGAACGGATACATATTTATCAAGCGTTAGAACTGTTGGTTATTCCATTTTATGTATGGTACCTAACTGAATTTTTAGTGCGCTTAATCCTTGTTCAAAATGTTCATCGTGCTTATCTAGAAATTTCGTTTGAACAAGAAGCGTATAAAAATGATCAGGATATGAGCTATTTACAAAAAAGAAAGGTATTTGATTTTCTCAAATACCTTTCATAAAATAGTCTTTGTGTTTTGCTAAATCCAATACATGGAACTATTTATATGCAGGATTAATTACCAATTGTCGGTTCGGAATGGAGAAACAGGAAGTCCTCTACTGTTAAAAAGATTCGGCATCGCAATTTCTGTAAATCCAAATCTAGCTGCTACAGGCGATTTCACTTCGTTGGATTGAATAATTAATTTATTTCCTTTGATCGTTCCTTTTGCTGGATGAAATACTTGGTCAGCTCCTGCGATTTGTAAATCCGTAATATCTCCTTTAGCTGTTAATTGTCCGTCTAAATAATGGAAGCTGATTTCTATACTGTTTCCTTTAATTTGTTGAGACTTATACACTGGTGATTTATAATCTTGAATAGGCTTTTTGTATACATCTACTAAGGTTAATTCAGCTAATCTACGAGCAACTTCTTTTTTCAGGGTAGGATGAATGTCTTTGATATTGTCCACTAAGTCTGTAATGACCACCATGCCTGTTTTGGGAAGTTCTAATGCTGTTTTCACTTGTTGCTCACGTAAGAACGCCGCTAAGGGTACTTGGTTGTTATAGGCGAAAGGAGCGATTTGTACAAAATAGAATGGGAAATCATGATTCCATGCAGAACGCCAAGAATTAATCATGGTTTTCATTAATTTGTCATACCCTGGATAGGTGCCTACATTGCTTTCGCCTTGGTACCAATAAGCTGCAGTGAGGTTGTATCCTTTCAATGGAGCAATCATACTGTTATACAGGGTTCCATTTTCATAAGGTCTGTATTCAGCAAAGCCTTGTTTTTGGGCATAACTTAATAAGAGCGGGTCGTTTAGGATCAAATACTCAGGTGTCCAAACCTCTGCAGGTGTTCCACCCCAACTGGCATTGATGACTCCAATAGGTACTTGTTGATCTTTATTGATTTCCTTTGCAATAAAATAACCGATGGCTGAAAAAGGTTTTAAGGTTTCAGCTGATAGCGTAGACCAAGCGTTTGCCAATTGTTCTTGCGGCGTTTTAGCGCCAACTTTACTGACTTGTAGAAGACGGATGTTTGGGTTGTTAGCTGTAGGCAATTCATCCATAATCTCTTTCAAGTTTTGGTTACCTCCCCATTCCATATTCGATTGGCCAGAGCAAATAAATACATCGCCTAGGAGAACATCGTCTAAGGTTATTTTTTGTCCAGCCATGTGGATGTTTATGCGGTGTGGTCCACCGGCTTTGCCTGCTGGTAGAGTTGTTATCCATTTTCCGTTGGGATCAACTTTGGTTCTTACCGTGTCTTTAAACCAGTCTGCAGTAATTTCAACTTGATTGCCTGCATTACCCCATCCCCAAAAGTTTATGGCGGTTTCCCTTTGCAAAACCATGTGGTTTGAAAAAAAGTTTGGTAATCGTAATTGAGCTACTACTTGGTTTATGGATGCTGCTAATAACAAGCAGCTAATCAGAAAGCCTTTGAGTTTAAGCATGATTTAATAGTTTTAGGTTTATTTGATACCCATAAAGGTAATAAAAGTTTTAGTGGCTAGCTCATGAGGGGGATTATTTTTGGGCAAAAAAAAGCGGTTGATCGCATTTGCTATCAACCGCCAAATTCTTTAGTAGACTTATTTGACTAGTTTCAAAAATGTTGAAACTTTATCTTTTAATTGTCTTCGATCGACTATAAAGTCCAAGAAACCGTGTTCTAATAAAAATTCCGAAGTTTGAAATCCCTTTGGAAGGTCTTTCTTTATGGTTTCTTTTATAACCCTTGGTCCGGCAAATCCAATGAGTGCTCCAGGCTCTGCAATATTAATATCCCCTAGCATCGCATAAGATGCGGTCACACCTCCTGTTGTAGGGTCGGTGAGCAAGCAGATGTACGGAAGTTTTGCTTGGCTTAGAAGGGCTAATTTCGCGGATGTTTTAGCCATTTGCATTAATGAAAAAGCGGCTTCCATCATTCGGGCTCCTCCTGATTTGGAAATGAGCATAAAAGGTAGCTTATTCGCTAAGCAATAATCAATGGAGCGGGCGATTTTTTCACCAACGACGGATCCCATAGAACCTCCTATAAAGGAAAAGTCCATACAATCAATTACGATCTCTTGTCCATTTATTTTTCCAACAGCTGCACGTAAAGCATCTTTTAGTCCTGTCTTTGCTTGACTTTCGACTAATCGATCTTTATAAGGCTTGCTATCTTCAAAGTTTAAAGGGTCTCCTGCTTTGAGATTTGAGAATAATTCAGTGTATTCATTATTATCAAATAAAATAGAAAAATATGCAGTAGAGCCTATACGGATATGATAGTCACAATAGTGGCAAACGTATTTATTTTCAACTTGTTCTACATTCAAAAGGGGCTTTTTACAATTAGGACATTTGTTCCACATCCCATCAGGGGCCTCTTTCTTATGTTCTGTTGCAGTGTGAATTCCTGCCTTATTTCTTTTAAACCAACTCATATACTCGTGTTAATTCGGATTACAAATAAACGAAAAATATCTAATATGTGTGTTGTGAATTGAAATTGAGGGAAGAATATGCTGCTGAATGCTGGGGAATGGAAATAAAAAATGGGTAAGCTACCTTTATCGCACCGCTCAACCTAATACCCTTGCTTTGTTCCCAACCTGGGGGATTCAAAGGGAGCTGGTCGTAAAGGACTTACCCACGACAAAATTAACATTTTTTTGGTTCTTTCGAAAAGAAAATGTCAATATTTGGCTATAATGCTGACTTTCAGTCTAAAAATTACATCTTATCTTTATGAAATTCTCCTTTTAAAGCGAAATATCCGAAAACAGCCATTCCAACACTGATGATGGGTGTTAAAATAAAGAGAATAATGACGCCAAACACAACATCTTCTTGATGTCCTGATAATATTTTAGGGAGCCCAAACTGCGCAATACAAAAATATGCGGTCAGCACAGCTAAAATAATCCATAATATGCCTAAGGCTTTTTTTACAAGTTCCATAATTAGTTTAAATCTTTAGCGACCATATTTTTGTTAATATAAAGGGCTCCAATGACAAAGCAGACTGCTGAAATAATAATCGGATACCATAAACCTTCTAAATAAAATTGGGGATCTCCTCCGCTCTGGGCATTGGTCGCCAAATAGGTTGATACGGCAGGAAGCAATCCACCAAAAATTCCATTTCCGATGTGATAGGGTAGTGACATGGAGGTATAGCGGATTTTTACTGGGAATATTTCCACTAAAAAGGCTGCTATTGGCCCATAAACCAAGGTGATATAGATTATTTGAATAAAGATTAAGCCAATAAGCTTAACATAATTTATACCTGACACATGGACGGTAATTTTACTTTTGGATTCTTTAGGTTGTTCAACAGCTTGCCCACCTATGGCTACCGTGGTGCTAACTGTTTCTGTTAATCGGGTTCCATCGGCATATGCACGATTCGTTTTAACGATTTCTTCCTTCTTTTGATCGACTTCAAGAATGGATTTCTCGATCTTACTTTGATCTATTAATTCTTTCTTATTTTCAACATTGGTTATTTGATACATCGTCTCATAAATCGGTCTATAGGTTAGCATAGCTAAAAGCATCCCGATTAACATGACCCATTTACGGCCCACTTTATCAGATAGTTTTCCGAATATGACAAAGAATGGTGTACCTAAAAGTAAGGCAATACCTAAGATGATATCGGCTTGGTCAGAGTCTAGAAACATGACTGTTTTCATGAAACTCATGGAATAAAATTGCCCGGTGTACCAAACAACCCCCTGGCCCATTGCGGCTCCAAAAAGTGCTAGTAAAACGAATTTTAAGTTGTATTTATTTCCAAAACTCTCTTTTAGAGGATTTGTAGAAGTTTTTCCTTCCGCTTTAGCTTTTTTAAATTCTGGAGATTCATCCATGTTTTTACGGATTAAGTAAGAAACATAGACCATGAGGATAGATAATAAAAAGGGTACACGCCATCCCCAATCATCAAACTGTTCTGCTGTTAGGAAAAATTTGGTCAGTAGGATTACGACTAAAGAGATAAACAATCCAAAGGTTGCTGTAGTTTGAATCCATGAGGTCCAATATCCACGTTCCCCATTTGGTGCATGCTCAGCAACATAAGTGGCTGCTCCACCATATTCACCCCCTAAAGCTAAACCTTGTAATAAACGTAAAATTAATACGATGACAGGGGCCAAGAATCCAATTTGATCATAGGAAGGAATACATCCAATGAGGAATGTAGCGCCACCCATTAACATCAAGGTGACCATAAAGGTGTATTTTCGGCCAATCATATCGCCTAAACGTCCAAAAAATAAAGCACCAAAGGGTCTTACCACAAAGCCTGCAGCAAAAGTTGCCAGTGTAGATAAAAACGCTGCAGTAGGATTGTCTGAAGGGAAGAATTTGGTAGAAATGACTATGGATAGACTTCCAAAAATAAAAAAGTCGTACCATTCGATTAATGTTCCTAAGGAAGAAGCTCCGATGACTTTCCAGATTCCTTTCTTATTTACTTGTTCTTGCATAATTTAGTTTAGGTTTAAGGTAATTTATATATTTTTCCAGGTAATGTTTGAATCAAACCAGTCATTTCCATTTCTAAAAGGGTGACTGCGAGCTTACTTGCTGGCCATTTGCAATAATAAGCAATATCATCAATGCTTGCTTGATTTTCGTCTTTTAAAAAGTCAAAGACCAATTTTTCATCGGTAGATAAGCTTGGCATTAAGGGCAATTGAAAGCCAATATTTTGTTTTTGTTGGTTATTTTTTTTCCATTGCATTAAATTGATAAGGTCTTGTGGTTCTTGGATCAAGTGGGCCTTATTCGTTTTTATTAAATAATTACATCCAGCAGAGTAGGGTTGATCGACATGACCTGGATAGGCACAAACATCCCTATCATAACTGTTGGCGATTTCCGCAGTAATTAAGGCTCCACCTTTATTTGCAGCCTCAACAACGATGGTGACATCTGCCAATCCGGCAATAATTCGGTTTCTCATGGGGAAATTCATGCGATCTGGTAATGTTCCTGATGGGAATTCGGTCAATAAACTGCCCGCTTGCATTATTTCTTTTGCAGTTTCTGAATGTTCATAAGGGTATATTCGATCTAGGCTATGTCCTAATACTGCTGTTGTTGGCAATTTAAGTTGTAAAGCAGTGCGGTGCGCTTGGATATCGATGCCAAAAGCTAAGCCACTAACGACCAAGACTTGAAATTCTTTTAATTCGTTTAAGAGTTGTTCGGTTAATTTTTTGCCGTAGGAAGTTGCATTTCGAGTGCCAACAACGCTAATGACTTTAGGTTGGTTTAAATTGATCGTTCCTTTATGATACAAGAGCATTGGGCTGTCATCACATTGTTTTAATCGCTGAGGGAATAGTTCGTCTTCAAACCATAAGAGTTGGATCTGTTGATCTTCCACAAAGCGTAATTCTTGTTCACTCTCTGCTAAAAATGATTTATTAAGAAGCTGTTGGATGACATTTGCACTTAAGCCAGGGATTTGTTGTAATTCTTTTTTATTGCTCAGAAAAATGTTTTCTAAAGAGCCAAAATACGCTAATAGCAATCGACTGGATTTAGGACCAATACCTTTAATCTTAGTTATCGCAATTTTCTCTATAGCGTTCATTGTTGGTTAGTTGCGACTAAAGATAATGATTCAGGCCTTTTTCTGCAATATCTCTTGCATTTAATTGCTTAACTTTGTGAATAAAAACAGAAAAAATGGAAGTGCAAGAGCCCTTTGATATAGAGATAGCTGATGTAGTTTATTCTATATTTCCTGATGAAACGGATACCTATACCGTCTTTAAAGATGGGAAGGAATATGTTCAATTGATTAAAGATACGGATACGTTATGGTTGAAATTAAATCCTGAATCTGGATTACCCATGTTTGGTATGGATGAAGAAATTAATCTCATAGGCGCAGAGATATCTAAATATCTTCAGTAGGGAAAAAGGTCTTTTTTCCCTACATAATATAATCGGGCTTTTGCGCGATAAAGCTAGTCTACATGGGGATATATAGGACGTATTTTGTGTCGAAGAAGTCTTCTTTAAAGTAACTACTTATTGGATGTAATTCCGCTTTAACTCTTGCTTCTTTGATTTCTTCTTTTAAATCTCCACCCTTCAAATACAATATGCCGTTTGGAATTGCATTATGATCTTTGTTTTCAATTTTATTACGAACCCAAGGAATAAAATCTGCTAATCTAGTTACTGCTCTGGAGATGATAAAATCATATTTATAGTCTAAATCTTCTGCACGAATATGATCAGCCTCTACGTTTGTCAAGCCTATAGCTGCTGCTACCTCACGTACGACTTTAATTTTCTTACCAATGGAATCTACTAAATGAAATTGCACCTCTGGAAAAAGAATGGCTAAGGGTATTCCTGGAAATCCACCTCCTGTACCTACATCTAAAATTCTAGTTTTAGCGGTCAGTTCGGAAATAAATTTTCCAATAGCTAATGAATGTAGCACATGTTTTAAATACAGGCTTTCAATATCTTTTCGCGATATGACATTTATTTGGTCGTTCCATAATGGATAAACCGTAGCCAATTGTGTGAATTGTTCTTTTTGTTTCTCCGTAAGATTCGGAAAATACTGAAATATGATGTCTACTGTAGGATTCACGGACAATTAAATTAAAGGGTTATTTCCAGGATTGTTGTTTTTTTGTTCGGTTAAACAATCCATTAAAACAGATGTAAAAATAATAATATAGATCCAAAATTGGTAACCATAGCCATAAGTCGCTCACTTGTAGCTTTTGATAAATGGGTCTAAAGACGATGAATTGTATGATTAATCGTAAAAAATAGGCTCCTAAGATGAATTTCCAAGTGGAAGGAAATACGCATGCTGTGATGATCAACGCGAGGTAGAATAGCAATGCACTAATCAATTGAATTCCTAACATGCGTTTATGTCGGCTCTTGTAAAGTACTGATGCACCGGCATGACGTGCTTTTTGCTTATAATAACTTTTCCAGCTGTCTTTTGGAGCAGACAAGACAAAGGCATTTGGGTGGATGGAAATTTGAACGTTCTTTTTGGTTGCATTACTGTTTACAAAAAGGTCATCATCACCAGATTTGATGTGCATATGGGCATTAAATCCTTTGCCTCGAAAAAATAAAGCTTTTCGATAGGCTAAATTTCTTCCTACAGCCATATAGGCATCCTTTTTTAACGCATAAGAAAGGTAGCTCATCGCCGTGTGTGTGGTTTCAAAACGAATAAGTTTGTTGAGGAAACCAGGAAGCTTAAAGTATGGGGAATATCCTAAAACAAGTTCTTTGTGCTCATTTGTAAATCCACCGGCCATCTCCGAAATCCAATGTTCGTTATGGGGTTGGCAATCGGCATCGGTCATGAGTAAGTAGTCGTATTGAGCTGCTTTAATACCCATGGTAAGTGCAAATTTTTTGCTATGCTTTAGTTTGATGTGCTCCTTAATATCGACTATTTTTAAATGCGGATACTGCTCAGCGAAATCCTTTAATACCCACTTACTTTCATCGGTAGAGAAATCATTGACAACAATGACTTCAAAATTAGGGTAATTCTGATTTAATATACTGGGTAAAAAAGTCTTTAAATTTTCTTGTTCATTATGAGCGCATATGATGACTGAAACAGCGGGTTTATCTGTAGCTTCTTGGAAAGAAGATACTTTATGCCGAGCTAATCGAGCGTAAACGAAAAGTAAAAAATAGAGCTGAAAAAGCAACAATAGCAAAATAATCCCCAAAGGGATGTGTTGCCATTCTAGTATAATTTCTGGGGTTAATTGCATAAAATTGCATCAAAGATACAGCATAAAAGAGTAAATGATTCGAGAGATGTTAATAAATGCGAATAAATTAGCGGAATTAAGGCTTGCTCGAAATTTTATAGTATTTTTGCGGTCGATTAAATAAGAGTATGAAATTTACGCTTCAGGCAAAAGACAAACTTTCAAGAGCAAGGGCTGGGGAGATAGAAACCGCTCATGGGACGATAAAAACACCAATTTTTATGCCCGTAGGAACAGCAGGTACAGTGAAAGCGGTACATCAGCATGAATTAGTTAATGATATTCAAGCACAGATAATTTTAGGAAATACCTACCATTTATATTTACGACCAGGGTTGGATGTAATTCAAAAAGCAGGTGGTTTACATCAATTTATTAATTGGGATCGCCCCATGCTAACAGATTCTGGGGGCTATCAAGTATACTCATTAACCGAAGTTCGTAAAATAAAAGAAGAGGGAGTGACTTTTAGATCGCACATTGATGGTTCTAAGCATTTATTTACGCCTGAAAATGTTATGGATACGCAACGAATAATTGGTGCGGATATCATCATGGCTTTTGATGAATGTACTCCATATCCATGTGATTACCAATATGCGAGAAGATCTTTAGATATGACTCACCGTTGGTTAAAACGTTGTTGCGATCGATTTGATAGTACAGAGCCTTTGTATGGTTATGACCAAACGTTATTTCCAATAG
>Ga0233369_1000886_pt1 | contig 10925 bp, 5 predicted proteins | sample ElkDunMinimDraft_26_FD_191537 | JGI IMG/M metagenome (GOLD analysis project Ga0233369, IMG submission 191537) | Fecal eukaryotic communites from dung pellets of Tule Elk in California, USA - Elk Dung D16 | ecosystem: Host-associated > Mammals > Digestive system > Large intestine > Fecal | place... | reverse complement strand
GCGGCGGAACGTACTTGTAGAAGTAGCGGTTGAAGTTGATCTCGTAACCGACCTTGCCCACTTGGGCATCGCGTTCATCAGTGTAGCTGTCATCCAGCCAGGCATCCGGCGCATGGGGCAGCACTTCGGCCACCATGTAGTCGCCAACGTCTTGGGCCAAGGGCACGGTTTCGAAATCTTCTAGGTCTTTGTCGGCCACGATGTTGCCGTTGTCGTCGTGCACCTTCGGAGCGCCCGGATCACGCATACCCAAGGCACTCTCCAGCGCGTTGGCAAGGGGCTTGGTGATCTTCGGAAGGCCGGCTTTCTTGGCCAGGGCGGGCAGCCCCGCAAACCATTCGTGGGGATGGGTCTGGCCCGCGTGCTTGCGGAGCAGCGCAAGCCAGCCTGCCTGCTCGCGGTCCTCCAGCTTGGCGAAAGGCTTGCTGGACTGCAGTGCTTCAATGCCTTCCTCTGTGACGTGGGCGACCAGGCGCAAGGGGCGTTGGACCCGGATGCGGCGATAGCCGAAATCACGATAGTCAACGATCCTCACGTTCTCGCGGGACTCGAAGTCGGCGTAGAGACGGGTGATAGCCTGGATCTGCTCCTCGCTGACGAAGCGGCGCTTGTTGCCCTCGGACTTGCGCATCGGGCTGTGCATGCCGGTCGCGTCGATCAGCTGGACCTTGCCCTTGCGCGCGGCGGGCTTTTTGTTGGTCAAAAGCCAGATGTAGGTGCCGATGCCCGTGCGGAAGAAGATGTCTGTGGGTAGGGCCACGATCGCTTCGATGTAGTCGTTCTCCAGTAGCCAGCGGCGGATCTCGGTTTCGCCCTGTCCGGCGTTGCCGGTAAACAAGGGTGAGCCCGACAGGATTATCGCCGCGCGCCCGCCGCCTTTGCTGGGATGCTCCAGCTTGGAAATCAGGTGCTGGATAAAGAGCATCGAGCCATCGGATACACGCGGCGTACCCGCGCCGAACCGGCCCTCAAACCCCTTTTCCTTAGCCTCGCGTTCGACGAAAGCCTGGTCCTTTTCCCACTTCTTGCCGAATGGGGGATTGGAGAGGCAGTAGTGGAAGCGCTGGCCCGCGAAGGCGTCCTGGGACAGCGTTGACCTGGGCCCGGCGATGTTGGCCGACAAGTCGCGCGCAGGCTCAGTCTCCAGGCGGCGCAGCAGCATGTTTGCCAGCGCGACCGCGTGTGTCTCCGGTTCCAGCTCTTGGCCGAACGGAATCAACACGGGCGGCGCCTTGCCCTGGGCGGTGTAGCCATCGACGTGGTTCATGGCGTCGGTGAGAAAGCCGCCGGTGCCGCAGGTGGGGTCATAAAGCGTACGGATCAGTCCGGGGCGGTTGCGAAACAGCTCATCGTCCGGATCCAGGAGCAGGGTCGTGGCCAGGTGGACCACATCGCGGGGCGTCATGAAGTCTTCGGCCGCCTCGTTGACCTCGGAACCGAAGCGACGGATGAGGTGCTCGTAGATGTTGGACATCACCCGGTCGGGCACGACGTTCGGATGCAGGTCGGTGTTGGCGAAGTTCTGGCAGATCTTGAACAGAATGTCAGCACGGGCGAGCCGCGCGACCGTGTCGGTGAAGTTGAACTGCTCGAAGATGATGCGCGCGTTGTCCGAAAAGCCCGCGATATAGGCGTCGAGATTGGACTTCGTCTTGGTTGCACCCAGCGTGGCCAGCGAGTACTGCGATGTGTTGTAGAACGGCAGGCCCGCGGTCTTGCTCAGGATCAACCCAGTGTCCAGGCCCTTGTCCTTGAACTTGATGTGGGCCTCGCGAACCTTGTCCCGCGTGGGCTCCAGAACGCACTCCAGGCGGCGCAGCAGCGTGAAAGGCAGAATAATCTTGCCGAAGTCAGTGTGTTTGAAGTCGCCCCACAGGTCCTCGGCATTCTTCCAGATAAAGGATGCCAGAACCGCGTCTTTGGCAGCGGATCCCTCGCTGCGTTCAGCTGCCACGCGATCGGTTTTTATTGGTTTCGTGTTCATTCCGCTTTGTCACCCGTAGAGTCGTTTGTCGAGCCGAGGAGTTGGGACCAAAGATCCTCGGCAATGCCTTCCTGCTGGTAGCGCAGTGCGTCTATCTGGTCCTGCAGATTTTCCTCTTCGTCCAGCACTCCTGCGGCAAGCTGTGACCAAATCTCACTCATCGAGATTACCTTCAGTCGACGAAGTTCGGCTATCGACACCATCGGAATTGTGGCGCCGGACTTAATGCTGTCGAGCAGCTGTTGCCCAAAATCGGAACGGAGCCATAGGCCGAGCCCGCGTACGTCGGCCTCATTTCTTCGGGACCTCAGCACAACAGCCGACTGCCCCGCAATCCAGCCCCCCGGCCCGGGCGGGGGAACGTGCGCAGGAACAACGCCCACCTTTCCAGTGCTGCCCTTGACGACGAGAACAATGTCGTACGGGCGGAGAAACGCTTCTTCTGCGTTTCCGGAGCGGCGCGTGGACAACCTGATGTTCACGACCTTACCCGGAGACCGGATATAACCGACCGGGGGCAAGTCAGCGGCGCCAATCTCGAAGACATGGATTCCGCAAGGCGAGTCCGCCGTTCGGTCCTTGTGCGGAATCGGGCTGAGGACTTCAACGACCTCCTCCAGATCCTGTGTTTCGACTGTGCTGAGCTTCTCTTGCATCTGCCGCTGCTTCTGCGGGATGACGTACCGATCAACTTGCAACGAACACTCGTTCTCCAGCACATCAGTGAGATCCACGACGGATGCCAGCGCGTCCGCATCCGGGTCGCCAGGGATCAGAGGCGCTTGACCGTCCAGGAACGAAAGGATGGTTTCGGCGTTATCGATCGTCGTCCGGCCTCTCGCCGGAGTCCGCACGAAAAATGGCCGGGCCGCGTTGACGAAGCGGATCTCGCGACAGGGCTTGGATGAGTTAAGCACCAAGATCGCGCTGGGGATGCTGGTGAGATTGAGAGAGCCGCCCGGTAGCGCGATAACTGCCTCGACAAATCCGTTGGCCACCAGATGCTCACGAACATCCCGGTCCTTGCCAGGTCCAAAGAGGAAGCTGTTGGCAACGAGGATCGCGGCCCTGCCGTTCGTGTGCGCAAGGATGTGCTGAACGTTGAGGCCGTTACCAGTGGCCTTCCTGACCGGGAATCTGCTGTACAGATCCCGAGACGCCACATCCTCAGGGACGACCATGTTCAATGGGGGGACAGATACAACGGCATCGAACTTCTGCAGGTGCCCCCCCTTGAGTGCCTTGGGGGCAGTCAAGGGGTTTGTGAGCGAGATATCGATGCTGCCCGGGCGAATGAGCGCCAGCAAGGCCCCCACCGGCGACGCATGTGGGGTCTCGACGTAGGCCGTTGCGCCATGCCCGAGCAACGCCGCGACGAACTGGCCGTTCGACTCCCAGGGGCAATAGACAGACTTGGTCCGATCCCGCATGAGGATGTCGACCATCAGCCGAACCACTTCGGGCGCAAGGCCAGCCTCCTGGTTTCGGGTATGGAAGAGAACGCCGGCGATATCTACGGCTGAAAAGCGCTCGAAGATGCCCGCGTCCGCCAAGTTCAGCGCTGCGGAGGCCGCTGACAAGAGCGAATCGGCGTCCCTTGCGAAATTCGGAGCGTCCCGGAACGCCTGGCTACGCAGGTCGTTGGTGGACGCGATTCGCCCGAGCGAATTGATGACCCCAGGCACGCCGTGCACGAGGGCGGTGCGAAGGTCGTTACCTTCTTCCTCCAGACCCAGATGCGCCCACACAAGAAGCTGGAACCCGAAGAGCTGCGCTTCGTCCGGCTTCAGAGCTCCGCGCAGCGAGTCGGTGACCTGGACCAGCACCTGCGCGGCATCGGCGTTGTAAGTGCTCAATGGCTGTGTCCGTGATAGTTGTAAGTCGTCAGCTGGGCTTCCCCACTCACGACGACGACCACGCCGCCCTTGTCCAGGATCTTCCCCAGCGTCCGCGCCGCCTGCATCAATCGGGCGGACGCCTTACGGCTCAGAATGATCTTGTCCCCCTCCATCTCACCGTACTGCACAACCAGTTCCACCATGTCTTGGCTGACGCCGCGCTGTGCCATGCGCTTCGAAAAGTGTCCTGTGCGTTTCATATGCACCCCCCCCTGCTGGTGTGGGGAGCATACGTCGTTGAGAGTAGTTTTGGGCTGCATGAGCGTAAGTAGCGCGGTACTTTTGTAGTTGCATTTAAGATCAGTTCAGTATGCCGTCGTCCATCGCATGCCGGTGTTAGCTAAGCGATTGAAAATAAATAAAAAATCGAACAGCGGTGCGGGGACTACGTGGCCCACTTCTCGCCGCGACATGGAACGCCGCTATACCTCGCCCCGTTTGGCTAGGCTCGTACTCCCCCCTGCGCGGACAATGACGTTATCGAGGAGTTGGACATCGACTAGCGCCAGTGTTTGTTTCAGCACGTCGTCACAGCTCGACTCGCAGCCGAAGGGCGAAGGACTTTAAGCAGGTCCGGCCACACAGCGCCCTAGGCAACCTCACGCCGGCCGCGTTTTCGGCCACATCGAGAGCAAGGATTCGCAAAATCCACGCCGAGCGATACGCTCGCCGACCCGGACTCTACGAAGTAGTCATTGGAGCCAAGGTCGGGGGCATTTCCACCTAGCCACTCGAGCCGTGATTACCCTGTGCATCATCTATGGCAGCGCTGCTGCTCTGGGCAGCCAAGGCCGATAGACCCTCTATAGTTGACATCCCAATAGCCCGAGGTAGAGTCGGCGGTGGAGGGCCCATGATTGCGAGATCGCAATTGCCTGGCGCCCAGGAGTCTTGAGGTGCTAACGGGACTCCGGCGCGATTCACCGAGGGGCGCAACGCTCCCGGGCTCTTTCACTCTCTCTCAAAAGCCTCTACGAGTCCGGTCTGGGCGCTACGCTGTGTCCGTCGCGCGCCCTACTCAAGGAGCGGGATCATGACTCGGAAGCGTCGGGGCATTACCGACGTTGACGTGGATCGGTGGACCAGACAGGGGTTTGGTCAAGGAGAGGGGGATCACTTCAAGCCCTGGGCTAAGGTGCGTGACGTTCCGTCAATCGGCCGATCGGCGCGTGTGGGTGGCTTGAAGCACTGGCGGACGCATCATTTCTACTCGGATGTCGAGCTGGGTCATTTCATCATGGCCGACTTTCGGCAGGGCATCGATGAGATTCGCGAACAAGTAGCACTTTTGCCTCGCGAGGAAACCATCGAAATCGCGAAGTTGCTGAGGATCCGACATCCCTGCTATCCCGGCACATCGACTCCCATCGTCATCACCAGTGACATCGAAGTTCTCGCGCCGAGTCGCGATGAGCCGATCCATTTCGTGATCTCCGTTAAGCGACGGGCGAGTTTGCTGCCGGACGCCAAGGGACTTGCTCGCACGATCCAAAAGCTCACCCTTGAGCGGCATTACTGGCAGCATCGCGGTGTGCCTTGGTATCTGGCGACCGAGGAGCACTACAGCTCGATGCAGGTGCTGAACTTGTCGCTGCTAAGGCCCGACAGGCGCACATGGTTAAGCAAAGAGCGGTGCCACGCCGCGCACGAAATCGCCGAGCGAATCCAGCGCCTTCCCCGGAGTGGAAAGTCTCTTAGGGCGTTCGTCTCGAGCTTGCCACAAGGCGAGGACCTCGGATTCCAAGATTTCGGCCTGGCCGTCTGGAAGCGGTGGGTGACTCTCGATCTCACGAGGGCTATCCGGTGGAACAGTCCGATTACGCTGAAGGAGGTGCGTGGTGCTCGACAACACGATCTTTCAGGCTGTTGGTAACAACCCAGAGTGGTTCCCCGGACGATCCCGATTCTTGGGGCTCGACAGCAAGGGAAGCGCCGTCCTCATGCCCCTCGACAACGAGCAGCGCGGACCGGTAGGTGTCTCGATTGATGCTTTGCAACGCGCATCTTCGGAGGGAGAAATTGACGAGGCGCGGAGCGAGCCGTTCCGTCTCTTGCATGACCTGTCTGAAGCGGCTAAGAAGGACTACGGCCTATGGCATCCCCATGTCGCGAAAATTCTCAGCGACGGAGGGCATACCAAGCTGTTGGACTCTGGCGAACGCGCCCGAATAATCAAGCAGCTCGCACGGACAATGGACTGCCATGAGAACACGGCACGACGCGCGATCTACCGGGTCATGCGCGCAGGCTGCCATTTGCGAGGCCTATACCCCGAGTTCCACAAGCGTGGCGGGCCGGGTAAGCCCCAAAAGCCGGGCACCAAGCGTCGCGGACGGAAGGCCTTGCCGGGCGGCATTAGATCAGAACTCGCGCTGCCTGATATTCGAGGTCTTCTTGAGCAAGGCGTCGCTGATCATATCGTCAAAAACAAAGAATCCGTTCCAAAAGCGCTGCGTGAAATTATCGCAGAGAGCTTCACAGAAAGAGCGGTGGCAGAAAACGGGACAATCGTAGATGTTGAGCGTAATGAAGCCCGCTTGCCGACCAAAAGCCAAGTTCGGTACGTGGCCAAGAAACACGCTGGCAAACAGCAACAGCAGCTAAAGTCCGCGCAAGCGCCACGCCCAGGCAGGGCAAAGGACCACATCCCGGGTCCGGGATACCTTTACGAGATCGATGCGACGGGCGGCCGGCTGGAGCTAGTATCGGATTTCGATCTTCAGCAGCCGATTGGTACCGCTAATGCTTACGGCGTGCTCGATGTCTGGTCCACCGCTTGCGTCGGCGGGGTCATGGGTGTTTTCAATGCCGGTTACGTTGCGGCGCAACGTGCGCTATTCAACACGTTCACGTCCAAGCGCGCGCTCTTCGCCCGATACGACTGTGACCTCGCCGAGGATATCTGGCCTTGCCATCACGTCTGCCGAAAGCTCGCCGCGGATCGTGGCGAAATGGTGAGCGATGCTGCCGAGGCGCTTGCGGAAGAGCTCAACATAACTCTGCTTACAGCCGCGGCCTATCGACCGCAAATGAAGGGCACGATCGAGCGCTGGTTCCATGACTTGAAGTCTGGCGATCTCAGGAAACTCGTTGGGTACGGACGCCGGCCAGAACGAGGTCAGTTGGATCCAAAGCTGAGGGCGGCCATGACGCGTTACGACGCCATGCGGGTATTCATCATGCTCGCGCTCAAGTACAACTTGATGCCTGCGCCGGTCGAGGCGATTCCGCCCGAAATGATAGCTCTGGGGTACGAGAAGATCTCGCGGATTGCTCTCTGGCAGTGGGGGATGCGTAACCTAGTTTCGGGTGCGCGGCGCGAGGATCCTGGGTTGATCTACACGTCGTTGCTTAAGAAGGTCGATGCGACAATCCGAGAAGATGGGCTATACGTGCAGCGAGTCCGTTACATGTCTCCGGAGCTTCGCACGTCTGGAATACTTCAAAGGGCGGCTGCCAGCGGGTCCGTTTCGGTCCAGGCCACGATGGATGATCACGCCGGCCGCCTGATCTGGTATCGCACTTCGCCTGAGGCCGCGTGGCTCCCTGCGACTTTGGCGGACGAGCGTCTTGCAGTTTACGACGCAACCTTCCAGGAGTACGTCGACTATTATCGCAAGCGTGGGAATGTTCACGAACGTACGGCAATTAACTCCGCGGTTATTGATTCCTCGTTGGGCAAGGCTGTCGTCGCTGTCTCCAACGAAGCGGTTGCGCGCCAAGTCGTGCCCGTGAACAAAGGCAAAGGAAAGGGCAGGGTTCGGGGCGCTCGGTCGGTGAATGCAGAGGCAGAGAGGCGTGAGCATGGACAGGAAGTGCTCGAGTCTTACTTCCACGGCAAATCCGCGCCTCCGAAGAACGATGCGGACACGGCGCCCTCCGTCGATAGGGAGAGTGCACTCAGTGCCGAGGAAACTGATTCCACACATCAGCGCGAACTCGCTCTGCAATCATTTCTCGGTACGTAAGGACGTCCTTATGTCGGAAGTCGTGTACACACCCGCGCTGCTGCCCGAGTATGCAGGTAATCCACTCATCGAATCGCTGCCTCCGATGGGGCGAACCAACGAGGAAATTCTGCATGCGTTGATCAAAAAGCCGCAGTTCAGCCCAGATGAAAGGCTGCTGCCGGCCTACGTGCGTAGGGAGATGGTTTATCGCCTGACAGAGCTGTTTGTCCCCATGCCAATTCACTACGATTTACTAGATGAGCTCTCGATTTGCGTGCGTCGGAGTTATGCATGGAGAAATCCGCTAAGTCCGGAAACGCAAGCTTACCTTCACCACCCATGTGCAAGCGCCGTGGCGGGACGGTTCTTGTCTGTTCGCGCGGCTTCTAGCTTCTTGCTTTTGGTGAAGGGCGTCTCCGGTAACGGCAAGAGCAAGGCGATCGAAGCGTGCTTTCGCGCCCTAGGGCCGCAGGTAATTCGCCATCGGTCGTATCAGGGGGTGGAATTGCGCGAAACGCAGCTGGTTTGGCTCAAGGTTAGTTGCCCCGAAGACAGGTCCTTGAAGACACTTTGCCTTGCGATTCTGCGGGCGGCAGACGCGGCTTTGGGCGAGAGGAGGTACGCAACCCCTGAGCGTCTCGATCTCCGCGCTTCCGCAGGCGTCCTAGTGGATGCGGTCTTCACCTGTCTCGCGAACGAGCATGTTGGGGTGCTGGCGGTGGACGAACTGCAAAATATCTTCGCGTCAAAGGGCACTGCGGCGGTTGAAATGTTGAATTTTCTTCTTCGCCTGAAGGACGAAAGTGGAGTTTGTCAGGTTTTGTGTGGCACCTACGCAGCCCTCCAGCTTTTGGGCCAGAAGTTCCGATTGGCCAGGCGCATTGCTGGGGGTGAGGTGGAACTAAAGCTGCCCAACGAATCTGCGGATCCGGACTGGCAAGGCCTTGCGAAAGTACTTTGGCACTTCCAGTGGCTTCCCCAGCCCGTGGAGTATCGGAGCCAATTCGGCGAAGTCTTGTTTGACCTAACCCAAGGTATACGCGGTGTGGCCGTGTGGCTCTTCATATTGACCCAGGCGGATGCCATACGCTCGGGTGCTAGTGGCATCACGGATGCTGACTTGCGAAGCACCTGGAGGCGAAGGTTCGGTCAGTTGGATAAGGCGATGGCCGCGCTGCGCAGCGGTAAGCCCGGGGATCTCGCGCTGTGGGATGACCTTTGCGACTCTCTGACGTTGGAGAAGCTTACTCCGTCGAAGAGGTCGGGCGCAGTTGCGCCTAGCGGGCCGGCGGCGTCGAGCACGCAGGGGGGCACGGTTGCGAAGGTGTCCGGGACAAACGGGGGGGTAGCGCCAGAAAGCGACCTCGATAGATTGCGATCGGCCGGCGGGATGGAGGAGCTTGCGGGCAAAGGCTTGGTTGGGTTGCCGGAGTAGTCCATGGGTCTTCCCATTCCGCTGAAGGGCGAAACCTATTTCAGTTACTTGACGCGGACAGTCTTACGGTCCGGTACGACGGCAATTAGCTCGGTCTTCAGGAAGGCGGGCTTGTCGTCCCGGTCATTGTGGTCCCCATTAGGGGTGGGGATATCCGAGTTCTACCGGATGTTTCCAGAAGTCCGTGACATTATTAGACCCGAGGCAATGGTTTGGCGACACACCACAGCTCCTTTGCTGATTGCGTTCTCAGATCGCTATTTGGATGGTGATTCTAGAGATGGCTTTGCTGAATCTGTGAAATCTGTCGGCGGCTGGAGAAGCAGAAGCGGAGGCATAGCTGGAAACGTACCTTCCGGACTTCGGGAGTGCCCGAGGTGCGTTGAGTCCGATACCAAGAGCTTCGGCGTTGCCTACTGGCACCGGGAACATCAAATACGCGGGGTCAGCCGCTGTTGGCGCCACGACGTGGTGCTCCGGGAACACCGTTGGCTTCCTGGCACAGGGTTTCCTCCTGAATTGCCGGGGTTCGGTCGCTACGTCGGATGCGCGATTACCGAGGACGTTAGAGGTTCATCATCTGCGCTGAAGGACCTTTGGCTCGCCAAGGCGTTCGCGTCTATTTTGGATTCAGAAGAGCCGATTTCCCACGCTGATATCAGGAGGCACCTGATGGAGCCGGCCGTTCAATTGGGCGTATGTTCGCGAGGACTGCCGAGAATCGAAAGAGCGTTTGCGCTGGTGCAAGATGCGTATGGTGGCGATTATTTGTCCAGGCTTGATTTGCCAGTGAGCTACACAAAGCACTCGGGGATGCGGTATTCGCGAGCGTTGAGTAAGTCGCCAGTTGATCGGGATCCTCTCGCCACCCTCCTGCTGGCGGGAGCCCTTTCGGTCCCGCATGATCTGTTGTCTAGGCGGTCGTGGGTTGGCTCTCCTCTAGAGGAAGTGGGGCTGGTGGCCGCGGATGCGACGAGCAGTTCCGAAGCAGTTACTCTCCAGAAAGTTCTCGCTGAGTGCGGCTATGTGCTGGGTCGGTCGGCGGTGGCATTGGGTCTGACCAGAGGAGAGCTGATCAAGGCGATCACAAGGTCTGGCATCCAATGCCCGATCGTGGTGGGTCCCAATGCGAAATTCGATGAATCGACCATCAGATCGATGATCTCAGACATGAAATCGGGAGTTGCGTGGTCCGAGTTGAGCGCTAAGTTTGACTGCAGCGACGATATCCTGCAGGCGCTGCCCATCTATGATCCCTCATTGCGCGCTGCGGCGAGGAGTTCTCGCAATCAGAGTCGCATCGAGAAGCACCGGAAGGTTGTGATGAGGGCCGTAGAGTCCGGCCGGACTAGGAGCGACATCCGAAATAGCTATCCGACGGAGTTGAGCTACCTGCGTCGCCACGATCAGGGTTGGCTCGGTGAGCACCTAGCGTTAGTGACGAGACGGGTGGCATCCCGCCCTGCCAAAGGAACTGGTCGTGGCCAAGGGCCTGGGGACTTCTCGGAAGACACCAGGATCCTTGCGCTGCTGGAGAGCGCCTTGCAATCCGCGAGGTCGCTCGTGCCGCCCAGGCGTGTGACCAGGAGTCTTCTGATCCGAATGGGGGGCCTGAAGTCCAGTCTGTTCAGTAAGCTTCGCAAAGGGAGGTATCTGAA
>Ga0233369_1000883_pt1 | contig 10986 bp, 10 predicted proteins | sample ElkDunMinimDraft_26_FD_191537 | JGI IMG/M metagenome (GOLD analysis project Ga0233369, IMG submission 191537) | Fecal eukaryotic communites from dung pellets of Tule Elk in California, USA - Elk Dung D16 | ecosystem: Host-associated > Mammals > Digestive system > Large intestine > Fecal | place... | reverse complement strand
GCTGGCCTTGCGGCTGGTCGCCGGCGTGCTCGCGCTGGCGCTGGCGTGGCTGGCGATGGCGCAGGCGCGCGTGATCGGCGTCAATTTCCTGCTGTCCGTGCTGGTGCTGGTGTGGGTCGCCGACGTCTTCGCCTACATCGCGGGCAAGACGATGGGCATGAAGATCTTCGGCCGCAAGCTGGCCCCCACCATCAGCCCCGGCAAGAGCTGGGAGGGCGCGCTGGGCGGGGTGGCCGCCGTGGTCGTGCTGGCGATCGCCTGGACCTTCGCCGACAGCGCCGCGCACGCCCAGGTGCCCAGCCTGTATTCGCGGCTGGCTTCCATGGGGTGGCTGGTGCTGGTCATCGGCGCCATCTTCCTGGCGGCCATGAGCGTCGTCGGCGACCTGGTGGAGTCGCTGGTCAAGCGCAGCGCCGGCTTCAAGGATTCGAGCCAGCTGCTGCCCGGGCACGGCGGCGTGCTCGATCGGGTCGACGCGCTGCTGCCGACGCTGCCGTTGGCGATGATGCTCGCCTCGCTGGCGCAACGATGAAGCAGCGCGTCACGGTCCTCGGTTCCACCGGCTCGGTCGGGGCCAACACGCTCGACGTGGTCGCGCGCCACCCCGACCGTTTCGAGGTGTTCGCGCTCAGTGCTTCGTCGCAGGTCGACCTCATGCTGCAGCAGTGTGCGCAGTTTAGGCCTGCCTTCGCCGTGATGGCGCAGGAGGACGCGGCCCGCGCGCTCGCGGCCCGCATCGAATCCGCCGGCCTGTCCACACGGGTGCTGGCCGGGGCCGCGGCCATCGAGACCATCGCCGCCCACGAATCCACCGACATCGTCATGGCGTCCATCGTCGGCGCCGCCGGGCTCGCGTCGTGCCTGGCCGCGGCGCGTGCCGGCAAGAAGCTGCTGCTGGCCAACAAGGAGGCGCTGGTGGTCGGCGGCGAGCTGTTCCTGGCGGCCGTGCGCGAAGGCGGCGCCCGCCTGCTGCCGATCGACAGCGAGCATTCGGCCATCTTCCAGTCGCTGCCCGAAGACGCGTCCACCTGGGATGCAAGGGTCGAAAAGATCATCCTCACCGCCTCCGGCGGCCCGTTTCGCACCCGCTCGCCCGAGTCGCTGCGCGACGTGACGCCGGAGCAGGCCTGCGCCCACCCGAACTGGGTGATGGGCCGCAAGATCTCGGTCGATTCGGCGACCATGATGAACAAGGCGCTGGAAGTCATCGAGGCGCGCTACCTGTTCGGCCTGCCGCCGCAGCGGCTGGAGGTCGTGATCCATCCGCAAAGCGTCATCCATTCGATGGTGCAGTACCGTGACAGCTCCGTGGTGGCGCAACTCGGCACGCCGGACATGCGGGTGCCCATCGCCTACGGCCTGGCCTGGCCTGACCGCGTGGATTCCGGGGCGCAGGCCCTGGACTTCTCCGCGCTGGCCGACATGAGCTTCGAGTCGCTGGACAGCCGCGGCCACCGCGCCCGCTTTCCGGGGCTGCAACTCGCCTGGGACAGCCTGGCCGCGGCGCCCGGCACGACGGCGGTGCTCAATGCCGCCAACGAGGTGGCCGTCGCAGCCTTCCTGGAGCGGCGCATCCGCTTCGACCAGATCCATGCGTTGAATCTTGCAACTTTGACGGCTGTGCTTCCCTCCAAGCCGGGATCGCTGCAAGATCTGCTGGCGCTGGATGCGCAGGCGCGCGCCGCAGCGGCCGAGGCCATGGCGCAGCTGGCGGCCTGAACCGGAGTTGCCGATGCTCACCGTTGTTGCTTTCATCGTGGCCCTGGGCTTGCTCATCGCCATCCACGAATACGGCCACTACCGCGTGGCGGTGGCCTGCGGCGTGCGCGTGCTGCGCTTTTCCATCGGATTCGGCCCCACGGTGCTGCGCTGGAAGCCGAAGAAGCAGCGCCCCGGCCAGGACACCGAATTCGTCCTGGCCGCCTTGCCGCTGGGCGGCTTCGTGCGCATGCTCGACGAGCGCGAGGCGCCGGTGGCGCCCGGCGAGCGCGATCGCGCCTTCAACACGCAGCCGGTCAAGAAGCGCGCTGCGATCGTGGCCGCCGGCCCCGCGGCCAACCTGCTGCTAGCCGTGCTGCTGTACGCGCTGGTCAACTGGATGGGCGTGCAGGAGCCGCAGCCGGTGCTGGGCAGCCCCGCCGCCGGCTCGATCGTGGCCGAAGCCGGCCTGCGCGGCGGCGAGCGCGTGAGCGCCGCCGGCTTCGAAGGCAGCGAGCTCGAACCCATCGCATCGTTCGAGGAATTGCGCTGGCTGATGACGCGCGCCGCCCTCGACGGCCAGGACCTGCGCATCGCGCTGGCGCCCGAAAGCCGTGGTGGCGGCCGCGAAGTGTTGCTGCCGCTGTCGCGCATCGACGCCCGGGAGGCCGACGCCCAGCTGATGCGCAAGGTGGGCGTGCTCGGCCCCTGGAGCCCGGCCGAGGTGGGCGACGTGAAGGCAGGCGGGGCGGCCGAACGCGCAGGCCTGCGGCAGGGCGACCTGGTGCTGCGCGTGGACGGCAAGCCGGTGGGCGACGGCCAGCAACTGCGCGACATGATCCGCGCGCAGGTCAAGGACGGCCAGGCCGTCACGGCCACCTGGGACATCGAACGCGCCGGCCGCCGGCTCGCATTGCAGGTCACGCCCGACGTCGTCAACGACGGCGGTGCCGCCTTCGGCCGCATCAACGCCTTCGTCGGCGCGCCCCCGGCCATGCTCACCGTGCGCCACGGCCCCATCGACGGCCTGTGGCGTGGCATCGTGCGCACCTGGGAGGTGTCGGAACTCACCCTGCGCATGATGGGCCGGATGGTGATCGGCGAAGCGTCGCTGAAGAACCTGAGCGGGCCGCTGACGATCGCCGACTATGCCGGCAAGTCGGCCAGCCTCGGGCTCACGCAGTACATCCTGTTTCTCGCCTTGATCAGCGTGAGCCTGGGGGTGCTGAACCTGCTGCCGCTGCCCGTCTTGGACGGTGGGCACCTGATGTATTATCTTTGGGAGGCCGTCACGGGCAGGAGCGTCACGGACGCCTGGATGGAGCGCCTGCAACGCGGCGGCGTCGCCGTGCTGCTGATGATGATGTCGATCGCGCTCTTCAACGACGTCACGCGCATCTTTGGTTGATGGAACGAAGCCGCTGCCTACGCGCGTGCCACCGGCACCACCCTGATTTCAATGAAACATAACTTCAAGCGCTTTCGCGTGCGTACCGTCGCCGCCGTGGCCGCCCTGGCATTCGTTGCCAACGCCTGGGCCGTCGACCCCTTCACCGTCCGCGACATCCGCGTCGAAGGCCTGCAGCGGGTGGAGCCCGGCACGGTCTTCGCCTCGCTGCCGTTCCGCGTCGGCGACCAGTACAACGACGAAAAGGGCTCCGCCGCGATCCGCGCGCTGTTCGCCCTGGGCCTGTTCAAGGACGTCCGGCTCGAAGTCAGCGGCGACGTCCTGATCGTCGCCGTCGAAGAGCGGCCCACGGTGGCTGACGTCGAATTCAGCGGCACCCGCGAATTCGACGCCGACACGCTCAAGAAGGCGCTGCGCGACATCGGCCTGACCGAAGGCCGGCCCTACGACCAGGCGCTGGCAGACCGCGCCGAGCAGGAGCTCAAGCGCCAGTACATCAACCGCAGCCTGTATGGCGCGGAAGTGGTCACCACCGTGACGCCGATCGAGCGCAACCGGGTCAACCTCACCTTCACGGTGACCGAGGGCGAGCCCACGCGCATCAAGGAAGTGAACATCGTCGGCAACAACGCGTTCAGCGACGGCACGCTGCGCGGCCTGTTCGACCTCGATGCCGGCAACTGGCTGTCCTGGTACACCAAGTCGGACCGCTATTCGCGCACCAAGCTCAACGCCGACCTGGAGGCGCTGCGCTCGTACTACCTGCAGCGCGGCTACCTCGAATTCCGCATCGACTCGACGCAGGTCGCGATCTCGCCGGACAAGCAGGAAATCAGCATCACCATCAACGTGACCGAAGGCGAACCCTATGTCGTCTCCGGCGTGCGGCTGGAAGGCGACTACCTGGGCAAGGAAGACGAGTTCAAGACGCTCGTGAAGATCCGCCCCGGCCAGCCGTACAACGCCGACGAGGTGAGCGAGACCACCAAGGCCTTCACCGACTACTTCGGCAACTTCGGCTACGCCTTCGCGCAGGTCGAGGCGCGCCCGGAGATCGACCGGGCCAACAACCGCGTGTCCTTCGTGCTGGCGGCCGCGCCGTCGCGCCGCGCCTATGTGCGCCGCGTCAACATCGCCGGCAACAACCGCACCCGCGACGAAGTGCTGCGCCGCGAATTCCGCCAGTTCGAATCGAGCTGGTACGACGCCGAGAAGATCAAGCTCTCGCGCGACCGCCTCGATCGCCTGGGCTTCTTCCGCGACGTCAACGTGGAAACCACGGACGTGCCCGGCGCCCCCGACCAGGTGGACCTGACCGTCACGGTCACCGAGCGGCCCACCGGCAGCCTGCAACTGGGTGCCGGCTTCTCCAGCGCGGAAAAGCTGGCGCTGTCGTTCTCGATCAAGCAGGAGAACCTGTTCGGCTCCGGCGAGTACCTGGGCGTCGAGGTCAACACCAGCAAGTACAACCGCACCATCGTCCTGAACTCGGTCGACCCGTACTTCACGGCCGATGGCGTCTCGCGCACGATCGACATCTACCACCGCAGCTCGCGTCCCTACGAGGACCAGGGCGGCAACTACCAGCTGATCACCTCGGGCCTGGGGCTGCGCTTCGGCGTGCCGTTCAGCGAGGTCGACACCGTGTACCTGGGCGCCAGCGCCGAGCGCACCGAGATCCGCCCGGGCACCAACATCCCGGCCGCCTACCTGGCCTACGCCGAGCGCTTCGGCTACACCAGCTCCGCCTTGCCGCTGTCGCTGGCGTGGTCGCGCGACGACCGCGACAGCACCATCGCCCCCACCAGCGGCACCCTGCGCCGCGTGGCCGGCGAACTCGGCGCCATCGGCGACGCACGCTACTTCCGCAGCAACCTGCAATACCAGCACTACGTGCCGCTGAACAAGCAGTACACGCTGGCCTTCAACGGCGAGCTGGGCTGGGGCAAGGGCCTGAGCGGCCGGCCGTTCCCGGTGTTCAAGAACTTCTATTCGGGTGGCCTGGGTTCGGTCCGCGGCTTCGACCAGGGCACGCTGGGCCCGCGCGACATCACCGGCTCCTCGATCGGCGGCCCGCGCAAGATCACGCTGAACGCCGAGCTGATGGCGCCGTTCCCCGGTGCCGGCAACGACCGCACGCTGCGCATCTTCGCCTTCACCGACGTCGGCAACGTGTTCGGCGAGAACGAGCCGGTGAAGGCCGCGGACCTGCGCGCCTCGGTGGGCCTGGGCCTGTCGTGGCTGTCGCCGATCGGCCCGCTGCGCCTCGCCGCAGCCCATCCGGTGCGCAAGCAGGCTGGCGATAGAATCCAAAAATTCCAATTCCAGATCGGAACCTCCTTTTGATGAAGTATCTGTCCCGTCACTTGCTGGTGCTGCTGCTGGGCGCGCTCGCGCTCGGCGCGTCCGCGCAGGCGCAGGATTTCCGCGTAGGCTTCGTCAACACCGACCGCATCTTCCGCGAGGCCAACACCGCCAAGGCGGCGCAAAGCAAGCTGGAGCAGGAATTCGCCCGGCGGGAGAAGGAACTCAACGAACTCGGCACGGCGCTGAAGTCGGCTTCGGAGAAGTTCGAGCGCGAGGCGCCGACGCTGTCGGAGTCGCAGCGCGGCCAGCGCCAGAAGGCGCTGATCGACCAGGACCGCGAATTCCAGCGCAAGCGCCGCGAATTCCAGGAAGACCTGAGCGCCCGCAAGAACGAGGAACTGCAGCAGGTCCTCGATCGCGCCAACCGCGTGGTCAAGCAGGTGGCCGAGGCCGAGAAGTACGACCTGATCCTGCAGGAAGCCGTCTACATCAACCCCAGGCACGACATCACCGACAAGGTGATCAAGGCGCTGAACGCCACCCGCTGAGGCTCGCGTGGGGCTGCAACTGGGCTCCATCGTCGCCGCGCTCGGCGGCGAGCTGCACGGCGACGCGGCGCTGCGCATCGACGGGCTGGCCCCGCTCGATGCGGCCGGCCCGCAGCAGCTGAGCTTCCTGAGCAACCCCAAGTACCGGCAGCAGCTGGCCGCCTCGCGCGCGGGCTGCGTCATCGTCGGTGCAGCCATGCGCGAGCAGGCGCTGGCCCGGGGCGCCTGCATCGTTGCCGACGACCCCTACCTCTATTTCGCCCGCGCGACGCAGCTGTGGAAGCGCGAGCACGCGCGCAGCAGTGGCCCGGCCATCCATCCCAGCGCCGTCATCGACCCCGAGGCGGTGGTGGAAGAGGGCGTGCGCATCGGTCCGCATTGCGTGGTCGAGCGCGGCGCCCGCATCGGCGCCGGCACCGTCCTCAAGGCCCGCGTGTACGTCGGTGAAGACGTGGTGATCGGCCGGCGCTGCACGTTGCATCCCGGCGTGGTGATCGGCGCGGACGGCTTCGGCTTCGCGCCCAACCAGGGGGCCTGGGAGAAGATCGAACAGCTCGGGGGCGTTCGCATCGGCGACGACGTCGACATCGGCGCCAACACCTGCATCGACCGCGGCGCGCTCGCCGACACCGTGATCGAAGAGGGCGTGAAGCTCGACAACCTGATCCAGGTGGGGCACAACTGCCGCATCGGCAAGCACACGGCCATCGCCGGCTGCACCGGCATCGCGGGCAGCGCCAACATCGGCGCCCACTGCACCATCGGCGGTGCGGCCATGATCCTGGGGCACCTCACGATCGCCGACCGCGTCAACATTTCGGCGGGCACCTTCGTGGCCCGCTCCATCCTCAAGCCGGGCCTGTACACCGGCATCTTCCCGGTGGACGAGAATGGCGCCTGGGAGAAGAACGCAGCGACGCTCAAGCAGCTGTATACCTTGCGCGAACGCATCAAGGCGTTGGAAAAAAAGACATGACGACGAAATTGGACATCCACCAGATCCTCAAGCTGCTGCCGCACCGCTACCCCATCCTGCTGGTGGACCGCGTGCTGGAGCTCGACGAGGGCAAGCGCATCAAGTCGCTGAAGAACGTGACCATCAACGAGCCGTTCTTCACCGGCCACTTCCCGCACCGCCCGGTGATGCCGGGCGTGCTGATGCTCGAAGCCATGGCGCAGACGGCGGCACTGCTGTCGTTCGCTACCGCCGGCGTGGTGCCCGATGACAAGACCGTCTACTACTTCGCCGGCATCGATGGCGCGCGTTTCAAGCGGCCGGTGGAGCCGGGCGACCAGCTGGTGATGGAAGTCGAGCTGCTGCGCCACAAGGCCGGCATCTACAAGTTCAAGGGCGTGGCCCGCGTGGGCGAGGACGTCGCCTGCGAAGCCGAGCTGATGTGCACCATGCGCACGATTGCCTGAACGCGACGGAGCCGGCGTGACGAACATCCATCCCACGGCGATCGTCGACCCCAAGGCGCAACTGGATTCGAGCGTCACCGTCGGCCCCTACACGCTGATCGGGCCGCACGTCAAGATCGCCGGCGGCACCACCGTGGCGGGGCACGTGGTGATCGAGGGGCACACGACCATCGGTCGCGACAACCGCATCTTCCAGTTCTCCTCGCTGGGGGCGATCAACCAGGACAAGAAGTACAAGGGTGAGCCCTGCGAGCTGGTGATCGGCGATCGCAACGTCATCCGCGAGTTCACCACCTTCAACATCGGCACGGCGCAGGGTGGCGGTGTCACGCGCCTGGGCGACGACAACTGGATGATGGCGTACACCCACCTCGCACACGACTGCGTGGTGGGCAACAACACGATCTTCGCGAACAACGCGCAGCTCGCCGGCCACGTCGAAGTGGGTGACTGGGTGATCCTGGGCGGCTACACCGCCGTTCACCAGTTCGTGCGCATCGGCGCGCATGGCATGACAGGCCTGGGCTCCGTGTTGCTGGCCGACCAGCCGCCGTTCGTGATGAGCGAAGGCCAGCCGGCACGCGCCCGTTCGATGAACTACGAAGGCCTGCGCCGCCGCGGCTTCTCGCCGGCACGCATCGCCGCCGTCAAGGCCATGCACAAGTCGCTGTATCGCGAAGGCGCCACGCTGCAGCAGGCGCTGCAGCGCATCGCCGCGATCGCCGACACCACGCCCGAAGCTGCCGCCGACGTCGCGCTGATGACGGATTTCCTGGCCAGGGTGACGCCGCAACGCGGCATCGTGCGATGAACGCGCCCCGCGTGGGAATGGTGGCGGGCGAGGCCTCGGGCGACCTGCTGGCCAGCCTGCTGCTGCAAGGCATGCGCCGCCGCTGGCCCGACCTGCAGGCGCAAGGCATAGGCGGGCCGCAGATGGCCCGCCAGGGCTTCGAGGCCTGGTGGCCGCACGAGAAGCTGGCCGTCAGCGGCTATGCGGAAGTCCTCAAGCACTATCGCGAGATCGTCGGCATCCGCAATCAGCTGCGCCAGCGCCTGCTGGCCGATCCGCCGCAGGTCTTCATCGGCGTGGACGCGCCCGACTTCAACCTCGACCTGGCCGCTTCCCTGAAGGCGCGCGGCATGAAGACGGTGCAGTTCGTCTGCCCGTCGATCTGGGCCTGGCGCATGAAGCGCGTGGAAAAGCTCCAACGCAGCTGCGACCACGTGCTGTGCCTGTTCCCCTTCGAGCCGGAACTGCTGGCCAGGCACGGCGTGGCGGCCACCTACGTCGGCCATCCTCTGGCCAGCGTGATCCCCGCGGAACCCGACCGGCAGGGCGCACGCGCTGCGCTCGGGCTGCCCTTGAAAGGCGAAGTGATCGCCGTCATGCCCGGCAGCCGCGCGTCCGAAGTGGCCGCGATGGCGCCGCGCTTCCTGAACGCGGCCGTGCTGCTGCAACGCCAGCGGCCCAACGCCTGGTTCGTGGTGCCGGCCGTGCCGGCGCGCCGCGCGGCCATCGCCGCCGCCGTGCGTGCCTGCGGACTCAAGCAGGTGGTCGTGGTCGAAGGCCAGTCGCATGCAGCCCTGGCGGCTTGCGACGTGGCGCTGGTCACCAGCGGCACCGCCACGCTCGAAGCGGCCCTGTTCCAGCGGCCGATGGTGATCTCCTACCACGTCAACTGGCTGAGTTACTTGCTGATGAAGCCGCGCCACCTGCAGCCGTGGGTGGGCCTGCCGAACATCCTGCTGGGCGACTTCGTGGTGCCGGAGTTGCTGCAGGCCAACGCCAAGCCCCGCCTGCTGGCCGGGGCCCTGTGGGATTGGCTGGAAGCGCCTGCGAGAATGCAGTCTGTGCAGGAGAAGTTCCGCGGCTTGCATGCCGAACTCCAGCGCGACACCGCCACGCTTGCCGCCGATGCCATCGAAAAAGTCCTCCAGTCCTGAGCCGATCCGCACCCGCCCGGCCACGCGCCGCGCGGCGGTGCAAAAGCGCCTCGACTGGGACCCGATGGGCCTGTTCGCCGGCGTCGACGAAGCCGGCCGCGGCCCGCTGGCCGGCCCGGTGGTGGCGGCGGCCGTGATCCTCGACGACACGCGGCGCATCCGGGGGCTGGCCGATTCCAAGGTGCTGACGCCGCTGGCGCGCGAGCGCCTGTACGACACCATCCGCGAGAAGGCCTTGTGCTGCGCGGTGGGCGAGGCGAGCGTTGCCGAGATCGACGAGCTCAACATCTTCCACGCCACCATGCTGGCCATGCGTCGCGCGGTCGAGGGCTTGCGCCTGAAGCCGGCGAAGGTGCTGGTGGACGGCAACCGCCTGCCCAAGCTCGACGTGCTGTCGGAGGCGATTGTCGGCGGCGACGCCAAGGTCAAGTCGATCTCGGCCGCCTCGATCATCGCCAAGGTGACGCGCGACCGCATGCTGCAGCAACTGCACGAGGAGTTTCCGCAGTACGGCTTCGCCGCGCACAAGGGCTACGGCACGCCGGAGCATCTGCAGGCCCTGCTGCGGCATGGCCCGTGCGTGCACCACCGGCGCCATTTCAGCCCGGTGGCGGCCACCTTCGCCACCCAAGAGGGCGCCACGGTCAGCGTGCAGGTGGCGTGACTTCCACCGGCCCCCAGCACATCGCATCGCGGGACAACGCGCTGCTCAAGGACCTGCGCCGGCTGGCGCAGGACAACCACGCCTACCGCAAACAGGGCCGCGTGTGGCTCGAAGGCGACCACCTGTGCCGCGCGGCGCTGGCCCGCGGGCGCGCGCCGACCCTGTCCGTGTTCCAGTCCTCCTACTGGGCCGCGACCTCGGCCCAGTGGCCCGATGCGATCGGCAAGGTGGTGGTGATCGACGACCCCCTGTTCGACAGCATCAGCAGCCTGGAGTCGCCCGGCCGCATGGCCTTCGTCCTGCCGCTGCCGGAGACCGCGGCGGTGCAGGCCGGCGTGCCCACGGTCGTCCTCGACGGCCTGCAGGATGCCGGCAACGTCGGCTCCATCCTGCGTTGCGCCGGCGCCTTCGGCTTCCGGCAGGTGATGGCGCTCAAGGGCACGGCCGCGCTGTGGGGCCCGAAGGTGCTGCGCGCCGGCATGGGCGCGCACTTCGGGCTGCACCTGGTGGAGTCGGCCGACGCCTCCGACACCGACGCCTTGCAGTTGCCGCTGCTGGCCACCAGTTCGCACGAGGGAGCGTTCCTGCACACGGCCCGGCTCCCATGGCCGTGCGCCTGGATCTTCGGCCACGAGGGACAGGGCGTGGGCGCGGCGATGGGAGAGCGGGCGACGCAGTTCGTGCGCATCATCCAGCCGGGCGGGGAAGAATCGCTCAACGTCGCCGCGGCGGCCGCGATTTGCCTGCACGCCAGCGCCGCGGGGCAGCCGCGCCCCTAGAATGTCCTGGAGCAGCCGTGATGGCTGCGTACCTGGACAGTGCATGGGAACCTTCAACACCATTCTCGCCACCACGGACCTGTCGGGCCACGCCCGCGAAGCCGTGCTGCGGGCCGCCCGCATCGCCCGCGACACGGGCGCGACGCTGCATGTGCTGCATGTGCTGCAGGTGGCGGGCACCGACCGCATTCGCAGCCTGCTGAGCGACGCGCCGAC
>Ga0233369_1000880_pt1 | contig 10995 bp, 12 predicted proteins | sample ElkDunMinimDraft_26_FD_191537 | JGI IMG/M metagenome (GOLD analysis project Ga0233369, IMG submission 191537) | Fecal eukaryotic communites from dung pellets of Tule Elk in California, USA - Elk Dung D16 | ecosystem: Host-associated > Mammals > Digestive system > Large intestine > Fecal | place... | reverse complement strand
AGACGCTCGAGGTGGTGCAGGACCTGACCGTGGAATCGAAGGTGCGCGGCGAGGAATTCGGGCCGATGGCGCTGGCCCTCGACCCCGTGGCCGGCGAGCTCTACTCGGTGGGCCTGTCGACCGGTGAGGTCGTGGTGCTCGATGGCGCCACCGGCGCGGTCGACAGGATGTTCCGCTTCCCGACCGTCAATGGCGGCATCGGCGTCGCGATCGATCCGGAGGGTCGGCGCCTGTACGTGGCCGCGCAGGGCAGCGACAACCTGGTGATCGCCAACGCCGACACCGGCGAAGTGCTGCACGACGTGTACGTCGGCGCCGGCGCGGTCTACGTGGCATTCGATCCGCATACCGGCCTCGCCTACGTGGCAAGCCGCGGCGCCGGCACGATCACCGCGGTGGATGCGAACGGCAACATCGTGGCGAATCTCGACGGCGGCACCTTCCCCAACCACGTACTGCCCACCGGCGACGGCACCGTCTACGCGGTCAACAAGTCGCGCGGCGCCGACGACGCCGCGGGCGACCAGATCCGCCGGATCACGCCGAAAACCAACTAAAATCGCTCCATTGCAGCGACCGGGCCCGGGTCCGGTCGCTGTTCTTTGCCGGGATGGAACTGCAGATGTCCGAACGCCGCCTTCGCGCCCCCCTCGCCTGCGTGCTCGCCTGCGTGCTCGCCGCGTGCACGCCGTCGGCGCCTTCGCCCGCCCCGGGCGCAGCGTCCGGCACACGCGCAACGGCTGCCGACCCGTGGCCCGACACCTGGCTGCGTATCGCCGGCACCGACATCCCGAGCGTCGCCCGCTCGCCGCAGGACCTGCCGGTCACGGTGCGCTCCGACGATGGGGTCGACGTCACCATCTCCGACACCTCGCGCACCATCGTCGGCAACGACGACATCGTGATGGTCATGGACGCGCTGGGGCTGTCGGACCAGGTCTTCGCCGCGCCGACCAACACGGTCACCGAGACCGGCCGCAACGCGCGCCACCATTTCCTGTTCAACCGCACCACCGGCGTGGAAGGCATCCTCAGCCTCGACGGCACCCTGTTCGTCGGCAACAGCCTGCGACGTCACGGCAAGCTCGCCCAGCCGCTGCGCGATGCCGGCCAGGCGCTGGTGATCGTCGATGAGCTGCAGCCGATCCCCGACAAGGTGCGCAAGCTCGCCACCGTGTTCGGCCACGCCGACGAGGGCGAACGACTCGCCGCGCAGGTCGAGCAGCAGCTCGGCGAAGCCGCGCGCATCGCCGCGACCCATACCCGCCGGCCGCGGGTGATCCACGTCTCGGCCACCGGCGGCGGCGGCTCGCCGACGGTCGGCGGTGCCGATACCGCGGCCGCTGCGCTGATCCGGCTCGCCGGCGGCATCAACGTCGGCGACGAAGCCAATGTCTCCAACTACTCCCAGCTCAGCAACGAGGGCATCGTCGCAGTCGATCCGGAGGTCATCCTGATCAGCGAAGACGATCTGCGCGTGTTCGGCGGTCCTGCCGGCCTCTGGCAGGCCTATCCCTCGCTGCGACAGACGCCGGCCGGGATCGCGGACCGGGTCTGGGTGATGCCCGACACCCAGCTCAAGGTCAGCAGCATCGCCGGCGGCGCCGGCGCGGTCGCGCTGGCCCAGGCACTGGCCACGCTCGCCGCCGAACTCGACACCGCCGCGGGCACATGACCGGCGCATCCGGCGCCGCCATGCGACGACGCACCGGCCTGGTCCGGCGTCCACCGGGCGGCCTGCTGTTCGTGGGCCTGCTGGCGTTGCTGATCGTGGTGATCGTGCTGTCCTTCGGCATCGGTCCGCTGCGCATCCCGCCCGGCGACGTGGTCCACGTGATCGCGCACAAGCTGGGGCTTGCCGATGCCGGCACGCTGAGCAGGCGCGACATCTCGGTGGTCTGGAACCTGCGCGTGCCGCGTGCATTGCTGGCAGTGATCGTCGGCGCCTCGCTGGCGATGGCCGGCGCCGGGCTGCAGGGACTATTCGGCAACCCGCTGGCCGACCCGGGCATCGTCGGCGTGACCCATGGCGCAGCGCTCGGCGCTGTCGGCGCGATCGTGCTCGGCGCGACCGCGCTGGGGGCCTGGACGATTCCGGTCGCCGCGTTCCTCGGCGGCGCGGCGACGACCACCCTGATCTACCTGCTGGCGCGCCCCGACCGCGGCACCGGTACCGCGACCCTGCTGCTGGTGGGCATCGCGATCGCGGCCGCATGCTCGGCGGCGATCGGCTTCTTCACCTACATCGCCGACGCCGACGACCTGCAGTCGCTGGTGTTCTGGCAGATGGGTTCGCTGGCGATGGCCAACTGGAACTCGATGCTGGCCGCGCTGCCCGCCTTCGCCGTGGGCGCGGTGGCGCTGCGCGCCCTGGCCACGCCGCTCGACATGCTCGCGCTCGGCGAGCGGCAGGCGCAGCACATCGGCCTGGACGTCAAGCGCGCGCGCCTGATGCTGATCGCGGTCTGCGCGCTGCTGGTGGGCTCGGCAGTCGCGTTCGCCGGTGTCGTCGGCTTCGTCGGCCTCGTGGTTCCGCATTTCGTGCGCCTGCTCGCCGGCCCTGGCCACCGCTGGCTGATTCCGCTGTCGGCAGTGGCCGGCGGCCTGCTGATCGTCATTGCCGATACCGCGGCGCGCAGCCTCGACCCGCCTTCGGAGATTCCGCTGGGGCTGTTCTCGGCCGCGCTGGGTGCGCCGTTCTTCCTGTGGCTGGTGCTGCGCCGTCGGGGCACCGCATGAGCGGTACGCCCGACCCCGTGCAAGACGTACTGGCGCTCGAAGGCGTGAGCGTCCGCATCGACGGCCGCGCGATCCTCGACGCTGTGGACCTGCGTTTCGCCCGCGGCACGCTGACCGCGCTGGTCGGACCAAACGGCGCCGGCAAGTCCACCCTGCTCGCGGTCGCGAGCGGCGATCTGGCCCCGGCGTCGGGCCGGGTGCGGTTGTCGGGCGCGGAACTGGGCGACTGGAAGGCACGTACGCTCGCCCGCGAACGCAGCGTGCTGCCGCAGGACCATGCGGTGCGCTTCGGTTTCAGCGTGCGCGAGGTGGTGGCGATGGGCCGCCTGCCGCACCCGCCGGACCCGCAGGCCGATGCGCGTATCGTCGACGCCGCCCTGGCCGACGCCGACATCGCGCATCTCGAAGGCCGTGACGTGCAGACCCTGTCCGGCGGCGAGGCCTCGCGCACCGCGTTCGCACGCGTGCTGGCGCAGACCACGCCGGTCGTGTTTCTCGACGAACCCACCGCCGCGCTCGACCTGCAGCACCAGGAAGCGGTACTGCGCATCGCCCGCGGCCTCGCCGACGACGGCGCCTGCGTAGTCGTCGTGCTGCACGATCTCAATCTCGCCGCCGGCCACGCCGACCGCATCGTCGTGCTGCACGGCGGCCGCATCGCCGCCGACGGCAGCCCGCGCGAGGTGTTGACGCAGGCGACCATCGAGCGCGTCTACGCGCAGCCGGTGCTGGTGCTGGAACATCCGACGCGCGGCGTGCCGCTGATCGTCATCGACGATCCCCGCGCCGCGGGCTAAACCGGACATCGCGGCGGTCTGGCACCACCAGAGCGCACGCCACCTGCTCGACCTGTCGGGAACCGCCCGGAAGGTCCCATCACCCGAGCGGCTGCACTGCGCACGCTTGGCGTCGTCAAGAGCACGATACGCGACCGCAGCAAGCAAGGAATTCCGGGCGCCCCGACGCGAGCCTCCCCCCGGAAAGCAGGGTCCCGGCCGATGGCAGCCAGGCGACGCGGCGACGCTGGCAGCAGGGAAGGCGCATCATCGGAGCGGCGCGCCACCATGGCATGTACAGGAGACCCGCGATGCCGCTCCCTGCCGGTTCCACCATCATTCCCTGCCTGCGCTACGACGACGCGCCCCGCATGATCGACTGGCTGTGCAAGGCCTTCGGTTTCGAGGCCCAGGCCGTCCACGCCGACGGCGACACCGTGCACCACGCACAGCTGGTGTCCGGCGCCGGCATGATCATGCTGGGCTCGACGCAACGCGACAGCGCGTGGGCCGATCTGATCACCCAGCCGCGCGAACTCGACGGTCGCACCACACAGGGCGCCTGCGTCGTGGTGGCCGATCCCGATGCGCACTACGCGCGGGCCAAGGCGGCCGGTGCGCAGATCGTGCAGGATATCGCCGATCAGCCCTACGGCGGACGCGGTTACTCCTGCCGGGATCCCGAAGGTCACCTGTGGTGGTTCGGCAGCTACGACCCCTGGGCCGGATGAGCGTCGCGCAGCCGCGTTGCCCCTGCGCCAGGCGGCAATGCGGCGCTTCAATGACTGCGGTCACGCTGCTCGGGCGCTGGGGATATCGCTGTTCCAGCCCCTGCAGGTCGCTGGGCCCGATCAGCCTTCGCGCAGTCGCTCCACGACCGGCGCCACCTGCGCCTGCCGGTTCAGCGCTGCGCCGACATCGTGCAGACGCTGCGCGAGCAGATCCGGACTGTCCGCCCGCAGCGTCGCGTGGCCGACCTTGCGGCCTTCGCGCGGCTGCTTGCCATAGTCGTGCCAGTGTCCGCCGGGCGTCGACAGCACCGGCGCGGCCTCAGGCATCGCGCCCAGCCAGTTGAGCATGCAGGCGTGGCCGCGCATCGCGGGATCGCCCAGCGGCAGGCCGAGCACCGCGCGCAGATGGTTCTCGAACTGCGAGGTTTCGCTGCCCTCGATGCTCCAGTGACCGGAGTTGTGCACGCGCGGTGCGAGTTCGTTGGCCAGCAGCTCTCCATTCCGGCAGAACAGCTCGAGTGCGAACACGCCCACATAGTCCAACCGTTCGGCGAGCGCGCGCGCATGCGCGATCGCGGTGGCCTGCAGCGCCGCGTCGACCTGCGCAGGGGCGAGGCTCGCCGACAGCACGCCATCGACGTGCCAGTTCTCGGTCAGCGGCCAGGCGCGGAATTCGCCGTCGCGGCCACGCACCGCGATCACGCTGAGTTCGCGCTCGAAGGCCACGAAGCCTTCCAGGATCAGACCCACGGCTTCCGCCTGCGCGCCGAGCGCCTGCCATGCCGCCTCGACATCCGCCGGCGTCCGGATGCGGAACTGGCCCTTGCCGTCATAGCCCAGCCGCCGCGTCTTGAGGATGCAGGGCGTCCCGATGCGCTGTACCGCCGCGTCGAGCGCCTCGCGCGTGGCGACGTCGGCGAAGTCCGGCACCGGGATATCGAGCTCGCGGAACAGGGTCTTCTCGGCCAGCCGATCCTGGCTCAGCGCCAGCGCATCGGGGTTGGGAAACACCGGCACGCGCTCGCTCAGCCAGCGCGCGCTCGCCGCCGGCACGTTCTCGAAATCGAAGGTCGCGACATCCACCCGCTCGGCGAACTCCGCCAGCGCGCGCTCGTCGCGATAGTCGCCGACCAGCAGCGGTGCGAACTGACCCGCGCAGGCGTCGTCGGCGGTGTCCATGACCAGGAACCGCAGGCCCAGCGGCGCGCCCGACAACGCGAGCATGCGGGCGAGCTGGCCGCCTCCGAGAATTCCAACGGTGGTCATGCGTGTATCCACTTCAGCAGGATGGAAAGCCCGACCCGCAGGTGGGGACGGGATGATTGAGGGGCGCGGCCAGCGGCCACGCCGGGAGATCCGGGCGCCCTGTCGAGCGGGCGCGAGAAACGGCCATGCGCACGGCGCGCCCATCCGCCCCCGCTTCGGTTTCCCGGCGCCGGAAGAACGGAACGGGGCCGCGCAAGGTCACCGTCGCGGATCGTCGTTGCCGGCGACCTCGTCGGTCTGGCGCTGCCGGAATTCGTCGAGCGCAGCGGCCACCACCGCATCGTCGAACGCGAGCATCGCGGCGGCGAACAGGGCCGCATTCGCAGCGCCCGCGTTGCCGATCGCGAATGTCGCCACCGGGATACCGGCCGGCATCTGCACGATCGACAGCAGCGAATCCATGCCGTTGAGCGCCTTGGATTGCACCGGCACGCCCAGCACCGGCACCGCGGTCTTCGCGGCCAGCATTCCCGGCAGATGCGCCGCGCCGCCGGCGCCGGCGATGATCGCGCGCAGGCCGCGCGACCGGGCCGTGGCGGCATAGTCGAACAGCACATCGGGCGTGCGGTGCGCGGACACCACGCGGATCTCGTGCGCCACGCCAAGCTGCTCGAGCTTCTGGGCGGCATGCTGCATCGTGTCCCAGTCGGATCGCGAACCCATCACGATGCCGACCTTCGGCGGAGCGGAACTGGCGGTCATTGGAGGTCCCCGGCCACAAAGACGCATTTTATCCGGGCTGGCACATTCCTGCTCGCACCGCTGCATCACCGCTGGCCAAGGGCCGCCGCCGGCGGATCGGGTGCTACCCTTTGCCGTCCACCCAGAGCTCCGCCAAGACCCGCCCATGGACCGCAAGTTGCTCGACATCCTCGTCTGTCCCGCCAGCCGTCAGCCGCTCGCCCTGCTCGATGCGGCCGGCCTGGACGCGCTCAATGCGGCGATCGCCTCCGGCCAGGTCCGGCGCGACGACGGCACCGCGCAGGCCGGCCCGCTGCGCGAGGCGCTGGTGACCCACGACCGCAAGCGCGTGTACCGCATCGACGACGGCATTCCGGTGTTGCTGGTCGAGGAGGCCATCGCCACCGCGCAGGTACCCGATTTCGCGAAGGCATGAGCGGCGACCGCTTCGGGATTCCCCATGACGCCGTGGCCGCGAACGTGGCCGCAGCGCTCGCCGAGGACATCGGCAGCGGCGACGTCACCGCCGCGCTGCTGCCCGACGGGGACGACGTCGCCTACCTGCTGTGCAAGGCCGACGCTGTGGTCTGCGGTCGGCCCTGGTTCGATGCCTGCCACCGCGCACTCGATCCCGGCATGCGTATCGACTGGCGCGTGGCCGAGGGCGATCGCGTCGACGCCGGCACGGTGCTCGCCACGTTGTCGGGCCGCGCGCGCGCGCTGGTCAGCGCGGAGCGTGCGTCGCTGAACTTCCTGCAGACATTGAGCGCGACCGCCACCGCCACCGCGCGGCACGTCGCTGCCGTGGCCGGCACCGGCACGCGCATCCTCGATACCCGCAAGACCCTGCCGGGCCTGCGCCTGGCGCAGAAGTACGCGGTGCGCGTCGGCGGCGGCCTCAACCATCGCATCGGCCTGTACGACACGGTGATGCTGAAGGAAAACCACGTGCGTGCCGCCGGCGGCATCGCGGCCGCAGTCGCGGTTGCACGGGCGCGCTTCCCGGAATTGCCGCTGGTGATCGAGGTCGAAAGCCTCGACGAACTGCGCGAAGCGCTCGATGCCGGGTGCACGCGCGTACTGATCGACGACTTCGATGCAGCGACGCGCCGCGAGGCCGTGCGGATCGCCCGCGCCGCGCCCTACTCCGGCCGGGTGCCGCTGGAAGTGTCAGGCAGCGTCGATCTGCAGGGATTGCGCGCGATCGCCGAGGACGGGGTCGATTTCGTCTCGATCGGAGGCCTCACCAAGCACGTGCACGCAATCGACCTGTCGCTCAAGCTGGGTACGCCGCCCGTCTGAGGACGACGCGTGCAGCCGGCCGGCTCGCGAGCGGCATCGATCGAGCGGTCGCGTCATGTCCCGGCCAAACGAAGACCCGGAGCCGCGCGAGTTCGGGGAGGGTGTTCGCGAGGGCGCCTTATGCAGCAGCCAGAGCACGCGCACCGCACCGGCAATCAGGAGCGCCTCTTGTATCCGCCGCCTCCGACCACCACGATGCCTGCATGCCCGACTTTCCGACGATGATCTTCGCGATGCTGGCCGCGTTCGCCGCATTCCAGTGGTGGAGCAGCGCCCGCGCGGCCGCCGAACGGGCCGGACAACTGGGGCGCGAGGCCTGCGAGCGCGCCGGCGTGCAGTGGCTCGACCAGAGCGTGCATGCGCACTCGATGCGCCTGCGCCGAAGCGACGACGGTCGGCTGCGGGTCGAGCGCAGCTTCCGCTTCGAATACTCCGATGATGGCGTCCAGCGCCATATCGGCCACCTGGTCCTGCACGGCGGGCGACTGGTCGCCTTCAGCGGGCCGACGCGACCCGAAGCCGCGCCGCTGCATTCGATCAACTGAAGGCGCGGGGCCCGGGGCCCTGGGCCGCCTTACTTCACCACGCGCAGATGACCGCGACGCGGCTCGCTCGGCGCGTCGCCGCCCGGCGGCTCGTCAGGGCCGTCGCCGTCATCCTCGACGGCGTGCAGGCTCGGCGCCTCGGCCTCATCGGCTTCGTGGGAGTCCCCGCTGCGACCGCCGATATCTTCGGGCAATGCCATGCCCTGCCCGGTCTCGCGCGCGTAGATCGCGAGAATCGCACCGATGGGCACCATCACCGACTGGCTGACACCGCCGAAACGTGCCGAGAAACGCACGCTGTCGTTGTCCATTTCCAGTCGTCCGACCGCACGGTCGGCGATGTTGAGCACGATGCGTCCGTCCTTGACCGCGTGCGCGGGTACCCGCACACCGGGCTGGCGCGCATCCACCAGGATGTGCGGCGTCATGCCGTTGTCGGCGATCCATTCGTACAGCGCCCGCAGCAGGTACGGGCGGTGGCTGGTCATCGGTGTGGGGCTGTCGGTCATGCGCGACAGTTTATCCGCTCGCCACGTGGTCCAGACGTCGAGACGTGCCGTCAGTCAGGCAGCGCGCGCAACTGCCGCTCCTGCGGCGTGAGGCTGCGGACGAAACCCGGACTGCGGAAGATGCGGTTGCCGTAGTCCTCGATGGCCTTCGCGCCATCCTTGGGCAGCGGAATGCCGAGCGCCTGCAGACGCCAGACGATCGGCGCGACCGCGCAGTCGGCCAGGCTCATTTCCGGATTGAGGAAGAACTTGCTCGCCTTGAACAGCGGCACCGCCGCAGTCACCAGCTCCTTGAGGCGCTTGCGCCCGGCCTCGGCCTGGGCCTTGTTGCCCATCTGGATGGCCTGCACCTGCGGCACCCAATCATGTTCGACCCGCAGCATCGCCAGGCGCAGGCGCGCGCGCGACAACGGGTCGACCGGCATCAGCGGCGGATGCGGGTAGCGTTCGTCGAGGTATTCGGTGACGACGCTCGCCGCATACAGGACCAGCTCGCGCTCCACCAGGGTCGGCACGGAGTGGTAGGGATTGAGGTCGATCAGGTCCTCGGGGGGATTCTGCGCATCCACCGGGACCATGTCGTAGGTCACGCCCTTGGCGGCGAGCACCAGGCGTGCCCGATGACACAGCACGTCGTCGACCGCAGAAAACAGCGTCAGCACATTTCGCATGGATGCACCCACGGCCGTCGCCCGGCCTCCGGCGGCTGGAGTCCGCCAGCCCGGTGACACCGGCTGCTCACGCAGACGGTCGTCGCGGTTTCCCGAGTCTCGCACTTCGCCGCGCCGGACGGCAATGGGCCGTCCGCTCCCCCGAGCCGGCCTTCGAATCGGCCCCGGATCAGTGGACGTCGCGCCAGTACTCCTGCTTCAACAGCCACGCCAGGAAGGTCAGCAGGGTCAGGAACAGGAGGACCCAGACCCCCAGCTGCTGGCGCTTGAGCGCCGCCGGCTCGCCGACGTATTCCAGGAACGTGGTGATGTCGCGCACGGTCTGGTCGAACTGTTGCGCGTTCTGGCTGCCGGGCACGCCCATTTCCAGATGCGCGACCACCGGCTCGCCGGTTTCATCGGGCTCGCCGTGTACCGGACGCATCAGGCCCTGCATTTCCCACAGGGGATTGGGCATCGAGGCATTCGGAAACAGCGTGTTGTTCCAGCCCAGCGGACGGGACTCGTCGAGGTAGAACGACTTGAGATAGGTGAACACCCAGTCGCTGCCGCGCACGCGGGTGATCAGGCTCAGGTCCGGAGGGGTCTGGCCGAACCACTGCGCGCTCTGCTCGGCCGGCATCGAAGTGAGGATGTGCTCGCCATAGGCCGCGCCGGTGAGGTTGAGGTTGTTCATCACCTCGTCCTCGGTCAGGCCCAGGTCCTCGGCCATGCGCGAATAGCGCATGAACTTCAGCGAGTGGCAGCCGGCGCAGTAGTTCATGTAGTGCTGCGCGCCGCGCTGCAGCGACGCCCGGTCACCGATGTCGGTGCCGGCCTGTTCGACGGGGCCGCCAGCCGCGGCAAGTGCACCGAACGACAGCAACAGGCCGGCAGCTGCGGTGGCGATGCGCGCGAAGAGCGTGCGGGTGAAGGCGTGGTCAGTCATGCATCGTCACCCGTTCCGGAACGGCCTTGGTGCGGTCGAGCTTGGTCCAGACCGGCATCGTGATGAAGAAGGCGAAGTAGAGGAAGGTCAGCACGCGGCCGATGTTCGTCTCCACCGGATCGGTGCCCGGACCGGCGCCGATCTTGCCCAGCCAGACGAAGCAGACCACGAGCATCGCGAGCATGATCTTGGTGAGCGGCCCGCGGTAGCGGTGCGAGCGCACCTTGGAGCGGTCGAGCCACGGCACCGCGAACAGGATCGCGATCGCACCGAACATCACCAGCACGCCGCCGAGCTTGTCGGGCACCACGCGCAACATCGCGTAGTAGGGCGTGTAGTACCAGACCGGCTTGATGTGCTCGGGCGTCACCAGGCGGTTGGCCTCGGTGAAGTTGTCGTGCTCGAGGAACCAGCCGCCGAACGCCGGGGCGAAGAAGATGATGAAGGCCGCGATGATCAGGAAGAAGCAGACGTAGAACCCGTCCTTGGCCGTGTAGTACGGATGGAACGGGATGCCGTCGGCGGGCGCGCTTGCCGACCAGCGGTTGCCCTTGGGCCCCTTCTTGATGTCGACGCCGTCCGGATTGTTCGAACCCACCTCGTGCAGCGCCCCCAGGTGCAACACCACCAGCAGCAGCAGCACCAGAGGCAGCGCGATCACGTGCAGGGCGAAGAACCGGTTGAGCGTGGCATCCGAGGGCAGGTAGTCACCCATGATCCATTCGGTCAGGCCGTTGCCGATCACCGGGATCGCGCCGAACAGCGAGATGATCACCTTGGCGCCCCAGAACGACATCTGGCCCCAGGGCAGCACATAGCCGAGGAACGCTTCGGCCATCAGCACCAG
>Ga0233369_1000879_pt1 | contig 10999 bp, 7 predicted proteins | sample ElkDunMinimDraft_26_FD_191537 | JGI IMG/M metagenome (GOLD analysis project Ga0233369, IMG submission 191537) | Fecal eukaryotic communites from dung pellets of Tule Elk in California, USA - Elk Dung D16 | ecosystem: Host-associated > Mammals > Digestive system > Large intestine > Fecal | place... | reverse complement strand
GCGTTTCGCTGGTGGAATATTCACCAACATTACGCACGATCATTTGGATTTCCATGGCACATTTGACAATTACATCAAAGCGAAGAAAAAATTCTTTGATGATTTGGATGGTTATGCTTTTGCATTGACCAATGTCGATGATAGAAACGGTAATATCATGCTTCAAAATACGTTTGCACATCGTAAATCCTACGGGTTGCAAAATATGGCTGATTTCAAAGCTAAAGTCTTGGAATCGCACTTTGATGGGATGTTGTTGCAGATTGACTCCCATGATTTGTGGGTGAAGTTAGTTGGCGGATTCAACGCATACAATTTATTAGCTGTCTATGCTGCTGCAATTCTTTTGGAACAAGAAACCTCAAAAGTTTTGGTGGCGCTAAGCGAAATTTCGGGAGCGGAAGGAAGATTTGAGACCATGCGTTCGACAAATGGTGTAGTTGGGATTGTGGATTATGCGCATACACCAGATGCAGTAGAAAATGTGTTAGAAACGATTAAAGACTTGCGTACAGTAGGTCAACAAATCATTACAGTATTAGGTTGTGGTGGAGATCGTGACAAAACTAAGAGACCAGAAATGGCAAAAGTGGCATTAAAATACAGTGATAAGTTGATTATCACTTCGGACAATCCACGTACAGAAGATCCATTTCAAATCATAAAGGAAATGGAAGCAGGTGTTTCACCAGAAAAAAAGAAAAATACATTCAGCATAGCTGATCGTCGTGAAGCTATCCGCGCAGCAGTTCATTTGGCAAATCCAGGTGATATTGTACTTGTGGCGGGTAAGGGACACGAAAAATATCAAGATATAAACGGTGTACGTCATCATTTTGATGATAGAGAAGAGTTAGAAAATACCTTTAACGAGTAATAAGAGAATCGATGTTATATTATTTATTTGATTGGCTACAAGAAAACTGGAAGATTCCTGGATCGGGATTGTTTCAATACATTTCGTTTCGTACGGCGATAGCGGTTATTGTGTCGCTTATCATTACGACGGTTTTTGGTAGTCGATTGATCAATTTGTTGCACAAAAAACAAGTAGGTGAGACTATTCGTGATTTGGGTTTAGAAGGCGAGAAAAAGAAACAAGGTACACCTACAATGGGTGGTTTAATTATCATCGCGGGTATTTTGATTCCAACATTGCTATTTGCCAAACTAAATAATATTTACATCATCATCATGGTGGTGACAACACTTTGGATGGGTGCAATTGGCTTTTTGGATGATTACATCAAAGTATTTAAGAAAAATAAGGAAGGCTTAGCAGGTCGTTTTAAAGTAATTGGGCAAGTGGGTTTGGGGATTTTAATCGCTATTACCATGTATTTCCATCCTGATATTGTTGTCCGCGAGCAGGTGATTAATCCTACTTCAGAAACGCCAGTAGAAGTGGTAATTAATCCTACTACAGGGGAAACTACCTACACGGAAAATGTGAAGTCTACAATGACCAATATTCCGTTTTATAAGGATAATGAGTTCGATTATTCGAAAGTGTTGCCAGTGATTGGTATCGATAGTCCTTGGGCTACGTTTGGGTTATTTTTGGTTGTTGTGGTATTTATTGTTACAGCAGTATCAAATGGAGCAAATATTACTGACGGAATAGATGGTCTGGCTACTGGTACTTCAGCTATTATCGGTATTACGTTGGCGATTTTGGCTTATGTATCGGGTAATATTATTTTCTCGGATTACTTGAATATCATGTATATACCAAATTCGGGAGAACTCGTGATTTTTGCTGGAGCTTTTGTGGGCGCGTGTACAGGGTTTTTGTGGTATAATGCGTATCCAGCACAAGTGTTTATGGGCGATACAGGATCGTTAGCAATCGGTGGTATTATAGCGGCTTTTGCGATTTTGATTCGTAAAGAATTGTTGATTCCTGTATTATGTGGTGTGTTTTTGATTGAAAATTTATCTGTCATAATGCAAGTTTCTTACTTCAAATACACGAAGAAAAGATTTGGTGAAGGCCGACGTATATTTTTGATGTCACCATTGCATCATCACTACCAAAAGAAAGGTTACCATGAGGCCAAAATAGTAACACGTTTTGTGATCGTGGGCGTGATATTAGCGATTTTGACCATCGTAACTTTAAAAACAAGATAATATGGGAAATATTGCCAATACATATTATCCACAATCGGGACGTTTAGTTGTACTTGGAGCTGGTGAAAGTGGCGTGGGAGCAGCTATTCTAGGTAAGGAAAAAGGTTTTGATGTCTTTGTGTCGGATATGGGAACCATAGCTGATTCGTACCAATCAAGTTTGGTCAAGGAAGGGATAGCGTTCGAATCGGGACAACATACGGAAGATTTGATTTTGAATGCAGCTGTTGTTGTCAAAAGTCCTGGTATTCCTGAGAAAGCACCATTGATTCAAAAGCTTCGTTCTTTGAATATTCCTATAATCTCAGAAATTGAATTTGCAGCGCAGTATACGGATGCAAAATTAATTTGTATTACGGGATCAAATGGCAAATCAACAACGACATTGCTAACACATTATATGTTGCAAAAGGCAGGCTTAAATGTAGGCTTGGCTGGCAATATTGGTAAAAGCTTCGCTTTGCAGGTTGCGCGTGAAACATTTGATACTTATGTATTGGAAATTTCCAGCTTTATGTTGGATGACATGTATCATTTCCGTGCAGATATTGCTGTGATATTAAATATTACACCCGATCATTTGGATCGGTATGATTATAAGATGGAGAATTATTCGAATTCAAAATTCAGAATGATTCAAAATCAACGTCCAGAAGACTATTTCATCTATTGCTTAGATGATGAGGAAACGGTAAAAGCATTGCCAAGATTTGAAATCACAGCACAGCAATTGCCGATGACACAAGAGCAAATAGTAGCCGTGGGAGCGTATTTGGACGAGAATAAAAATTTGAAAATTAACTTACCTAATAGAGACGAGTTCGAGATGAATATTGAAGAGTTATCATTACAAGGAAAGCACAATGTCTATAATAATATGGCATCTGGCTTAATCGCTAAAGTGCAAGAGTTACGCAACCAAAGCATGAAAGAGAGCATGGGGTCGTATGTGAACATTTCACATAGATTGGAGCATGTAGCGTTGATCGGTGGAGTTAACTACATCAATGATTCGAAAGCAACGAATGTGAACTCTGTTTGGTATGCATTGGAAAGTTTCTCGACAGACATCGTCTTGTTATTGGGAGGTGTAGATAAAGGAAATGATTACGATATGCTTCGTGATTTAGTAAAGCAAAAAGTAAAAGCAATAATCTGTATTGGTAAAGATTCTTCACGTATTCACGATGCTTTTGAAGATGAAGTGGACGTGATTGTAAATAGTTCTTCGATGGAAGATGCTGTCATGATTGCTTCGCATATCGCATCTAAAGGTGATACAGTATTATTGTCTCCTGCATGTGCAAGCTTTGATTGGTTTAAAAATTACGAAGAAAGAGGCGATAAATTCAAAGAAGCTGTGATGGCATTGTAAATCTAGTTATGGAGCAAATCTTTTCAAAACTAAAAGGTGATAAATGGATTTGGATTATCGTGATAATCTTATCAGGATGGTCTTTGCTTGCGGTGTATAGTTCGGTGGGTACTTTGGCTTATAAAGAAGGCAAAGGAACAGAATTGTATCTGGTTAAGCACTTCTCCATTATTGCTATCGGTTTAGTTTTTATGTATTTGTCTCACAAATTGGATTACAGATGGTACGCTGGAATTTCGAAAATATTAATGGTCATTACCATACCCTTACTACTATATACATTGATATTCGGTAGTTCGGTGAATGAAGCATCGCGTTGGGTGACCATTCCGGTTATCAACCAAACATTTCAGACGTCCGATTTAGCGAAGTTGGCTTTGATTACATTCTTAGCACGCATGTTGTCGCGTAAGGCACATGAAATTAAGGATTTGAAAAAGTCGTTTATCCCAATTATGGGAACAGTATGTGCGGTGTTTGTATTAATTGCGATTGCGAATTTATCGACAGCATTGATGTTGTTTGGAACAAGTATTCTTTTGTTAGTAATAGGTCGTATTGACATAAAACAAATTGGTCTTGTTTGTCTTGGTGGTGGCGTTCTTTTGACATTGGTTATTCTATTAGGACCTCGTCGTGCTACTTATATAAGCCGTATAGAAGGATTCTTCAAAACAGAACAAGTAGACGGTAGAAATACAAGTATTCCCTTTCAAGAGGATAAAAATTTCCAAGCTAACAATGCAAAAATAGCGATAGCGACAGGCGGATTATTTGGAAAAGGTCCTGGTAATAGTATTCAACGTAACGTATTACCACATCCATATTCGGATTTTATTTTCGCTATAATCATTGAAGAGTATGGAGCGTTAGGAGGTTTTGTATTGTTGTTCTTGTACTTGGCACTGATGTATCGGGTGATTCGTATTGTGACGATGAGTCCACGTGCTTTTGGTGCTTTTCTAGCCGCAGGACTAGGCTTCAGTTTGACTATCCAGGCATTAGCAAATATGGCAGTAGCAGTAGGATTGGGGCCAGTAACAGGTGTTCCATTGCCATTGGTAAGTATGGGAGGTACCTCGATATTATTCACAAGTGTTGCATTAGGTATTATTCTTTCGGTAAGTAGAAGTATCGAAGAATTAAAAAATAAAGAAGAATTAGAAGAAGGAACGATTACTGGTCCAAAAACCGCTAGAAAAGTAGTTGTAGGAACAGTTTAGTTTAGAGAATATGGCGCATAAAGTAATCATAAGCGGAGGAGGAACTGGGGGACATATTTTCCCGGCAATTGCGATTGCGAATGCATTGCGTCGTGTAGAGCCGAATATTGAAATATTGTTTGTAGGAGCGAATGGCAAGATGGAGATGGAGAAAGTGCCCGCGGCAGGTTATACAATTGTGGGATTAGATATTCAGGGATTCAATCGTTCATCACTTCTTAAAAATATATGCTTGCCTTTCAAGATGATTAGCAGTCTGTTGAAAGCAAGAAGAATTATCAAGGATTTCAAAGCAGATGTTGCGGTCGGTGTGGGAGGTTATGCTTCGGGTCCATTGTTGATGATGGCAAACATGATGGGCTTGCCAACATTAATTCAAGAACAAAACTCTTTTGCGGGTAAGACTAATAAAAGTTTGGGTAGTAAAGCGAATAAAGTTTGTGTAGCCTACGAAGGAATGGAGCAATTCTTTCCTGCAGAAAAAGTCTTGTTGACTGGAAATCCTATTCGTCGTACTTCGGTGGATATCGAAGGAAAAAAAGGAGAGGCTTTGGTTTCTTTCGGTCTGGAAGCTGGTAAGAAAACAATATTAGTAACGGGTGGAAGTCTAGGCGCTGGTACATTGAATGATTGTGTGAAACAAGCTTTTGAAATATTCAAAGAAGCTGATGTACAAGTGATATGGCAATGTGGAAGCTATTATCATGAAGCATTGAATAAGGAAATTCAAGATTTACCTTACAATGTGAAAATGATGCCATTCTTACAACGTATGGATTATGCCTACGCCGCAGCAGATTTAATTATCGCTAGAGCTGGCGCAGGGACGATTTCGGAATTATGTGTAGTGGGTAAGCCAGTGATTTTAGTTCCATCACCAAATGTTGCAGAAGATCATCAAACTAAAAATGCAATGGCATTGGTTAATAAAAACGCTGCTTTGATGGTGAGAGATGTGGAAGCAAGAGAGAAATTAGTGAATGAAGCTTTGGCTTTATTACAAGATGAACATAAAATGAACGACTTAGCGGAGAACATTAAGAAGCTTGCCTTGTTGGATGCGGACGATGTAATTGCTAATGAAGTGTTGAAAATAATAAAATAGACAAATGATAAATATTGATCAAATAAAGCAAGTTTATCTTATCGGTATCGGTGGTATTGGTATGAGTGGTTTGGCGCGTTACTTCCAGCATTTGGCTTGTAAGGTTGTCGGCTACGACCGTACAGAAACTGATTTGACGCTTGCACTTGTACAGGAAGGAATTGATGTCGTTTATCAAGATGATATCGCTTTAATTCCAGCTGAATTTGATCAACCTTCAGCTGAGACCTTGGTGATTTTTACGCCAGCTGTTCCGAAGGATTTGAAAATCAAAAACTATTTTATTGATAAAGGTTTCGAAATTTTTAAACGTTCTCAAGTTCTAGGATTTATTAGTGCTAGTCGTTTCACCATTGGTGTGGCAGGTACGCATGGTAAAACTACGACGTCGACAATGATCGCGCATATATTAAAAGATTCGGGCTATGACTGTTCAGCTTTCTTAGGCGGTATTAGTTCCAATTACAATACGAATGTGTTGTATGGTGACAACAATGTTGTGGTGGTAGAAGCGGATGAGTACGATCGTTCTTTCTTGACGTTACATCCTAATATCGCGGTAGTGACTTCTGCGGATGCGGATCACTTGGATATTTACGGAGATGAATCGCATTTGATCGATTCGTTCAAAATGTACTTGGATAGAGTGGTAGAAGGTGGTCATCGTATTGTGAAAAAGGGTTTGCCGTTTTCGGGTGATATTTCTTATTCGAAAGACGAGCAAGCGGACGCACATGCAGAGCATATTGAAGTAATAGAAGGTGAATTTCATTTTGATTATGTAAAAGGTGATTTGCGTATCGCGAATATCAAGATGGGTATTGCGGGGCTACATAATATTGAAAATGCTGTTGCGGCAGTTACAGTTGCATTATTGTTGGAAATTGATCAAGATAAAATTGTTGCTGCATTAGCAAATTTCAGCGGAGCTAAAAGACGTTTTGAATACATCGTGCGTCAGCAAAATGCTATATATATTGATGACTATGCACATCACCCGGAGGAGTTAAGAGCATTTCTTTCTTCGTTGAAGAAGCTTTATCCTGCAAAAAAGATTACGGTAGTTTTCCAACCGCATTTGTTCTCACGTACACGTGATTTTGTTGATGGATTTGCAGAAGTATTGGGTATGGCGGATGATTTATTGCTGATGGAAATTTATCCAGCCCGTGAATTGCCAATCGAAGGCGTGACTTCTTCTTGGTTGTTAGAGAAAATTGATTTAAAAAACAAACGTGTGGTAACTCCTGAGCAAGTTTTGGAGTACGTTGAAAATGAGAAGCCAGAACTCGTAGTGACAGTAGGAGCTGGGGATATTGACAGATTGGTAAAACCACTTAAAGCAATTATTGCGAAATAATTATGAAGAACATCAAATGGGGACTCGTATTCTACACTTTCCTAGGCGTTAGCGCCTTGGTGGGATTGGTAGTGCTCATGGGAATGATTAGTAATAAGGATAAGGCGCAGGTTTGCACAGCGTTGAAAGTAAATGTAGAAGGTAAGGAAACTTTTATCGATCAACATGATATTTCAAAAATGGTAAATAATCAATTTGGTGCTGTCATCGGTAAAGAATTGCAAACTATAAAATATGAAGATATAGAGCGTGCCATTGAGAAATTACCTTATGTGTCCAATGCTGAGATTCATACGGATATGGATGGTACAATCAATGTCAATGTACAGCAACGAGAAGTAATTCTCCGAGTGATAAATAAAGATGGGCGCGAATTTTATGTGGATACTAAAGGACATAAAATTCCTGTAACATTGAAATACGTGCCGCATGTTTTGGTTGCTAATGGCAAGATTAAGGAGAGTTATAATAAGCCTTTGGAACCAATTGAAACTAAAATGGTAAAGGATTTGGTTCAGATTGTGGAGCACGTAAAAGGAAATGATTTGTGGGAAAATCAAATTGTTCAGATTTATGTCAATGAACAAGATGATATCGAGTTAATTCCGCGTGTAGGCAAAGAATTGTTGGTAATTGGATCAGCGGATTCTTTGGAATACAAACTCAGAAGATTGGAAATGTATTACAAAAATATATTACCAAAAGTAGGAACGGAAGCGTACGCTAAAGTCAATGTGAAGTACGGCGGGCAAATTATCTGTGAGCGAAGAGAGGGGTGGTACATTGACAGCTTGCAGATGAAAATTAACATGAAAAATTAAAAAATACAGCATATGAAACCAAGAATTACAGACATTGAAAAAGAAAATCCGATCATCGTTGGTTTAGATATCGGTACGACAAAGATTTGTGTTACTGTAGGACGACGCAGTGGTACAAACAAAATTGAATTATTAGGCGTGGGTAAGGCAGAGTCTGCCGGTGTGAATCGTGGTGTGGTAGCTAATATTCAAAAGACTGTATTTAGTATTCGTGAGGCCGTTTCTTCAGCAGAGGGACAGTCCAATGTGGATATTAAAGTAGTCAATGTAGGTATCGCGGGTCAGCATATCAAAAGTATTCAACATCGCGGAATATTAACCAAAAGCGATGATGATGAAATCAACCGTCTTGATGTAGAACGATTGATTTCCGATATGTACAAATTGGTTTTGCCTCCAGGGGAAGAAATTATTCATGTGTTGCCTCAGGAGTTTACGATTGACAATGAACCAGGTATCAAAGAACCAATAGGTATGGCTGGTCGTCGTATGGAAGCTAATTTCCATATCATTTCAGGTCGTGTTACTGATATCAAAAATATCAAGAAATGTGTAGATAATTCTGATTTAGAAGTGTCTTCATTGGTACTTGAGCCTCTTGCATCATCCGAAGCTGTATTGGATGAAGAAGAAAAAATGGCTGGTGTAGTTCTTGTTGATATAGGTGGTGGTACTACCGATGTGGCTATTTTCCACGAAGGTATTATCCGTCATACTGCTGTAATTCCTTTAGGTGGTAATATTGTAACAGAAGATATTCGTCAAGGTTGTGCTGTCCTTCGAAATCAAGCTGAGCAATTAAAAGTTAGATACGGTTCGGCTTTGGCTGACGAAAATAAAGAAAACGAAGTTATCTGCGTTCCAGGTATCCGTGGTCGTGACTCTAAAGAGATTTCTGTTAAAAATCTTGCTTATATTATTCAAGCGAGAATGGAAGAAATTATTGAGCACGTGTATTATGAAATCAAAGCTTCGGGTTACGAAGATAAATTAATCGCGGGCATCGTTATCACTGGTGGTGGTGCACAATTGAAACATTTGGTACAATTGGTGGAATACATCACTGGAATCGATTGTCGTATTGGATATCCAAATGAATATTTGGCAAAAACTGACATGCTAAATAAACAAACATTGGAGGAAATGAAATCCCCAATGTATGCAACAAGTATTGGTTTGTTGATCAAAGGAATTCAAACGGTCGAAGACGAGCAAAATATGGCCTCAGAGGAGCGTGAGCTTAAAAAACCACGCAAAGAGAAAGTCGGCGAAATTGCAGAAAAACAAAGTAAAAAAGAAAGTTGGTTTACTAAAATTATCTCAGAATTTATCAAGGATAATCAAGAAATAGACGACGAAACTTATATCGGAAAAAAATAACTTTTCCACACTGGATGGAGTTTTCCACAATTTAACAAATGTGGAAAACTCTTGTTAAGATTTTGGTATTATTACATTCGAATTGTTGAGTTTGGGTTAAATGTTAAGCTTGGCAGTTCTCTTATAAATAGGATATTATTATGTCGATACAATTTGAAATGTTAAAGGAACAATCATCTATAATCAAGGTTATAGGTGTTGGTGGTGGCGGTGGCAATGCCGTTAATCACATGTACAAGCAAGGGATTAGCGGAGTTGATTTTATAGTGTGTAATACAGATGCGCAAGCATTGGAATTAAGTCCTATTCCTAACAAAGTACAATTGGGAACGAGTCTAACTGAAGGTATGGGTGCTGGCGCTGATCCTGATGTAGGCGAAAATTCTGCTATCGAAAGTATTGATGATATCAAAAGAATGTTAGGCACTAACACTAAGATGCTTTTTATCACTGCCGGAATGGGGGGTGGTACTGGTACTGGTGCAAGTCCTGTCTTGGCTAAAGCGGCTAAGGAAATGGGAATCTTGACTGTAGCTATAATCACAACTCCTTTTACATTCGAAGGTAAAAAACGTCGTTCACAAGCGGAAGAAGGCTTAAATGAATTGCGTAAATATGTAGATTCTTACCTTGTAATTTCTAACGATAGATTACGTGAGATCTTCGGAAACTTGACAATGACAGCTGCTTTTGCTAAAGCAGATGATATATTGACTACGGCTGCAAAAGGTATCGCCGAAATCATTACTATTCCAGGTTATGTAAACGTCGATTTTAAAGATGTGCGCACTGTAATGAATGATAGTGGTGTCGCTATTATGGGTAACCATATTGCTTCTGGAGAGAATCGTGCTATTGAGGCTGTAACTGGAGCATTGGCTTCTCCATTATTGAAAGATAATGAAATCGAAGGCGCTCGTTATATCTTATTGAATATTACTTCTGGTAAAAAAGAAGTAACGATGGATGAGGTGGCAATTGTGACGGATTACATTCAAGAAAAGGCAGGTTTAACAGCTGACTTAATTTGGGGTAACTGTATTGATGAGGCATTGGAAGATGATTTGTCTGTAACAATTATTGCTACAGGATTCCAAACGGCTGAAGAGCGCATGAAAGAAAAGGAAAACGAAAAAGTTGCTTTGCCTTTAACGCCAGATACAGTTCACTCATTTATTAAACCTGTATCACAAAATCAATTTGCTGAAAAACCAGTAGCGCAATCTACTCCAGCATATGTAACTCCTGTGGTTACACCAACTAATGTAGTTCAACCTGCAACAACGCCTCAAGCTGATCTTTTCAATCCGTTGAAAACAAATGTGTCGAATATTGCGGTGCAACAAGAATCAAATGTAGTACGTCATACTTTAGACGTTCAAGATGATTTTACGGCAGAAGAAACTGTTGAGGATAACGGTGGTTTTGAGTTAAAAACTTCACCTTCTGTTTTTGAATTCAAGTTACCTACTGTTTTTGATGCTTACGAAGAAAAAGTAGATGAGCAAGTAGAGGAAGAAGTAAATAATATTGTAGAAACTAATCATGTTTCGAATATTGCACATACTACTGTAAAAGTAGAAGAGGAAGTAAATTTTGAAG
>Ga0233369_1000878_pt1 | contig 11020 bp, 8 predicted proteins | sample ElkDunMinimDraft_26_FD_191537 | JGI IMG/M metagenome (GOLD analysis project Ga0233369, IMG submission 191537) | Fecal eukaryotic communites from dung pellets of Tule Elk in California, USA - Elk Dung D16 | ecosystem: Host-associated > Mammals > Digestive system > Large intestine > Fecal | place... | reverse complement strand
CCTACTTCGCGGGCGGATCCACCGGTGGCCGCGAGGCGATCCAGAGCATCCAGCGCTGGCCCGACGACTGGAACGGCGCGATCGCGTGGTACCCGGCATGGAACCAGGCCTCGGCGATGCTGGGCGGGCAGAAGGCCACGCTGTCGCTGGCGAAGCCCGGCGCCTACCCGAGCGGCGGCAAGCGGCAGGCGCTGTTGACGTCGGCGCTGCAGGCCTGCGATGCGCTCGACGGCGTCACCGATGGCCTCGTCAGCAACCAGGCCGCATGCAACGCGCGCTTCGACCCGGCCACCGCCACGCTGAACGGCGCGGCCCTGCGCTGTCCGGGCGGCGCCGACACCGGCGACAGCTGCCTGTCCGACGCGCAGATCGAAGCGGTCAAGGCGATGAACGCGCCGGTGAAATTCGGCTTCGCGCTCGGCAGCGGCGAGACCGGCTACCCGGGCTACAACGTGTGGGGTGCCGACCTCGGCATCCCGACGATCGTCACGCCGGTCCAGCCGACGGTGGTGTTCCTCAACCTGAACACCACGCCGCCGGCCAACCCGATGCCGCCGACCGCGCCCTACATCAGCCAGCAGCTGGATCAAGTGCTCAAGAACATCATCACGCGCGACCAGGCGTTCGACCCGCTGACGTTCGACCCCACGCAGGCGCAATCGGCCGCGATGGTGGCGCGCTGGGGCGAGTTCAGCAAGATGCTGGACCAGCCGGTGGACCTGCGCCGCTTCGTCGATCGCGGCGGCAAGCTGCTGCTGGCGCACGGCGTGCACGATGTGTTGGTGAGCGCGCGCGCCACGGCGGACTACTACCAGCGGCTGGTGCGTAACTTCGGCCAGCCGCAGGTGGACAGCTTCGCGCGCTACTACGAGGTGCCGGGCTTCGGCCACGCCGTGAGCAGCCAGTTCAACGCGACCTGGGATTCGCTGACCGCGCTGGAGCAATGGGCCGAGCGCGGCGTGGCGCCGACGGCGCAGGTGACCAAGGACACCGTCGGCGTTCCGGGCCGCACCCGGCCGCTGTGCGACTACCCGAAGTGGGCGCGCTACAAGGGTGCCGGGGATGTCAACGCGGCGGCTTCGTTCGAGTGCGTGATCTGAAGCGGCTCGCCCCGGCGTGCGCCGCCGCGGCATTCGGCGCGCCAAGGCGGCGCGCCGGTGCTCGAAAGCGTTCCGGGCTTCCGGGTTGACCAGCCGGGGACGCTGGCCGGCGCCCGGTGCGGCCCGCCGGGCTCGTGCTCAGCCCCGCGGCCAGAGATACCGCCCGTACGCCTGCACCGGACCGGCGCCGCGCCGGCGCGCGCCGGCGTCCGCGGCCGAGGCGCGCAGCTCGCCCGGCGACAGCCCGTACTCGCGGCGGAAGGCGCGGCCGAAATCAGAAGGGCTCGCGAAGCCGCAGCCGTAGGCCACCTGCGCGATCGGCGTGGCGGGCTGCTGCACCAGCTCCGCGCAGGCCGCGGCCAGGCGGCGCCGTCGGATCAGCGTCGCCGGCCCGTGCTCGCAGGCGGCGAAAGCAGCGTACAACTGGCGCCGCGACAGGCCGAACTGGCCCCGCAAGGTCTCGGGCGTGAACTCGGGATCGCCATGGTGCCGGTCGATCGCGGCCAGCAGCTGGCGCAGCAGGCCGGCGCGTCCCACACCCGCGGTCGCCGCGGCGTCGGCACCGCCGTCGGTGAGGCAGCCGCACAGCAGCGGCAACATGGCTTCCAGCGCGCTGCGCGCCTGCGCGGACGTCAGCTGCGGCAACTGCCGCAGGTACTGCGCGAGCCAGGCGGCCACCAGCGCGCCGGCACCTTCGCGCGTGCCGGCGACACGGCCATGGACGTCGGCGTCCAGCAGCAGCGGCGCCAGCAGGTAGCGCGGCACGAACAGCCCCACGGCCTCGTAGGCGGGCCGCTCCATCTCCACCGGCTGGTCGAAGTCCAGCGCCAGGATGTCGCCGCGGCGCACCGTCGTCTCGCGCCCGCCGATGCGCACCACACCCGGATCGCCCGCCAGGAAGAACTGGAAGACGTGGCCCCGCGGCTGGTCGCGCGAGATGCGCGTGAGCGTGCGGCGCAGCCGCATGGCGTCGCTGCGGCAGCGCGAGAGGGTGGCGTCGCCCACCGCGTGCAGGTCCAGCCGGCCGTCGTAGGCGCGCTGCGGCCATTGGCGCGGCGGCAGCACGTCGATCATGTCGTCCATCCACTCCTGCCACTGTGAAAAGCGGCGGGTGGGCGGCACGTCGGCCAGCCGCAGGGTTCGGGCGGGAAGAGGCGAGGCGGGGGCGAGCAGGGCGGACATCGGACGGCGGGCACGGAAAACAGCGGAGGCATCTTAGCGTTGGCCCGCCGCCCTCCGCTGTGGCCCCGGGACGACACCGCGATTGGCTCGGGACGCAATGTGCAGCGACGGTGACGCGATGGACAGGCGTGCGCGCGCCGCTGCCTAGAGTGGTGGCCTCGGCCGGGCCGCGTGCCCGGGCCACGGACCCAACTGCAGGACCCTCCCATGACCTCCTTCCCTTCGCGCGGCGCCCTGCCGCCGCCCCGCCTGCGCACGGCCGTCGCCGTCGCCTGCTTCGCCGCCGTCCTGGCCGCCTGCGGCGGTGGCCATGACGCTGACCCGGCCGACACCTTGCTGCAGCGCGTGGCCCCGGCGCTGGACGACCGCACCGTGGCCGCGCCTGCCTCCGGCCGCCTGGCCGGCCAGGTGCTGCTGGACGCTCCTGTGGCCGGTGCCGAGGTGGTGCTGCGCGCCCCCGACGGCGGCGTCCTCGCGCGGGCCACCACCAATGCCAACGGCGCCTTCCTGATGAAGCTGCCGGCGCGCCTGCCGCGCGACTTCACCGTGGCCGTCGAAGCCAACGGGGCGTCGCTCGCGGCGTCCGGGACGTTGTTGCTGGTGCAGGACGACTTCGAAGCCGTCGACGGCAGCGTGCGCGTGAACCTGCCGACCACGCTGGCCGCGCACGTCCTGGGCGCCGGCTTGCAGCGCCGCGCGGACTACACCCCCGCGCAGGCCAGCGCCGACGTGCGCCGCTACCTGGGCCTGCCGCCGGGCTGGGACCTGCGTGACGGCGACACGCGGCAGTTCGACGCCGCCAGCTTCCTGCGCGCGCAGCAAGGCGCGTCGCTGGACGATGCGCTGCCGCGCCTGGCCGCGCGCATCGTCGACGACGCGACCCTCACCGAGCCTTATCGCGGCGTGCTGCTGGGCGGCTCGCCGGAGGACGATGCGCTCGATGCCGCCATCAGCGTCTCGCGCTACGGCCTGGAGTACCTGTCCCGCTTCGATCACCCGGTGACCGAGAGAATCAGCGGCTGGGGCCTGGCGGCGGTGAACTGGCTCAAGCCGGACTACGGCGCGCGCTTCGACCAGATCGACCGCAAGCTCGACGAGATGCATGCGGACGTGACCGTGATCCAGCGCCAGGTGCTGGCGCTGCAAGGGCAGATGCGCCTGGAGTTCGAGCGCGTCGAACAGGCGCTGGACGCGCTCGACGACCGCATCGCCGCGGCGTCGCTGACCAACGCCTACGTGACGCTGAACAACAACATCGCCCTGGCGCACGCGCAGATCGTCGGGCTGCAGCGGACCTACGAAGACCATCTCGCCCTGGGCTACGAGGACGACGAAACGCCGGAACTGCTCGACAAGCTCGCCGACAACATCATCGCCGTCGCGCCGGCTGCGATCGAGCAGCTGATGCTGGCGCAAGTCGGTACGGGTTCGAGCATGACTTCCGCCGCGGCCGTGTGGCACCGCCTGCAGGCGATCGGCACGCCCCAGTACCCGTTGGCCGTGGGCAGCGCGTTCTTCGATGCGATCAACCAGCAGCAGGACCACGTGGCGGGCCTGCAGGTGCTGGCACTCAATCTGCTGATGGACGCCTACAACTACAAGGCCAACCGCAACCGCACGCCGGACGTGCTCGACAACCTGCCGGCGAACGTCGCGCCGCGCGCGCGCCGGGCCTTTGCGACCTTCGCGCCCATCATCGAGCAGACGCAGAACGCCGTGGCCTACCCGCGCATCGACCCGGGCTTGGTCGCCAACCTGCAAAGCGGCCGGCTGCACGTGCGTCACGCCGCGGCGATGCGGCTGGACCAGGGCTGCACGCGCTTGCACCTGGCCTGGCAGGAAGGCGCGGCGCCGGCGCGCGAGTTCCGCTCGCCGGCGAGCGATTGCGACTTCCGCTTCGCCAACGCCACCCCCGCCTTCAACGCCATGCGGCCCTTCGGCTTTTCCGACTGGTCCGTCGGCGAGCTGCCGGTGTTCCGCTGGGAGCGCGGCACCACGAACCTCGCGGTGGCGCAGTCACTCGGCTACGACTTCTCGGCGATCTACGGCCAAGGTAGCGATGCGCGCGCCAGCTACGTGATCGGCGTGGAAGGCGGCGCGGCGAACCTGCGCTGGGGCTTCCGCAGCATCGGCACGTTCGGCTATTTCTCGCCGCCGCTGACGGCGCTGCGCCAGCTGGAGCCGACCTGGGGCGGCTGGCACAACGTGTTCTTCTCGCGGCCGATCAAGCCCGACCCGGTCGCGCGCGGCTGCACCATGACCGACGGCTGGACGATGCGCTGCAAGTTCGCCTGAGGCGCGCGCGCCGGCGCGTGGCTCCCTTCACACTGGGGAGCCGATGGTGCGGCTATGCGGCGGCTTCGTTCGAGTGCGTGAACGGATTCGGGGGCTGCCCGGGGGGCGGACGTCGGTCGGCCCTCGCCTCAGGCCTCGGACCGATCGCCGGCAAGCACCGCATGGGCCGGCGCGAATGCCTCCCGGGCAAAGGCTTCGATCGTCGTGGGCTGCACCGCGACCGGTCCCGCGCTGGCCGACACGAGCGCGGAGGTGGACAGCCAGCGGGCAAGCGCCTCGATCTGGTCGGCGGCGTCGGCCGAGAAGCCGTGCGAACGCAGCAAGGCCTTGGCCTCGGCGGGCGCGGACTGCACGTACGGCAGGTCCGGTCGGCCGATGGCCGTCCCGAGCGCGGCCGCGGCTTCGCGCATGGTGACGTGCCGCGGCGCGTGCAGCAGCAGCACGCCGCGATGGCCGGGCGTTGCGAGCTCGCGCGCCGCGACCGCCGCGACGTCGCGGGTGGCGACCATGGGGATCGCCGCGTCGGGGACCTCCATGCCGGGGAGCACGCCGGCCTCGGCGACCGCGGCAGCGGCCGGCAGCAGGTTTTCCATGAACGAACCCGGCCGCAGATGCAGCAGGTCGATGCCGGGGATGGCATCGAGCCGATGCTCCTGCGCATGCAATCCTTCGATGGGTCCCGTGCCTTGCGCGAGTTCGGCACCCATGCTGGACAGGTTGACCACGCGCGGCACGGCGGCCTTGCGCAGCGCGGTGGCGACCGCCTCGCCGATGCGGTCCTGCGCTGCGCGCATGCGGGGTGTGTCGTAGCACGGCGGCGTCATGGTGTAGGCGGCGCTGGCGCCGCTGAACGTCCGCTCCAGGAAGGCGGCGTCCGCGGCATCGCCGACGGCGATGTCCGCGCCGGCCGCCGCCAGCGGGGCGAGCGATTGCGCATTGCGTCCCGCCACCCGCACGCGCTGGCCGGAGCGCAGCAGGAGCCGCGCGAGCTGGGAGGTGATCTGGCCATTGGATCCGAGCAGAACGAACATGGTGTTTCCTTCAGGTGGTGGTTGGAGCCGCGATCGTGCCCGCGCCCGCCGTCCGGAAAAAGTGCCTTTTCGGGTAAGCATCGTTCAGCGATACTGGACAAATGAACCTGCTGCGGCTGGAAGTCTTCGTCACGGTGTGCACCACGGGCAGCTTCACGCGGGCCGCCGAGCACCTGGCCATCACCAAGTCGGCGGCCAGCCAGCACGTGGCCGTGCTGGAGCGCGAACTCGGCGTGCAGTTGCTGCACCGCTCCACCCGCAGCCTGTCCGTCACCGAAGCGGGCGCGGCGCTGCTGGATGAAGGCCGTGCCTTGCTGCAGCAGGCGCAGCGGCTGGCGGAGCGCACGCGCGACCAGGCGGCGCAGCTCAAGGGCGTGTTTCGCCTTACCTCGGCCGAAGACATGGCGGGCTGGGCCGCCCCGCTGATCGCCGAGTACGCGCGCCTGCATCCGGGCGTCCACGTGGAGTACCGCCCGAGCGACCGGCTGCTCGACCTGGTGGCCGAAGGCCTGGACCTGAGCCTGCGCATCACCGGCGGGCGCGATTCCAGCCTGCACGCCGTCAACCTGGCGGTGTTCGATGTCTGGTGCGTGGCCTCGCCTGCCTATCTGGCGGCCCGCGGCACGCCGCGCCGCCTGGCCGACCTGGCGGACCACGCGTGGATCGGCTTCACGCCCATTCCGCATCCCTGGACCTTGCCGACCCGCGACGGCAAGGAATCGGTGCGCTTGCAGCGCGGACTGAGCACCTCCAGCACCGCCGGCGGCCGCGCGCTGGCCCTGGCCGACGCGGGTGTGTTCGCGACGCCATCCTTCGTGCTGCAAGCCGAGGTGGCGGCCGGCCGGCTGGTGCGCGTGCTGCCCACCGTCAAGCTGCCGCAGGTCACGCTCTATGCGGCCTGGCCGGCTCGCGGCGAGCCGCCGCGCAAGACGCGTGCGTTCATCGAGCTGGCAAAGGCGCGCTTGCGCAAACCGCCGCGGCTCTCCGAGACGTGAGCCGCGGCCGCCTGCGCGCGCAGCATCGCGGTGCGCCGACGCTCGCAACCGGGCCAGCCTGCCGGGTTCACCCATCGCGGCGGGCGCTGTCTGGCCAGCAGGCCCGCCACCTGCTGCGCCGCCATCCGGACGGCGTCGTGGCGCGCTTGCTGGCTGGCACCGCACGCGCATCCCGTTGCCATTGGCCCCGAGACGTGGCGCTTCGGTTAGTCTCCGCCCCGAAACAAAACCGGAGACTTTCCATGACCCGAATTCGCCGCGCCATCGCGCTGACCGCCGCCGCTTGCGCGACCCAACTTGCACACGGCCAGGCCTGGACGTCGGTCGAGGAGCACTGCCTAACCGGTGAAAGCTGCCTCGCCGCAGCCGACAAGCTGTCGTCGCAGCGGGTGCGCGGGGCCACCAGCGCCTTGTCGCAGTCGCAGGACTACTTCTACTGGTTCGGCCGCATCAACATGGCATCGACGGTGGCCAACGTCGAGCGCGGGATCATTCCGCGTCCGCTCGCGGGGCCCATCGCGCGCGGCGTGGCGCACGCCATCGACCAGGGCGCGCGTCCGGGTGGCAAGCGGCCGAGCGACGTGCTGCAGACGGAGCAGATCATCGTCGACGTCGCCGGCCCGGAGGCGACGCTGATCCACACCGGCCGCAGCCGGCAGGACATGCATTCGACGATCAGCATGGCGCAGACGCGCACCGAGCTGCTCGATTTCAGCGACGGCCTGAACGCCTTGCGCGCCCAGCTCCTCACGATGGCGGAGCAGCACGCCGAGACCTTCGTGCCCTCGTACACCAATGGCGTGCAGGCCATGCCGATCAGCCTGGGGCATTACCTGCTCGCTTACGCGGACTCGTTCGCGCGCGATGGCGAACGCATCCGGCAGGCGTGGCCGCGGGTGGACCGCAGTGCCCTCGGTACGGCGGTGCTCGCCAACTCCAGCTGGCCGCTCGATCGGCCCCGGCTGGCGGACCTGCTGGGCTTCAGCGCACTGGCGGTCAACGGCTACGACGCCACCCAGATCAGCCAGTACGACGTGGGCCTGGAGGTGGCGCAGGTGGCCGGCTCGGTGGCGCTGCGCATCGGCACGATGATGCAGGACGTGCACGTGCAGTACCACCAGACCAGGCCGTGGATGCTGCTGGCGCCGGGGCGCACCTACACCAGCAGCGCGATGCCGCAGAAGGCGAACCCCGGCGTGATCCAGAACACGCGCGGCCTGGCCAGCGACGTCGTCAGTTCTGCCCAGGCCGTGGTGCTGCGGGCCCACAACGTCACCCCGGGCATGATCGACTACAAGTACACATGGCTATCGGGCGGCGCCCGCACCTTCGTGCTCGGCACGCAGCTGGTGCGCGACGCGGCCGACGTATTGGCCTCGCTCCGCGTCGACGCGAAACGCGCCCTGGAAGAACTGGAGTCGGACTGGACCACGTCGATGGAGCTGGCCGAAACCCTGCAGCGTGAACATGCAGTGCCGTTCCGCGTCGGCCACCATTTCGCTTCCGGGGTCGTGACCCATGCGCGCCAGCACGGGTTGCTGCCGAAGACGTTCCCGTACGCCGAGGCGGTGCGCATCTATGCCGAGGCCGGTGCCAAGTACCAGGTGGCCAATGCCAGGCTGCCGCTGGACGAAGCCGCCTTCCGCCGCACGCTGTCGCCGGAGTCCATGGTTCGCACGCGCGTCGGCATCGGTGGGCCGCAGCCGGAGGAAGTGCGCCGCATGCTCGGCGACGCCCGCAAGACGCTGGCCGACGACCGCCAGTGGGTGCAGACCCGCAGGCTGCGGCTGGCGGAGTCGGAGGCCAAGCTCAACGCGGCGTTCGCGCAACTGCTGCGCTGAACGAGGCGACGGCGCGCCATCGGGATCGGCCGGGAGCACGCGGCTCGGCATTCGCCGCGCGCCGCGGTGCCGCCGCCGGACGCCGTCGCGTGCTAGCCTGCGCCTGCCATGCCCGCAGACTTATTCAGCATCCGGCGCCTGCACGCCGGCGACATGCCCGCCGTCATGCGCATCCAGGCCGCGTGCTACACGCAAATCGTCCCCGAGTCGCACGCGTCCATGGCCGCGAAGGTGGATGCGGCGCCGCTCACCTGCTTCCTGGCCCAGGCCGGGGACGCAGCCGTGGGCTACCTGATCGCGGTGCCGGTCGCCTATCCGCGCCTGCCGGCGCTGGATGCGCCCACGTACGCGGTGCCGCCCGACGCCGACACCCTGTACCTGCACGACCTGGCCGTCGCCCCGGCGGGCCGCGGGACGGGCGCGGCGCAGGCGCTCGTGCGGGTGGCTCTCGAGGCCGGACAAGCCGCGGGCCTGCGTCGCGCCTGCCTGGTCGCCATCCAGGATTCGGTGGCCTTCTGGCAGCGGTTCGGCTTCGCGCCCGTGCATGCGCCTGACGCGCAGGTGGCGGAGAAGCTCTCGAGTTATGGGGCCGGGGCGCGGTTGATGGTGGCCGCGGGCTGATTGCTGCGGAACGTTCGCCACCGAGCTTCTGGTCGGTCGCCGGCGGCCATGTGCCCGATTGCGATGAAGCCTGTGGCCTGCATGAAGGCAGGTCAACGGCGCCAGCGGCCGGCGGGAATCCGTCGGGGTCCACATCGCGGAACGTCAGGCGGCCAGCAGGCTGTCTGTCTGTCTGCAGCCGCGTCTCGGCTATGCTGGAAGTTCACTGCAGCATTCAACGTCATGAGCATCTACACTCGCCTGCCCGGCACCCCCGAACCCCTGTGCTATTTCGATGGCGACGGCGTGCGCCTTGCCGCCGACGCCTGGGGGCCGGCCGACGGGCCGCTCGTGCTGCTGCAGCACGGTGGCGGCCAGACCCGGCATGCCTGGAAGGGCGCGGGCGAGACGCTGGGGGCCGCCGGCTACTACGCCGTCGCGTTCGACGCGCGCGGCCACGGCGACAGCGACTGGGCGCCCGACGGCGTGTACGGGCAGGACGCGATGGTGCGCGACCTCGAACGGGTGGTCGCCGCGCTCGGCGGCCGGCGTCCCGTGCTGGTCGGCGCCTCGATGGGCGGCGGTACCAGCCTGGTCGCGGTCGGCGAGAAGCATGTCGATGCAACCGCGCTGGTGCTGGTCGACATCGCGCCCAACATCCAGGCCGAAGGCGTGAAGAACATCGAAGCCTTCATGAACCAGCGGCCCGAAGGTTTCGACTCGCTGGAGCAGGTGGCGCAGGCCATCGCCGCCTACCAGCCGCACCGCACGCGGCCGCGCAACCTCGACGGACTGGCCAAGAACGTGCGGCTCGGCGCCGACGGCAAGTTCCACTGGCACTGGGACCCGCGCTTTCGCACCGGCTCGCGCAGCCTGGAGCAGCGCACGCGCCGGCTGGAAGCCTGCGCCGCCAACCTCGACGTGCCGACGCTGTTGGTGCGCGGCGGCCTGTCGGACCTGCTCAGCGAAGACGACGCGCAGGCGTTCCTGCGGCTGTGCCCGCGCGCCGAATACGTCAGCGTCACGGGCGCGGCGCACATGGTGGCCGGCGACCGCAACGACATCTTCGCCACCTCCGTGGTCGAGTTCCTCGGCCGCGTGGTGCCGGTGCACGGACAGCCCGTGCAGCCGCCGCATGCGACGCAACCGGTGCAGCCGGGCGACGGCGGCATGCTCGACGTGCCGTGAGCGAAGGGAGCTCATGCAGCTCGCATCGCCCATTGCGATCCTGCGCATCTTCGATGAACAGAAAGCGCGGGCGTTCTACGTCGACTCCCTGGGTTTCCGGGTGGACTGGGAGCACCGCTTCGAGCCCGCGCTGCCGCTGTACCTGCAGGTCTCGCGCGCTGCCTGCCATCAAGGATCGTTCGGCACCCGGCTGATGTGCGCGCAGCCTTCGGCTGCCTGACGCGTTTCAGCGCTCGCCGAGCACGTGCAGCGCCACCTCGCGGCGGTGTCCCCGCAGGCGGTGCTCCCAGAGGTAGATGCCTTGCCAGGTGCCGAGCGCCAGCGCGCCGCGCTGGACCGGGATGGACAGGTTCACCGCCGTCAGCGCCGTGCGCACGTGGGCCGGCATGTCGTCGGGCCCTTCGTCGCGATGGCGAAAGCGCTGGTCGCCGTCCGGCACGAGGTCGGCGAAGAAGCGTTCGAGATCGCGGCGCACGGCCGGATCGGCGTTCTCCTGCACCAGCAGGCTGGCGGACGTGTGCCGCAGGAAGAGCGTGGCGAGCCCGTCGACGATGCCGCTGGCGGCCACTTCGTCGCGCACGCGATCCGTGATGTCCAGCAGGCCGCGTCCCTGAGTGGCAACCGCGATCGTCGCGAGGTGCTGGTGCATGCGCGCCGCCTTCAGCCCGTCACCGGGCGCCCCGCGCCACCGCGAGTGCCTGTCGCTGCCGGCCCGGCGTTGGCGTGCCTGCGGCGGCGCCATGCGCGCCATGCAAGCGCGGGCGAGCCATGGGCGGGCAACCGAAATG
>Ga0233369_1000875_pt1 | contig 11037 bp, 2 predicted proteins | sample ElkDunMinimDraft_26_FD_191537 | JGI IMG/M metagenome (GOLD analysis project Ga0233369, IMG submission 191537) | Fecal eukaryotic communites from dung pellets of Tule Elk in California, USA - Elk Dung D16 | ecosystem: Host-associated > Mammals > Digestive system > Large intestine > Fecal | place... | reverse complement strand
CATTGAGCCCGCGTGCGCCCTGGGGGCCTTCGCGCACCGCGGTGAGGATGCGCAGGCGCCCCGCGCGGGCAAGTGCGTCGGCCGGATCACTGCTGTCGGCGAGCGCGCTCCAGTGCGCGAGCAGGGTCTCGCGGTGGGCGAGCAATGGATCGGCTTCGCCTTCGTGGAAGCGCACCCCCGCGAGGCCGCCGCGCAGCAGCGACAGTGCGCTGTCGGCATCGCCCTCGCGCACGGCACTGGCGAGCGGCGCGAGGTCGAGCGCGGCGCTCTGGCGGTAGCCGCGTTGCAGGTGGATGCGGCGGCCGGGGAAGGCGTCGGCAACGGACGGGGCGGTCGGCGCCGGCGGGCGCTCATCTCCGGGAGGAGGGGCGGATGCGGACGTGCCGAGCAATGGCTGCAACGCCTCCGCATCGTCGATCGCGATGCGCGCGCCATCGCCGGCAGCGCGCAGGATGCCGCTGAGCACGTCACCGGCTTCCACCGACGGCAACTGGTCGGGATCGCCGAGCAGTACGAGGCGGGCGCCGTCGGCGACGGCTTCGACCAGCTTGGCCATCAGCGGCAGGTCGATCATCGAGGCTTCGTCGACGACGACGACATCGAACGGCAGCGGGTTGTCTGCGTGGTGCCGGAACGTCGCCGAATCGGGAATGGTGCCGAGCAGGCGATGGAGGGTGGTACCCGCGGCGGGCAGTGCGCCCAGCAGGGTGGGATCGAGGTTTCCACCGTCCAGTTGCTGCACGGCGCGGCGCAGGCTTTCGGCCATGCGCTCGGCGGCGCGGCCGGTGGGGGCTGCCAGGGCGATGCGCGGTGCGGGTCGGCCGGCCTGCATGGCCTGGGCGACCAGCAGCACCAGCAGGCGGGTGATGGTGGTGGTCTTGCCGGTTCCGGGCCCGCCGGTGATCAGGACCAGGTTGTGGCGCAGCGCGACCGCGGCGGCGCGGGCCTGCAGGTCGGGAGAACCGGCCCCGGCGCGCGCGTGGGGGAACAGCGCGCCGAACAGCGGTGCGAGGGTGTCGAGCGTCCCGCCCTGGGGCAGCGTGGCGCCGATGCGGCGCAGGCCATCGGCGAGGCGGCGCTCGTATTCGCGGTAACGGCGCAGGTAGAGCAGGCCGCGTCCCGCGTCCGCGTCCTCGAACACCAGCGGGGACTCGGCCGTCGATTCGATATCGGGCGCATCGGGTCGGGCGACCCAGCGTGATGCCACAAGCGCCGCGCGCCAGGTCTCGGGCGTGGGCCAGTCGATGTCGGCTTCGACCAGGCGCTGCGGCCGGGACGGCGAGAACCCGGCATGGCCGTTGGCCACGGCCAGCGAGGCCAGCGCGGCGGCGGCGAGCACGAGATCGGACGTGCCGGGGTCGAGGCGACGCAGGGATTGCGCGAGCGCGTTGTCGAGCGGGCGCAGGACGCCGGCGTCGCGGAGGCGTTGGAGGAGGGTCATGGGGTTGAGCTTCGCGGCGGGCTGCCCTCATCCCAACCCCTCTCCCGGAGGGAGCGGGGCTCAGAGCGGCATATCCGGCGGGAGACGCGCCAGGCGCGGCCTGCCGGGGGGAAGATGGGCCCTGAGCCCCTGGCTGGGCGGGAGAGGCGCTCGGAGCAGCCGGCCGGGCGGGTGAGAAGCCCGGAGTGGCTCAACCGGAAGGACTTGGGCTTGGAGCGCGGCAGGCACGGTATGCGAGCCCCTCTCCCTCCGGGAGAGGGGTTGGGGTGAGGGCAGCCGCGTGCGACGACGCCGCCATCGCGCGACATCGCCGGCTCGATGCGGCCGCAATCCCCAAAGCATGTCGAAGCGCCTTGCGCCCACGCGACCCTTCCCCGCCGCGTGGCACGCGTGCCGGGACGATCCCGAAGGAAGCCGTCCCCCGGCCCGCCAGACTCGCCCGGCCCGCGCGCGCCGGGGCCGGCTTCCCATGCCCGCTGCGCGCAGTGCCCGATGCCCCCGCTCACGCCGATCACGCCGCACGCTCCACGTGCGCGCCCGCGAACAGGGCATCGAGTGCATGCACCAGCTCCGGCTCGAACCGCCACGCGCGCAACCCCGGTGCGTCTTCGCGGCTTGCATCCAGTCCGCGGCAGAACAGGTAACGCGCGCCGCCGAAATCGCGGGCGTAGTCATACCCGTCGCCAAGACGGAAGCGCAGCCAGCGATGCAGGGCGACGGTGTAGATCAGCGCCTGCAGGTCGTACTCGCTGTGCGCCATCGCCTCTTCGAGCTGGGCGGCGCCGTAGCCCGGCAGACGGTTGGTCTTGTAGTCGAGCACGTACCAGCGGCCGTCGTGCACGTAGGTCAGGTCGATCAGGCCGGTCATCAGGCCTTCGAGGCGGCGACGCAAGCCGAAGCCGCTGCGCGCGGCGGACACGCCATGCGCGTGCAGCAGTTCGAGCAAGGCGTCCACGCGGGTTGGCGCGAGTGCGAACTGGAACTCGATCTCCGGCCTGCGCTGCCCGCCGGGCACATCGGCCAGGCGGACGCCTTCGGGCAGGCGCACGGTCAGCGTCTGCCCGACCAGCGGGGTCAGTACGTCGAGACCGTCGTCGAGTTCCTCGCCGGTGTAGCCGGCTGCGCGCAGGCGCTCGACCATGATCGCGGTCTCGGACGCGGGGACCGCGGCGCCCGGCGTCCAGTCCGACCACGCGGCGAAATCGCTGCGCTCGAGCACGTCGTGCAGCACCACGCCGAAGCGTGCACCGGCGAAACGCGGATCGAAGGCTTCGGCATCCGGCGCGAGGTCGCGTGTGGTCGCGGCTTCGTCCTGGCCGCCGGGCGCGGGCTGGGTCGAGGCACTCGACGGGTCATGGCCGGCATCGGCACCCGCCAGCTGGGTGAAGCTGTACACCCACCAGTCGCTGGCCAGGCTGCGCGCGCTGCTGCGTGCCGGCGGGACGTGTTCGTCGGTCTCGGGCGCGAGCCACGGCAGGGTGTCGGGGGGCAGGCTGCGGTCGACATGCAGCGCATCGCCGAGCGCGGACTGCAGCGCCTCGGGCGTGTCGATCATCCGCGCGATCGCGGCCTTGTCGTGGCCGTAGAACTCGCCGCCGGCGGTCCACAGCGCATGCCGCGCGCGGGTCAGGCCGACATACAGCAGGCGCGCATCCTCGGCGCGCTGCGCGCTGGCCCACCGCGTCTTCGCATCGTCCCAGCCCGAGCTCTTCTGCAGCAGTCTCCAGTGCAGCACGCGGCCGTCGTCGCCGGCCACGCTGACGTGGCGGCCGGCATCGCGCGGCTTGCCACCGATGCCGGCGAACGGCAGGAACACCAGTGGATATTCAAGGCCCTTGCTCTTGTGCAGGGTCACCACCTGCACGCGGCGCGCGTCCGACTCCAGGCGCAGGAGCTGGCTGTCGTCGTCGCTGCTGGCGCCGGCAATCGCGCGGGCCAGCCAGTCGACCAGGCCGTGCAGGCCCAGCGCGTGCGCCTGCGCTTCCTGCAGCAGCTCCGCCAGCTGCAGGTAGTTGGTGAGCCGGCGCTCGCCATCGAGCAGGCCGAGCAGGCGGCCGGCGTGCTCGGCGCACAGCGCGGTGACCAGCGCCAGCGGGCCACCGCGCTGCAGGCGGTCACGCCAGCCCAATGCGGCGAGCTGCCAGGCCCGCATGGCGGCGCCATCTTCATCGAGCGCCGCGATGCACGCGGCGTCCTGGCCGACCAGCACCGTCGACAACGCCATGCGCAGGCGGCCATCGTCGGCGCCGTGCAGCAGGGCGAGCAGCAAGGCATGCACGTCGCGCGCCTCGGGCGTCGCGAACAGGCTCTGCTTGCCGGCCGCGACCGCCGGAATGCCGACCTGGGCCAGTGCACCTCGGATTCGGGTGGCCTCGGCGTGGCTGCGCACCAGCACCGCGATGTCGCCCGGCTGCACCGGGCGGCCTTCGATCGTCGCGCGACCAGTGCGGGCATCGGACAGCACCGCATGGATCGCCGCAACGCAGGCCTGCGTGGCGAGCTCGCGCGAGCGCGTGGCGCTGTGCGGCTTCTGCTTGCCCTTGGCGTCCACCGCGTCCGACGGCGGTGCCTGCCACAGGGTCAGCGCGGGGGCGGGCTGGCCGCCGCGCAGGAAGTCGGTGTCCTGCCGCACGCCACCGGGCGCCACTTCGAAGAACGCGATGCGCGGATCGACGAAGGGCGGGACGACCTTGTCCGGCGCCGCGTCGTGTGCGCGCTGCGCCTGCGCATACAGCGCCGCGATCGCGCGCAGCACGCCGGGCCGCGAACGGAAGTTCGATGCCAGAGGCGGCGCGGCTTGCGCGGTGCTGCGCGCGTCCAGATACGTTTCGACATCGCCGCCGCGGAAGCCGTAGATCGCCTGCTTGGGATCGCCGATGACGAACAGCGCCGGCGTCTGGCCGTGCAGACGGTCGCTGGCGGCGCCGAACGTGCGGTCGAAGATCCGCCACTGGCGCGCGTCGGTGTCCTGGAATTCGTCGACCAGTGCCACGGCGTATTGCGCGCGCAGCTTCGCGACCAGAGCGTCGGCCTGCGGGCCCTCGACTGCGTCGGCCACGCGGTCGATCAGGTCGTCATAGGTCTGCAGGCGCTGCTGCTGCTTGAACCGGGCGACGCGGCTGCGGGCGTCGCCGCGCAGGCGATGCAGCAGTTCCACGCGGCGCGCATCCTGGAACCGGGCGACCTCGTCCAGAGCGTCGATGTAGGCCGGAACCGCGTCGCAGATCGACGAGTCCGGCGTGCGCCCGGCGCCGGACTTGCTGGTGCGGGCCTGCAGCGTGTCGCGGGCGAGGTTGGCGAGCTTGGCGTGCGAGAACGGCGCGGCATCGTCGCAGGCATCGCACCAGCTGCGCAGCGCATCGAACAGCGCGCCGATCCACTCGGCGCGGTAGCTGCCGCCGTGCAGCACCTTGCCCTCGACCGCCGCCAGCAGCGCCGCGCGGAAGTCGTCGCCCTGGGCGATCACCGCCTCGCGCAGGGCGGCGCCCGCCCGACGCAGGCGCGGCGACGGATCGTCCGGCAGCTCCGCAAGTGCCGGCCGCAGCACGCGCTCGCGCACCAGCGGCGAGAGGTCCCCGGCCAACGCCGCGTGCCCGCCCGGCCACAGCCCGAGCAGATCGTCGGCCGCGTCGGCCTCGGCACCATGCGCACGCCACAGGTCGGCGGCGATCGCCTCGCGCAGCGTGGTGTCGTCGGCCATCAGCTCGGGCGCGTCGAAGCCCTGGCCCGATTCCAGCGCATGGTCGCGCAGCACCCGCGCGCAGAAGCCGTGGATGGTGAAGATCGCCGCGAGGTCGATCTCGTCGGCCGCCGCGCGCAGGCGTCGTTGCAGGGCCGCGGCCGATTCGCTGCCCTGTGCGAGATGCGCGTCGATCACCGCGCGCGTCAGCCTGGCTTCCGGCGTTGCGTCGGCGTCGGCGCCGACGAGATCCGCCGCCAGTACCAGTCGCGCACGGATGCGGCTGCGCAGTTCCTGGGTCGCGGCTTCGGTGAACGTCACCGCGAGGATCTGCCCGATGCGCAGGCCGCGCTCGACGACCAGGCGCACCACCAGCGTCGCCAGGGTGAAGGTCTTGCCTGTGCCGGCCGAGGCCTCGATCGCGCGCACGCCATCGAGCGGCAGACTCAGGTAGGGATCGGCGGGCACGGTCATTCGTCGTCTTCCATGTCGAGACCGGCGGCGATCGCTTGCATCGCGTCGAGATCGGTGCCGTCGTAGCGCTGCCCCGCTGCGACGGCGAGGTAGATCGTCATCGTCTGCTCGACGAACGCGACCCGGGTCGCCTCGTCGCTGAAGGGATCGCGGCCACGCAGTGCGAGGCGCAGAGCCTCGCCGCCGCCCTCGCTCCAGCCGCGGTCGCTGCCGCGCCAGGTCCGGGCTGCGGCTTCGAGGCCCTTTTCCAGCGTCGCTGCGCTGTAGAGCGCCCAGCCGCTGGCGGGGGCGAACACCAGCGGCGCGCGCAGGCCGTGCGCGCGCAAGCCCACCAGCTGCGACAGCACTTCGCGTGCCTCGGCTTGCGCCATGCGCCGGCGCAGGTGCGGTCCGACACCGTGGTCGCTGTCCTCGTGGAACTGCACCATCGGCACGTCGATGCCGGCCGCTTCCGCAAGCAGCCAGTCCAGTCCGTCGCGGATCGTCGATCCGCCGTTGGGCGCAGCGAAGCGCAGCCGCACGATGCCGTGGGGATATGCATCCCCGAGGCGGCCATGCAGGCGCAGCGGGCCCTGGCCGGGCACATCGAGATCGATCTCCAGTCGCGGCGCGTCCGCCTGCGCGTCGCCGCGCCAGTCACGGAACGCGGTGACATAGGGATCCACCTCGCCGCGCACCGCTTCGAGCGTGCGGCGCCCGAGCGGCCCCGACGGCAGCAGGCCGCGCGCGCGCAGCAGCGCCTGTGTGGTCGCATCGTCGTCACCGCGCAGGCCGGCCTCGAAGACCGCGCGCTGCAGGCGTTGCTTCTCCAGCCCGCGGCCCGGCGCGAGCAGCGGCTCGATGTCGCCATCGGGCGCCTCCACCTCGGCCAAACGCAGGCCCATGCGTTCGCGCAGGAAGGCCTCAGCCGGCGCCTGGAAAAAGCGCCGCAGCGTGTCCAGCGACAGGCTGTCGTCGGCTGCCAGCGGCGCCAGCGGCGCGCCATCGAACCAGGGCGCCAGCGGATGCCGGCGCTGTGTCGGCGTCGAAGCGGCCGGCCACCAGGCGCGGCGATAGGAGAAGCGGCGCGGCTCGTCTCCCGCGCCGAACGCGGCCGGGGCGAAGGCCTGCAGTGGATGCCGCACGACCAGCGCCTCCGCCGCGCCGGCATCGGGCGCGTGCTGCGCGGCGGCCGCGGCCAGCAGTTCGGTGACCAGCACCGAGGGCTCGCGCGCGCTGCCGTCGCGCGGGTCGGCGCCCTGGAAACTCACGTAGAACACGTCCTGCGCGGCGGCGAACAGCTGGAGGAACAGGAAGCGGTCGTCATCGCGGGTGGAGCGGTCGCCGACGCGCCGGTGCGCGCTGCCGAGCTCGGCGGTCAGCCGGTTGAGGCCGGCGGCCGGATCGCGGCGCGGGAAGTCGCCGTCGTTCATGCCCAGCAGGCAGATCGCGCGGAACGGCAGCAGGCGCATCGGCACCATGCGGCCGACGCTGATGCCGCCGGTCAGCAGCGGCGCACGTGTATCGGCCTCGCCGAGCACGCCGGCGAAATGCGCGCGCACCGCTTCCGGCGGCACCGGCGCGTCGAATCCGGCGCGGCGTGCATCGCTGGCGAATGCGTCGATCAGCGTGCGCAGGCGGTCGAGCGCGCGCTGCGTGGCGGGCGCACCCGGGGTGCGCGGCAACAGCGCGTCGAGCAGTTCCAGCAGGCGTGTGCGCCAGCCGTCGGGCGTCAGCGCTTCGCCAAGATCGCGTGCGCTGCGCGCGAGCACGCGCAGCAGCCGTACCAGCGTGTCGAGCGCGTCCAGCGCACTGCCTTCGAGGTCCGGCAACGGCGCGACCGGCTGCCCGCTGGTGGCGTGGATCGGCGCTTCGCTGCCGCTGGCGTGGCCGAGCAGCAGGCGGTCGAGTGCGAACGCCCAGGTGTAGGCGTCGTCGGCCGGCGCGTCGAAGCGCGCGCGGTGCGCGGCATCCAGCCCCCATCGCGCCCCGGCCGCGCCGAGCCAGGCGTGCAGGCGGTCGAAGGCCGCGGCGTCGAGCCCGGCCGCTTCGGCCAGCGGCGGACTCGCCAGCAGGTCGAGGGTTTCGTTGAGCCCGAAGCGCGCGACCGGCAGGGCCAGCAGCCGCACGAAGACCTCGGCCAGCGGTTCGCCTGCCAGCGGGCTGGCGTCTGCCAGCGCGTAGGGCAGTGCCTGCCCGCCAGCGCCGTCGTCGCCCCCGCGGCCGCCGAACACCGCGTCGAGATACGGGATGTAGGGATCGATGTCCGGCGCCAGCACCGCGACCTCGCGCGGCTGCAGCGGCGGATCGAACCGGCGGCCCTGCGGCGAGTCCGGATCGAACATCGCCTGCAGCTGGTCGTGCAGCACCTGCAGTTCGCGCAGGCGGGTGTGGCAGGCGTGCACCTGCAGGCTGGCATCGCTGCGGTCGACGGCCGCCCGCAGCGGCGCGCCGGGCGACGCGCGGCGGTGGAAGAGGTCGGACTGCAGCCGCTGCAGCAGGCCGCCCTGCGGGCCGCGGGTGTCGGGATCGACATGCGCGGCGATCTCGCCGGCCGGATGCACCACTTCGTAGCTGCCGAGCACGGCCATGAAATCGCGCCCGGCCGCGCCCCAGGCCTGCAGCAGCGGGTTCTCCGGCGGCAGGTCGGCCGACGCGCCGGGCCGCGCGCGCTCCAGGTCGCCCCAGTACTCGCGCGTGGGCGAGGGCACGTAGAAATGCAGCGTGCCCACGCGCGCCTGGGTGGCCAGCACGCGCAGCACGTCGGGCGAGACGTTGAGCGTGGCGAACGCGAACAGCCGCGCCGGCAGGCCCAGCGGCAGTGGCGCGCCGGCGGCCTCGAAACGGTCCAGGTAGCCCTGGATACGCCGCGCGCGGTGCATGCGCTGCCGGGACACCCGGCGCCACAGCAGTGCCTGCGGATCGTCGGCGTCGGCGCCGCCCTCCCAGCGCAGCAGCCAGTCGCGGCGCCAGGCCTGGTACTTCTCGAACACCCCGGCCAGCTCCCCGGCCAGCGCCCAGGCACGCAAGGGGTCGTCGCCGCCGACGTGCGCCGACAAGGCGCCGAGCGCGGGTTGGGCCATGAAGCCGGGATCGCGCAGGGCGGCATAGAGGTGCCAGCGCAGTGTCGCGGCGTCGAGCTCCTCGTTGCCGGGCTGTCCGGGCATCGGATTGGCGTCCAGCGCCCGGCGCACGAACTCGCCGGGGGTCAGGAATTCGAGGTTGGCCGCCACGCCGTGCGCCGCGGCGAGGGTCGCCTGCAGCCAACGGCGCATCGCCACCTGCGGGATCAGCACGATGTCCGGCGCCAGCAGCGACTGCCCGGGCGCGGGCCTGCGCAGTTCGGCGGCCATCAGGCCGGCGAGCACGTCCAGTGCGTTGGAGTGATAGAGGCGGAAGTCGCCAACTGGCAGTGCTTGCATCCGGCAATTGTGCCCGAGCGCATCTCAGCGGCTGCGACCTGGCGCCCCGCACGGGGCCATGCGTGTGCGTCTACGGCGGAAAACCGGGCGTTGCCACGGTGCCGCCCCCGGTGCCCGCCCGGGCGCGCTCAACGGTCGTCCGCGGCCCGGGACGCAGTCACGGGTGGCACCTTGCCGCCGCCAGGCCCCGGCAACGTGTGCCAGCCGTGCTCGTAGGCCAGCGTGCCCCACAGCGCGTGCATCGTCGCGTCGCGCACCAGGCCGGGTGACGCGGAGGCGCGCGGCAGCAGGGTGCCGTCGGCGCTGCGCGAGAAGACCAGGGCCGGCTGCGACGGCTGCAGCACCACCATCGCATCGTCGGTCATGTAGGCGAAGTTGCCGTCGTACTGCATCAGCGCGCGGTCCGGGCCCTGGGCGCGGGTGAGGTCGGCGCCGATCATCGGCGTGGGATCGGCGATGCCGACCAGCGAAAGCAGTGTCGGGCCGAGATCGATCTGCGACACCAGGCGCCCGTCGCGTCGCGGCGCGAGGCCGGGCGCGAGGATGAGCCCGGGTATGTGGAAGTTGTCGACCGGCACCAGGGTGCGGCCGAACGCCCGGGAGTCGTGGTCGGCAACGATCAGGAACACCGTCTCGTCGCGATAGGGCGACGCCATCGCCTGGTCCATGAAGCGACCGAGCGCGTAGTCGGCGTACTTGGCGGCGTTGTTTCGCGTGGCCTTCTGCGCATCGTGCAGCTCGATGCGGCCATCGGGAAACTCGAAGGGGTCATGGTTGCTCGAGGTGAAGACGAAGCCGAGAAACGGCTTGCCTTGCGCATGCAGCCGGGTGAACTCGGCATGTGCGCGATCGAACAGGTCCTCGTCCGACACACCCCATGAGCCCACGAATGCCGGCGCGGCGTAGTCCTTGCGATCGATGACGCGCTCGAAACCGTTGGCGAGCATGAAGCCGCGCATGTTGTCGAAGTGGCTTTCGCCGCCGTAGTAGAACGTGGTGTTGTAGCCGTGTCGGGCGAGGACGCTGGCCAGGGTGAAGAAGTTCCCTTGCGCACGCGGACGTTTCACGGTCGCCTGCGAAGGCGTTGGCGTGTAGCCGCTGATCACCGCCTCGATGCCGCGCACCGAACGGGTGCCGGTCGCATAGAGCTGGTCGAACGCCCAGCCCTGGGTGGATAGGCGGTCGTAGTTCGGCGTCAGTGGCAGGCCACCGAGACTGCCGACGAACTGCGCGCCCAGGCTCTCCTCGAGCACGATGACCAGGTTGCGCGGCCGGCCGGTATAGGCCGGCGCGCGGCCGACCAGCATCGGCGCGGAACTCGATGCCGCGCGCGCCGAGCCGGTGCGCTCGCGCATGTAGGCCGCCACCGCGGCATCGGGCGTGGTGATGTCGTAGAGCCGAGCGCCGGGGTCCTCGCGCAGCAGGTCGCGAACCGAGAACGCAACCGAGTAGAACGAATTCAGCGGCAATGTGTTGACCGTGGCGTCGCCGGAGAATGCCAGCAGCGCCGGGTTCATCGGTCGGTGCCCGAGCGTCGAGCGGATGCCCAGCGCCGACAGTGCGAGCACCAGTACCGCCAGGCCTGCGCGCAGCGTCCAGCTGCCGCCTGCGTCGGCGTTGCGTGCCATGCCGCGGCGGAGCAGGCGGTAGCCCAGCACGGCGGCGATCACGGTCAGCGCCAGCGTCAGCAGGCTGCTGCCGAGATGACCCTTGCCAAGTGTCGAGACGACTTCCTGCGGGTAGAGCAGGTATTCGACGAACACCCGGTTGGGCCGCAATCCGTACTCGTGCATGAAGGCCGGTGTCGCGAGCTCCAGTGCGAACGGCAGCACCAGTGCCAGCGTCAGCCAGGCGGCGAACAGCGCGCGCACCGCCCCGCGCCTGCGCAGGCCCGCGGGCAGCAGCAGGTAAAGGGCCGCCGCCACGCCCAGGAACATGCACATCGTGGCCACGTCCACGCGCAGGCCCTGCAGCAGTACGGACCTCCAGCCATCCGCCGCGTCGACCGCATCGGCGTGCCACAGCGACAGGCCCAGCCGCGA
>Ga0233369_1000867_pt1 | contig 11079 bp, 12 predicted proteins | sample ElkDunMinimDraft_26_FD_191537 | JGI IMG/M metagenome (GOLD analysis project Ga0233369, IMG submission 191537) | Fecal eukaryotic communites from dung pellets of Tule Elk in California, USA - Elk Dung D16 | ecosystem: Host-associated > Mammals > Digestive system > Large intestine > Fecal | place... | reverse complement strand
CTCGAGGACTACACGCGCGTCAAGCACGTGATGAGCAACATCGAGGCCTGAGCCCCCGTACGCGCCCTCACTTTCCGTGGGGCCCGACGGAAAGTGAGTGCCCCACCGGAAGCTCCCGGTGGGGCACTGCGTCTTCGGTGGGCCCCACGGAAAGTGACGGGAGAGCCGCAGGTCCGGACTCGGCGCGTGCTCAGACCAGGCCGGCATCGTGGACGGCGATCGCGACCTGGACGCGGTTGGCGGCACCGAGCTTGGTGAGGATCCGCGACACGTGGGCCTTCACCGTCGCGAGGCTCATGTGGAGCTCGGCCGCGATCTCCGCGTTGGACCGCCCGTGGCCGACCGCGACCGCGACCTCGAGCTCGCGGTCGCTCAGGACCTCGAGCCGCTCCTTGGCGTCACCGTCCCCGTCGCCGGCCTCGCGCACCCGACGGATCAGCTGCTCCGTCACGCTCGGCGACAGCATCGGGTCGCCCGACGCGACCCTGCGGACAGCGTCGACGAGGAGCTCCGGCGGCGTGTCCTTGAGCAGGAACCCGCTCGCCCCGTGGCGCAGCGCCCGCAGGACGTAGTCGTCGGCGTCGAACGTCGTCAGCACGATCACGTACGGGGGAGCGGCCATGCGCTGCAGCTCGGCGGTCGCCGCGAGCCCGTCCATCCGGGGCATCCGGATGTCCATCAGGACCACGTCGACCGGAGTCTTGCGGAGGGCGGAGAGTGCCGCGGCGCCGTCACCGGCCTCCGTCACGATCTCGAGGTCGTCGGCGCCGCCGAGGATCAGCCGCAGCCCGGCGCGTACGAGGGCGTCGTCGTCGACCAGGGCAACGCGGATCATGCGGGCCACGGTAGCGCCAGCGTCAGAACGAACTCGTCGCCGGCGACGCGGTGCGTGAGGGTGCCCCCGACGAGGTCGGTGCGTTCGGCGAGCCCGACGAGGCCGAGCCCGGACGTCGGCAGCCGAGCGTGACCCGACCCGACGCGGAGCGGGTTGCGCACCTCGACGACGACGCCGTCCGCAGGTGCTCCGCGAAGCGTCACGGTGACGGTCGTGTCCGGGGCGTGCTTGTGCGCGTTCGTGAGGGCTTCCTGCACGACGCGGTACGCCGTACGGCCGAGGCGCTCCGGGGGGTCGAGCGCCGTGACCGCGTCCTCCAGGTGGATCCGCATCCCCGCGTTCCGTGCCCCGCTCACGAGATCGGGGAGGTCCTTCCACGACGGCTGCGGGCGGTCCTCGTCGGTCTCGTCGGCGCGCAGGATGCCGAGCACCTCGCGCAGGTCGGTCAGGGCGAGGTGCGCGTGGTCGCGGATCACCTCCGAGGACGCGCGGACCTCCTCGGGCGGCAGGTCGTTCCGGTACGCCAGCGCTCCCGCGTGCATCGCGACCATCGAGATGCGGTGCGCCAGCACGTCGTGCATCTCTCGAGCGATCCTGGCCCGCTCGGCCGTGCGAGCCCGGGCGACGCGGCTCGCCTGCTCGGCCTCCGCGACGCGGGCACGCTCGCGGAGCGTGTGGAGCAGCTCGCGACGCGACCCCACGTACAGGCCGATCGCGACCATCGTCACCACCATCGGCACGCTGAGGGCGAGGACGATCCTCCAGTCGTCACCCAGCGTGGGATCGATGAGGGTGACGACGATGGTCTGCACGGCGACGAGAACGCCGACGCCGACGATCTCGCGCCACCGGCGCCGGGTCGCCAGCGAGACCACGGCGAGCACCGCGGGTCCGGCGGCGGCGTACGAGAAGGTGGCGATCACGGTCGTGGCGGCCGCCACCGCCACCGGGTGACGTCGGCGCCAGGTGACCAGAGCGAGGGCGACCAGCCCACCGGCGAGGTCGGCCCAGAACCACAGCGGTGCGTGCTCGGCCTGCCACTGCGCAACCCCGGACAGCCAGACGACCGCGCTGATCAGGACCATCACGGCGTAGCGCCAGAGATGGCTCCACCACCGCAGCCGCGGCTGGTACGCCGCTGGGTCCACCTCGTTCACGTCACTCAGCGTAGGCGAGCGGCACGGCGACCGAACCGGCCGAAGGTCGTCGATGCCGGACACCACCCCTACTTTCGGCTACGTCCTTCCATCCCATGGGCCGATGCCGGTCGACCCCGGTACGCGGGATGCTGAGGGCATGATCGAAGTCCAGAACCTCTCGAAGAGGTACGGCGACCACCTCGCGGTCGACGCCATCAGCTTCACCTGCCGCCCCGGCTCGGTGACCGGGTTCCTCGGCCCGAACGGTGCCGGCAAGTCGACGACACTGCGGATGCTCGCCGGCCTGACCCACCCCTCGTCCGGCACCGCGACGATCGGCGGCCACCGCTACGCCGACATCCCCAACCCTGGTGCGCAGATCGGTGTCCTTCTCGACGCCTCCGCCCAGCACAACGGTCGTACGGGACGCGAGGTCCTCACGATCGCCTCGCACACCATGGGGCTGCCCAAGAACCGCGTCGACGAGATGCTCGACCTCGTCGGGCTCTCGCCCAAGGAGGCCAAGCGCCGGGTCGGCAACTACTCGCTCGGCATGCGGCAGCGGCTCGGCATCGCCCAGTCGCTGCTCGCAGACCCGCAGGTTCTCGTGCTCGACGAGCCCGCCAACGGTCTCGACCCCGCAGGCATCCACTGGATGCGTCAGCTGCTGCGTCATTACGCCGACCGCGGCGGCACGGTCCTGCTGTCCTCTCACCTGCTCCACGAGATCGAGGTCATCGCCGACGAGATCATCGTCATCGGCAACGGCAAGATCGTCGCCCAGGGAGGCAAGGAGGAGCTGCTGGCCGGCGCCGGCACCTTCGTCCGCGCGCTGGAGCCCGACGCCCTGGCCCGTGCTCTCTCGGTCGCCGGCATCCACATCACGCCGGCGACGGCGGACGGGTTCACCACGGACGCGGACCCCGCCGACGTCGGCAAGGCTGTCGCCGCGGCGGGTGTCGCGCTGATCGAGCTGCGGCCGGGTGACCGTGCGGGGCTCGAGGACCTGTTCCTCCAGCTCACCGCCGGCAACCAGCGCGATCCGCTCGCGCCCGCCCCCAACCCGGCCGCCGGCCCTCAGGCCGGCTTCGGCCCGGCCGATCCCCAAGGAGGACAGGCATGACCGCCCTCGCCCCCGAGGTCGGCATCGACCTCAACCGCCCTCGTGTCCCGTTCGTCCGACTGGTACGGGTGGAGCTGCGCAAGCTCGCCGACACCCGTGCGGGCAAGTGGCTCGTCGGCACGATCGCCGCGATCAGCCTCGTGGTCATGATCATCATGCTGTGGGTCGGCCTCGCGGAGGACGTGAACCTCGGCTTCACCGACTTCCTGTCCGGGATGAACATCCCGATGGGCGTGCTGCTGCCCGTGCTCGGAGTCCTGTCGGTGACGAGCGAGTGGTCACAGCGCACGGCGCTGGTCACGTTCACTCTCGAGCCGCACCGCGGCCGGGTGCTCGCGGCGAAGGTCGTCACCGGCCTGCTCACGGCGCTGTTCGCTGTCGTCGCCTCTCTCGTGGCCGCCGTGATCGGCACCCTTCTGATGGACGTCCTCGGTTCCGGGGACACCCGCTGGAGCATCGAGGCCATCCAGTTCGCCGGGTTCTACGCAGGTCAGGCGCTCGCGCTGCTCATGGGCATCACGTTCGGCATGCTGCTTCTGAGCTCGCCGGCGGCGATCGTCGTGTACTTCGCCTGGGCGTTCGTCCTGCCGGGCATCTTCGGGCTCGCCGTCGCGTTCATCGGCTGGTTCGGCGACGTGTGGCCGTGGATCGACTTCTCGGCCGCGCAGGCGCCGCTGTTCCAGTCCGGCGGACCGAGCGGTGAGGAGTGGGCGCACCTCGGTGTCTCCGGCCTGATCTGGCTCGTCATCCCGTTCGTGCTCGGGTGGTACCGCGTGCTGCGCAGCGAGATCAAGTAGTCCCGTCCGTCCCTGCGACGGCGTCGCGGCGGCACCTGGGAGACTGTTCCCATGGCACAGCCCCGCGACGTCGTCGTCCTCGGATCCACCGGCTCGATCGGGACCCAGGCGCTCGAGCTGGTCGCCGCGAACCCCGGCCTCTTCCGCGTCGTCGGCATCGCCGCCGGGGGCAACGACCCGGTCCTCCTTGCCCAGCAGGCGATCGCCCACGAGGTGGAGGTCGTCGCTGTCGCGCAGGCCACCGCCGCCCAGGACGTCCAGCTCGCGCTGTACGCCGAGGCGCAGCGCCGCGGGTACGCGGAGGGCCAGTACCGGCTGCCACGCATCCTCGCCGGCCCGCGGGCGGCCACGGAGCTCGCGGCCACGGCGTGCGACGTGGTGCTCAACGGCATCACCGGCGCCGTCGGCCTGGGCCCGACCATCGCCGCGCTCGAGGCGGGGACCACGCTCGCCCTGGCCAACAAGGAGTCGCTGATCATCGGGGGACCGGTGGTCACCGCCCTTGCGCGACCGGGCCAGATCGTCCCCGTCGACTCCGAGCACTCGGCGATCGCGCAGGCGCTGCGCAGCGGGACCGCGCAGGAGGTACGCCGTCTCGTCCTCACCGCGAGCGGCGGGCCGTTCCGCGGACGGACCCGCGACGAGCTCACCGAGGTCACCCCCGACCAGGCGCTCGCGCACCCGAACTTCGCGATGGGGCCGGTCATCACGATCAACTCCGCGACCCTCGTCAACAAGGGTCTCGAGGTGATCGAGGCCCACCTCCTGTTCGACGTGCCGATGGAGCGCGTCGACGTCGTCGTGCACCCGCAGCAGATGATCCACTCGATGGTCGAGTTCGTCGATGGATCCACGCTCGCGCAGGCCTCGCCGCCGTCGATGCTCATCCCCATCGCCCTCGGCATGGGCTGGCCCGACCGGGTCCCGGACGCGGGCCCGGGCTGCGACTGGACGAAGGCCTCGCAGTGGGACTTCGCCCCGCTCGACGACGATGCCTTCCCGGCCGTACGTCTCGCGCGCCGCGCCGGGAGTGCCGGCGGCACCGCGCCGGCGGTCTACAACGCGGCCAACGAGGTCTGCGTCGCCTCGTTCCTGGCGGGTGAGCTGCCGTTCCTCGGGATCGTCGACACCGTCGGCGCCGTGCTCGACGAACACCTCACCGCCGCGCGCGTACGCTCGGAAGAGGAGCCGCTGACCGTCGACGACGTCCTGGCGGCCGACACGACTGCCCGTACGAGGGCCCACGAGCTGATCGAGGGCCGCCCGACCGCTGCAAAGGAGCGCCGATGACGGAGGTGCTGCTCTACACCCTCGGTGTCGTCGTCGTGGTTCTCGGCCTCGCCGCCTCGATCGCGCTCCACGAGGTCGGGCACATGGTGCCGGCCAAGCTCTTCGGCGCCAAGGTCACGCAGTACTTCGTCGGCTTCGGACGTACCCTCTGGTCGACCCGCAAGGGAGAGACCGAGTACGGCGTGAAGGCGATCCCGCTGGGCGGCTTCGTCAAGATCGTCGGCATGCTCCCGCCCCACCCGGGCGACGACCCCGGCCAGGTACGCCAGTCCAACACCGGGATGTTCACGCAGCTCATCTCCGACGCCCGCTCGGCGGAGTACGAGAACGTGACCCCGGAGGACGAGCCCCGGCTGTTCTACCGCCTGCCGTGGTGGAAGAAGGCGATCGTGATGGTCGGCGGCCCGGCCGTCAACCTCGTCATCGCGTTCGTGCTGTTCGCTGCCGTCTTCATGACGATCGGTGCCAGCACCGTCAGCACGACCGTGTCGGCGGTGTCGGACTGCGCCATCCCGTCCAGCGAGGCCGGCCGTACCTGTACGGCCGCAGACCCCGTCGCGCCGGCGAAGCAGGCAGGACTCGCGGTCGGTGACGAGATCACGTCGTTCAACGGCACGCCGATCACCAGCTGGGACCAGCTGTCGCGGGCCATCCGGGCCAACGGCGACGCGCCGGCGACCATCGGGTTCGAGCGCGACGGCACCGCACGCACGGTCACCGTCAACACCTCCGTCCAGGCGCGCACGTCCTTGGACGACCCCGAGAAGGTCGAGGACGTCGGCTTCCTGGGCGTCTCGCCGACACCGGGGTACGAGCGCGAGGACCTCGGCTACGTCGTCGTCACGATGGGGGACATGACGGGCAGGACGGTCACGGCCATCGGCGACCTGCCCGCGAAGATGGTCGAGGTCACCAAGGCCGCCTTCGGCGCCGACCGCGGCCAGGACACCCCGATGAGCCCCGTGGGCGCGAGCCGCGTGGCCGGCGAGGTCACCTCCGCAGAAGGCACGACGTGGACCGACCGTGTCCACTTCGTCGCCCTCCTGCTGGCGAGCATCAACCTCTTCATCGGCATCTTCAACCTGATCCCGCTGCTGCCGCTCGACGGCGGCCACATCGCCGGCGCGCTGTGGGAAGGTCTGCGCAACGCGATCGCGCGCCTTCGCCGCAAGCCGATCCCGGGCCCGGTGGACGTCGCGAAGATGCTTCCCGTCGCCTACGCCGTGGGTGCCGTCCTCCTGGTGATGGGCGTCATCCTGGTCTACGTCGACATCGTCAACCCCGTACGCCTGACCTGACCGCCGCACCACCTGATCACGACCCCCGTACCGAGGAGACCTGGACCCGCATGGACGTCAACCTGGGAATGCCGGCCGCCCCGCCGCCGGTGCTCCGGCCGCGCCGACCCAGCCGCAAGATCAACGTCGGCAAGGTCGCGGTCGGGGGAGACGCACCGGTCTCGGTGCAGTCCATGACCACGACGCCGACGGTCGACGTGAACGCGACGCTCCAGCAGATCGCCGAGCTGACCGCCGCGGGCTGCGACATCGTGCGCGTGGCGTGCCCGAGCCAGGACGACGCCGAGGCGCTGCCCGACATCGCGCGCAAGTCGCAGATCCCGGTGATCGCCGACATCCACTTCCAGCCCAAGTACGTCTTCGCTGCGATCGAGGCCGGCTGTGCCGCCGTCCGGGTGAACCCGGGGAACATCCGCAAGTTCGACGACCAGGTCAAGCAGATCGCGCAGGCCGCGAAGGACCACGGGACGTCCATCCGGATCGGTGTGAACGCGGGCTCCCTCGACAAGAGGATCCTGGAGAAGTACGGCAAGCCGACGCCCGAGGCGCTCGTCGAGTCCGCCGTCTGGGAGGCCTCGCTGTTCGAGGAGCACGACTTCCACGACTTCAAGATCTCGGTCAAGCACAACGACCCGGTCGTGATGGTCCGCGCGTACGAGCTGCTCGCCGAGAAGGGCGACTGGCCGCTGCACCTCGGCGTCACCGAGGCCGGCCCCGCCTTCCAGGGCACGATCAAGTCCGCGACCGCGTTCGGCGCGCTGCTGAGCCAGGGGATCGGTGACACCATCCGGGTCTCGCTGTCCGCCCCGCCGGTCGAGGAGGTCAAGGTCGGGATCCAGATCCTCCAGTCCCTGAACCTCCGTCCGCGCAAGCTCGAGATCGTCTCGTGCCCGTCGTGCGGTCGCGCTCAGGTCGACGTCTACACGCTCGCCGAGGAGGTCACCGCCGGCCTCGAGGGCATGGAGGTGCCGCTGCGCGTCGCGGTGATGGGCTGCGTCGTGAACGGCCCGGGCGAGGCCCGCGAGGCCGACCTCGGCGTCGCGTCGGGCAACGGCAAGGGTCAGATCTTCGTCAAGGGCGAGGTCATCAAGACCGTGCCTGAGTCGAAGATCGTCGAGACGCTGATCGAAGAGGCGATGCGGATCGCCGAGGAGATGGAGCCGGTCGAGGGCGCGTCGCCCGAGGTCGCGGTCTCCTAGGCGCTACTCGCCGACGTCGCCGCGCGCCAGCTCCACGACGATGTCGAGGTGCCCGACGTGTCGCGCGTACTCCTGGACCAGGTGCAGGAGGATCCACGCGAGGGTGGGCGGGTCCTCGTCGAACCGTCCGCCGAGGGCGGCGACGTCGTCCAGCGACGCCGACGCCACGATCTCGCGCGAACGGACGACTCGGTCCTCGAAGCGGCGTCGCAGCACCTCGTACGTCTCGTCTTCGGAGACGGTCCACACGTCCGTCTCGGGGTGCACGTCCCCCCACGGGTCGGTGACCGGCTCGGCGCGAAAGCCCCACTCCAGCCAGCGACGTTCGACGTAGGTGAGGTGCTTCAGCAGTCCCAGCGGCGTCCACCCCGACGGGACGACGCTGCGCGCGCGGTCCTCGGCTGAGAGGGCGTCGAGCTTGCGGAGGAGAGCGTCGCGGTGGTGGTCGAGCTGTCCCTCGACGATCGCCTTCGTGTCGCGCAGCGTCCGGGCGGGCTCGCCGAGAGGTTCGGTCGTCATGGCGTGCACCCTACGCCGCAGGGGCGGGACGTGGTCGGCTGCGCCGCGGCCGGATAGGCTCAGCCCACGGACCGGCGGGAGGAGGGTGCATGCTGAGCACCACCACGGGTGTCCGCGTGCTGCAGGAGGCTGACCTCCCGCTCCTGCAGGCGCTCATCGACCGTGACCCGCTGGTCAACCTGTTCGTCGACCACCGAGCGGCGACCACTCGCCTCCAGGCCCGCTGGCTCGGCGGTGAGGTGTGGGGATACTTCGAGGACGGGGCCCTCGTGTCGGCCTGCCACGTGGGCGCCAACTTCGTCCCGGTCGAGGCGACGGACCGTGCCGTGGACGCGTTCGCGTACCGCGCAGAGAGCCTCGGGCGGCTGTCGTCGTCGATCGTCGGCCTGCGCGACGCCGTGGTCCGGCTGTGGGACCACCTGGCGCCCGAGTGGGGACCGGCGCGCTCCCTGCGGCTCGACCAGCCGTTCCTGGAGATCGCCGGACCGCCGGCCGTGCGTCCCGACCCTCGCCTGCGGCCGGTGCTGCTCGACGAGATCGACATCCTCTACCCCGCGAGCGTGGCGATGTTCACCGAGGAGGTCGGGGAGAGCCCGGAGCTGCCCGGCCGCAACAGCTACCGCGCCCGCGTCACGCAGCTGGTCAGCCGCGGATGGGCGTACGCGATCATCGAGGACGGCGAGGTGCTCTTCAAGGCCGAGGTGGGCTCCGCGACACGTCGCGGGTGCCAGGTCCAGGGCGTGTACGTGCCCCCGGAGCATCGCGGCAAGGGGCTCGGTGCCGCCGGGATGGCCGCCGTCGTGGAGCGCGCGCAGCGCGAGGTCGCTCCGGTGGTGTCGCTCTACGTCAACGACTACAACGTCCCGGCCCGCCGGGTCTACGAGCGTGTCGGGTTCGTCCGCACGGCGACGTTCGCGTCGGTGCTGTTCTGATGCGGCCCGTACGCGCGGTGGTGGCCGTCGTGACGGCCGTCCTGCTCGCCGTCGGCCTGATGGCCGGCCCGGCACAGGCCGCGATTCGTGACGTGCGCGACGCGCGGGGTGACGCCCTCGGCGCCCTCGACATCGCGTCGCTGCGGGTGCGCAACGCCGAGCACCGCGTCACCGTCACGCTGCGCATCCCCCGCCTGGAACGCCGGCGTATCGGCGGGTTCACGGTGTTCGTCGGCCGCAAGGTCAAGGGCCGTCCCGAGTACGCAGCCTCGAAGGTGCGTCGCGGGTCGGGCTGGGCCACCACCTGGCAGCGCCTCGACGACGAGCGTCTGCGGTGCAAGGGAATGCGCATGCGGATGAAGCCGCGCCGTGTCGTCGTCTCGATCCCGCAACGCTGCCTCGACGACAACCGCTCGGCGGTGCGCGTCCAGGTCGCGGTGTTCACCCGCGCCTACCTTCGCGGAGACGTCCCCGACGAGGTGCTCCTCAACCCGTCTCCAGGACCGACGCTTCCGATCGACGGCGTCCCGAAGGTGCGCGGCACGAAGATGACGCGCTGGGTCGGGTATCGCTGAACCCGCGAAGGGCTACGCTTCGGCCACCATCAACGCAGGAGCGCCCCATGATCCGTACCCTCCGTACTCTCGCTGCCGCCGGCGCAGCGGCGGCCCTCGTCGTCACGGCGACCGCCTCGCCCGCGGCCGCGAAGACGCGCAGCTTCACCGACAAGCGCGGTGACGCCACCTCCGCCCTCGACATCACGAAGGTGAAGGTCACCAACAAGAAGAGTGCGGTCGTCGTCCGCCTGTCCGTGCCGGGTCTGCGCAAGTCGAAGGTGGGCGGCGTCATGGTCGGCGTCCGCACCAAGGCCAAGGGCCGTCCCGAGTTCGTGTCGATGAAGATGCGCATGGAGGGTGCGGGCTGGATGCCGCTCATGCTCATGGACGAGGACTCCGAGGAGCTCACCGTCGCGTGCAAGGGCGACCGCGTCCGCTTCGGCAAGAGGTCCATCACCGTCCGCCTCCCGCAGCGCTGCCTGGGCGGCAACACGAAGGCCGTGAAGGTCGTCGCCGGCGTCTTCGGGCGCGACGACTCGCTCCTCTCCGAGGAAGAGCCGAAGCCGGGGCCCGACGCGCAGATCGACGTCTACCCGAGCCTGACCTCGGAGCGGATGTCGCCGTGGGTCCGCTTCCGATGAGCCGAACCCTCCGTACGCTCGCGATCGGGGCAGCGGCGTCGGCGCTCGTCGTCGGCGTGACCGCCTCTCCGGCGGAGGCGAAGACACGCTCCTTCAAGGACGCACGCGGGGACGCGGCCGCCGCCGTCGACATGACCAAGGTGAAGGTCGCCAACACGAAGCGCTCGCTCGTCGTCCGCATCACCGTTCCCCGGCTCAAGAAGGCGCAGCTGGAGGCGGTCAGCGTGACGATCGTGACGAAGGCCCGCGCGCGCCCGCTGTTCATCTCCAGCAAGGCGCGCCGGCCCGACGGGTCCTGGTCCGGGTTGTCGCTCGTCAGCTTCCAGGCGGAGTCGACCGTCCGGTGCCGCGGTGACAAGATCCGGTTCGGTGCGCGCGCGATCACCGTGCGCATCCCGCAGCGCTGCCTCGACCGCAACCGCAGGGCCGTGCGGGTCGGGGTCGCGCTGGTGTCCCGCCAGAACGACGGCACCAGCTCGCCTCAGCCCGGCCCGGACACCTATGCAGACGGCTACCCGTCGCTCGTCTCGCCCAAGCAGCCGCCGTGGGTCCGCTACCGGTGAGAGCCGCGGTGCCCGGTCGCTAGGCTGGGCACCGCACCTCTCACCGAACCAGGAGTACACCCGTGGTCACCCGCATGTCTCGTCTCTTCCTCCGTACGCTTCGTGAGGACCCGGCGGACGCGGAGGTGCCGTCGCACCGGCTCCTGGTCCGCGCCGGCTACGTCCGCCGCGCGGCTCCTGGCATCT
>Ga0233369_1000865_pt1 | contig 11096 bp, 13 predicted proteins | sample ElkDunMinimDraft_26_FD_191537 | JGI IMG/M metagenome (GOLD analysis project Ga0233369, IMG submission 191537) | Fecal eukaryotic communites from dung pellets of Tule Elk in California, USA - Elk Dung D16 | ecosystem: Host-associated > Mammals > Digestive system > Large intestine > Fecal | place... | reverse complement strand
AAGTCCAAAGGGATTGCTGAACGATCTGGATCTGAGGAAGCTAGACGCACCCCATTTAACTGTCCAATTACCGATCGATCTCCCAATCCCCTAATAGCAACATACTTATCATCTGTTATTGTTACTCCAGATACGCGTTGTAGTGCTTGTGTTGTGGTGTTACTTCCTGTTCGTTGGATTAATTGGGCCGATATGGCATCTTGTATGATGGAAGAATTTTTGCGTTCTTCTAGCACAGCAATCTCCGTATTTGTTCGTCGTCTCGCCTGCACAGTAACTGAAACTTCTTCCAGTTGCGAGGCAGTCTCTTGCATTCGAACAGTGATAGTTCTATTGGATGGTCCTACTTTCAGTTCTTGTGTTTTCAAACCAAGAAAAGTAAATACTAATGTAGCACCTGAAGAAGGTACAGGAATTAAGAAAGATCCTGAAGCATCGGAAGTGGTAGCCCCCTGAGCCCCCTTAATACGAATGGAAACACCAGCAAGGGGATTTCCATTTTCGTTGTGAATGACACGGCCAGAGATTTGAATTTGTTGTTGTTTAGAAGACGATCTATTGTTTTCAGGAATTCGAGATATGGTAACATATCCATCTTTAATCACATACTCGTAAGGTTGTCCCACAAAACATAATTTTAAAGCTTGATCAAGTGAAATATCTTTTGCTTTAAAATTAATGGGCTTGGAATCCTCAAAAATTGCTGTATTGTACAGAAAACTATAGTTGGTTTGTTTTCTAATTTCTTCCAGCACAATATATATATTACTGTTTGACTTATCCAACGTAACGCGTTGGGCATAGGTAAAGGCATTTACCTGGACAAAAAAGCATATCATTAATACCATGGTAATTTTCATAGCATGCATGATTTCATAAAAATTCATACTTTTGTTGAAGTTAAATTATCTATTGATGTTATCAGGACATTATTCGAGATGATTTACCCTTTGGCCAAGGGTGGTACAAACACCTTTGGCTTTTTTAGTAATCTCTTGGATTGAGTATCTAATCGCTCACTATTAACCTCCTTCCTTCCATGGATATTTTGACCTCTTTTGTAGACTCAATCATGGATATGACTGTTGAAAAAGGCATAGACCGAGAAACTATTCCACTAAACTTGATCTTACTAAATCTTGCTGGGCACTCTACCTTGACATCATACCATCTGGCAATCTGCTTTAATATTTGTTCAAGATATTCACCTTTGAATACAAATTCACCATTTTTCCATGCCAGTTGCTGTTGCAAATCCGCTGAGCGGATCCTGAACTGATCAGAAAGAACAGCCTCTTGACCTGGCTTGAGCAATACAGAAACAGCATTTAAGGAAGAAGTTAAACGTACACTTCCTTCCACTAGGGTAGTCCTGATATACGGTTCATCAGCATAGGCATTGATGTTAAATTGTGTGCCTAAAACTTGAATAACTTGTTTGTCTGTTTCTACGAAAAATGGAATGGAGTCCTTCTGATGAGGCAGCTTTAGTTTGGCAACTTCAAAATATACTTCACCGGTCATTTTGACCCTTCGTTCGTTTTTATTAAAATTCACTGGATATGTTAAAGAGGATGCCGCATTAAGCCAAGCTTTTGAGCCATCGGGGAGGGTTATTTGGTACTGACCTCCATTGCGTGTCGTAACCTTATTATATACGGGTTTTGTTTCAAGGTGTTCATCTTCAGTAAGGTAAAGGATTTCGCCTTCTTTTGTTTTTTCAATGCGAACACCAGGTTGCTTGGCCAATTCGCCATTCAGTTCATCTCCCAAGGTTATGGTGGATCCATCGGCCAATGTAAGAGTTGCCTTTTCACGACCTGGTAATACGGTAAGGTTTTGGAGTGCTAATGCTTCCTTGGGTGCCTTTTTATTATCGTGATGCATCCAAATATTTAGGGAAAATAATACGAAGACGATTAAGGCAGCAGCATAAGGTAGCCATGTCCAAATCATATTTCGTTTATTTATTGACTCCTTTAATGGAATATGATTTTTGTGTTTAAATTCTAGTAATTTATCCTCAAGGTATTTTTGGTCAGTGTCTTTTTCTGGAAATAGTTGCGGTTCAATTTCATCCATGACTTCTTCAAAAAGCTTTTTAACTTTTGAGTCGGACAACCATACTGCAACTTCATCTCGCTCTTGATTTGTTACAGTTCCTAATAGGTATTTTTTTATAAGCTGCCGCTGATGGTGCTCTGAATTCATCGGTTCAAATTAAATCTCTATTTTCTTAAGGCTATAGCTAGCTAAATTGATTATTAGCTAAGTATAGGTCCCATATCTTATCAAACACTTATTTTTACTTATACCACCCAACGCGTTGAAAAATAATTATCAACTTGCTTAAATACAGTATTTTAAATTGAAAATATCTGGAACTGAAAGTCACACAAAAACAATTAATGATTTGTTTAATGGAGAATTGTTAAGAGAAAAACGTTTAACAAATGGAGGTGATGCTAAGAAAGACAAGTAGGAAAGTAAGCTTATCGGCAAGTTGACGCCGACAGATGTGTAAGGAGGAAACCATATATTTTTCTACCACGTTAACAGAGATTCCCAATTTATTACTGATCTCGGCATAGGTTAGATTTTCTTCACGACTCATACGAAAAACCAGCTGCTTTTTTGGCGAGAGGTGATTCATGGTTTCTTCATATATCAAGGTCATTTCTGCATCTAAGATCTTATCCTCAACGGTATTGAATGAAGGAAGTTTTCCTTCTGGTACTTGATCTATCAAGATGGTATTAGTCGATTTGGAACGATAATAGTTGTATACTGCATTCTTAAGTGATCTTCGAAGGTAATAACTGAACTCAATGTTTTCGGGGAGTTTGGTTCTGTTCTTCCAAATTCGAAATAATACGTCCATCGCTAGTTCTTCTGCGACTTCGCTATCTCGGATGAACTTAAAACAATATTGATGGGTAGATTTATGATATCTTTTAAAAAGCAAATCAAATGCAGTTTGGTCTTCTTTGTTTAAACGAGATAAAAGCACGGAATCTGATAAGGTTGATAAATCTTCTTTTTTCATCGATAAATGCATTAGCAATATCACAAATATCGATTGAATAGGTTAACATTGTATTAATAAATAATTAAATATAGAACATATAAAGAGATGTTTGTAACTTTGGATTGAAAAAAGTAGTTAAATTGAACATTGATTTTGTTGGGAAATTAAGTTCGCTAGTAGTTTAGTGAAAATGAAATCGTTTAGGAAAATAGAGGTATTGCACCGTTTGACAAAAGAAGAATTGGAGTATTTGGGTCAGGATGGATATGAATCTTATCAAATTTTTAAACTAATACAAGCTTCCGATATAGATTCCATAATGTTTAAGTTAACACTAGAAAATTTGGAAACTAAGTATGTGAAAGATTTCGGACCTACATGAAAAGATATTGATATCTATAACGAAATTTTGAAACAAGGAAATTCTTTTGGGGTATATGGTAATGAGCTTTTGGGGTTTGCAATATGTGAGGAACAAGAATGGAATAATAGCTTTTATATCTCGAATATTATAGTTTCCCAAAATGAACGTCAAAAAGGAATTGGAAAGCTTTTAATTCAAAAAATAATTGAACAAGCTAAAAATAAAAAAATCAGGCTTATATCGCTGGAAACTCAAAACACGAATGTTCCAGCAATTAAATTTTATCATAAACTAGGTTTTAAAATAACAGGCTTGATGTCAAATTTATATGATGATGAAAACATTGAAAAAGCGATTTATATGTCTTACGAAATCTAAAAAAAATATAAAATTTATAATCATTAAATCATTTAGAATTAAGGTGAAACTGTACATGGAAAGTCAAGAATTGTTTGAATATCATTTCGAAAGCATTTAAATCTACGGTGGATTTCTTCTAATTCAAGGATAGTTTGATAGAAATTGAAGAGGGTTATGATATGGGTACAAATTTTAGATGAAAAACTAAAATTAGTACATTGGACAATAGCAAGTAAGGTTAAGTTTTATTACTTTGATTCTTGGAAATAATAAGGTTTATGATGAATATGTATTAAAATTCAATTTAGTAGTGCAGAAATAAATTCATACAATTATGTGGACAGATACAAAATTTACAAGGTTGTTGGGGTTAGATTTACCAATTGTTCAAGGACCTTTTGGAGGAAAAGTTTCTTCGATAGAATTAACTTCGATAGTTTCTAATTTAGGTGGTTTGGGTTCATACGGATGTCAACCATTTTATTCAAATGAAATCATTGAAATAACGAATGAAATAAGAAAAAATACCAACAAGCCATTTAATCTTAATCTTTGGGTTAATGATAAAGATGAGCATATCGAAGATTTTGATCAAAATGCGTTCGAAACAATTATTCAGCTATTTCAACCTTATTTTGAACAAGTAGGTGTAGAACCTCCAACTTTTCCATTGCCAGAAAGTCCTAGTTTTGAAAATCAGATAGAGGCTATTTTTGATGTAAAACCTCATGTATTCAGCTTTGTTTACGGAATTCCTTCGGAAGACATTCTTGAAAAATGTCGTCAACTACAGATTAAGACAGTGGGAACTGCCACTACCTTGGATGAAGCCATTGCTATTGAAAATGCAGGTGTTGATGCAATAGTAGCATCGGGATTTGATGCTGGGGGACATCGCGTTTCATTCTTAGATAAAGCAGAAGAAAGTTTGGTGGGTACATTTTCCTTGATACCCCAAGTTGTTGATCATGTGAATATCCCCGTAATTGCGGCAGGTGGTATCGCAGATTCAAGAGGGGTAAAGGCTGCTTTTGCATTAGGCGCTGATGCAGTTCAGATTGGTACTGCCTTTTTAGCTACTCAGCAATCTGGAACAAGTAATATCCATAGAGAAAAGTTATTTTCGAAAGATGCTCGTTATACTACATTAACTAAAATATTTACAGGAAGATTGTCTCGAGGAATAAAAAACAAACTCACTGAAGAATTAAAAGATTTCCAAACCAATTTAGCGCCTTATCCATTACAAGGAAAAATTGTGGGGAAATTAGGTGCATACCCTGCAAATACAGAAAGCAATCCTGAGCTTAAATCCTTTTGGGCAGGACAAGCAGCTCCATTATTAAAATACCATCATGTTAAGGAATTGATTGATAATATTATTGAAGAAATGAAATAATCGTCTTCTGGTTGCCTAAAAATATTGGTGCTTCAGAATTTTTAGTAGTCATCATAAATTGTTTTTTAATAGCGATATATGATGGTTTTATGTTGTTATTGGAAGGCTAATAGATGAAATAATTGGAATAAAATATTTTTAGCATGGATTTATTTCCTGCCTTATCAATAGCATGGCTCGGTCTTTTAGGACTTGCAGCCTATTCTGCTCAGCAACGCACAAAAGAGATTGGAGTGCGATAAGTTCTTGGAGCCTCTATATTAAATATTGTCAATTTGTTGACCATAGTGTTTGTTAAGTTGGTGTTTCTAGCAATTCTAATCGCAACACCTCTGGCTTGGTTGGCAATGGATCAGGGGTTATCCGATTTTGCTTATCATATCCATATTCAATGGTGGACATTTGCATTCGCTGGTATTATGGCCTTGATACTCGCAACTACAACGATAGGCTGGCAAGCCATTCGTAGCGCTAAAGTCAATCCTATTCATTCACTTAGGGATGAGTAGGTAGTCTTAATGAAGGTTGAGAAATTTGTTTGCAAGACGAAATGAAATAGTTAAAGTCAAATGATAGAAATTGGATATAACATAAATTATGTAAGAACAACTTAATAACAAATAAAATTTTGATAAACTACTTGTTTTTATAACTGGTCAGAAAATCAAATCCTATGAATAATTAATAATGAGTGTGCTTAGTAGGTATTAAAATGTAAGTTCAACTTTGATGTATTAGGTAATTCCGAATAATGTTTCTTTTTGTGTATCGATATTCCAGAACGAAACATTATACAAAAATATTAGCTTGACTAAGCTCTCAGATAATAAAACAGCGATAAGGGTTTATTAAAATCAATAAATAAAAGACTTTAATGACTTGATTATTACAACAGGTTTTTGAAGTGGATACTTTTAAATCTCTATTCTCATTTCTAATAAATTAGGTTTAAATCCAGCTTTTAAATATGCCTTTTTTGCATTTATATTTTCATCATATACATCTAATCGGACTTCTGTAATTTTTTTATTTTTTGCCCAATTGATAAGTTCTTGAACTATGCTTTGATTTATACCTTTTCCTCTAAATTGTGGCTTTACATACATAAAACCTAAATACGCATATACTTCAAATTTTTGATATGGTTTAGCTTGAAGAATTTTCACGTATCCTGATCCGATAATTTCGTTATCATTTAATGCAACAAGTACTTCGGATTTATCTGATTTTATTAAACCCAATAAATCATAATAGTGAATCTCAGCATTTTTTAATGTATTGTCAAATGGTCTTTCTGCCTCTACTATCTCTTTTTCAAAACTTAATAATGTATTAATTTCACTTTCTAAAGCCTTTCGTATTTCTATTTTTTGCATGTAACTATTCCTTTTACCTATTTCTATTTATTATTTAAAACAACACGCAACGTGCATTTTAGCCATTGTTTTAATCCTAAAATAGCCAAAATATTTTACAGCGACTTTTTATATTTAAACGTTTTTTTTTATTTGTTTTATTCTATGGTATGATATCTTTATATTTTTCATAAAGAATAGTGTAAATTTTATTTAAGGTAAACAACCTATTGATTTGTTGCTGAAAGTAGGAGAGAGGTTTACTATTTACACTATGTATTATTAGGATTGTTCAAACAGGACTTCGTCAGGATTAAATAAGCAGGGCACTTATAAACTTTATTTTTATTCCGAATGTATTAGGTTTGACACCAATTCATTTTAATATATCTTAAGTATTCCTATTATAGAAGTGTTAATTCGTTTTTCAAATCTTTAATATGATACTAAAAACAATTACTATAGAGTTTTTTGTTTTCGGGAATATGTATTAAAGGCAGTCAACTTAGCTTAAATAGGTTGTTATCAACATTCTATTCTTTATTGAGTAATTATCAAGATGTTAATTTCTTTCAACTATTTGCTAAAATATTGACTGCCTAGGTTATTAAATCTGTGAAGGATTTAATTATTTGAAACTGTTAATTTAACTTCTATATTTCCTCGTGTAGCATTAGAATATGGACAAATTTTATGCGCTTCTTCAGTGAAAGATTGAGCTTCTTCAAGACCTACATCAGGGATATTAACGCTTAGTTCGGCAGCTAGACCAAAACCTCCATTTTCTAGCTGAATAATATTTACATAAGCTGTAACTGTAGTAATACCTGTTTGAATTTTATTTTTTTTAAGAATCAAATTCAAAGCACTATCAAAACAAGCTGAATAACCAGCTGCGAATAGCATTTCCGGATTTGCATAATCATCATTCGCTCCACCTAATGCCCTAGGCATTCTAACCTCTAAATCCAATACATTATTTTCACTTTTTACGTGACCATTTCTGCCACCAGTAGCTGTAGCAGCTATTGAATACAATTTTTTCATTTTATGGGAATTTAATTATTTTTTGTTTTGTGCATCTTTATTACATACCAATCAATAGGTAAAAAGCATGCTTTTATTAAGACTTTATTTTTAAAAGTATTTTTTCAATCATAGCTTTAAGAGCTATGATTTCTTGATCTGAACATTTTATTGCTTCTTTTATATTAAAAGGTACTTCGAGTGCAGATTGTTTAAGATTTAAACCAGAAGTTGTAAGTGTAATGTATACCAACCTCTCATCTGATTTACTACGAATTCTATTCACTAATTTCTTCTGCTCTAATCGTTTTAACAATGGTGTAAGTGTTCCACTATCTAAATTGAGTATACTGCCAAGCTCTGAAACCGTTTGATCATTTTTTTCCCATAGTACCAGCATAGTCAAGTATTGTGGATAAGTTAAGTCTAGTTTATCAAGAATTGGTCGATAAAGTACGATAAGTTCTTTAGCGAGTGTATAAATTGGGAAGCAAACTTGATTTTCTAATTTTAATTCTTGTTCCATTTATTAATTATTTTAAAACAAAAGTAGTGTAAAATTAAATTGCACACAATTTAATTTTACACTATTATAATATTATTATATTAGTGTGACTTAAATAATGGTTTTAGTAATTTGAAAATGGCATTGTTGAAACTTGGAATGACCTGATTTGATTCTTTAGAAAATAATTTGAATTTTTCTTAGCAATTAGAATAGGATTATGCCTTTCATAACCTTTGGAAGCTAATCGAATATTTATTCCAATTAAAAGAATAAAAACCCTATCCTTCCATGTAGCTTATATAAAATGATTCCGCAGGGTAAAACTCGAACCATTTATTGGAAGATTTGTTTGGAATAAATTAATTGAAAGATAAATTTCATCCTATATTCTATTAATAATTTCACTTACAGGTCAAATACCCCTTGCGAAATTCCTCATTATCTTGTTGATGATTTCCAGTGTCACCCATGTTCGGCAAAGAGCCCGTAACTGAATCAATAAAGGTACTTCAGTACCAAAATAATAGTTAGGGGATGTCCGTTCATCACTAATATTCTTTTCATTCTAGATGTATGGCGTTTTTTAAAGTCGTAATTTGTGTTTTATAAAAATCTTCAGAAAGCTGGCAAGGGAAGAAATCAAATGCGTGAATAGCTCCCTTTATTTCTATTAACTCAACAGGAATGTTTTCATTTCTGAGTTTGTTTGCATAATGTATTGCTTCATCTTTTAACGGGTCTAGTTCACAAACAACAATACAAGCAGGGGGGAGATTTTTAAAGTTTTTTTGCCTCAATGGGATTGCATATTTTGGATTTTCGTTGTTCTTTTTTCCAAGATAATGTTGCCACATAAATTTTGCCGATTTTCGGGTTTGCATAGGAGCAATAGCAAATTCATTCATTGAAGGAGTGTCTAATCTATCATCTGTGGGTGGATATAATAAATATTGAAAGAAAATACTGTTATTGCCTAAATCTCTTGCCAAATGTGTTATCGACATTGCTATTGTTCCTCCTGCACTGCTTCCTCCTATAAGTATTTTGTGTTTATCTGCTTGAATTATGGTGGAATTTTCAATGATCCAATTCAATGCGAAGTAACCGTCATCTACAGCAGATGGAAATGGATTTTCTGGTGCTAAACTGTAATCAACCGAAACGATTGACATGTTTACATCAATAGATAATCTATAAAAAATAAAATCATATTGCTCGGGAGTTCCGAATATAAATGCTCCTCCGTGAAAAAATAATAATACGGGAAGATTCGATTTGTTTTTTGGTTTGTACGTTCGCAGTCTTATTTTTCTTCCTTTGTGTGTGATTTCAATGTTTTCTACTATCAAATTTTCAGGAATTTTGAGAGGTGTTTCATTGTTGGATAACTCCAATTCCTTTTCTCTTATTAAATTAGGATAGTTTTCTAACAATTCATCATAAGGGATTTTCAACCAATCACTTTTTAACATGATTTCATTAAGCTCTTTATTAATTCGATTCATCGTTTTTTTTTTACGACAAATTTCTGATATTAGCTTACGATGAAAAAGGACAAATGTCTATAAATTGATTTCTTTTCGGATTCTGCTTAAATGTCTTGGTGTGATGTTTAAATAAGTTGCCAAATATTGGACAGGAATACGTTGTACGTAAACAGGAAACTCTGACATAAGTTTTTCATATCGTTTTTTTGCAGTATATCGTTGGATGTTGAACAATTGGTTTTCCAATTCAATAAACTGTTCTTCGATCATGATTTTGAAAAAATTAGTCCATTTTAAGTTGTTTTCGCATAACTTGTCAACATTTTCTTTAGTGATAGAAATTAATTCTACATCTCCGATTGTTTGTATATTTTCTTGAGAAGGAGTTCCACTTATAAACGAAGATAAGGCAGTCATTAAGCTATTTTCAAAAGCAATACAATAAGTAATTTCTTCGCCTTTATTATTGTAATAGAAAGAACGTAACATTCCTTTTTTTATCCAGACAATTTCTTTTGAAACACTATTCTCCTGGATTAAAAATTCTTTATTTTTAAATTTCTTTGTTTTAGTAAGAAGTTCTAACGCTTCGCAATCTGCTTCTGTCATATTTTTTGATTCGAGGTAAGATTTCATAAAATAAAGATAAAAACAAAATCATCCATACCTGTTCAAAATGCATGTTTTGATGATTAGTTGATAAACGTATGTACTGTTTTGCCTAACTTCTCTGAAAAGAACAATTTACAAGCTCTTTTTTTCTTCTTTTTCTTCATGCGGTTGGCAAATCCCTGTTCCTTGTAGTCTTCGCCCTGTGCTTCCGACAAGAGCCCACCTCATCCGTCTTTCCATAAATCATCGGTTGGCTGTTCTCTATTTGGGAAGTTAAAAAGGGTATAGGGTTCCTCTTTCATTATGGGATTACTTGTGGTCGGCGGCTGATTTTGTGTGGATGTTTTTTCAGTTTCTCGGCCTTGCCCAACAGCCTTTCCTTTTCTCCAATCATTAAAGACGTTAGCCGAAAAGTTTTTGTCCAAAGCTGATCCCTTCCAAAAGTTGCGGTTTTCATGATCGATAAAGGTCTTAGCATATGTACGCCTCTCATCATTGTACTTTACCAATGTATTAATGCCTTTATCTAACAGTTGCTTTTTAATATCGGTTTCGTTTGTAGCGGTGTGCATCGCCACTTCAATAGTGCTTTTGAGTACGGCTTTCATTTTACGATTTTCAAAAAGTTAAGAAGCTGTCAATAGGCAAAATCGAGAATTTAGACAAGCATTTGAACGTATTAGCGTAGTTTGGAACGGAAATTAAAGTCTTAGTACATCAGTACTAAAAAAGTTCACAAACATAGATGATCCTATGAAAACGACAATATTAAGGAATAACGTATGATAATTGGTTCGATTTTGCCTGATTTTTTGATATTTGAAGGTACAAAACATGGAAATACAAAAACCAATTCAGCCATTTCACCCATCTATCAGAACACCAGTACAACAAGATAAATCGGTTATCAAAAGTATGAGCGACAGAAAAGTTGAACCTCAGAAATTTAAAAACGTA
>Ga0233369_1000864_pt1 | contig 11100 bp, 7 predicted proteins | sample ElkDunMinimDraft_26_FD_191537 | JGI IMG/M metagenome (GOLD analysis project Ga0233369, IMG submission 191537) | Fecal eukaryotic communites from dung pellets of Tule Elk in California, USA - Elk Dung D16 | ecosystem: Host-associated > Mammals > Digestive system > Large intestine > Fecal | place... | reverse complement strand
GCGGTGGCCGCAAACCCTGCGGCAGCAGCCTGGTTCAATACCGATTCGCTCAACCAGTCGAAGCTGAGACAGACGGTCTACAGCGCGTCGGTCGCGAACAGTGCGCTCTTTTCGCTGCCTGCGGGTGACGTCGGCTTTGCCGGCGGCATCGAGCACCGTACCGAACGCAGCCAGGAGAACACCGATCCGCTTGCCGCACAGGGGCTGACGTTCCTCAACGCCATCGCGAGCCGTGGCGGGCAGTACGACGTCACCGAAGTGTTCGCCGAGACGACGATTCCGCTGCTTGCCGGAATACCCGGCGTGGAGCGGCTCGCGCTGGACCTGGCCGGTCGCTACTCCGACTACGACACCATCGGCTCGACCAAGACCTGGAACATCGGCATCGACTGGGAAGTTCTCCCCTCGCTGCGTATCCGCGGCACCACGGCGAAAGCCGTCCGCGCCCCGGGAATCGGCGAGCTGTTCAACCCGCAGTCGCAGAACTTCGCGACGTTCAACGATCCGTGCAACACGCGCGTCACCAACACCAACCGGCCGTCGACCGCCGCGGATGTCGCTCTGCGTCAGGCCAATTGCGCTGCGCTGGGCATTCCGGCCGACTGGGTCGACGATTACACGTCCAATCGCCCCGGCCTGAGTGGCGGCAACCCCAACCTGCGTCCGGAGTCGGCCGATACGGTGTCGTTCGGCGCGGTGTGGCAGCCGGAATTCGTCCGCGGCCTGGGCGTGTCTGTCGACTACTGGCGCGTCACGCTCCACGATGCGATCGGTGCGGTCAGCGCGCAGACCAATGCGACACGTTGCGTCGACTCCCCCGGCGGCGTGACCAACAACTTCTTCTGCGACCAGATCTTCCGTGCGCCGGTCGGTGGCTACAACGATCCGCAGGGTCGTGCATTCCCCGCCTACAGCGTCTACGACTGGATCGCGCTCAACGAGAATCTGGCCAAGTCGCGTCGAGTGGGTATCGACTTCGAAGTCGACTACCGCTTCGAGCTGGCGGGCGGCAATGCGGTCACCCGCCTGGTCGGCACGCGCTTGCTGCAGTCGCGCGAATGGGCGTTCCAGGACTTCCCGACCGAATACCGCGAGTGGGTGACCAACGTCGCCGATCCGCGCTACCGGGCGAACCTGGAAACGTCGTACAGCCGCGACGAGTGGGACATGTCGTGGACCGCGCGTTACATGCACCACAACCTGCGCGTCGAACCGGCGTCCTACCAGAGCAATCCGGGTCAGTCGAGCCCGATCCGCAACGGGTCGTACGTCTATCACAACGCCCAGGTCGGCTACACCTTCCCCGATTCCGGAATCAAGGTGTACCTCGGCGTGGACAATGTGTTCGACAAGGAGCCGCCGGTGAACTACTTCGGCGCCGACATCGGTTCGTCGTTCTACGACAGTGTGGGGCGCTTCATGTATCTGGGCGCTTCGTACAAGTTCTGACCGGTTCCAATGCGTGACCAAAGAGCCCGGCCCCGGCCGGGCTCTTTCTTTGGTGCGGTCGGAGCGCAGATGCGATAATTCCGCATCGCATACCACGCCCACGCCCATGCCCCGCAAGCTGCTCGTCACCACCGCACTGCCCTACGCCAACGGCCCGCTGCACCTTGGCCATCTGGTGGGCTACATCCAGGCCGATATCTGGGTGCGGGCCCGGCGCATGGATGGCGACACCGCGCACTTCGTCTGTGCCGACGACACACACGGCACGCCGATCATGCTGGCCGCGGAGAAGGCCGGCACCACGCCGGAAGCCTTCATCGCCGGCATCCAGGCGGGCCATGAGCGCGACTTCGCCGCGTTCGGCGTCGAGTTCGACCACTACGACTCCACCCATTCCGCCGGCAACCGCGAGATGGTTGAAACCATCTACGCGCGTCTCGAGGCTGGCGGACACATTGCACGCCGGGATGTCGCGCAGCTCTTCGATCCGGTGCGCGGCATGTTCCTGCCCGACCGCTACGTCAAGGGGACGTGCCCGAAGTGCGGCACGCCGGACCAGTACGGCGACAACTGCGAGCACTGCGGCGCCACCTATTCGCCGAGTGACCTGATCGACCCGGTCTCGGTCGTGAGCGGCGCCACGCCTGAACTGCGCGAATCGGAGCACTTCTTCTTCGAGCTCGGACACTTCGAAAGCTTCCTGCGCGAGTGGCTGTCGGGCGATGTCGCGGTATCGGGGGTCAAGGCGAAGCTCGCCGAGTGGCTCGATGGCGACGGCGGCCTGCGCGCCTGGGACATCTCGCGCGATGCGCCCTACTTCGGGTTCGAGATCCCCGGCCATCCGGGCAAGTTCTTCTACGTCTGGCTGGATGCGCCGATCGGCTATCTCAGCAGCTTCAAGGCCCTGTGCGCGCGCGAAGGACTCGACTTCGATGCCTGGCTCGCGCCCGACGGCGACGCCGAGTTGCACCATTTCATCGGCAAGGACATCGTCAACTTCCACGGACTGTTCTGGCCGGCGATGCTGCACGGCGCCGGCCTGCGCGCGCCCACGCGACTGCACGTCAACGGCTACCTGACCGTCGACGGCGCCAAGATGTCCAAGTCGCGCGGTACGTTCGTCATGGCGCGCACCTATCTCGACCAGGGTCTCGATCCCGAGGCGCTGCGCTACTACTTCGCGGCGAAGTCCTCGGGTGGTGTCGACGATCTCGATCTCAACCTCGGCGATTTCATCGCGCGCGTGAACAGCGATGTCGTCGGTAAGCTGGTCAACCTGGCCAGCCGCTGCGCCGGCTTCATCGGCAAGCGTTTCGACGGCCGGCTTGCCGATGCGCTGCCGGAGCCGGAGATGTATGGCCGTTTCGTCGAGGCGCTGGTGCAGGTTCGCGAGAGCTATGCGCGCAACGAACCGGCCAGCGTGCTGCGGCAGGTGATGGCGCTCGCGGACGAGGCGAACCGTTACATCGACGAGCGCAAGCCCTGGGTGATCGCCAAGCAGGACGGCAGCGATGCCGAGCTGCAGGCGGTGTGCACCCAGGGGCTGAACCTGTTCCGCGTGCTGGCTACTGCGCTGCGGCCGGTGCTGCCGCGCGTGGCCCGTGATGTCGAAGCGTTCTTCGCGGCGCCCGCCCAATCCTGGTCCGCGCTCGATGCACCGCTGCTCGGCCACGTGATCCAACCGTATGCCCCGCTCTTCACCCGTATCGACCCAAAGCAGATTGACGCCATGACCGACGCCTCCAAGGACACTCTCGCCGCCGCCCAGGCAGCGCCTGCCACGCCCAGGAAGGCGGCCGACGTTCCGACGGCGCCAGCCAAGGCCGCCGACCCCGGGGTGCCTGCGCACATCTCGATCGACGATTTCGCGAAGCTCGACCTGCGCATCGGCAAGGTCGTGGCCTGCGAATTCGTCGAGGGCTCGGACAAGCTGTTGCGCTTCGAACTCGACGCCGGCGACCTGGGCACGCGCCAGATCTTCTCCGGCATCCGCGCCAGCTACGCCGAGCCGGAGCGCCTGCTCGGGCGCAACGTGGTGTTCATCGCCAATCTCGCGCCGCGCAAGATGCGCTTCGGCATCAGCGAAGGCATGATCCTGTCGGCCGGCTTCGACGGTGGCGCGCTCGCCTTGCTGGATGCCGACGCCGCCGCGCAGCCGGGTATGCCGGTCCGCTGAGGCGGCGCGTCACCCCGACCGGGATCTTCCGCGCATGTCGCCCAGCCTCGTCGAGCACGTCGACCGCCTGCTGCCGCAGACCCAGTGCGGCCAGTGCGGATTCGACGGCTGCCGCCCCTACGCCGAAGCGATGGCGCTCGGCGAGGCGGATGTCGATCGCTGCCCACCCGGCGGGGATGCCGGGGCCCGTGCCCTCGCGCGCGTGCTGGGCGTCGCGCCGAGACCGTACGACCGTACGCGCGGCGAATACCATCCGGTGCCGCCGGCCGCACTGGTCATTGAAGCCGACTGCATCGGCTGCACGAAATGCATCCAGGCCTGCCCGGTCGACGCGATCGTCGGCGGGTCCAAGCTGATGCACACGGTGCTGGTGGATGCCTGCACCGGCTGCACGCTCTGCGTGCCGGCCTGCCCGGTGGACTGCATCGTGATGGTCGCCGCCTAGCCCGTCAGCGAACACCCGCCGCGCTGTCCGGCGACGCGGCTCCGAGAGGCGGTGTCTGCTGCGGCGGGCATGCCGTGCAGATTCGCTCCACCTGATAGCCCTTGGCAGCCAGCTTCTCGACCACGCCATCCGGCCCGAGCAGGTGCAGCGCACCGACGATGACCAGGATGTCCCCGGGCTGCTGCAGCATCTGCTCGAGCCTGGGCAGCCAGGCATCGTTGCGCTCGGTATTGATGCGCGCGTACAGCGCAGGAAAACGCGCGTGCATGTCGCGACCCATCCCGTTCCACAGCGCATCGGCATCACCTGCGCGCCAGGTCGCGTGCAGGGCCTCGATCGCTTGCGGACCGGAACCGGCCTGCTCGAGTGCATCCTGGAGCATCTGCACCTGCTCCAGCCGGCCCATGCCGTCGAGGAAGCCGATCTGCTGTTCGGCCGATTCGAGCCCGGCCGTGGGCGTGCCGACGGCCTGCGCCTGACGGGCGAGCTGCGCGTCCATGCCCAGGTGCGCCTGCAGGCCGGAGCGGCCGAGCTCGCTGGTCGTCACCAGCAGCGACACGAACCACGGCTCGAACATCTGCAGGCTCGAGGCGCCGCCGGCAGCCTGCAATGCAGCCGGGTTCGCCTCGGCCCAGGCACGCAGTTGCTGCGCGGTCTGCGGTGGCAGCTCGTCATCGAGCCTGCTTCCATCGGCGCGCAATCCGGCCTGCATCATCCGCAGGCCGAGCGTCGGCGAATGCAGTTCTTCGGGTGCGAGCTCGAACACCACTTCCCCTGCGCCTGCGACCACTGCGGCGACGTCTTCGGACAGGGGATAGTCGTCAGGCTTGAGGAAGTGGAACGACCCCAGCAGATACAGCGCGCCCTGTTCCCCGGCAATCCGCCAGAGCAGCGGAACGGGTGCCGGCGCGAGCGCCCCATAGCCGATCGCCGGTACTTCCTGCCGGCCGTCGGCTGGCAGTACGACGGGCGAGAGCAGTATCGCGGGAGCCTCGAGCGGCAACTCGGCCTGCCCTGCGCCACCGGCGAACAGACTGGCCAGCAGCACGAAGGCGCGGGCGAAACGGAGCGGCGCGGATCGGCGCATGCGGGAGCGGTCCTCGGAGTTGTGCGACGTCATGCCAGCACCGGGGGCCGATAGGCCTTCTCACCGGCGGGCACGGCCAGGTCCAGCCGATTTGCCGGCGGCGGCAGCGGACAGGTCGCGAAGGCGGTGAACGCGCACGGCGGGTTGTAGGCACGGTTGAAGTCGAGCCGCAACCGGCCCTCGCCGTCGGGCAGCGGCGCATCGAGATAGCGGCCGGCGCTGTAGCTTCCATGCCCGCTGGTGCGATCGGCGAAGATCAGGAACAAGTTGTCATCGCTGCCCTGCAGCGCCTGCAGCGCATAGCGATTGCCATCGCGTTCGAATGTCACCGTACCCGGCGTGGGCATGTCTTCGATCATGCCGAGGATGTTGGCGATCGGCAGTGTCGCGCCGGCGCCCGCTGCCTCGAAGCTTGCATCCACCTGCCAGTCACGCGCGGTCGGCCAGTACTCCACGCCGGTGAAGCGCGTGCGCGTGGGCGCATCCGCGTGTCGCGCCCGCACGAAGGCAACGCCGCCACGTTCGATGATCGACAGCGCGCCCTTGTCGGCATCGAAGCCGAGCACGCCGGGGGAGGGGTCCGCATCGCTCGGCAGGCGGGTTCGGCCGCGCACCGGCGCCCCGTCGAGCGTGACGTCAACGCCGCGCTCCGGCGTGAACCAGTACGCGCCCTCGTCCGACTGCAGCAGCCCGAGCTTCTCCGGCCCCATCGGCAACCGGATACCGGCCGCCTGTCCGCTGCCGATGAAATGAGATTTCAACTCGATGCGATGCAGTCCGATCAGGCTCGTCCAGCCATCTGGTGCAGTCAGTTCCGCGCGGCGCGCGTCCTGCCAGGCGCGCGTTTGCGCAGAAAACGCCACGTCGAGGCGGGCAGCCTCGGCCCGCGCAGCCGGGTCTTCATCATCCGATGTCGCGCTGCAGGCGGCCAGCAACACCGCCAGGCCCATCGTCACGCAGTGGCGCCAAAGCAGCATGTCAGCGTCCTCGCAGGAACCAGCGGTCGATCTCGGCGATCGGGAAATGTGCCCAGGTCGGGCGGCCGTGGTTGCACTGCCCGGAGCGCTCGGTCGCCTCCATCTGGCGCAGCAGGGCATCCATCTCCGGCAGGCTCAACCGACGATTGGCGCGCACCGCGCCATGGCAGGCCATCGTCGACAGCAGCGCGTCGCGCGCCGTGCGCACGCGCAGGCTCTCGCCGTGTTCGCGCAGGTCGGCGAGCACATCGCGCAGCAGCGCTTCGGTGTCGCCATGCGCGAGCAATGCGGGCACGCCGCGCAGCAACACCGAGTTCTGGCCGGCGCGCGACACCTCGAAGCCGAGCTCGGCGAGCGTGGCGGCCTCGTGCTCGGCCACGTCCGCCTCGCGCTCGGAAACCGCGACGGTCTGCGGGACCAGCAAGGGCTGCATCCGGACACCCTCGCCGTCATGGGCCGTCTTGAGCTTCTCGTAACCGATACGCTCGTGCGCGGCATGCATGTCCACGACGATCAAGCCGTCGGCAGCCTGGCTGAGGATGTAGATGCCGTGCAGCTGCGCCACGGCGTAACCCAGCGGTGGCACCAGCGCTGCAGCGTCATCGGATGGGTCGTCCGTGCGCGGCAAAGGCTGCGATTGGTACGCACCCTGCCCGATGCCGGCTTCCATCGCAGTCTGACCGTACAGCCCCGCATAGGCGGCGCGCGTTTCGTCGACACGCAGCGCGAGGTTCGACTGCGGCATCGGCCGCGACCAGTCCGGCAGCTGCGTCGTTGCCGGCGATGCAGCGAACCCGCCGCTGGCCGCTGCCGGTTCACTTGCCTGTCCCGCGCGCGTGTCGGCCAGGGCCGCGTGCAGCGTGCGATAGACGAAGTCGTGGATGAGCCGGGCGTCACGGAAGCGCACCTCGTGCTTGGCCGGATGCACGTTGACATCGACGCGGGTCGGATCGAGCTCCAGGAACAGCACATACGCCGGTTGCCGCCCGTGGTACATCACATCGGCGAACGCCTGCTTCACCGCGTGCGCAACGCTGCGGTCGCGCACGGCGCGGCCGTTGACGTAGAGGTACTGCTGGTCGGCGCTGGCGCGCGAATAGGCCGGCCTTGCAATCCAGCCGTGCAGGCGCAGGCCGGCAGCGGTGTGTTCGACACGCAGCGCCGCGTCGGCAAATTCGCGGCCGAGCGTCTCGACCAGGCGCGCGCCTGAAAACAGATCCTCGTCGCCACGATAGCGGCGCGACGGCTTGCCGTTGTGGCTGATGCGCAGCTCCACATCAGGGCGGACGAGCGCCAGAGCGCGCAACCATTCCTCGATGTGGCCGAGTTCGGTGCGTTCGGCGCGCAGGAACTTGCGCCGCGCCGGCACGTTGTAGAAGAGATCGCGCACCTCGACGGTCGTGCCGCGCGGATGCGGCTTGGGCATGATCTCGCCGACGTGACCGCCCTCCACCTGCAGCGCCGCGCCATGCGCGTCGCCTTCGCGGCGCGATGCCAGCGAAAAGCGGCTCACCGATGCGATCGACGGGAGGGCCTCGCCCCGGAATCCCAGCGTTGCAACGGCTTCGAGATCGTCGAGGGATCCGATCTTGCTGGTGGCATGACGGGAAACCGCGAGCGGCAACTCCTCGGGCGGCATGCCGACCCCGTCGTCGCGGATCCGGATCAGGCGCACGCCGCCTTCCTCCAGATCGATGTCGACGCGCATGGCACCGGCATCGAGCGCGTTCTCGACCAGCTCCTTGACCACGGACGCAGGGCGTTCGACCACTTCGCCTGCGGCGATCTGGTTGATCAGGATGTCGGGCAGTTGGCGGATCGGCACGTGGGCATCGGCGGCGCAGGCGCGTCGCGGCAGGAATCAATCCGGATGATACCGGCTCGCGCGGTGCAACCGCCGGCTCAGGGGCTGCCGCCGCCCGCGACCGCCGAACCGTTCGCCGCAACAGCAGCCGCGCGCGCGGCATAGAGCGTGCCCGGAGGCGGCTGCGCGGTGAAGTAGGTATTGATGCCGTCGAGTACGGCGCTGGCGAGCCGGCGCTGATGCGCGGGATCGACCAGGCGGCGCTCTTCTTCCGGATTCGAGATGAAACCGGTTTCGACCAGCATCGCGGGCATGTCGGCATTGCGCAGCACCGAGAAGTTCGCGTACTCGACACTCGGCTTGTGGGTCTTGCCGACATTGCGCAGGCCCGAGAGCACGTGCGAGGCCGCATCCTGTGATGCGCGCATGTGACCGCTCTGCGCCATCTCCAGCAGCACGTTCGACAGGGTGTCACGCGACAGCGACACGCCGCCGACCAGATCGGCACTGTTCTCGCGATCGGCCAGCCAGCGCGCCTGCTGCGACGACGCACCGCGCGTGGACAGCGTATAGACCGATGAGCCATAGGCGGCGCGGTTGTGCGCGGCATCGGCATGGATCGAGACGAACATGTCGGCCTTGGCCCGGCGCGCACGCAAGGCGCGCTGTGGCAGCTCGATGTAGGTGTCGTTGTCGCGCACCAGGTGCGCGCGCATGCCGGGCGTGGCATTGATCTGGCGGGCCAGTTCACGCGAGATCGCCAGGACGACGTTCTTCTCGTGCGTGCCCGCCGGACCGATGGCGCCGGGATCCCGGCCGCCGTGCCCCGGATCGATGGCGATCACCAGGGGGCGCATACCTGGCCCCAGAGCAGCGGGCATCGGTACCTGCGCGGGCGGCGGCACAGCGCGCTGCGTAGCAGGCGCCGGTGCTGGCTCCGGCGCAGTGGCGACTTCGAGCGAGGGCGCGGGCGCCGCGCCTGCGGCAACGGCCGGCGACGGCGGGACGGTCGAAGGCGTGGCCGCCGCTGGCGACTGCGCCGGGGGCTGCGTGCCCACCATGCTGGAGATCAGCCGCGAGGTCGCGTCGTTGGAAGCCGCAGCCGGATCGGGGGCTGGCGTCGGCGCTGTCGCGACGGGCGGCGCGACGGTCGCAGCCCCGCTGGCCGCGGCCAGCCGCGCGATCGGGTCTGCATCGCCATCACCGGGCCATTCGATGACCAGTTTCGCGCCGTCGGCCCCCTCCTCGACCCGCGCCGGCAAGGCCTTCACCGCCGAGGCGAGATCGAACACGATGCGCGTCGTGCCGGCGACGGGCTGACCGCTGCGTACCGAGCGAATGGTGCCGCTGCCGGCCGGCATGGCCGATGCCCGCATGCGCGTGCCGGGCAGGTCGATGACCAGCCGGTCGGGATTGGCAAGCGAGATGACCGAATATTCGGTGCTGGCGTCGAGGCGCAATTCGGCACGCGTCCCGGTGGCCCCCGAGCGGACATCGATGCCACGCAGCTCGGCGGCAGACACGATGTTCCAGCACAACGCGGCGATCAGCGCGATCGCCAGCAGGACCTGAGACGGATTGATTCCCCGGATGCGCATGCCGGCTAGTCAATCATCGTAAGTGGAACAATGCAAGCCGGTTTTCCTTGTAAATCCGTGGCCTGCAAGCGCTTCCTATGGTTTCAGTTCAGGAATGGCCCCCAAGCACGGATCACGCATGAGCGCGTCGAGCCACGCGCGTCCGGCCACGCTTCCTGCCTCCAGCGCGACGCGACGGCCAGCTCCATCGATCGCGAGCGCGACATCGAGATCGGGCTGCGGAAGTGCCGCGGCGCCGCGTTCTGGCCATTCGACCAGCCACAGAGCGCCCTCGACGTCGTCGAGGCCCAGGAAATCGAGTTCGGCGGCATCTCCGATCCGGTAAAGATCGAGGTGCAGGGCCTCGCCCCGCTCCACCGGGTAGCGCTCGACCAGGGTGTAGGTGGGGCTACGCACTGTACCCGTGACGCCCAGGGCGCGGAGCCAGGCACGCGCGAGCGTGGACTTGCCTGCGCCCAGGTCGCCGTGCAGGTGCACGCGCGCGCCATGCGGCTGATGGGCGGCAAGGCATTCGGCCAGCAGGCGGGTGGCGGCTTCGTCGGCGAGAAACCGGTGGATCATGCTGCAGCTCCGGGGTTCGCGCAGCTGCGCAATGCATCGATCAGGTCGAGCGGCAAGAGGCCGCGCGCGCCGCCGCTGGAGGCCGCGACATCCCCGGCCACCGCATGCAGCAGCGCCCCGCAGGCCGCGGCAGACTCGACGTCCAGACCCTGCGCGCAGAGCGCGGCGATGACACCGGTCAGCACATCCCCCATGCCGCCGGTGGCCATGCCCGGGTTGCCGGCAGCCACCAGCCATGGCAGCGCATCCGGCGCACAGACCAGGCTGCCGGCGCCCTTGAGCACGACCACCGCGTTCCAGCGGCGGGCCAGTTCACGGACCGCAGCGGGACGGTCGCGCTGGATCGCGGCGGTCGTGGTGCCCAGCAGCCGGGCGGCCTCGCCCGGATGCGGGGTGAGGATGGTCCGGGGCGGCAGTGGCCGGGGATGCGCGGCCAGCAGGTTCAAGGCATCGGCATCGAGCACCAGCGGCGTCGATGCCGCGCATGCCGCCGCGACTGTTTCGTCGAACAGTGCATGCCCCCAGGCGCCCTGTCCCAGACCAGGCCCCAGCGCGATGACGTCGGCGGCCTCGAGCGCACCGGCCAGCGCGGAGACGCTGTCGGTCCGACGCACCATCGCTTCGGGCCAGCGCGCGAGCAATGGCGCGACGTGGGCGCCCTGGGTCGCCACTTCCACCAGTCCGGCGCCACTGCGGAGCGCGGCGCCTGCCGCGAGCAACACCGCGCCGCCGGTGCCGTGGTCGCCGCCGATGCACAGCACGCGCCCGTGCCGGCCCTTGTGCGCGTTGCGCGCCCGCGGGCGCAACCAGTGCCCCAGATCCGCAGCCGCGATACGCCGTGCCTGGGGCGGTACATCCGCGAGCAGGGGGTCGATGCCGAGGGTGTCAAGCGAAAGGGTGCCGGCGAGGTCGGGACCGTCGCCGGTCTGCAGGCCCAGCTGCGGCAGCAGGAACTGCAGGGTGTGTGTCGCGCGCACCGCGGCGCCGTCCGCGCTGCCGCGGT
>Ga0233369_1000862_pt1 | contig 11117 bp, 6 predicted proteins | sample ElkDunMinimDraft_26_FD_191537 | JGI IMG/M metagenome (GOLD analysis project Ga0233369, IMG submission 191537) | Fecal eukaryotic communites from dung pellets of Tule Elk in California, USA - Elk Dung D16 | ecosystem: Host-associated > Mammals > Digestive system > Large intestine > Fecal | place... | reverse complement strand
CACGCCGCGGGCGCTGCAGTCACGGAGCTGGGTCGCGATCTGCCGGATGAGTGTGGCAAGCAGGATGGCCGAAGCGGCCCAGCCGATGACTTCAGGTGGCATGCGCATCTGTTCCGGAGTTGAGGGAGCCGCGCATCGGGGCGTGACGGCGGCAGCGGGAGTCTGCGTTGCCGGGCGTCAAGGCGACCGCAGATTCGACCCTTGGAGTCGCTTCAGCGCTGACGATCCGGTGACCACCATCAGCCCTCGTTATGCAGCGTGGAGGCCTCGCCCAGGACCACGGCCGGGTTGGCCGGTCGGCCTGCGGACCGCTTGCCGACGCGTTCGGATTAGGGCTTGCCGGCCACAGCTCGAACAACGCGCAGGCAATTTCTGCACGTTGAATGTATTCCGCGCGCGGACGCGGACACCGTTCACAAATGTTTGATTGGGCGCTGCAGATATTTGCTGCACGCGCAACAAGAGCGTCTGGCCGGCAGGTTTACGCGGTCATCCGCCTCCCGCGTCGCCCACTGATCCTCCTTTTTCGGAAACGAACACATGTCTTCCCCTACCGGCGCAGGTCGCAGCCTCCGCGTGGCCGAAGCGAACCGGACCCGGACGCCCGTCCAGCGGCATCGCGACAGGAACGGGCGCTTCCGCGCCGCGCGCAAGATCGGCGCACTGCCTCCGCCCGCGCGGCGGTCGTTGTTCGTGACATCGGAGATGAGCGATTTCATCAAGGCCGGAGGCCTGGGCGAGGTCGCGGCCGCATTGCCACGCGCGCTGCGTCGCCGGCATGACGTCCGGGTGCTGATTCCGGGCTATGCCGCGGTACTTGCGCGCGTTGCACAGGCCACGGTCGTGGGCCGGATTTCCGCCCATGCCGGCCTGCCCGCATGCGACATCGCCCTGACCCACCAGCAGGACGGCCTGCCGGTCTACATCCTGCTCAACGATGCGCTGTTCGCCCGCGAGGGTTCGCCTTACGTGTCCGGTGACGGCAAGGACTGGGACGACAACGCGATCCGCTTCGCCACGCTGTCGTTCGCGGCCGCGGAGATCGCCGCCGGCCGCGCGGGCCTGGACTGGACCCCGGAACTGCTGCATCTCAACGACTGGCCCTGCGCGCTCGCGGCCGGCTATCTGCGCTGGTCCGGCACCCCCGTGCCGAGCCTGCTGACGATCCACAACCTCGCCTACCAGGGGCTGTTCCCGCATGCGATGGGGCCAGCATTGGGGGTGCCAGATGCCGCACGCGGCGCGCTCGACTTCTACGGCCGGCTGTCGTTCCTGCAGGCGGGCATCGTGCATGCCGAGCAGGTCAATACGGTCAGCGTCAGCTACGCCCGCCAGATCACCGGACCGGAGCTGGGCTGCGGGCTCGACACGCTGCTCGCGCGCCGCGCGGCGGCGGGTCGCCTGAGCGGCATCATCAACGGTATCGATCCGAGCTACGACCCGCGTACGGACCTGCACCTGCAGGTGCATTTCAGCGTCAACCAGTGGCAGGGCAAGAACCTCAACGCCGAACACGTGCGCCGCGCGTTCCATCTGCCGCTCTCGCGTGGCCCGCTGTTCGCAGTGGTGTCGCGCCTGGTGCATCAGAAGGGCCTGGACCTGATCGTGGACGTGGCGCCGCAGGTGGCGGCGGCCGGCGGACAGATCGTGTTCGTCGGTGAAGGCGAGCGTGCGATCGAGGACTCGATCCGCGCCCTGTGCGCACGCTACCCGGCGCACATGGCCGCGATGATCGGGTTCGAGGAACGCATGGCGCGCCGCGTGTACGCCGGATCTGATTTCCTGTTGATGCCGTCGCGCTTCGAACCCTGCGGCCTGAGCCAGATGTATGCGCAACGCTTCGGCAGCCTGCCGATCGCGCATGCGACCGGCGGGCTGATCGACACTGTCGACGACGGCGTGACCGGCTTCCTGTTCGCCGAACCCTCCGCCGACGCACTGCGTCGCTGCGTCGGCCGCGCATTCCGCACCTGGCGCATGCCCGGCCTGATGTCGGCAATGCGTCGCGCCGCGATGCTCACGCCGTCGGGCTGGGACCATGCCGGGCAGCGCTATGCCGATCTCTACGCGCGCACGACCGCGCGCGCAGCCTGAGGCGCGCTGCATGGACGAGGGGATGGAACCCGGACACCTGATCGAGGCCGGCGCGGCGGAGTCGACATTCGGATTGCACACGCCTGCGCTGGAAGCGCTGCTCGAGGGACGGCCTGCCGACCCCTTCGCGGTACTCGGCCCGCACCGCACGCCCGACGGGCATTGCCGAACGCGGGTGATGGCCCACGGCGCGCTGGCGGTCGCACTGGTCGCCGGCGGCGTCCGCATCGAAATGCAGCGGGTCGACCCGCGTGGCCTGTTCGAGGCAGTGCTGCCGGATGCCGGCAGCTACCGGCTGAGCATCACCTGGCCCGACGGCGTGCACGAGACCGAGGATCCGTACCGCTTCGGCAACATCCTCGACGAGGCCACCGTCCGCCGCCTGGCCGAGGGCGATCCGGACGCGGTGCGTCACGCGCTCGGCGCGCATGCGTGCACGCACGAGGCGGTCACCGGCACCCGGTTCGCTGTGTGGGCGCCGAATGCGCGTCGAGTGGCCGTCGTTGGCGACTTCAACGGCTGGGACGCGCGACGCCATCCGATGCGCCTGCGGCACGACGCCGGCGTGTGGGAGCTGTTCCTGCCCGAGGATCTCGCCGGCCAGCGCTACAAATACGCCATCACGTCCGCCGACGGTGGCCAGCTGCCGCAGAAGTCAGATCCGCTCGCACGTCGGACCGAGCCGCCGCCGGCGACCGCATCCATCGTGCCCTCGCCGCTGGAACATGCCTGGAGCGATCAGGCATGGATGCGCGCACGGGCCGAGGCAGGGGCCGCGCCGATCAGCATCTACGAGGTCCACGCCCCGTCCTGGCGCCATGCCGACCATGGCGGACCGCTGGACTGGGACGGGCTGGCGGCAACGCTGGTGCCCTATGTCGCGGCCCTGGGCTTCACCCATATCGAACTGCTGCCGGTCACCGAGTATCCATTCGGCGGTTCCTGGGGCTACCAGCCGATCGGGCTGTTCGCCCCGACCGCACGCCATGGCGATCCGGCGGGCTTCGCGCGTTTCGTCGACACCTGCCATGGCGCCGGGATCGGCGTGATCGTCGACTGGGTCGGCGCGCACTTTCCCGATGACGCCCATGGGCTGCAGCGCTTCGATGGCACCGCACTCTACGAACACGCCGATCCGCGCGAAGGCGTGCACCGCGACTGGAACACCCTGATCTACAACTACGGTCGCAACGAGGTTTCCGCCTATCTCGTCGCCAGCGCGCTCGAGTGGATCGAACGTTTCCACCTCGATGGCCTGCGCGTCGATGCCGTCGCCTCGATGCTCTATCGCGATTACAGCCGCGGCGAGGGCGAGTGGGTGCCCAACGAGCATGGCGGACGCGAGAACCTGCAGGCGGTCGCATTCCTGCGCCGGCTCAACGACGAGATCCGCCAGCGCCATCCCGGCGTCTGGGTGATGGCCGAGGAATCGACCGCATGGCCGGGCGTGACCGCGCCGACTGCGGAAGGCGGACTCGGCTTCTCGCACAAGTGGAACATGGGCTGGATGCACGACACGCTGCAGTACATGCAGCGCGACCCGGTCCATCGCCGGCATCACCACAGCGAGATGACCTTCGGCATGGTCTATGCGTTCTCCGAACGCTTCGTGCTGCCGCTCTCGCACGACGAGGTGGTCCACGGCAAAGGCTCGCTGCTGGGCAAGATGCCGGGCGACGACTGGCAGCAGCACGCGAACCTGCGGGCCTATCTCGGCTTCATGTGGGCGCACCCGGGTCGCAAGCTTCTGTTCATGGGCGGAGAGCTCGGGCAGCGCCGGGAGTGGTCGCACGACAGCGAACTCGACTGGGCCCTGCTGGATGCGCCGCGGCATGCGGGCCTGCAGCGACTGGTCGGCGATCTCAACCGCGCGCTGCGCGCACGGCCGGCGCTGTATGCGAGCGACGACCGCCCCGACGGCTTCGACTGGAGCATCGGCGACGACCAGGCCAACAGCGTGTTCGCGTTCCTGCGCCACGACCGCGGAGACGGGCGGGTCCTGCTCTCGGTGAGCAACATGACGCCGCAGGTGCATCACGACTATCGCGTGGGCGTACCGCGCGCGGGCCATTGGCATGAAGTCCTCAACACCGACAGCGCGTTCTATGGCGGCAGCAATCTGGGCAATGCCGGCGGACTCCCCGCCGCAGCCGAACCCATGCATGGCCATGCCCAGTCGCTGCGCCTGACCCTGCCGCCACTCGCGACGCTGTGGCTCGAATGGGAGGCCTGACCATCGCTGCGCCGTGGGGCGCGCGGCCGCTCGGAGATGCGACGCACTTCCACGTCTGGGCCCCCGCCTGCGCGCAGGCCTGGCTGCTGCCCGGCGACGAGGCACCGGTGGCGATGTATGCCGACGACGAGGGTGGCTTCTCGGTCGTGCACCGGTGCCCGCCCGGCACGCGCTACCGCTTCCGGCTCGACGGAGCAACCGTGCCCGACCCCGCATCGCGCTGGCAGCCAGAGGGCGTCGATGGCCCCTCGGCGGTGCTCGACCACGGCGGATATGCCTGGCGCCACAACGCCTGGCACGGGCGCCCCTGGAACGAAGTCGTGCTCTACGAGCTGCATGTCGGCAGCTGCGGCGGCTATGCCGGGGTGATCCGGCAGTTGCCGGCGCTGGCCGCCCTGGGCATCACCGCGATCGAGCTGATGCCGGTCGCCGAATTCCCGGGCAAGCGCGGCTGGGGTTACGACGGCGTGCTGCCGTATGCGCCGGCGTCGGCCTACGGGCATCCGGACGAGCTCAAGGCCCTGGTCGATGCAGCGCACGGCCTCGGCCTGCAGGTGTTTCTCGATGTGGTCTACAACCACTTCGGACCGCACGGCAATCACCTTCCTGGATATGCACCGCAGTTCTTCCGCGCCGGCACCTCCACGCCCTGGGGCGCGGCGATCGATTTCGAGCGGCCGCAGGTCCAGCGGTTCTTCATCGACAACGCGTTGATGTGGCTGCACGAGTACCGCATCGACGGCCTGCGTCTGGATGCGGTGCATGCGATTTCCCCGCCCGCCTTCCTCGGTACGCTGCGCGACGTGGTGCGCGCCAGCGTGGCGCCCGATCGGCATGTGCATCTCGTGCTGGAAAACGAGGGCAATACGGCCTCGTGGCTGGGCCCGTCGGCCTTCGATGCGCAGTGGAACGACGACTTCCACAATGCCCTGCATGTGCTGTTGACCGGTGAACGCGAGGGCTACTACGCCGCATTCGCCGACGCGCCCGAACGGCATCTCGCGCGCGTGCTCGCGGAAGGTTTTGCGTATCAGGGCCAGCCCGATCCGCGCGGCCACGTGCGCGGCGAACCGAGCACGGACGTGCCGCCGCGCCATTTCGTCGCCTTCACCCAGAACCACGACCAGATCGGCAATCGCGCGTTCGGCGATCGCCTGATTTCGAGCCTGCCCAAGGCCCGCCTGCGCGCGGCGCTGGCGCTGACCGCGCTGACCCCGATGGTGCCGCTGTTCTTCATGGGCGAACCCTGGGGCGCGCGGCAGCCGTTCCCGTTCTTCGCCGACTTCCCGGCACCGCTCGACGAGGCGGTACGCGAAGGCCGGCGGCGCGAGTTCGCGCAGTTCGCCGCCTTTGCCGATCCTGCGACGCGCGCGCGGATTCCCGACCCGAACGCGGCGTCGACCTTCGAATCCTCATGCATGGACCTCGACGCCGCCGGCACTGCCGAGGGCGCCGAGTGGATGGCCTGGTTCGCCGTCCTGCTCACCGTGCGCCGCACACAGCTGGTGCCCCGGCTGTCGGCCTGGCGCAGCGCCGGCGCCGAGGTCGTGGCGCCGGGTGCGGTGCGCGCTGCGTGGCAGGACGCCGCCGGACGCGTCGAAGTGGTGCTCAACCTCGGTGCCGACACCCTGGCCATCGATCCGCCGTGCGGCGACGCGGGCGCCGGCCACTACCGCAGCGATGGCCAGGAGGACAACGATCGCCTGCCACCCGACACCCTGCTGCTGCGCTGGTGGAACGCACCATGAGCGCTCAGCTGCACGCACTGGCGGAGGCCGCCGGCCTGCTCCGCCACTGGGAAGACGCGTCGGGCGTCGCGCGCACGGTGGCGGATGCGGACCTGCGCGCGATCCTCGCCGCGATGGGCCTGCGCAGCGACGACGCGCGGCAGGTCCGCGACAGCCTCGCCGCCCTCGATCAGCGCCCCGGCGTGCCGCCGATGATCACCGCGGAGGTGGGCGGTGCGCTGCAGCTGTCCGGCGCCGCAGGTCAGACCGTGCGCTTCCGCCATGAGGACGGCGACGCGGTCGATATCGCGTTCGACAGCGCCGGCCTTGCACGTGCGCCGGCAAGCCCGGGCGACTGGCGCTTCGAGCTGGACGGAGGCATGCACGTCCTCGCCGTCGCACCGGTGCGCTGCTTTGGTGTGGCCGATGCGCTGGATCTGCCGGATCCGCGCGCCTGGGGCGTCGGCCTGCAGGTCTATTCGACGCGTCACGCGGACGATGGCGGCCTCGGCGATGCCGCCGGCGTGCTGGCCTGGGTGCAACGCGTGGCCGAGGCGGGCGGCGACGCCATCGCCCTGAGTCCGGTGCATGCCGCACGCCCCTGCATGCAGGTGTGCAGCCCGTACTCGCCGAGCGATCGGCGGTACTTCGACCCCGTGTACGCCGCGCCGGCGCTGGTGCTCGGCCCGGCCTTCGTGCGAGAGGTGTGCGGCGTGAGCGATGACCCGCCCACGTCATCCGATCCCCTGGTCGACTGGCCGACCGCGACCCTGCTGCGCTGGCACCGCCTGCGCGCCCTGCACGCGGCACGCGCGCGCCTCCCCGATGCACTTCGCGCCGACCTCGATGCTTTCGTGAGCGAAGGTGGCGCGGCGCTGCAGGCCTTTGCGGCCCACGCAGCGCAGGACCACGGCGATGGCGATCCAGAGCTGCACCTGTTCGCGCAGTGGCTGGCCGCGCGCAGCTGGCGCGCCGTGCAGCACGACGCCCTCGATCGCGGCATGCGCCTGGGCCTGATCGCCGACATCGCGGTGGGCTTCGATCCCGCCGGCGCGGAGGCGGCCGCCTGGCCGGACGCCGTACTGCACGGACTGGAACTCGGCGCACCGCCGGACGCGTTCAATGCCGCGGGCCAGGTCTGGGGCGTCAGCGGCTTCGATCCCGCCGGCCTGCGCCGCGCGTCGTATGCGCCGTTCCGCGCACTGCTGCGCGCGACGATGCGTGACCGCGGCGGCGTGCGGATCGACCACATCCTGGGCCTGCTGCGGCTGTGGCTGGTCCCACGCGGCGCGCCTTCATCGGCCGGGGCATATCTGCAGTGTCCGCTGCAGGATCTGCTGAACCTGGTGGCGCTCGAATCCTGGCGTCAGCGCTGCATCGTGATCGGTGAGGATCTGGGCGTGGTCCCGCCGGGCCTGCGCGACACGCTGGCGCGGCGCGGCGTGCTGGGCATCGACGTGCTGCCGTTCACCCGGGACGCCGACGGCGCGTTTCTGCCGCCGACACGCTGGCGTCGCGATGCGATCGCCACCACCACTACCCACGACCTGCCGACCCTGGTGGGCTGGGCGCAGGGCCGCGATCTCGACTGGCGGGCGCGGATCGATGGCGTCCCGGCGGAAGAGCTGCGGGCCCGGCACAGCGCGCGCGCCGAGGACGTCGCCCGTCTCGATGACGCCTGCCAGGACGCGATCGGCGCGACCGGACCGGTTGCGTGGGCGGCGTACGCTGCCGCTTCACCGGCGCCGCTCGCGCTGCTGCCGGCCGAAGACGCGCTGGGGCTGGAGGAACAGCCCAACCTGCCCGGCACCGTCGACGAACATCCCAACTGGCGCCGTCGCCTGCCCGCCCAGGCCGACACGCCGGCGCTGGCCGCGCGCCTGCGCGCCTTCGCTGCCGCAAGGACCCTCGGCGCATGACTCCGCTGCGCGCGACCGTCCGCCTGCAACTGCATGCAGGTTTCCCCTTCGATGCCGCGCGCGCGCAGCTCGACTATTTCGCCGCGCTCGGCATCAGTCACCTGTACCTGTCGCCGATCGGGGTGGCCACGCCCGGCTCGACCCACGGTTACGACCAGGTCGATCCCACCCGCATCAGCGAGGCGCTGGGTGGCGAAGCCGGATTCCGCGCGCTGGCACTGGCCGCGCGCGATGCGGGCATGGGCGTGATCCTCGACATCGTGCCCAACCACATGGCCACCCACGCGGACAATCCGTGGTGGCGCGATGTCCTGGCCCATGGTCGCCATGCCGCGCATGCCGGGTGGTTCGACATCGACTGGGATGCGCCTGGCCGCGGCGGACGCCTGTGGCTGCCGGTGCTCGACCGTCCGCTGCGGGAGGCCATCGACGCGGGCGTGCTGCGCCTGGTGCCGGACGCAGGAGGCGTGGCGCTCGACCATCACGGCAGCCGCTATCCGGTGCATGGAGTAGCCGGGGATGACATCGGAGCCTGGTGCGCCGCGATCAATGCCGCGCCGGAGCGTCTGCACGCACTGGCGCTGGAACAGCCCTATCGCCTGGCCTGGTGGCGCACCGGCAACAGCCTGATCAACTACCGGCGCTTCTTCGATGTCACCGGGCTCGCGGCGTTACGCATCGAACGCCCCGAAGTATTCGACGCGGTGCATGCGCTGCCGCTGCGCCTGCTCGGCGAAGGCTTCATCGACGGCGTGCGCATCGACCACGTGGATGGCCTCGCCGACCCGCGCCGCTATCTGCAGCGTCTGCGCGCCGCACTCGATGCCGCCGCGCCGGATGCGGGCCAGCCGCTGCTGCTGGTGGAGAAGATCCTGGCGCCCGACGAGTCCCTGCCCGAAGACTGGGATTGCGACGGCACCACGGGCTACGACTTCATGGACCAGGTTGGCGGGGTGCTGGTGGATCCGGGCGGGGAGTCGCAACTGGTCGCGCACTGGCGCGCGCACAGCGGCCGCAGCGGTGATTTCGCCGGCGAAGAACGCCTCGCGCGGACGCAGCTCCTGCATGGTGCCCTTGCCGCGGAGCGCGAGCGCACCGGCCGCCTGCTCGATGTGGCGATCGCGGGCGAGCCCGCATTCGAGGAACTCGGCGCGCCGCTGCTGCGCGGGGCGCTGGACGCAGTGCTCGCCGAATTTCCGGTGTACCGCACCTACGCGCCGCCCGATGGCCTGCGCGCGGCCGATCGCATGCGCTGGCAGCAGGCGGCCGAGCGCGCGCGCCTGCGAAATGGCGATGCGGCCCTGCGGCGCGCGATCGACGCGCTCACCTGCGACCTGCTGGAACGGCCCGGCGGCGCCGCGGCCGCGCTGCGCACGGCCTGCGAACAGCTTTCCGCGCCCTTGAACGCGAAGTCGGTCGAAGACACCGCGTTCTACCGGCACGGGGTGCTGATCTCCCGCAACGAGGTCGGCAGCCACCCGGTCACGCTTGCCTGCGCGCCGGAAGTCTTTCACCACAGGGCCGGCAAGCGCGGTCCTCGTGCACTGGTCACCACCAGCACCCATGACCACAAGCGCGGCGCGGACGTGCGCGCGCGGCTGGCAGTGCTGGCGAGCGATCCTGATGGCTGGGCCGCACGCGTGGCCGCGATCGAAGCCGCTCTGGCGGAGGCCTGCGCTGCGGTCGACGGCGGCGACCGCTGGATGCTGTGGCAGACGATCGTCGGTGCCTGGCCGCCCGATCTGCGCGACGACGACGAGGCCGGCGTCGAAGCATTGCGCGAGCGCGTCGCCGGCTGGCAGCAGAAGGCGCTGCGCGAAGCGAAGCTTCGCAGTTCATGGCTCGATCCGGATCCCCACTACGAGGCCGCGGCGGCGGCATTGCGCGACGCGGCGTTCGCCGATTCCACCGCCCGCGCGCTTCTGTCTGCAGCTGCGGAGCACCTGGCGGCGCCCGGCGCCGTGCTCGGTCTCGCACAGGCCACGCTGCAACTGTGCGTGCCCGGAATTCCGGATCTCTACCAGGGCTGCGAAGGCTGGGACCTGAGCCTGGTTGATCCCGACAACCGCCGCCCGGTCGACTACGCCCTGCGCCGCAGCTGGCTCGATGCCGACCATGAGGCGCGCGCGCACTGGCGGCAGGGCGGCCTCAAGAGCCGGCTGTGGCAGCGCCTGCTGGCCCTGCGCCGCGCGCGGCCCGCGCTGTTCTCCGCGGGTGATTACCTGCCCCTGCAGGCCGCAGGCGCGCACGCCGACGACGTGCTCGCCTTTACACGACGCCATGACGGCACCGCCCTGATCGTGGCGGTCCCGCGTGCCGCCGCCGTTGCGTACGTGCGACCGGATGCGCCTGCCTGGCGGCCCGATGCCTGGAGCGATACACACCTGTCCCTGCCCGATGGTCGCTGGCGCGATATCTGCAGTGGGCAGGCATTCGATGGCGGCGGTCCTCCGATCGCCGATTTGTGGAACGAACTTCCTGTCGCGGTACTGGTCCGCGACTGACGGGTGACGAATGGACGAGCATCAACGCAACGCCCGGATCCGGGAACTTGCCCAGGAAATCTGGGAAGCCGAAGGCCGCCCCGATGGTCAGGCGCACCGCCACTGGGCCATGGCCGAACGGCTGGTTGACGCCGAACTGCGCGCCGCGCATGAAGAGCACGGCCTCGATACCGGGGCCGGGCATTGATGGCCACCGCACGCCCGATGCCCGAGCGCCTGCGGCAACGCTCGCGGGTGCGCGAAGGCCGGCCATTTCCGCTGGGTGCGACCTGGGACGGCCTCGGGGTCAATTTCGCGCTGTACTCGGCCAACGCCACGCGCGTGGACCTGTGCCTGTTCGACGCCAGGGGCCGCGAGCAGGAGCGCATCACCCTGCCCGAACACACCGACGAGGTCTGGCACGGCTACCTGCCCGACGTGCGCCCGGGCCAGCTCTACGGCTATCGGGTGCACGGGCCGTATGCGCCCGATGCCGGCCACCGTTTCAATCCGAACAAGCTGCTGCTCGATCCCTACGCCCGGCAGATCGTCGGCGAACTGAGATGGGCGCCGCACCTGTTCGGCTACACGATCGGCCATCGCGATGCCGACCTCAGCTTCGACCGGCGCGACAGTGCCGCCTACATGCCCAAGGCCGCGG
>Ga0233369_1000861_pt1 | contig 11119 bp, 9 predicted proteins | sample ElkDunMinimDraft_26_FD_191537 | JGI IMG/M metagenome (GOLD analysis project Ga0233369, IMG submission 191537) | Fecal eukaryotic communites from dung pellets of Tule Elk in California, USA - Elk Dung D16 | ecosystem: Host-associated > Mammals > Digestive system > Large intestine > Fecal | place... | reverse complement strand
ATTAACGAAAAGAATGCCAACGCAGAGCCTGTATCTGGTTGTAGCATAACCAAAAAAACCGGAAATAGTACAATACAAGCACCAACTACTAAGCCTTTTAATGTGGGGTTTTTGTTAGTCTGGGTATTTAAAAAGTATGCTAGAAGTAGACAGGTTGCTAATTTTCCAAATTCGGAAGGTTGTAAACGAAAGCTTCCTATTGGAATCCAAGCCTGATTTCCTCCAACATTTCGACCAACGACCAATACAGCAACTAATAACAGCACAACTACGATATAAATAAAAGGTGTGGCTGAAATAAAGAATCTTTGGTCGATTATTAGTATACTAAATCCAATGATTAAAGCTGTGAAAATATAGATCGATTGCTTCCCATAATTCGTAGCCATGCTAAATAATCCCGGGTTTTCGGGGTCATAAACAGCAGCATGTATATTGAACCAGCCAATAAGACACAAAACCAACCATATTAAAATGGTAATCCAATCAATTCTACCCAAAAATCCTTTCTTATCGTTGTTCATAGTTTCTTCTCACTTGACTGTGATGAACCAATATATTTCCGCTGTTTGTCGATTGTAAAGCAGCTTGTTTAATTGCTCCCGTTGAACCTTTACTATTTTTTGTGCTATCTTGTTTTTGCTTAACCTGTGGTTTTACTTCTTTAGTTTTTACTTTAGGTAAAATAACGGCATTCATTACACGATCTTGAATATGTTTTGGCAAGCTTATGGTATCGCGAATATATTTTTCAATAATCATACTTGCAATTGGAGCCGCCCAAGTACCGCCATAACCAGCATTTTCAACGAATACAGCTATCGCAATTTTCGGATTATCTCTTGGTGCAAAAGCAAAATAAACAGCATGATTTTCACCGTGTGGATTCTGTACAGTTCCTGTTTTACCACACATCTCTATTCCCGGAATTTTTGAAGCAGCAGCTGTACCCGAGGAAACCGCTCGACTCATTCCTTCGATTACTGGTTCATAATGCTTCGAATCTACACCAGCCCAAATCTTCTCCGTAAATTCTTTTTTAATAATCTTTTTTTCACCTATGCCTTTTATAAGATGAGGTCTATAATAATATCCTCGATTGGCAACAATCGCCGTGACATTCGCCATTTGCAACGGAGTAATACCTAATTGCCCCTGACCAATCGATTGTGATATATTGTAACTCGAAGTCCATTTATTGCTACCGAAATTCTTCGTATAATATTCTGCGGAATATACGTTTCCACCTTTTTCACCTGGTAAATCAATGCCTAATGGTTGTCCAAGGCCAAATTGTAATAATCCATCGCGCCATAAATCATATGCCTGATATGTTGGCATCCCACGTTTGTCCAACATATGCGCATATACATAACCATAGTATGTATTACAAGACTTTTGGATAGATTTGACTAGATCGGTGGGACCGTCAACGTGTGTACATCGCATAATCGCATTTCGACCATAGCGATATCCTCCTGGGCAATTAAAAATTGTTTGGGGCGTAATAAGTCCTGCCTGTTGTGCAGTAAGTGCGGCTACTACTTTGAAAATTGATCCAGGAGGGTAGGAAGCCTGTATGGGGCGATTGAACATAGGCTTATAAGGATCATGAAGCATTTTCATGTAATTGTTGCCTCTTTCACGACCTACCATTAGATTTGGATTGTAGCTTGGGCTACTTACGTAAGTTAAAATCTCACCTGTCGAAGGCTCAATGGCAACAACTGATCCCAATTTATTCCGCATCAATTTTTCAGCAAGAAGTTGTACTTCTTTATCCAATGAAGAGATTAATCCTTCTCCCGAAATAGCTAATGTATCGTATTTCCCGTCCATGAATGCACCTTGCGGACGATTCAAAGCATCCACCATTTGGTTTTTTACACCACGCGTGCCTCGTAACAATTCCTCATAAGAACGTTCGACACCCGATGCACCAATATAATCCCCCGATCGGTAAAATCCATTTGAACGCTCTATATCTTTATCGTTTACTTCTTGAATGTAACCTAAAAACTGTGCTGCTACACTATCTGGATAAGTACGTATATTTCGATCCACTGTGTAAAATCCATGAAACTTGTCCATATGTTCTTGGAGTATAGCAAAAGTTTCCTTGGGAATTAATTTTTCGAAAAGAGAAGCTCGATATGGCGAATGATCACGCGCCTTTTTCATACGTTTATCAAATCCCTCTTTATCTATTCCAATCAGTTGGCAAAGCAATGCCGTATCAATATTTTTTGCCTCCCTAGGTGTAACCATAAGGTCATAGACAGGTTCATTTTGAACTAAAATTTCACCATTACGATCCAAAATAACTCCTCGAGCTGGGTATTCTATTACTTTACGTAAGACATTGTTATTGGCTGATAATAAGTAGGAATCATCGATTATTTGCAAATAAAATAATCGTGCTACTATCGTAATTGCTATAATGAGGATGATTCCCTGAATAACATATTTTCTCTCAAAAAAACTATTCATGATTCATCGAAGTTTAATTTATTACACGTGATTTTTTATGATAAGTCAATAGACTTATTACAAAAATAAGGACTAATGTGAATATAGAGCTAAATGCAATACTTAGCACTGTCTGTATAAAGTTATGGAATGAAAAGGCTTCCACAAAAAACAATATAACGTGATGAATGAGAATAGAAAGCGAAATATAAGTTAAATACCATTTAAAGCCCATGTTTCCCCACGACGGTGTATTAAAGGATTCTTGTTCGTCTAATTCTATGGTAATTTTGTGAAAGAATATCCTGAAAAAAGCAAGTGCAACACAGGCTGCTGCATGAATTCCTATACTATCGTAAAATGCATCAATGCTTAATCCCGTCAAAAATGCCAATACGTAAAGCAGAATATTCGGAATTCCGATGGGTAGTAGCAGAACGATTAAAATATAAGGGAATGCTACTGCTAGATTGTAATAGCCTATATTCTTTAATACTGCAACCTGAATAAGGATCAACACTAAAAATCGAATAATATTGAAAAGTACAATTTTAGCCATCGTTTTGCTCGCTTAATGTTTCTAATTCTACCTTTTCTTTAGCCAATTTGTCTTTGACAATATATACATGTGTCAGTTTTTCAAATTTAGTTGTCAGTAATATTCGTACATCCTTGAATGATCCTCCAGATACAATATCTGTTTGCACAATATAACCCACCTTTATGCCTTTAGGAAATTTCGATGAAAAACCAGATGTATAAATTGGCTGTCCAACATATAATTTTACATGATTAGGAATATCTCTAACCATAGCAAATCTTGATTCGGTATTGTCACCCCACACCAATGAACCAAATGCTGACGACGTAGAGTCTATCGAAACTGAAATTTTCTCAGTTTTGTGCAGCAACGATTTAATTGTACTAAAATTAGGTGAGACATTCAAAACCGTGCCTACCACGCCAGTAGATGAGATAACGCCCATATCTTTTTGAATTCCATCACGTGATCCTTTGTTAATAGTAATATAATTGTTTTTCTGGTGTACACTATTATTTACAACAGAAGCAACTATGAATTCATAACGACTGGGATTGTCAAGTGAGTCGGTATTCAAAGCTTCAAAAAGGGTATCTCTACTTCTTAATTCTTGCAGTTGATGTCTAAGAAGTGCATTTTCATCCAAAAGATCTTTATTAGATTCTGCCAAATGCATATATTCTTTCCAAGAATTGAATTTTGTAAAAAAAGATCCAACAATTAAATTTGAGGAGTTGATGAAAGAGGAACGCTGGTAATTGTTATTGTTAACAACCAAAGCTAAAGCTGACACGAAAAATAGTATAAACCAAAAAAAGGCATTATATCGGACCAAGAAAAGCCACAGATTTTTCATGTATTGTTGTTGACTAAAAGTTTAATTTACTATTAACAAATACGCGATATAGAAGAAGTTTTACTTTTCTATATCGCGCTTAAATATCTTATATCGAAATGATTATTGCATTAAGAATTTGAATCTTCCAATGTTTTTCAATGCAATACCGGTACCACGAACAACCGCGCGAAGAGGATCTTCAGCGACATGGACAGGCAATTTCGTTTTTGCTTGGATACGTTTGTCTAAACCTCTTAATAAAGCTCCACCACCAGTCAAATAAATACCAGTTTGATAAATGTCAGCTGACAATTCTGGAGGAGTAATTTCTAAAGCTTTTAAAATTGCTTCTTCGATTTTCGAAATCGATTTGTCCAAACAGTGCGCAATTTCTGTATATGAAACTGTGATTTGTTTTGGGATACCCGTCATCAAATCACGACCTTGAACTGCAAAATCCGCTGGTGGATCTGAAAGCTCTGGAAGAGCAGCACCAACTTCGATTTTGATTTTTTCAGCCGTACGATCACCGATCATAATATTGTGTTGACGGCGAATATATTGTACGATATCTGAGTCAAAATTGTCACCAGCTACACGAATAGATTGGTCACATACGATTCCTGATAATGCAATTACTGCGATTTCAGTAGTACCGCCACCGATATCAATAATCATATTTCCTACAGGCTCCTCTACATCGATACCAATACCCACAGCAGCAGCCATTGGTTCATGGATAAGATATACTTCTTTCGCTCCAGCAATTTCAGCAGAGTCACGCACAGCACGTTTTTCTACTTCTGTAATTCCTGAAGGAATACATACTACCATTCGTAAAGAAGGGAAGAACCAAGATTTACCATTGTTAACTAGCTTAACCATGCCGCGTATAAGTGCTTCAGCAGCAGTAAAATCTGCAATAACACCATCGCGTAAAGGTCTAACTGTTTTTATATTGTCATGTGTTTTACCCTCCATTTGCATCGCTTGTCTACCAATAGCAATTACTTTATTGGTAGTGCGGTCAAATGCCACTATTGAAGGTTCATCCACTACTACTTTGTCGTTATGTATAATTAGGGTGTTTGCCGTCCCCAAGTCAATCGCAACTTCTTGCGTAAACCAATTGAATAAACCCATTTAAAAAGTCCTGATTCTTTGTGTAAAATTTGAACAAAATTAATTAAAAAAAACTGATAATGATAGTAGGATTACCATAAAATCCTACAATTAGTTATCTTTTTTATATTGAAATTGATATTCTATTCCTCAATGCGTATTTAACGACTTTTGAAGCGTTTTTATTGTAATTGAACTTTGATATAATAGTTATGTGTATCAATTTTTAAATTATCTTTTGTTAATCCTTTAATATCAATTTTAGAAAATTCATCTGTTAAATTTACGCGCGAAGTAGTCTTATCCAATCCCAAGTGAATTGGCATTTTAAAATTTTTTACATTTGTTTTCCATCTTGCAAATACATCGCCGTTCGTTTGAAACTTAACTTCGAGTGTAGGAATGGTAGTGTTTTGAATATATTGCTCAAAAACTTTACTAAAATCATAATTTGCATTTTGAGAAACATAATTCAAAATATCATTATAATCTACCTGCTTGTGCTTGAAATCTCTGTTCAAGCTTCTTAGAATAAATCTCCATTTAGCATCGTCGCTGATTATTGTGCGAACCATATTCCATAGTACGCCGCCTTTGACATACATATCCCCCGAACCTTCTTTATTTACGTGATAAGGACCTTGTAAAGGTGTGTCGTTTCTTATCCCCGAGCGATTTCCATAGACATATGCTTGACCAGCTTCTTTGCCGTAATGATAGTCAATGAATAACGCTTCGGAATAGTTGGTGAAGCTTTCGTGAATCCACATATCTGCTAGATCTTTAGCTGTTATGTTATTTCCAAACCATTCGTGTCCCGACTCATGCACTACGATGAAATCCCATTTTTTGCCCCAGCCCGTGTTTGATCCATCACGTCCCAAATAACCATTTTGGTATTTATTACCATAGGCAATAGCAGATTGGTGCTCCATGCCCAGATGTGCTGTTTCCACGATTTTGTAACTGTCTTCAAAGAATGGATATGGACCAAACCAATATTCTAATGCTTCTAATGTCTCAGCTACATTCTTTTTCAAGTGGTTGATTTTTTCTGCTGTTGCATTTTCATTTAGCACATAATAATCTACATCCATCAACCCGTCTTCGGTTTTCAGCTTTTCATGGATACGTACATAATCACCAATATTTAGTGATATGTTATAGTTATTGATAGGCTTTGTTACCCGCCAATGGTATTTTGTATAATTATTTTCTAATACTTCAGTTCTGATCAACCTACCGTTTGAAACATTCATCAAACCTTTGGGTACTGCGATCGAAATCAACATACTATCTGGCTCATCGGAAAGATGATCTTTGTTCGGCCACCAAGCACTTGCACCAAGTCCTTGCACTGCAGTAGCTACAAAATGTTTTCCGTTGCTGTCTTTTTTCCAGTCAAATCCACCATCCCAAGGTGCTCTTGTAGCCTGAATAGGATTGCCCGAATAATACACTTTGAAAGATTCTATTTGGTCTTTTTTGATGTGCTCTGGAAACGTCACAAAAACAGCGTTAAATTCGCGGGTAAACTTCAACTCTTTGCCTTTGTATTCAATTTTATCAACAGATAAGTTATCAAAAAGGTCAAACTGTAATTTTTTAAAATCATTTACAGCTTTAAATTTAAATAGGTTAGAGCCTGATATAAACTTGTTTTCAAGATCAACCTTGACATCCAAATGGTAATATTGTACATCGTAACAAGTTCGTAAAGGTGTCAATTGCCCTCTTAGGGAGTCAGCTTTTGTGTACAAGTCTTTAGCACGCATCAATTGTGCTTTTGATGGAAATGCAATTAAGCAACATGCACACAAAAGTGCAGATGCAAGAAAAATTTTATTCATTTACTTCTAAATAGTCAGGTGATTTAGGAATGTTTTGTAGTATGGGCTTCCAATTTTCAGGAAGTGAGGTTAGTTTTCTAGCGACCAAATCGAGCCATGCACCATCGACGTTCACTGTAGCAGCTATATCTCCGTTAGATTTTAGGATTTTGTGTACAAAAGAAAATCGACCATTCGAGGTGTTATATTTACTTAATTCGGTACTAACCTTAATGTATTCATCAAGTTTCACTTCACGTTGGTAGATTAGTTCTTCTCTAAATAAAATTGGACCAATTTTTTGCTTAGCAAACTCGTCTAATGATAACCCTGCCTTTGTGAGCATATTGCTTCGAGCTTGCGCACAAAAATCCGCGTATGCAGAATGCCTTAAATGACGGTTTGCGTCAATTTGAGACCATAATACCTGCCCTTCGTAAAAAATATTTTCGCCCATAATGATTAAGTGTCTTCTAAAATAGCGATTATTATTTAAACGGGCATTTATGAAAAAAGAAAGAGCGATAGATGTAAACTTTATCGCTCTTATTTTAAATTCTAAATATTTCTAAATTGGCGAAGCCAATTGCATAAGTATAGCTGTAAGCCAGCCAGCGTATGTTCCAATAGCATAGCTAAATACAGATAAAATAACTCCTACAGAAATCAATGAAGGATGGAATGCAGCTGACATTACCGAAGCTGATGCAACACCTCCCACATTAGCCATACTTCCGACGGCAAAATAGAAAAAAGGAATTTTAAAAATCTTAGCTACTAATATAAGTAATAAAGCATGGAAGGAAATCCATAAAATACCTACTATAAAAAGTCCTGGATTGTCTAGAATGGCTAAAATGTCCATCTGCATACCGATGGTTACAATCAGCATATATAATAGAGCGGTACCCATTTTGGAAGCACCAACGTTTTCCAACTTACGTGCTGGCGTAAAGGATAATATTATACTAATAATTGTGGCAAATAGAATAATCCAAAAGAAGGTGTTAGTCAACGAAAATGTTTCCAATTGCGAATGATTTTCAGTTATGTACGCAGCAACAGGTTCAGCTAAAAAAGTTGCAAGTCCTGTGCCCGCAAACGCAATTGACAACATAATAATAATATCTTTCGTTTGTGGCATTTTAGCATTTTCTTGCGCTTTCTTTTCCAGTTTTACCATCAATTCATCCACATCTTGCGAATCAGCTTTGAAAAATCTGTCCATCATTTTGCTTTTGCCAGCGCCATACAACAAGAGAGCCATCCACGTGTAGGCTACAAAAACATCAACAGCTATAATGGAAGAAAATAGTGTTGGTGAGGGTTGAAGAATTTCCTTCAATGCCACTTGATTCGCGCTGCCTCCGATCCAAGATCCCGCTAAAGTCCCCAAACCTCGCCATACTTCATCGGGGCCTATACCACCCACAACCTGAGGAGCGACAAGTGCGGTCAACCATACAGCCAGAGGTCCGCCCAATAAAACACCAATTGTACCTGTTATAAACATCAAGCCTGCGCGTTTGCGCAATGCCCACATTTCTTTAATATCTAAATTGAGTATAAATAAAATCAAGCAGGCTGGAAGAAAATAGCGACTTCCAATCGTTGTTAGTGGCGAATTAGCACCATCGAAAACATTAAACGAATTTAATAATCCTGGTAAAAAGTAGCAGAGCAACAAAGGAGGGATTATATCGTAAAATCCTTTAATAAATTTGTTGTTAATATTTGATGTGTAAAATACTAAACCTAAAATTGCCATTAAAATTCCGACAATTACGGTGTTATTGGTAATAAGTGGTTCTAAATTTTGTGTGCTTTCCATAGTTTATACCATTGCTGCGTGAAAATATGTAATATTTTTGATGTTTTCTGTTATAAAAATGGAAACTAATGACTTTCAACTTTCTAAAAATTTTTAAATGTTGCATATTTATAGCATGAAATACTCTAGACGAAATTTTATCAAAACAAGTGGTCTAGTAATTGGTAGCTTACCATTTGCTTCCATGGCTAATTCTATACCTATGAATCGAAAAATCAAAGTCGGCTTAGTGGGGTGTGGAGGAAGAGGAGTAGGAGCTCTAGTGCAAGCAATGACTGCAGACCGAGATGTAATTGTTACAGCTTTAGCTGATGTCTTTCCTGAGCAGCTGGATCAAGCTTTAAAACTTGTACAAAGAAAGGATAACGCTAGAGTTGATGTGCCTAAAGAAAGACAATTTTTGGGTTTCGAAAGTTACAAGCAATTGATTGATACGGATGTTGATATCGTATTGTTGTGTAGTCCGCCAAACTTTAGACCCGACCACATGGAATATGCAGTTTCAAAAGGTAAACATATCTTTTGCGAGAAGCCTGTAGCTATTGATATTCCAGGATTAAAGCGAGTTATGGAGAGTGTAAAAGCTGCTAAAGAACAGAATTTAAATATAGTTTCTGGTTTTTGCTTTCGCTACCTCGTACCAAATCGCGAAATCATGAAGCGTGTTTTAGGAGGAGATATTGGGGATGTTCGTTCGGTCACAACTTTTAGATGTGGGGGTGAAAATACGGTTAAACCGAGATTGGCACAGTATAATGAAATGCAGTATCAGTTAAAAAATTGGTATTACTTCCAGCGTTATGCCGGGGATTTAATTATTGAACAGACTGTACATAGTTTAGATTATATGAACTGGATTATGCAAAATAGATTGCCTAAATCCGTATTCGCTACTGGGGGGAGACAAACATGGAAATGGGATGCGCTAGGTAATGGGTACGATCATTTTGCCGTAGAGTATGATTATGGTGATGGGGTAAAAGGTATACATTTTGGTAGACAACAAAGTGGAACTGACAGCCGTAATTCTGTTGAAGTATTAGGAACCAAAGGGAATGTTGATGTAAATATTATGAGTTCTTACAAAATTCATGGTGATAAACCATTCGAATATTCAGGTGCTTCGAATAATATGTATCAAACGCAACATGATGAATTGGTCGCAGCTGTACGTAGTGGAAAAACAATCAATGATGGTGAACATATGGTAAACTCTACTTTACTCGCCATTTGGGGGAAAGTATCTGCATACACCGGTAAACGTATAACACTAGAACAAATATTATCCTCACAAGAGGTTTTAAGTCCGAATTCAAATGCCTATTCGTGGGATATGCCAGAGGATACTTTTGAAATTGCAAGGCCAGGGATGAAATCATTTGTATAATGAATAAAATTAAAATATTAGTTGTAGGCTGTGGAAATATGGGGGCTTCACATGCCAAAGCTTACCATGACTTTTCAAAATTTGAAATTGTAGGCTTAGTGTCTCGCGGTAATAGTAAAGTTGAATTGCAAAAGCAATTGGGTGTTGATTATGCGCTTTTCGATGATTACGAAGATGCATTATTAGCGACAAATCCTGATGCTGTGTGTATTTCTACATATCCTGATACACATGAAGATTATGCAGTCAAAGCATTTGAAAATGGTGCCCATGTGTTTATTGAAAAGCCTCTTGCGGACACGGTTATTGGTGCTCAGCGTGTGATTGATGCAGCCAATAAAGCCAAGAAGAAATTAGTAGTTGGTTATATCCTAAGACATCATCCTTCTTGGATGCGATTCATAGAAGAGGGGAAAAAGTTAGGTTCGCCTTTGGTATTTCGAATGAACCTAAATCAACAGAGTCAAGGTTATATGTGGGATGTACATCGTAACTTAATGAAAAGCTTAAGCCCAATAGTGGATTGTGGTGTTCATTATATAGATGTCATGTGTCAGATGACCATTGCTAAACCAGTATCTGTATCTGCTATTGGCGCACGATTGACGGATGATATTCCTGCGGATAATTACAATTATGGACAGTTACAAATTCGTTTTGATGACGGCTCTGTAGGATGGTATGAGGCAGGCTGGGGGCCTATGGTTAGCCAAACAGCTTTCTTTGTAAAAGATGTCATCGGCCCCAAGGGTGCTGTTTCTATAGTTGCAAACGCAGCTTCAAAAGATGGTCAGTCGGATTCTGTAGAAGCGCACACTAAGACAGAGTCCATTCGTGTGCATCATGCTTTAATTGATGAAAATAATAAGTTTGTAAAAGAAGACGAATGGATTAATCTTGCAGATGAACCAGATCACCAAGAATTATGCAATCGTGAGCAGCGTTTTTTTTGGGATGCAATCAAAAACGATTGGGATCTTTCCAAATCAATGGATGATGCGTTGAATAGTTTAAAAATTGCTTTAGCCTGTGATGAAAGTGTAAAATCAGGAGAGATTGTAAGATTATAAGCGGAATACATTTAAAAACAAAGCCGTCTCGT
>Ga0233369_1000859_pt1 | contig 11160 bp, 10 predicted proteins | sample ElkDunMinimDraft_26_FD_191537 | JGI IMG/M metagenome (GOLD analysis project Ga0233369, IMG submission 191537) | Fecal eukaryotic communites from dung pellets of Tule Elk in California, USA - Elk Dung D16 | ecosystem: Host-associated > Mammals > Digestive system > Large intestine > Fecal | place... | reverse complement strand
TTCACGGATGAACTCGGTGTCCAGGCCGACGCGGGCGGGCGCGGGCGGCAGGCGAGCCTGCAGGGTTGCGGGATCGCTGATCCAGCAGGAATTGGGAGATGACATGCGCGCAGAGCCTAGCGGCGCGCGGGCACCGCGGCAATCACCGTGATCGCGCGCATCGCCGCTGCTGCCGTGATGGCTTAATCTGCCGCGATGCGTTTTCGGGAACCAGGCTTGCGCAGCATCCTCCTCGCCGCGTCGCTGTGCGCGCTCGTCCTGGCGGGTTGCCGCGACGACCCTGTCGACAGCCAGGTCGAGATCGGCGATGGCAGCGTCACGATCAGCGGCGACGATGCGGTCGTCCCCGTGCTCAACTGGACCCCGCCAGCCGTCGATATCCCCGAGGACGACGCGGAGGCGGCGCTCGTGCAGGCAGGCGAGGCACTGGCCGCCGACGATCTCTACGCGACCCCGGACTCGGCAATCCCGCTGTATCTGGCACTGGCCCGGACCCCGGGGTATGAACGCGCGGCCGCGCGCGGCCTGCAGCGTGCCCAGGCCCGGCTGCTCGAGCTCGGCGCGCAGGCGCTCGTCGAAGTCGACATGCTCGATTCGGCGGCCGGCATGCGCGCCGCCCACGAGTTCGCTGCAGTCGCCCGGTATCTCGCGCCCGGCGATCCGGAAGTGGTGGCCTATCTGGAGCGCGTTGACCAGGCCGACCGCCTGCGGGAACTCAATCGCGCGGCCGAACGCGCCCTGCAGGCGGGCGACCTGGGCGAATCGGGTGGCGGCGCGCTGGCGCTGTTCCGTCAGGTGCTGGCCGAGCGCCCCGGCCAACCGCGTGCGATGCAGGGCATGGCCGCGGTCGAGAGCGCGATGATCCGCCGCGCCGAACTCGCCGCCGACGCGGCGGACTATCGTCTGGCAGACGAGTGGCTTGGGCACGCGGCGCGTGTCCGCCCCGGGTTTCCGACCGTCGATGACGCGCGGCGCCGGCTCGAGGGCGTGCGAGCGGCACATGTGCGCCGCCTGCGGGACGAAGGCGTCGACGCCTTGCCCCGCATCAACGGGGTCAGTGTGGCCCGGGCACGCCTGGCGGAGATCATCGCGATCGCCGATCCGGGCGACCCCGTGGCCAACGATCTGCGCGAGCGCATCGACCGGGCGGTGCACTATGGCGACTTCCGCCCGGGCCAGGTGTTCACCGACGCGCTCGAGGGTGGCGGGCGTGGCCCACAGATGATCGTGTTGCCGCACGGCGGTTTCATGATGGGCGCGCTGCCGGGCGACGACGACGCCGCCGACAACGAGCGCCCGCGTCATGGCGTGCGCTTCGAACGCGGCTTCGCGATGGGAGTGCGCGAGGTCTCGGTCGGCGAGTTCCGGCGCTTCGTCGATGCAACCGGCTACCAGTCGCGCGCCATGCGTCGCGGCTTCTCGATGGCCTATGACGAGCGTACCGGCAACTTCCTGCGACGCAGCAACGTGGACTGGCGCTCCGACTATGTCGGCCGGCCTGCGGGCGACACGATGCCGGTCCTCCACGTCAGCGCCAAGGACGCCCAGGCCTACGTCGACTGGCTTTCCGCGCAGAGCGGTCATCGCTACCGTCTACCGAGCGAGGCTGAATTCGAGTATGCGTTCCGCAACGGCAGCAGCGAGCGGTTCCCGTGGGGCGAGGGCACGCCTCCCGAGGGGGCAGGGAACATGACCGGTGCCCTCGACCGCTCGCCGAGCGGGCGCAGATGGGGCAACGCGTTTCCGGACTATGGCGACGGCTACTGGGGCCCGGCGCCGACAGGCGCGTTCCGGCCCAATAGCTGGGGCGTTCACGACCTGGCTGGCAACGTCAGCGAATGGATGGCCGACTGCTGGCACGAAAACTACCGCCGCGCGCCGGAGGACGGCTCGGCCTGGATCAATCCCGGCTGCCGCAACCAGGTGATCCGCGGCGGGTCCTGGGCCAGTTCACCGGCGCAGACCCGCGCCAGCTGGCGGGCACTCGCGCAGGTGGACACCACCAATGCCAGACTCGGGTTCCGCGTGGTGCGCGAACTGTGATCAATGCCGGGCAACCGGTCCGGGAGAGAACATGAGACAGGATCCGTTCGGCCGCGGCGACCGCCGCCAGAGCGCGCGACCCCCACGGCGTCGCCTCGGCATGCGCATCGTCATCGTGGCGCTGTTCGCGGCGTATGGCGCGTACTACTACTTCTCCAACCGGACCGTGGACCCGGTGACCGGCGAGAAGGTGCTGATCGACCGTTCGCTGGATATCGAGGACGAGAAGTCGCTCGGCCTGCAGGCCTACCAGGAGATCATGGGCCAGGAGCGGCCGGTGGATCCCGACAGCGAGGTCTCGAAGGAAGTGCGCCTGATCGCCGAGCGGCTGATCGCCAAGGTCGACGCCGTCGAGGCCGAGCTGGCGCGCGAACACGGCCTGGAGCCGACCCGGTTCTCGGAGACCTTCGACTGGGAGGTCAATGTGCTCGAGTCGGACCAGGCCAACGCGTTCTGCCTGCCCGGCGGCAAGATGGCGGTCTACACAGGCCTGCTGCCTGTGGCGCAGAACTCCGACGCACTGGCGGTAGTGATGGGCCACGAGATCGCGCACGCGCTGCTGCGCCACGGCGCGCAACGCATGGCCCAGCAGCGGCTGACCCAGATCGGCCAGATGGCGGGGTCGCTGAGCGGCATGGACCCGCAGCAACAGCAGATGGCGATGGCCGCGATGGGCTACGGCTATCTGCTGCCTTACGCCCGCAAGCACGAGACCGAGGCCGACAACGTCGGCCTGCTGCTTGCGGCTGCGGCCTGCTTCGATCCATATCAGGCGGTGCCGCTTTGGGAGCGGATGTCGGCCGCCAGTGGCGGGCAGTCTCAGCCGGAATTCGCGTCCACCCACCCCAACCCCGGTACGCGCATCCAGACGCTGGAGGGATTGATGCCCAAGGCGATGGAATACCGCGCGAAGTTCTGCGAGGACGCCGGCGGCGCAACCGCACTCGCGCGGTGATCTGCCGGGCGTCTCGTCACCCCGGGCGTCAGAAGCCCATGAGCAGGCCGCCGTTGACGGGCAGGTTGACACCGGTGATGTAGCCCGCATCGTCGGCGACGAGGAAGGCGACGGCGCGGGCGATATCGGCGGGCTGGCCGACACGGCCTACCGGCACGCTGGCGATGATGCGGGCCAGGACCTCGGGCGGCATCTGTGCGGTCATCGGGGTTTCCACATATCCCGGCGAGAGGCTGTTGACGGTGATGCCCTTGGCCGCCACCTCGCGGGCCAGCGACATCGTGAAGCCGTGCAGGCCGGCCTTGGCCGCCGCATAGTTGGTCTGGCCGAAGTTGCCGGTCTGGCCACTGACCGAACTGATGTTGACGATGCGCCCGAACCCGCGCGAGACCATGCCCTCGACCGCGGCTCGGCAGAGGTGGAAGGCGCTGTCGAGATTGATCCGCAGCACTTCTTCCCACTGTTCGGGCGCCATCTTGCGCAGGGTCGCGTCGCGGGTGATGCCGGCGGCGTTGACGAGGATGTCGAGCCGGCCGTGGCGCGCCTCGACCTCGGCCACCGCGTCTGCGCAGGCCCCGGCATCGCCCACGTCGAGCGCGAGCGTCGTCACCGGCAGGCTGGCCATGTCGGCGGTGAATGTCTCCAGGCGCGCGGCATCGGCCGGAAGGTCGGCGGCCACGACGCGGATGCCACTGGCGCCGAGCCGGCTGCAGATGGCGCGGCCGATGCCGCCGAGGCCACCGGTGACGAGGGCGACGCGTGCTGTCTGGGTCATGCGGATTTCCGGTTGACGGACACGAACACGGCGCGGAATCCGCGCCGTTCGGGGCACTGCGCCGGCTCAGCGGCCGCGCTTGGCCGAGTCGCGATCGGCCGGCCTGGCGCCGGGTACCGCAGCGCCGACCATCGTCTTCTGGAACTCCTTCCACAGCTCCAGGTTGCGCTCGGTCAGCTGGTTCATCATCGTCCAGGGGGTCTGGCCGAGGAGGCCGCCCATCTGCTGGCGGAACTGCTGCTGCTGGTCGAGGAAGGTCTGCATCGAGCGTTCGAGATAGTTGCCCATGAAGCCCTGCATCGAATCGCCGTAGAAGCGGATGATCTGGCTGAGCAGCTGCGTGGACAGGACTGGCTCACCATCCGACTCATGCTCGGAAATGATCTGCAGCAGGACCGAGCGGGTGATGTCGTTGCCGCTCTTGGCATCGCGGACTTCGAAGTCCTCGCCATCGACGATCAGCTGTCGGACATCCTCGATGGTGATGTAGCTGGAAATTTCCGTGTCGTAGAGTCGACGGTTCGGGTACTTCTTGATGATGCGCACGGCATTACTCATGAAGCCAACACTCTGATCCTTGATGCTGCGCAGCATGGCGCAGGCCGGTAGGGCACGCAACCGGCCTGAAGTGCTGAATGCGCGGGCCTCTCCGTTCTTTTTCCTTCGGCGTGGATTCGCAGCGCTGCGGATCGCCGAAGCTGCGGCTGGAGTAGTTGGGCTCTGTCCCCGTCACCAGCCCATGTGATGGCCGCCGTTGATGTCGAGATTGGAGCCGGTGATCCAAGACGCTTCCTCCGACACCAGGAAGTTCACCGCGTACGCGATCTCCTCGGGGCGCCCCAGGCGACCGGTCGGGATGTCGGCGGCGATCTTGGCGCGCACCTCCTCGGGCACCGCCATCACCATGTCCGTGGCCACATATCCCGGCGAAACCGTGTTGACGGTGATGCCGAGCTTGGCGTTCTCGCGCGCGAGCGAGATCGTGAAGCCATGCATGCCGGCTTTTGCAGCCGCGTAGTTCGCCTGGCCGTACTGGCCCTTGAGGCCGTTGATCGAACTGATCTGGATGATCCGCCCCCATTGGCGCTCACGCATGCCTTCGATCACCGGACGGGTGACGTTGTAGACCGAGTTGAGGTTGGTGTTGATGACATCCTGCCACTGCATCGCATGCATCTTGTGGAAGGTGCCGTCGCGGGTGATCCCGGCATTGTTGATCAGCACATCCACCGGCCCGAGTTGCGCTTCGATCTCGCGCACCATGCGTTCGGCCTCGTCGTGGTCGGACACGTCGCCGGGGGCGATTGCGATCTCGTAGCCTTCGCTCTGCAGCTGCTGTTTCCAGGCCTGCGCCTTCTCGGCGTTGCGGTAGTTGGTGGCAACGCGATAGCCGTTCTCGGCCAGGCGCCGGACGATCGCCGTTCCGATGCCGCCGGTGCCGCCGGTAACCAGTGCCACGCGTCCGCTCATGCCGACCTCTTCTGTATGGGGTGATGTCGCCGATCCGGCAACGGGAGCCGCAGTCTAGGCATTGCCAATGACCGCCGTATTGTGCAGCGCATCAATGACCATATCGTGCTTCGGAACGCGTGCGATGTCGAAACATTCCGCCGCTGCGGAGAGGAACTCCACGGGCGTGCCGGCGACGAGGGGAGACTGCCCCAGCACGCGCCAGGCGCGGTCGAGTGCGGGCAGCGGATCACGCGGATCGATTGCAGTGGCACCGGTCGACTTCGAGAGCTTGGCGCCCGTGGCATCGACCAGCAACGGCAGGTGCGCATAACGCGGCGTATGCAGGCCCAGTGCCCGCTGCAGCAGGATCTGGCGCGCCGTGGAGTCGAGCAGGTCGGCGCCGCGGACGACATCGGTGATGCCCTGGTCGTGGTCGTCGACAACGACGGCAAGCTGGTATGCCCAGAAGCCGTCCGCACGGCGCAGGACGAAATCCCCCACCTCGGTGTCGACGGCCTGCACCTGCGGGCCGCGGATCCCGTCGTGGAAGCCGATCGTCGTGCCCGGTGGCACGCGCAGCCGGACCGCGGGGTCCGGGCGCACAGACGTGGCACGGCACGTACCGAGGTGGCGGCCGCCGTCGATCGCGAGATCCGCGCGGCTGCAGTGGCATACGAATGCCAGGCCCTGCCGGAGCAACTGCTCGAGCATCTGCGCGTAGCGCGCGTCGCGGCGGCTCTGCACGAGAACGTCACCATCCGGGTGGAACCCGAATGCCGAGAGTGCGGCAAGTTGACCGGCTGCAGCGCCGGGCACCTCGCGCAGCCGGTCGACATCCTCGATGCGGACCAGCCAGCTGCCGCCGGCCTGACGCGCCATGACATGGCTGCCGAGCGCGGCCACCAGCGAGCCGAGATGCAGGGGGCCGGTGGGTGAAGGGGCGAAACGCCCGCGGTAGGCGGCAAGTCGCATCGGTAAACTGTCTGCCATGTGAACCGTCACGGGTCGGGCCAACCGGCTGCGCTGGCGGTGAATTGAAATCGTGCGTTCATGCACGCAGATTGTCGCGACATGTTGCTCCCCGCATGCTTTCCGCCTGGCGCAGGCGTCACCCGATCAAGGTAGACAATGTTCAAGCGTTTCGCTCTTCTCATCGCCACCAATTTCGCCGTGCTCGCGCTGGTGAGCATCATCATGGCGATCTTCGGCATCAACCCCTCCTCATACGCGGGGTTGTTCGTGTTCGCCGCACTGTTCGGCTTCGGCGGCGCGTTCTTCACGCTGGCGATTTCCAAGTGGTCGGCCAAGCGCGCCACCGGCGCCTACGTGATCAAGGAGCCGCGTGACGAGGCCGAACGCTGGTTGTTCAACACCGTGCGCCGCCAGGCCCAGCAGGCGGGGATCGGCATGCCGGAAGTGGCGATCTACGACGCACCCGAGATCAACGCGTTCGCCACCGGTGCCAATCGCAACAACGCACTGGTCGCGGTGTCGACCGGTCTGCTGCGCTCGATGACCCGCGACGAGGCGGAGGCCGTGCTCGGCCACGAGGTCGCGCACGTCGCCAACGGCGACATGGTGACCATGACCCTGCTGCAGGGCGTGCTCAATACCTTCGTGATCTTCCTGGCGCGCGTGGTCGGTCGGGCGATCGACGGATATCTCAACGGAGGACGCGACAACGGCGGCGGTGGCTTTGCGTATTTCGCCATCGTCTTCGTGCTCGACATGGTCTTCGGCCTGTTCGCCTCGATGATCGCGATGTGGTTCTCGCGTCACCGCGAGTTCCGCGCCGATGACGGCGGTGCGCAGCTGGCGGGCCGCCACAAGATGATCGCAGCGCTGGAGCGTCTGGCGCAGACCTATGGGCACAGCACGCTGCCCAAGCAGGTCGCGGCCTTCGGTATCAGTGGCGGGGTCGGCTCCGGCATGAAGCGGCTGCTGATGAGCCACCCGCCGCTGGATGAGCGTATCGCCGCGTTGCGCAACGCACCGCCGGACAAGCACGCGGTGCGTCAGGGCATCGTCGCCTGATACGCACGCACTGAGTCAGCTGTCGCACAAGCCCGCCGGATGGCGGGCTTGTGCTTTTGCGGATTGCGCGCCTGGGGCCGGGCGTGCCAGTCACGGAGCCGGCAGGGACGCACCATGAGATCGGCAATGCCCTGCACCGCGCCGAGTCCTCGCGTTGCGACCGGCGGCGATGAGTGAGGGGTCGTCCCCCGTGACCATGCCGTTCGCGCCTCGCCAGTCGCCGAACGAATCGTGAAGCCGGCCGCCGTCGGGCGGGGCGGGTGGCCTGTCAGCTGCCCGCGTGCTTCTCCTGCGCGGCCGCGAAGGCTGCGAGCTGCTCCGGAGTGGCCTCTTTCTGGTGCGCCGCCTTCCATTGCGCGAACGGCATCCCGTAGACCGCTTCGCGGGCGGCCTCCTTGTCGAGCGGCGCACCCTCGGCGCTGGCCGCATCGCGGTACCAGTCGGCCAGGCAGTTGCGGCAGAAGCCGGCGAGGATCATCAGGTCGATGTTCTGCACGTCCGGGCGCGCCTGGTTCAGATGCGCGAGCAGGCGCCGGAACGCGGCGGCCTCGATGCGGGTACGCGTCTCCTCGGACAGCGTGCGGGCGGTGTCGGTCATGGGAACTCCGGGTGCGGGGGAGCCGCACAGGATCGAGCCGCCATCATCCATCTGCAAGCCGGGCGCCGAAATCGGGGACAATGGCCGGCCCGAACGTCCGACAGCCCGCATGACCGCCGCTGACCCCACCCCGGCCCGCATCCTCGACGGCAAGCGTATCGCCGACACACTGCTCGACCAGCTGCGCATGCGCGTGGATGCGCGCATCGCCGCCGGTGGCCAGCGACCCGGCCTTGCCGTGGTCCTGGTCGGCGGTGATCCGGCGTCGCAGTCCTACGTCCGCAACAAGCGCAGGGCCGCGGAGAAGGTGGGCATCCAGGCCTTCGATTTCGACCTGCCGGTGGGAACGACGGAAGGCGAGCTCGTTGCATTGATCGACCGGCTCAATGCCGATCCTGCCGTCCACGGCATCCTGGTGCAGCTGCCGCTGCCCGGGATTCCCGATCCGAACGCCATCATCCAGCGCATCGACCCGCGCAAGGACGTCGACGGCTTCCATCCCGAGAACGTCGGCCGCCTCGCGCTGCGCCAGTTCGGCTTGCGGCCGTGCACGCCGCGCGGCATCACCACGTTGCTGGCGTATACCGACCGGCCGGTACGCGGCGCCAGCGCGACGATCGTCGGCGTCAGCAACCATGTCGGCAGGCCGATGGCCCTGGAGCTGATGATCGCTGGCTGCACGGTCACGACCTGCCACCGCTTCACGCCGCCGGACGTGCTGCGCCGGCACGTCGGCGAGGCGGACATCCTGGTGGTCGCGGTCGGCCGGCCGGCCCTGATCCCCGGCGACTGGGTCAAGCCGGGCGCCGTGGTGATCGACGTCGGCATCAACCGCCGCGACGATGGCCGCCTGGTCGGCGATGTGGGTTTCGATGCGGCTGCGCAACGCGCCAGCTGGATCACCCCGGTGCCGGGCGGGGTGGGGCCGATGACCGTCGCCACCTTGATGCAGAACACCATCGAGGCCGCCGAAGCCGCGGGTTGAGGTCGGGCCGCGGCCCTGTCTTTAGACCGACTACGCACCGATGCGTTGCCCGCGTGACAGGGGCAAACGCGCTAGAATGACGCGCTTCCTCCTCCCCGGCACCCCGCATGCTGCGCATCCAGGCCGAAGCTCTCACCTACGACGATGTCTCGCTCGTTCCCGCCCACTCGCTGATCCTGCCCAAGGATGTCAGGCTGGCCACCCGCCTGACGCGCGAGCTGCGCCTGAACCTGCCCATCGTCTCCGCTGCGATGGACACCGTGACCGAAGCCCGCCTCGCGATCGCGATGGCCCAGCTCGGCGGCATCGGCATCCTGCACAAAAACCTGAGCGTCGAACGCCAGGCGAACGAAGTCGCGAAGGTCAAGAACTTCGAAGCCGGCGTGATCCGCGAGCCCTTCACGGTGGGTCCGGACACCACGATCGGCGAAGTCTTGCGGCTGACCCGCGCACGCAACATTTCCGGCGTACCGGTGGTCGAAGAGGGCAAGCTGGTCGGAATCGTCACCGGCCGCGACATGCGTTTCGAGACCAAGCTCGACGATCCGGTGCGCAACGTCATGACCAAGCAGGACCGGCTGATCACCGTGCGCGAAGGCGCCAGCGAGTCCGAGGTGCTGGCCCTGCTGCACAAGCACCGCATCGAGAAGGTGCTGGTGGTCAACGATGATTTCGCGCTGCGCGGCCTGATCACCGTCAAGGACATCCAGAAGGCGCACGACAACCCCAATGCCGCCAAGGATGCCGACGAGCAGCTGCTGGTCGGCGCTGCGGTCGGCGTGGGGGGCGACACCGAGCAGCGCGTCGAAGCGCTGGTCGCGGCAGGCGTCGACGTGATCATCGTGGATACCGCGCACGGCCACTCGCAGGGCGTGCTCGACCGCGTGAACTGGCTCAAGAAGACCTATCCGCAGGTCCAGGTGGTCGGCGGCAACATCGTGACCGGCGACGCGGCCAAGGCGCTCGAAGACGCCGGCGCGGATGCGGTGAAGGTCGGCGTGGGTCCCGGGTCCATCTGCACGACGCGTGTCGTCGCCGGTGTCGGCGTGCCGCAGATCACCGCGATCGACATGGTCGCCGAGGCGCTGCAGGACCGCATTCCGCTGATCGCCGACGGCGGCATCCGCTACTCGGGCGACATCGGCAAGGCGCTGGTGGCGGGCGCGTCGACGGTGATGATCGGCGGCCTGTTCGCCGGCACCGAGGAATCGCCGGGCGAGGCCGAGCTGTTCCAGGGCCGCAGCTACAAGAGCTACCGCGGCATGGGCTCGCTGGGCGCCATGGAGCAGGGGTCCAAGGACCGCTACTTCCAGGATTCGTCCGACGCCGACAAGCTGGTGCCCGAGGGCATCGAGGGCCGTGTTCCGTATCGCGGCCCGCTGAGCAGCATCATCCATCAGCTTGCCGGCGGCCTGCGCGCCACCATGGGCTACGTGGGCTGCGCGACGATCGAGGAGATGCGCACGCGCCCGAAGTTCGTGAAGATCACCGGCGCCGGCCAGCGCGAGAGCCACGTGCACGACGTCACGATCACCAAGCAGCCGCCGAACTACCAGGCGGGCTGAGTCCGCTGCATGGCGCACCGAACCGGGATTCGCGAAAGCGGATCCCGTTTCGTATCCGCCGCCACACCTGTTCGTTTTCCAGCGCTTCGAGCGCCGTCATTCCACCCAGAAGTCCATGCCGATGACCGACCTGCACAGCGACAAGATCCTGATCCTTGATTTCGGCGCGCAGTACACGCAGCTGATCGCCCGCCGCATCCGCGAGCTGGGCGTCTACTGCGAGATCTGGGCCTGGGACCACGATCCGGCCGAGATCGCCGCGTTCGCGCCCAAGGGCATCATCCTGTCGGGCGGTCCGGAATCGACCACCGAACACGGCTCGCCGCGCGCGCCGCAGCAGGTGTTCGATGCCGGCCTGCCGCTGCTGGGCATCTGCTATGGCATGCAGACCATGGCCAAGCAGCTGGGCGGTGAGACCGAAGCCGCCGACGCGCGCGAGTACGGCCACGCCGAGGTCGCGATCGTCGCCAAGGACAGCCTGTTCGAAGGCTTGAGCGACCACGCCGGCGCCCAGCGTCTCGACGTGTGGATGAGCCATGGCGATCACGTCAGCGCCGCGCCCCCCGGATTCACCGTCACCGCGAGCACCGATCGCGTGCCGGTCGCCGCGTTCGCCAACGAGGACAAGCGCTGGTACGGCGTGCAGTTCCATCCCGAAGTCACGCATACCAGGCAGGGCCTGGCACTGCTGCGCCGCTTCGTTGTCGATATCTGCGGCTGCGCCACGCTGTGGACCGCGGCCAACATCATCGA
>Ga0233369_1000858_pt1 | contig 11177 bp, 14 predicted proteins | sample ElkDunMinimDraft_26_FD_191537 | JGI IMG/M metagenome (GOLD analysis project Ga0233369, IMG submission 191537) | Fecal eukaryotic communites from dung pellets of Tule Elk in California, USA - Elk Dung D16 | ecosystem: Host-associated > Mammals > Digestive system > Large intestine > Fecal | place... | reverse complement strand
TGCCAGCACCGTGTGGTTCGGCCTGTCCGGCCCGAAGGCGCTGCCGCCGGCGATCGTGCAGCGCCTGACCGCGGCGCACGAGGAGATCACCGCCAATGCCGACTTCCAGGCGCGCATGCGCACGGGCGGCATGACGGTCGCGCAAGGCGTGTGCGGCGACGCTTTCCTGAAGAAGATCAACGTGGAGACCGAGCGCTGGGGGCGGGTCGTCAAGGCCACGGGCTTCGTCGCCGCCGACTGACGCCCAGGCGCGGGCTCCGACGCGACGCCGGACGGAACCGCCGGACGAGTGAGGCGCGCGCTGACAAAGCAGGTGCCGCCGCAGACCTTAGCCTGCGGCCACATGAACTCCGCTTCACGCAAACTCTGCCTCGTCGCTGGACTGCTCGGCGTTGCCGCGGCCGGCACCGCCTGGTCCATGTCGCGTCCGCGGCGCGGCCTGCCCCGGGCCAGCGCCGCCGACACGGCCGCGTTCGCCCTCGATGTGTTCCTGCCCGTGTTCGCCAAGGGCGTGATCGTGCGGCGGCCGCGCGTGGAAGGGCTGTGGGCTCGCACAGGGATCGAAGACCGTGGCGTCAGGCGCATGCAGCGCCTGCGCGACCGGTACGGCCCGGGGCCGGTCATGCTGCGGCTGCCGGTGCGCGAGCAGGCCGTCGTGCTGTCGCCCCACCACGTGCACCGGGTGCTGCAGGCATCGCCCGAGCCCTTCTCCACCGCCAGCAGCGAGAAGCGGGCGGCGCTCGGCCACCTGGAGCCGAAAGGCTCGCTGGTGTCGGACGGCGCCGAACGCGCCGACCGCCGCCGCTTCAATGAGCAAGTGCTCGACCACGGCCGCTACGTGCACGGCATGGCCGACGACCTGCTGCCGGTGGTGCGCGAGGAGGCAGCCGCCATCCTGCGCGAGGCGCGGCAGCGCGGCGTGCTGGACTGGGACGGCTTCTCGCAGGGCTGGTTCCGCATGGTGCGGCGCGTCGTTTTCGGCGCGGGCGCGCGCGACGACCACGCGCTCAGCCGGATGACCTATGCATTGCGCAAGGCGGCCAACTGGGCCTTTCTGCGGCCGCGGCGCACGGCGCTGCGCGAGCGCTTCTTCGATCGGATCCGCCAGCACCTGGACCGGGCCGAGCCCGGCAGCCTGGCCGGCCGGGCGGCACAGGTGCGCAAGACGGCCGTCACGGAGCCGCACCAGCAGGTGGCGCAATGGCTGTTCGCCTTCGACCCGGCCGGCATGGCGACCTTCCGCGCGCTCGCCTTGCTCGCCGCCCATCCCGAGCACGCGCAGGCCGCGCGCGACGAGGCAATGGCGGGCGACCCGCGCAGCCTGCCCTTGCTGCGCGCGACCGTGCTGGAGGCCCTGCGCCTGTGGCCGACCACGCCGATGATCCTGCGCCAGACCACGGCCGAGACCCAGTGGGAAGCCGGTGCGATGCCGCAGCGCACCGGCGTGCTGGTCTACACGCCCTTCTTCCATCGCGACGAGACGCAGCTGCCGTTCGCGCACCGCTTCGCCCCCGAGCTCTGGCTGCAGGAGCGCGGCGATGCCGACTGGCCGCTGGTGCCCTTCAGCGGCGGGCCGGGTGTCTGTCCGGCGCGCAACCTGGTGGCGATGCTGGCCAGCGCCATGCTCGCGGCCCTGGTCGAGGAGCAGGTGCCGCGGCTGGCCCGTCCCACACGCCTCGACACCGCGCGCCTGCCGGCCACGCTGGACCACTTCAGCTTGCGTTTCGCCTGTCCCTGAGGAGTTTGCATGTCACCCATGGACCTCGACGGTGCCGTCATCGTGATCACCGGCGCCTCCAGCGGCATCGGCCGCGCCACCGCCCTGGCTTTCGCACGGCAGCATGCCCGGCTCGTGCTCGCAGCCCGCGACCTCGCCGCTTTGGAGGAGGTGGTCCGCGAATGCGAGCGGCACGGTGCGCAGGCCTTGGCGGTGCGAGCCGACGTGGTCGAGGCCGCGGCCCTGCCAGCAGTTGCGCAGGCCGCGATCGACTTCGGCGGACGCATCGACGCCTGGGTGAACAACGCCGGCACCGGCGCCGTCGGCGCCTATGACGAAACGCCGATGCAGGCGCACGAGCAGGTGGTGCAGATCGACTTGCTGGGCTACATGCGCGGCGCGCACGCGGCGTTGCCGCACTTCAAGCGGCAGGGGCGCGGCGTGCTGGTCAACCTGCTGTCGCTGGGCAGCTGGGTGCCGCAGCCGTACGCGGCGGCGTACTCGGCGGCCAAGTTCGGCCTGCGCGGTTTTTCCGAAGCGCTGCGGGGCGAGCTGGGCCGCCATCCGGGCATCCGTGTGTGCGACGTCTTCCCGTCCTTCGTCGATACGCCGGGGCTGGCGCACGGGGCCAACTACAGCGGCAGCAGGGTCAAGCCGATGCCGCCGGTGCTGGATCCGCGCGAAGTGGCGGCCACCGTCGTGTCGCTGGTGCGGAAGCCGCGCGACGCCGTGGTGCTCGGCGTGCAGGCGCGCCTCGGACGCGCCGCGCATGCGCTGGTGCCGGGCTACGAGCGCTTCGCCGGCCGCGCGGTCGAGAAGGCCATGCAGCGGGCCACGCCCGTGCCGCGTGGTGACGGCGCGCTGTTCCAGCCGCCGGCCGGGCCGCGCACCATCGACGGCGGCTGGCGCCACCAGGATCGCCACTGGCCGGGCCGGCCTTCGCCCTGGGCCGCGGCAGTAGTGCTGGGCATGGCGGCGCTGCTGCTGGCGCGCACCGGGCGTTCCTGAGGCAGCTCGCACGCGGGCGCTCCATCATTGGCGTCCTACAAGGCCATTCCGCCCGCCGTGCCACATTGCTGCGATGAGCAACGATGACCTCTCCGACAAGCCCGCATCGCGCCGCGCCGCGCTCGGCTTGATGGGCTCCCTGGCAGCCGCGCCGGTGCTGGTAGGAAGCGCCCACGCGCAAGCGCCCGTCGCCGCCCGCGTGCCGATGCAGGACCCGCGCAACCAGTACCCGAAGCCGCCCTTCCCGGCGCAGCAGCAGCCGTGGCCCGGCCTTGCGCGCGACATGAACCCGCGGCCCGACCACGGCGAGGGGAGCTACGTCGGCTCGGGTCGCCTCGCCGGCCGCAAGGCCCTCATCACGGGCGGCGACTCCGGCCTGGGCCGCGCGGCCGCCATCGCGTTCGCACGTGAAGGCGCCGACGTCGCCATCGGCTACCTGCCGCAGGAGGAGGAAGATGCGCGTGAAGTGGTCGCCCTGATCCGGCAAGCCGGCCGCAAGGCGGTGGCGCTGCCGGGCGACATCCGCAACGAAGCCTTCTGCCAGAAGCTGGTGGCCGACGCGGCACAGCAGCTCGGCGGCCTCGACATCCTGTGCAACAACGCGGCGAAGCAGGCGGCGCAGAAGTCCATCCTGGACATCACGACGGAGCAGCTGGACTGGACGCTGAAGACCAACCTGTACGCGCTGTTCTGGATCACCAAGGCCGCCATCCCGCGCATGCCGCCGGGCGCGGCCATCATCAACACCGCTTCCGTGGTGGCGTACGAACCGCCGGAGCAACTTCTGGACTATTCGGCGACCAAGGCGGGCATCGTCAATTTCACCAAAGGCCTGGCCAAGCAGCTCGCGCCGCGCGGCATCCGCGTCAATGCGGTGGCGCCCGGCCCGTACTGGACGCCCTTGCAGCCCAGTGGCGGCCAGCTGCCCGAAGAGCTGCCGAAGTTCGGTGCCGACACGCCGATGGGTCGGCCGGGCCAGCCGGCCGAGATTGCCGGCATCTTCGTGCTGCTGGCCTCGCAGGAGTCCAGCTACGCCACCGGCCAGGTGTACGGAAGCACGGGCGGGCGCGGCGGCCCCTGAGATGCCCATGGACGCACGCGAAAAAGCCGAAGGCCAAGCCGAACTCGATCACGCGTTCGACGAGCTGGAGCAGCATGCGCCGGACCGCGTGGCGCGCGCGATCCGCTGGCTGCGCGATCCCAAGGGCCGATGGGTCCGGCTGCCGCTGGGCATCGCGATCATCGGCGCGAACCTGCTCGGGCCGGTGCTGCCCGTGGTCGGCATCGAGTTCGTGCCGATCGGCCTGCTGCTGGTCGCCCAGGACGTGCCGCCGCTGCGCAAGCCGGTGGCGCGCGCCACGCTGAAGCTGGAGCACAAGTGGCTGGCGTGGCGGCGGAAGCGCCGGCAGCGCAAGCACGCCTGAACGCGCTCAGCTGTCGGCAGTGAAGCCGATGGCCTTGACGACCGGTGCCCAGCGCTCGAGGTCGTGCTTCTGCAAGGCCGCCAGTTCCGCCGGCGTGGAGGTGGCCGGCACGATCGCGAAGGTGGCCAGGCCGGCCGCAACTTCGGGCGCGGCCATGGCCCGCACCGTGTGCTGGTGCAGCCGTTCCACCACCGCGGGTGAGGCGCCCGCGGGCAGGTACAGGCTGAACTGCTCTTCGAACACCATGTTCTTGAAGCCCTGCTCGGTGTAGGTCGCCACCGTGGGCGTGAACACGCTTCGCCTGGGTCCTGAGGTGCCGAGCAACCGCACCTTGCCCGAAGACAGGTGCGGCAGGAACTCGCCCAGCGGCGCCGAGATGGCGGGCAGCTGGCCGCCCATCATGTCCAGCATCGCAGGCTGCGAGCCGCGGTAGCCGACGTGCGTCAGTTCCACGCCGGCGTCGCGCCCGAGCAGCATGCCGATGAAGTGCACCGAGGAGCCCGCGCCCGGCGAGCCGAAGCTGGCCTTGGCCGGGTTCGCCTTGGCCCAGGCCAGGAACTGCGGCACCGTGCGCACCTCCGCCGGCACCGCGGGACCGACGCCGAAGCCGCATTCGAAGTTGGCGAGCACCGACACCGGCGTGAGGTCGGCGACGGGGTCGTAGGGCAGCTTGCGAAAGGTGTGCGGGTAGATGCACAGCATCGACATCGGCGTGACCACCATGTGGCGCCCGTCGGGCGGGCTGCCCTTGGTCACGCTGATCGCCAGCTGCCCGCCGGCGCCCGGCTTGGGCTCGACCAGCACCGCCTTCGCGTACTCGGGCGCGAGCTTCTCGGCGAAGCGGCGCGACAGCGTGTCGACCGATCCGCCGGCCGCGAAGCCGCCGTACATGCGAGCGACGTCGAGCGACTGCGCGCGGGCGAGCGGCAGGCCGGCGACGAGCGACGCGGCGGCCGCGGACTGCAGCAGGGTGCGGCGGGTGAACTGCATGTTGTCTCCTGTTGTGTTGGCATGCGCACCCATTCTGCGGCGCCGGGCGGCGCGCGGTGGGTCGGGACTTTCCCTCTGGCCGGCACCGGTCGGGCGGCAGGGCGGCGACCTGGAACCGCGACCACCTTGGAGTGACTTTGTCGGCCTCTTCCGACGGCGGTCATCGGCGCAGTTGAAGTCGGCGCCGCGCGCGGGGGAAGGACACTGGCGCCATGAAACACATCCTCACCCTCACCGCCGCCTCCGCCGCGTTCCTCCTCGCGGCGCCCGCGTTCGCCGATACCGACAAGGGCCTGCCCGCCGAGCAGGTGATCGCCGCCATCCAGCAGGCCGTCGCTGCCCAGCCGGGCATGATCAAGGACGTGGAAGTGAACGACCGCCGCAACCAGACCCCGCTCGTCGAAGTCGAAATCGTGGCCGCCGACGGCAAGAAGCACGAGATCAAGATCGATTCCGGCACCAGGCAAGTCGTGAAGTAACGCAGCGGCGCTTCCGGTGGCAGCGGCGTGGCGCTGCCCGGGGAGCTGCTGCGCGATCTGATTGTTACAAGGGGCCTGTCGATCCGGCCCCGCGTCATTCGTCGTATGTTCATGGCCGGCTGCATCCCGCGGCCGCTCTTCACCCAAGGAGACCCCATGAACTACGTCGATGGATTCGTCGTGCCCGTGCCCACCGCCAAGCGCGAGGATTACCGCAAGCTGGCCCAGACCGCCGCTGCCGTGTTCAAGGACCACGGTGCGCTGACCGTGGTCGAGTGCTGGGGCGATGACGTGCCCGAAGGCAAGCTCACCTCGTTTCCCATGGCCGTGCAGCGCAAGGACGACGAAACCGTGGTGTTCTCGTGGATCACCTGGCCGTCGAAGGAAGCGCGCGACGTCGGCATGAAGAAGTCGATGGAAGACCCGCGCATGGACCACGATCCGGCCAAGATGCCCTTCGACGGCAAGCGCATGATCTTCGGCGGCTTCCAGATCATCGTGGACGCCTGACCGCGGCCAGCGAACGAGCTATGCCGCAATCGACGAAGCCGCTGGTGGTCTACGGCCACCCTTTCTCCTCATACACGCAGAAGGTGCTGGTGGCGCTGCACGAGAACGCCTTGCCGTACGAACTGCGCACCGTCTGGCCGCCATCGGCCGACACCGACGAATGGCTGCGCCTGTGGCCGCTGCGCAAGTTCCCGGTGGTGGTGGACGGCGACCGCGACCTGGCCGAGACCAGCATCATCATCGAGTACCTGCAGCAGGCGCACCCCGGACCGGTGCGGCTGATCCCCGCCGACCCGCAGGCGGCGCTGGAAGTGCGCTTCCTCGATCGCTTCTTCGACCTGCACGTGATGAACGCCGCCCAGCACGCGGTGGACGGCGCGCTGGCGGGCGACGACGCCAGGCGGCGCGAAGGCATGGCGCAGTCGGTGGAAAAGCTCGAGCGCGCCTACGGCTGGCTGGAAGGCCGGCTGCGCGGGCGGACCTGGGCCGCCGGCGACGACTTCAGCATGGCCGATTGCGCAGCCGCGCCCTTCCTGTTCTATGCCGACTGGACGCACCGCATCGGGCAGGACTACCCGCTGCTGCGGGCTTACCGGGCGCGGCTGCTGGCCAGGCCTTCGTTCGCGCGGGCGGTGGACGCGGCCCGGCCGTTCCGGCCGCTGTTCCCGCTGGGCGCGCCGGACCGGGATTGAGGAGATCCACATGAACAACATGAACTATGTCGATGGCTTCGTCATTCCCGTGCCCACTGCCAACCGCGAGGCCTACTGCAAGATGGCCGAGATGTCGGCCGTCGTGTTCAAGGAATGCGGCGCGCTGAGCCTGGTGGAATGCTGGGGCGACGACGTGCCCGAGGGCAAGCTCACCTCGTTCCCGCTGGCCGTGCAGTGCAAGCCCGACGAAACGGTGGTGTTCGCATGGATCACCTGGCCGTCCAAGGCCGTGCGCGACGCCGGCATGAAGAAGTCGGGCGACGACCCGCGCATGAAGCCGTTCATGGACAACATGCCGTTCGACGGCAAGCGCATGATCTTTGGCGGCTTCGAGGCGCTCGTGAACGCCTGAAGGCCGGGGGCACGAAAGGAGCGGACATGCTGCACGACTTCGCTGTCTACGCGTACATCCCGGCCAGCGACATGGCGCGCGCGCGAGAGTTCTACGAAGGCAAGGTGGGCCTGACGCCGAAGCAGGAGGCCAACGGCGGCGTGGTCTACGAATTCGGTGGCGGCACCGCCGCCTTTCTCTACCCCACGCCGAACGCCGGCACCTCGCACGCCAGCCAGGCCTTCTGGTCGGTGACCGATGTCGACGGGCTGATCCGCAAGCTCGAGGCGCGCGGCGTGGTGTTCGAGGACTACCCGGACATGCCCGGCGAGCGCAGTCCCGAGGGCGCGGTGACGGCAGGCGGGGCCAAGGCCGCGTGGTTCAAGGACAGCGAGGGGAACATCATGGCGCTGATCGAGGAGGCCTGAGGCTCACCGCTGCACCCGCCGTGTGCCCCCATGGCGCCGGTCGGCCTTCGCATCGACCGGCCGCGTTGCCGCGATGCGCTCGGCGGCCTCGGTCAGTGTCGAGCGCGCGCTCGAAGACCGCGACCTCCGCTCCGCATGCAGCGAAAGCCCTCAGGCGTCAGCTCCACCAGCGCGCGGCGACCAGCGGCCTCCACCGGCAACTTGCGCAGCAGGCCCTTGCCCACCGGCTACGTGAAGTGGCGCGAGGTGCCGCCGCGCGCCGAGTGGGCGCGGCAGCCCAGGGTCGACGGCGACATCGCGCCGTGCGCAGCAGCGCGACGAACCGCCATTCCCGGCGCGTGATGCTGAAGCGGCCTTCGCACAGGCGCGTCACCATCGCGCCACTCGCATTCATACGACGAGTTCGACATCACCACCTGCCAGGACATGGCGGTCGAACAGGGGTTCCTGGTGCCGATGCACCTGTGCTTCGACCAGGCCAATTGGCACCTGGCCCGTGGCCACCATCCCGCTGGAGGTTGACGTCCTGCCGCATCCGCTGCCGACCGCGCGCCGCTGCTTTCGACTTGGGGCGGCGATCCGCCGCACGGTGGGAGGCTATGCTCCCGACGTTCGGCGGCGATCATTGCCACTGGCGGCATGTCGCACCAGCTCACCGGCCCGCAGTTCGGCCACACGCAGGAAGCCAACGACATGGACTTCCTCGACCGGCTGGAGCGCGACCCGGAGAGCATCACCACGATGACGCACGAAACAATGATGGAGAAGGACGGGTGGAAGGCATGGAGCTGATCATGTGGCTGGTGATGCGCGGCGCGCTGGGCGCCGATGCGAAACGCGTGCGCCGCAATTACTACGCGCCCATGACCACTGGCATGGGCCTGATCACCTTCGAGGAGCAAGCCTGATGCGCACGCAAGTCGGCATCGTCGGCGCCGGGCCCGCCGGGCTCATGCTCGCCCAGATCCTGCGCACGCAGGGCATCGAATCGGTGATCGTGGAACGCTCTGGCCAGGAGCACGTGCGCACCCGCCAGCGCGCCGGCGTCCTCGAGCAGGGCACGGTGGAAATGCTGCGCGAATTCGGCGTGGGCGACGGCGTGGCCGCGCGCGGGCTGAAGCAGAAGGCCATCGACTTCCGCTTCGGCGGCGAATCGCACCCGATCGACTTCGGGCAGGTCAGCGGCCGCAACGCGTGGGTCTACCCGCAGCACGCGGTGGTGTCCGACCTGATGGACGCGCGCGACCGCAGCGGCCAGCCCACGCTGTACGACGCGCCGGTCTCGCGCATCGAAGGCCTGGAAGGCGAGCGCCCGGTGATCCACTTCGAGCGCAACGGCGAGGCGGCCACGCTCGAATGCGACTACGTGGCCGGCTGCGACGGCTTCCGTGGCATCAGCCGCGCGGCCATCCCGGCCGAGCGCATGAAGGTATTCGACCGCGTCTATCCCTTCGGCTGGCTGGGCATCATTGCCGAGGCCAAGCCTGCGATCGAGGACATCACCTGGGGCTGCCACGAAGACGGCTTCGCCATGATGTCGATCCGTTCGCCCAGCGTGACGCGCCTGTACCTGCAGTGCGCGCCCGACGACAACCCGGACAACTGGTCGGACGATCGCATCTGGGCCGAACTGCACAAGCGGCTCGACGTGCCAGGACTGCCGCCGGTGAACGAAGGCCCGATCACGCAGAAGGCGGTCACGGCCATGCGCAGCTTCCTCGCGGAGCCGATGCAGTATGGCCGCCTGTTCCTGGCCGGCGACGCCGCCCACATCGTGCCGCCCACCGGCGCCAAGGGCCTGAACTCGGCGATGGCCGACGTGAAGGTGCTGGGGCGCGCGCTGGCCGAGCGCTATCGCGCCGACCGCGCCGACCTGCTGGCGCGCTACTCGGACACGTGCCTGAAGCGCATGTGGCTGGTGCAGCGCTTCTCGGCCAAGCTTTGCACGATGGTCCACCAGTTTCCCGGCGACAACGAGTTCGTGCGCCGCCTGCAGCGCGCCGAGCTCGCCTACATGACCGGCAGCGAACCGGGTCGCCTGGATTTCTCCGAGAACTTCACCGGCCTGCCGGTGGACGCATGAACAGGAAAGGTCAACGCATGAACCGCATCACGTCCGCCGGTCGCCGCCACGTTCTCGCAGCCCTGGGTGCGCTCGCCGCGGCGCCCGTCTTCGCGCAAGCGCCGGCCTGGCCCGCCAAGCCGATCAAGGTGATCTGCAACTTCCCGCCCGGCAGTTCACCCGACGCGCTGGTGCGCGCCGTCTCGCTGCCGCTGCAGCAGGCGCTGGGGCAAACGGTCATCGTGGAGAACCGCGCTGGCGCCAGCGGCATGATCGGCGCCGACCTGGCGGCCAAGTCGGAGCCCGACGGCCACACGCTGCTGATGACATCGGGCAGCACGATCACCACCAACCCGCACGTCTTCGCGAAGATGCCGCTGGACCCGGCCAAGGACCTGGTACCGGTCGCGGCACTGGCGCGCTTGAACCTCTTCCTGGTCACACGCGGCGACTTTCCGGCCAGGGACGTGCGCGAGTTCATCGCCTACCTGAAGCGCAACCCCGGCAGGGTGACCTACGGATCGGCGGGCAACGCCACCGGGCTGCACCTGGCGGGCGAGATGCTCAAGGGCCAGGCGGGCGTGTTCGTGGTGCACGTGCCCTACCGCGGCTCCTCCCCGGCGCTGCAGGACCTGCTGGCAGGCCAGATCGACTTCTACTTCGACCCCGGCATCGCGCTCGGCCACGTCAAGGCGGGCAAGCTGAAGCTGCTGGCGGTGGCCGCCCCGCGTCGTGCGGCGCAGTACCCCGACCTGCCCACGCTGCACGAGGCGGGCCTGACCGGGTTCGACGCGGGCACCACGCACGGCCTGTACGCGCCCGTCGGCACGCCGCCCGCCGTGGTGGAGCGCCTGAACCGCGAGATCAACACGGTCCTGGGACAACTCGCCGTGCGTACGCAGATCGCGACGCTGGGCGCAGAGCCCACGCCTCTGACCGTCGCGCAGTTCAGCGCCGTGATGGAAGCGGACAGCACGCGGTATGGGGCGGTGATCCGGGAGCGGAAGATCACGATGGACTGAAAGGCGCGGCGCGGCCAGCAGCGACAATCCCCGCATGGCCCAAGGCAAGCGCATCTCCGCCGACATCCCCGAGCCGGTGCTCCATTCGATCCAGGCGCTGGGCGCCGCGGCGAAGCAGGCTCGCGTCGCCGCTGGCGAAGGCCAGTCCGCGGCGGCTGCCCGCCTGGGCGTGCACGTGCAGACCATAGGCCGCATCGAAGCCGGCGAACCCGGCGTGGCCGTCGGCCACGTGCTGGGGCTGCTGGCGCTGTACGGGATCAGCGTGGTGGCCCAACCAGCGCGGGGTGATGCGGCATGAGCGTGGTGGGCGTGATCGACTTCGAGACCACCGGCCTCTCTCCCACCATGGGCGACCGCGCCACCGAGATCGCCATCGTGCTGATGGAGGACGGCAAGGTGGTGGCGCGCTACCAGTCTCTGATGAACGCGGGCGTGCGCATCCCGTACTTCATCGAGCAGTACACCGGCATCAGCAACGCGATGGTTCAGGCCG
>Ga0233369_1000856_pt1 | contig 11195 bp, 8 predicted proteins | sample ElkDunMinimDraft_26_FD_191537 | JGI IMG/M metagenome (GOLD analysis project Ga0233369, IMG submission 191537) | Fecal eukaryotic communites from dung pellets of Tule Elk in California, USA - Elk Dung D16 | ecosystem: Host-associated > Mammals > Digestive system > Large intestine > Fecal | place... | reverse complement strand
AAGGGCCTCTTCAACATCGGCGCCGGCGTCGACGCGCTGGTCAAGCTGCGGCTGCCGCCGAACGCCGTGGTGGTGCGTCTCGACGACGCGGGCATGTCGGTGCAGATGGCGGAGTTCGTCTGCCACGCCGTGATCCGCCACTTCCGCGAATTCCCGGCCTACGAGCGCGATGCCGCAGAAGGCAAATGGGGCTATCGCCGCCCGCGGCTGCGTGCGGACTTTCCGGTGGGCGTGATGGGCCTGGGCGTGCTGGGCCAGCGCGTGGCGCAGGCCGTGGCCGGCTTCGAGTTTCCGGTGGCGGGCTGGAGCCGCACCCCGCGCGAAGTGCCGGGCGTGCGCTGCTATGCCGGCGAGGCGGAACTCAGTGCCTTCCTGGCCGCGACCCGCGTGCTGGTGTGCCTGCTGCCGCTGACCGCCGAAACGCAGAACATCCTGAACCGCGAGAGCCTGTCGCGGCTGCAGCCCGGCGGCTACGTCATCAACGTGGCGCGCGGCGGCCATCTGGTCGATGCCGACCTGCTGGCGCTGCTGGACAGCGGACACCTCGCGGGCGCCGCGCTCGACGTGTTCCGCACCGAGCCGCTGCCGGCGGACCATCCGTTCTGGTCGCACCCGAAGGTCACCGTCACGCCGCACATGTCGGCGCGCACGCTGCGCGAGGAAAGCGTCGCCCAGATCGTGCACAAGATCCGCGCGCTGGAGCGCGGAGAACCCATCGCCGGCGTGGTTGACCGGCAGCGAGGATACTGAAGCCATGCAATACCCCAGCAGAGTGAAGCTCGTCGACGTGGGCCCGCGCGACGGCCTGCAGAACGAAAAGGCGCCGGTGCCAGCGGCCGTCAAGATCGAACTGGTGCACCGCCTGCAGGACGCCGGCCTCAAGGAGATCGAGGTCACCAGCTTCGTGTCGCCCAAGTGGGTGCCGCAGATGGCGGACAACGCCGAGGTGATGGCGGGCATCCGGCGCCAGCCGGGCGTGCGCTATTCGGTGCTCACGCCCAACATGAAGGGCTTCGAGGCCGCCGTCGCTTCGAAGCCGGACGAGATCGTGGTGTTCGGCGCGGCCAGCGAGGCCTTCAGCCAGAAGAACATCAACTGCTCCATCGCCGAGAGCATCGAGCGCTTTGCGCCGGTGGTCGAGGCGGCGCGGGCGAAGAACATCTACGTGCGCGGGGCCATCTCGGTGGCGGTGGGCTGCCCGTACCAGGGCGAGGTCCTTCCCGAGGGCGTGGAACTGGTGGCGCGGCTGATGAAGGAGATCGGCGTGCAGCACGTCGGCGTCGCCGACACCATCGGCGTCGGCACGCCGCGCAAGGTGCAGGCCGCGATGGAAGCGGCGCTGAAACACTACGCGCTGGACGACGTGTCGGGCCACTTCCACGACACCTACGGCCAGGCGCTGCCGAACACGCTGGCCTGCCTGGAGATGGGCGTGTGGCAGTACGACACGTCCATCGCCGGTCTGGGCGGCTGCCCCTATGCCAAGGGCGCGACCGGCAACGTGGCCACCGAAGACGTCGTCTTCATGCTGCACGGCATGGGGATCGAAACCGGCATCGACCTCGACAAGCTGGTCGACGCCGGCAAGTACATCAGCGACTTCCTGGGCCGCAAGCCGAACTCGCGCGTGGCGACGGCGCTGCTGAACAAGCAGGTGGCCGCATGAACTCCCGCGCTCCCTGCTTCACCGCCGCCCCCTCGGTCGTCCCCGCCCCCTCCGTCATCCCCGCGAAGGCGGGGATCCAGGGCTCCCATCTTCGCGCGAAGCGCCTCCCGCGCCTTTCAATGCCCTGGATTCCCGCCTCCGCGGGAATGACGGGGCGCTTGCAGGTGCGGCGGCCCTGGACGCCCGCCTTCGCGCGAATGACGAGGCTCTCGCAAGTGCGGCAGCCCGCGGCCCCTTTCGCGACCCAAACGGAGCTCGCCCATGTGCGGCGCTGAACTGCACGCGCTGCCCGAAGGCGTGCAGCGTGTCGCCCGCGCGCTGCAGGACAAGGGCCACCCGCACACGCCCGTGATGCTCGACGACGCCGCGCGCACGGCGCAGCAGGCGGCCGATGCGCTGGGCATCCTGGTGGGGCAGATCGCCAAGAGCATCATCTTCCGCCGCAAGTCGGACGACGTGGCGGTGCTCGTCATCGCCTCGGGCGACCGCCGGGTCGACGAGAAGAAAGTCGACGCGCTGGTCGGCAAGACCGGCCGCGCCGACGCCGAGTTCGTCAAGAGCCGCACCGGCTTTTCCATCGGCGGCGTGTCGCCCATCGCGCACGCGCAGCCGCCGGTCACGCTGATCGACCGCGAGCTGTTCCGCTTCGACGAGATCTGGGCCGCCGCCGGCCATCCGCATGGCGTGTTCAAGCTGCGCCCGCAGGACCTGGAGCGGCTCACCGGCGCGCCGGTGGCCGACGTGGTGCAGTCGCCGGCGCCATGACTTCGGCCGCCGAGCTCCTGCTGGACACGGCGCGGGCCCTGCGCGCCGACGACCCGGTGCCCTCTCCCTGCATTTCCGTTTGCCGGATGGTCGCCGGCACGGGGCGGTGCGAGGGGTGCTTTCGCACGCTGGACGAGATCGCGGCCTGGGGCACGCTGGCGGACGCGCAGCGACGCGTGCTGTGGCAGGAACTGGCAAGGCGCGCGCAGGCGGATGCGCCATGAAGCAGATCACCTTCCACTTCGACGTCATCTCGCCGTACGCGTATCTTGCGTTCGAGCACCTGCCGCAGGCGCTGCAGGGCCTGAGCTACAGCGTCGCATACCGCCCGGTGCTGTTCGCCGCCTTCCTCAAGCACCACGGCCAGCTCGGCCCGGCGGAGATCGTGCCCAAACGCGACTGGACGTACCGCCAGGTGCTGTGGCTGGCGCACGCCCACGGCATCCCGATGCAGATGCCGGCGGCGCACCCGTTCAACCCGCTGGCGCTGCTGCGGCTGGCGCTGGCGTGCGGCAGCGACGGGTTGGTGAACCGCTATGTCGCCGAGACGGTGCTGCGCCACGTCTGGCGCGGCGGCGCCGATGCCGCCGATGCGTCGCGGCTGGCGCAACTGCAGCAGCAACTGAACCCCGCGCGCGATCCCGCTGGCGACGCCGTCAAGGCAGAACTCAGGGCCAACACAGAAGCCGCCATCGCGCGCGGCCTGTTCGGGGTGCCCACCTGCGAGGTCGACGGCAAGCTGTTCTGGGGCTTCGATGGCCTGGCGATGCTGCGGGCCTACCTGCAAGGCGATGCTTGGTTCGCCTCGGGGGCTTGGGAGGTTTCGCTGCCCGTGGGCGAGGCACGCACCCTATCGTGAAAGCGCCTGTGCGGGTTCGAGCCTGATTCGTCAGGGCTGTTCAGTTCGGCGCAAGCCCCGGTTGGTTTCAAGTCAGTCCCGGGTCAGAGCCGCGGCCAAGAATGCGCCCTTTGGCCAGCCACCCCGGAGACGCGCCCCATCCTGGGATGGGGCGAGGGCGTTGTGGCCACCCTTCAGGAGACATCGAAGATGTGGAAAATTGCTCTCGGCTTTGCCGTGTTTGCCGCCGTCGCCCTGTTCGTCATCGCCCAGGGCGGCGACCAGGTCGACATGTCCGGCGAGAAGCACGGCGCGGATGCGCTGCACGTGCCGGCGGCCGCGCCGGCTGCCCCGGCTTCGGCCAGCCAGTAGCGCTCAGCGGCGGAAGCGGCCGTCGCTCGTGATGATCGACAGGTCCGCGAAATCGAGGCCGGTGTGGTCGTCGGGGCCAAAGGTGACTTCCAGTCCGCCGAGGTCGAATCCCCGAATGCTCTCCAGCGCCGCCTGCACCTTGGCGCGCGTCGGGTTCGGGCCGGCGCGGCGCAGGCCTTCCACCAGCACCTTGGCGGCGGCGAAACCCTCCAGCATGGCAGGGCTAAGTTCTTCCGCGCCTTTCTTGCTGGCCAGCGCCATGGCTTCCTTGACGAAGCCGTAGGCATAAGAGCGCTCGTAGGGGAAGACCTGGGTGACGACCACGCCGCGCGCCTGGTCGCCCAGGCTCTTGATGAAGCCGCTCGAGGCGTTGTTGGACAGCGTCACCACCTGGGCCGCCGACTTGGCCGCGCGCAGCGCCTTGACGCCGTCGGCCACCGAGTTGCCCGAGGCGATCCAGAGGACCGCCTGCGCCTCCTTCTGCATGATGGCCGGGATGATCTGCGCGAAATCCGGCTTGGCGCGGTCGGCCTTGATCATGGCCACCGGCTGGAACCCGGCCTTGCTGAAGCCCTTGGACGCGCCCGCGAGGCCGTCGGCGCCGAAGCTGTCGTCCGCGTGCACCACCGCGATGCGGGTGATGCCCTGGGTGTGCAGGTGGCTGATCGCCTTTTCGGCTTCGCGCTGGTAGGTGGCGCGCACGTTGAAGACGTTCTTTTGCACCGGCTGGTGCAGCACCATCGCGCCGGTGGAGGGCGCGATCAGGGGCACGCCCTCGGCGTCGAGCAGCGGGATGATCGCCTGGGTGTGGGGCGTGCCGCGATTGAGGAACAGCGCGAGCACCTTGCGTTCCTCGATCAGCACCTTCGCGTTGGCCGCGGCCAGCGGGGGTTCGAACTTGTCGTCCATCGACACCAGCTGGATCTGCTGTCCGTTGACGCCCCCCTTGGCGTTGATGTGGTCGATCCACAACTTCGCGCCGTCGGTGGTCTCCTTGACGCCGGCCCCGACCGGGCCGCTGAAGCCGGCGGTCTGGCCGATCACGAGCTGTGACAGGGCCCAGGAGGGCGCGAGGGCGACGGCTGCCGCAATGAACCAATGCTTCACGGATTTCCCCTTTGCCGATGTGACGGGGCAAGTCTAGGAAGTCATCCGTACGGCGTCGATGGGGTAAGCGATAGGTTCGCAGGGGTCAGGCGAGGGCCACCAGGGCCTCGGGCAGCACGCGCCGGAAAGCCGGTTTCAGGCCATCCAGGCGCCGGGCTGCCTCGGGCAGGCAGTGCTGGCGCACCAGCGCCTGGTGGATCGGTTCGCGCAGCAACCAAAAATCCGCGGCGCACTCCGCCGTGTGCAGCCGCCAGCGCAGGCGCTCGCAATCGAAGCCGTCGCAGTCGTCCAGCAGCGCGAGCAACTGCCGGCGCACGGCTTCGACCGCCGCCTGCGGCGACGCGATCGCGATGGCCAGGGGCTGGTCTTGCAGCCCGGGCAGGTCGGTTTCCATGAAGATCACGTGGGAAATGGCTTGGCGTGGAGATTCGGGGATTGCAGGCGGAGCCGGTGTAGGACCGGGGCAACGGGGCGGGGCGGCCCGAGATGACCCCAGCCGGGCACGGCCGTGCCACCGTCCCTAGAATGTTCCGCCTTGCTCTCCAGAAGGTCTCCATGTCCCAGGGAACGATCCGCATCCGCGGCGCCAGACAGCACAACCTCAAGAATCTCGACATCGACCTGCGAACCGGGGAACTGACGGTCGTCACGGGCCCCAGCGGCTCAGGCAAGTCCAGCCTGGTGTTCGACACGCTCTATGCCGAAGGCCAGCGGCGCTACGTGGAGACGTTCTCGGCCTATGCGCGCCAGTTCCTCGATCGCATGGACAAGCCCGCGGTCGACCGCGTGGAGGGCGTTCCGCCGGCCATCGCCATCGACCAGACCAACCCGGTGCGCTCCTCGCGCTCCACGGTGGGCACGATGACCGAACTCAACGACCACCTGAAGCTGCTGTTCGCCCGCGCGGCCCAGCTGTTCGACCGGCAGACGGCACTGCAGGTGCGCCACGATTCGCCCGAGACGATCTACGAGCAGCTGATGAGCCGCACGCGGGAGGGCGATCCGCGCCTGGTGCTGACCTTCCCGGTGGAACTGCCCGCCGTGACCACGCAGGAGGAGGTGGTGCAGTGGCTGTCGGCCAGCGGCTTCACCCGGGTCCAGGCGGAACGCGAAGTCGCGACGCCGACCGGCCCGCGCAAGGTGCTCGACGTGGTGGCGGACCGCTTCCGCATCCACCGCGTGGAAAAGGCCCGCGCCATCGAGGCGATCGAGCTGGGCCTCAAGCGCGGCAGCGGACGGCTGACGGTGTACGTCGTGGACGATGGGGCGCCGCGCGCGGGTGAGAGCCCGGCGGCTGGAGGACAGAGCCGTCATGAAGACCGTCAGCCCCGCGAAGGCGGGGATCCAGGGCACCCGGCGCCGGCTGCGAATGCGGAGGCCCTGGATTCCCGCCTCCGCGGGAATGACGAGGGGGGGCGCGCGAATGACGAAGGAGCGCGCGGGAGCGACGAAGGTGGGCGCGGGAATGACGAAGGAGCGCCCCGGAATGACGGGGCTGCGGGCGGGCGCGCAGACGAGGTCGTGTGGAAGTTCTCCACCGGCCTGCACTGCCCCGAGAGCGACATCCGGTACAGCGACCCGGTGCCCTCGATGTTCTCGTTCAACTCGCCGGTGGGCGCGTGCGAGACCTGCCGCGGCTTCGGCCGCGTGATCGGGGTCGACTATGGCCTGGTGATCCCCAACGACAAGCTCACGCTGCGCGGCGGCGCCATCAAGACCTTCCAGACGCCGGCCTGGGCCGAGTCGCAGGAAGACCTGATGCGGCACGCCGAAGCGGCCGGCATCCCGCGCGATACCCCGTGGTCGCGCCTGACGCTGCAGCAGCAGCACTGGGTGATCCACGGCGTGCCGGGCTACCGCGACGGCGAGTGGAACAAGAAGTGGTACGGGGTCAAGCGCTTCTTCGAATACCTGGAGAGCAAGGCCTACAAGATGCACATCCGGGTGCTGCTGTCCAAGTACCGCAGCTACACCCCCTGCGAGGTGTGCGCCGGCGCCCGCCTGAAGACCGACAGCCTGATCTGGCGCCTGGGCAGCAAGGAAGACGCCGATGCGGTGCTGGCGCCCGAGAAGCGCTTCATGCCGGTGGGCGTGGACTGGACGCGCGCGCAGCTCGAGGCGCTGCCCGGCCTGTGCCTGCACGACCTGATGCTGCTGCCCATCGACCGGCTGCGCAAGTTCTTCGCGCGGGTCGAGCCCGAAGCCGAGGCGCATGCCGGCGGCGGCGAACTGCAGGCGCTCAAGCTGCTGTTCGAGGAGATCAACACGCGGCTGAAGTACCTGGTGGACGTGGGCATCGGCTATCTCACGCTGGACCGCCAGAGCCGCACCCTGTCGGGCGGCGAGGTGCAGCGGATCAACCTGACCACGGCCCTGGGCACCTCGCTGGTGAACACGCTGTTCGTGCTCGACGAGCCCAGCATCGGCCTGCACCCGCGCGACATGCACCGCATCACGCAGGCCATGCACCGGCTGCGCGACGCCGGCAACACGCTGGTGGTGGTGGAGCACGACCCGGCCGTGATGGTGGCGGCCGACCGCATCATCGACATGGGGCCTGGCCCCGGCGAGCGCGGCGGCGAGATCGTGTTCGATGGCACCACCGACGAACTGCGCCACGCCGACACGCTCACCGGCGCCTATCTCGGCGCCCGCAAGCACGTCGGCATGGGCTTCAAGCGCGCGGTGACGGCGTCGACGCCGCGGCTGGTGCTCGAAGGCGCGCGCGAGCACAACCTGCAGAACCTCAGCGTCGAGTTCCCGCTGCAGCGGATGGTGGTCGTCACCGGCGTTTCGGGTTCCGGCAAGTCGAGCCTGGTGCAGGACATCCTGGCGCCGGCGCTGCTGCGGCACTTCGGCCGGTCCACCGACGCGCCGGGCGCGCACGACCGCCTGCTGGGCGCCGACCACCTGAGCGACGTCGTCTTCGTCGACCAGTCGCCGATCGGCAAGACCGCCCGTTCCAATCCCGTGAGCTACGTCGGCGCCTGGGACAGCATCCGCGAGATCTTCGCCACCTCGCCGCTGGCCAGGCAACGCGGCTACACCGCCTCGAAGTTCAGCTTCAACTCGGGCGACGGCCGCTGCCCGACCTGCGGCGGCTCGGGCTACGAACACGTGGAGATGCAGTTCCTCTCCGACGTCTACCTGCGTTGCCCGGATTGCGATGGCAAGCGCTACCGGCCCGAGATCCTGGAAGTGCACATCGAGCGCCAGCCGATCGGCGCGCTGCAGCCGCGCCGGCTGAACGTGGCCGACGTGCTGGACCTCACGGTGAGCGAAGCCGCAGCGCTGTTCGCCAACGACCGCGACGTGATCCGCGCGCTGCAGCCGATCGTCGACGTCGGCCTGGAGTACGTGAAGCTGGGGCAGCCGGTTCCCACGCTCTCGGGCGGCGAGTCGCAGCGCCTGAAGCTGGCCGGTTTCCTGGCGGAAGCCGCGAAGGCGTCGGCGTCGAGCCGGCAGCGCCTGGCCACCAAGGGCACGCTGTTCCTGTTCGACGAGCCGACCACCGGCCTGCACTTCGACGACATCGCCAAGCTGATGCGCGCACTGCGCAAGCTGCTCGAAGCGGGCCACTCGCTGATCGTCATCGAGCACAACCTTGACGTGATCCGCGCGGCCGACTGGCTGGTGGACCTGGGGCCCGAAGGCGGCGAGGGCGGCGGCCTGCTGGTGGCCGAGGGGCCGCCGGAGCAGGTGAAGCTGCATCCCACCTCGCACACGGCGCAGGCGCTGCGCGAGTACGACATGACCCTGGGCGTCGCGAGCGCGGCGTGGAGTGCGCAGGAGCGGACGGCGGACGCGTTGCAACGGGCGACGCGCGCCGCCCAGCGCCCCAATGCCATCCAGATCGTCAACGCGAAGGAGCACAACCTCAAGAGCCTGAGCGTCGACATCCCGCACGGCAAGTTCACGGTCGTCACCGGCGTGTCGGGTTCGGGCAAGTCGACGCTCGCGTTCGACATCCTGTTCAACGAAGGCCAGCGGCGTTATCTCGAATCGCTCAACGCCTATGCGCGCAGCATCGTGCAGCCGGCCGGGCGGCCCGAGGTCGACGCGGTGTACGGCATTCCGCCGACCGTCGCCATCGAGCAAAGGCTGTCGCGCGGCGGCCGCAAGTCGACGGTGGGCACCACGACGGAGGTGTGGCACTTCCTGCGCCTGCTGTACGTCAAGCTGGGGGTGCAGCACTGCGTGAACGACGGCGCCGAGGTGCGGCCGCAGACGCCCGACACCATCGTGGCGCAGATCATGAAGCGCTACAAGGGCCAGCACATCGGGCTGATGGCGCCGCTGGTGGTCAACCGCAAGGGCGTCTACACCGAGCTGGCCGACTGGGCGCGACCGCGCGGCTACACGCACCTGCGGGTGGACGGCAGCTTCCTGCCCACCACCGGCTTCCCGCGCATCGACCGCTTCAAGGAACACACCATCGAGCTGCCGGTCTGCGACCTCGACATCACGCCGGCCAACGAGGCCGTGCTGCGCGAGAAGATCGGCGTGGCGCTGGAGCATGGCAAGGGCGTCCTGCACGTGCTGGCGCCGCTCGACGGCCTCAAGGCGGCCTTCCTCAACGGCATCGGGCTGCAGGATTCGGTCGGCAAGGTGGAGGTGTTCTCCACCCTGCGCGCCTGCCCGGTGTGCGCCACCAGCTACCCCGAGCTGGACCCCCGCCTTTTCTCGTACAACAGCAAGCACGGCTGGTGCCCCGAGTGCGTGGGAACCGGCGTGCGGTTGACGCGCGAGCAGCGGCAGGTGTTCGACGACACGCTGTTCGCGGCCGAGGACAAGGGCCGCGAGCAGACCTTCGCCGAACCCGAGGTCGAAGACCTCACCGACGAAGTCTGCAGCTGCTGCCACGGTACCCGCCTCAATCCGCAGGCCCGCGCCGTGCGCTTCGACAAGACCGGCATCGCCGACGTCGCTGCGCTGTCGGTCAAGGACGTGCGGCGCTGGATCGAGAGCCTGCAGGTGGATGGCGTGCTGAGCGCGCGCGAAGCGGGCATTGCCCGCGACCTGGTCCCGGAGATCCGCTCGCGGCTGGAGTTCCTGGAGGAAGTCGGCCTGGGCTACCTCACGCTGGACCGCGGTGCACCCACGCTGTCGGGCGGCGAGGCGCAGCGCATCCGCCTGGCGGCGCAGCTGGGCTCCAACCTGCAGGGCGTGTGCTACGTGCTCGACGAGCCGACCATCGGCCTGCATGCGCGCGACAACCAGATCCTGCTGGACGCGCTGCACAAGCTCGGTGGCAAGGGCAACACGCTGGTGGTGGTGGAGCACGACGAGGACACGATCCGCCGCGCCGACCACATCATCGACATCGGCCCCAGCGCCGGCAAGCGCGGGGGACGGCTGGTCGCGCAGGGCTCGGTGGGCGACCTGACGCGGGCCGAAGATTCGCAGACCGGCCGCTACCTGCTGCACGCGATGCGGCACCCGCTGAAGCCGCGCCGCGAGGTGGGTCCGATGGACCAGGTGCTGGCGGTCGAGCGGCCGATCTACGAATCCGCAAAGGACAAGGCGAAGAAGGCCAAGGCGCTGGTCAAGCGGCTGGCCAAGGGCGAAGTGCCCGAGGCGCCCGCCGGCGAGGCCGACGCGCCCGCGCCCCAGCACTTCCTGCGCCTGCGCGGCGCGGACCTGCACAACCTCGCCGGCGTGGACGTCGACGTGCCGCTGCAGCGCCTGGTGGTCGTCACCGGCGTGTCGGGGTCGGGCAAGTCGACGCTCGCGCGCGACGTGCTGCTGCACAACGTGCAGGCGGCGGTGCAGCAGCGCAGCACCAAGGCCGGCCGCGACGCCGACGACGCGGGCAAGCACCCGAAGTGGAGCGGCTGCAAGTCGGTGGACGGCTACCAGTCGGTGGACCGCGTGCTGGAAGTCGACCAGACGCCGATCGGCAAGACGCCGCGTTCCTGCCCGGCCACCTACATCGGCTTCTGGGACACCATCCGCAAGCTGTTCGCGGACACGCTGGAGGCGCGCGCCCGCGGCTACGGCCCCGGCCGCTTCTCGTTCAATACCGGCGAAGGCCGCTGCGCGCTGTGCGAAGGCCAGGGCGTGCGCACCATTGCCATGAGCTTCCTGCCGGACGTGAAGATCCCGTGCGAGGCCTGCCATGGCGCGCGCTTCAACCCGGAGACGCTGGCCGTCACCTGGCGCGGCAAGAGCATCGGCGACGTGCTGCAAATGGAAGTGGACGAGGCGGTGGAGTTCTTCGCCTCCATGCCCAACATCAGCCATCCGCTGCAACTGCTGCGCGACGTCGGCCTGGGCTACCTCACGCTGGGGCAGCCGTCGCCGACGCTCTCCGGCGGCGAGGCGCAGCGCATCAAGCTGGTGACCGAGCTGTCGAAGGTGCGCGACGACGTCACGCGCCGCGGCCAGAAGGCGCCGCACACGCTGTACGTGCTGGACGAACCCACGGTGGGCCTGCACATGGCGGAC
>Ga0233369_1000854_pt1 | contig 11220 bp, 8 predicted proteins | sample ElkDunMinimDraft_26_FD_191537 | JGI IMG/M metagenome (GOLD analysis project Ga0233369, IMG submission 191537) | Fecal eukaryotic communites from dung pellets of Tule Elk in California, USA - Elk Dung D16 | ecosystem: Host-associated > Mammals > Digestive system > Large intestine > Fecal | place... | reverse complement strand
CGAGGGCACGTAGGCCCACTGCTCGGACCCGGCGTGGGCGTTGAGCGCGTCGACCAGGGTGGCCACCGCCTCGTCCGCGACCCCGTCGACGCGGGCGGAGTTCTCGATCTCCATGAGACCGACGACGTCGGCACCGAGCGCCGCGATCGCGGCGACGATCTTGGTCTGCTGGCGCTCCAGGTCCTGCGCGTCCCACGCGCCGCGCTGGTCGCACCCCTCCCGGACCGTGACGGGCTCGCCCGTGGGGTCCTGGTAGGCGACGCACGACGCGGTGGTGTCACCGAGGGTGGTGAAGTAGTTGAGGACGTTGAACGACGCGACGGACAGGTCCCCGCCCACGGCCGCGGGTGCTGCGGGCCGGTCGTCCTCGAACGTGACCGGCGCCGGCCCGCCCGCGACGACGGGCGCCGTGGGGTTCAGCTTCCAGGTGCTGTTGCGGTAGTCGACGACCAGGGGGCCCGTGACCTGCACCGCCGCGCCGACGCGCACCGGGTTGTCGAGGGAGACGTACGGCGGCGTCAGGCCGCCGTTGCCGCTCCCCAGGAAGTTGGTCGACGCGCCGTCGTCCAGGACGACGCCGCGGGCGGCGTTGTCCGCCGCGGCAGCGGCGGCCTCGGGCGAGCCCGGACGTCCGACCTCGGTCGGCTGCAGGAGCGGCGTCGTGCCCGTCGCCAGGCCCACCTCGCCGTACTGGTGCGTGCTGTAGGTGTTCGTGACCGTCAGGTCGCCGGTCGGCATCAGGAGCATCGACTCGAGCGCCTCGCGGGCCGCCGCAGCGGCCGGCCACGCACCGGTGACGGGCGTCGGTGCGTCCGCGGTGGGCAGCACCTCGACGTCCTGTGCCGCAGCGACCGTGACCTGCGTCAGGCCGTTGAACTCCGCGACCTGCCCGGTGACGCGCAGGTGCTGACCCACCGCGACCTGCCCCGCCGTCGCAGGCGAGTACACGAAGACGGCGTCCGACGCGGTGCGGGACGTGGTGCCACCGCCCCCGGTGCCCGGGGTCTGCAGGACGTAGCCGTTCAGGCCGCCCGTCGGGTACGCCGCCGTGACGACCCCGGACGTGGTGACCGTGGCACCGACCAGCGGGGACACCTCACCCGTGCCCTGGATGTCGGCGATCGTCGCCGTCTGCGGGTCGACGGGCTCCTGCGGGTCGGTCCCCGCGGGCGTCGGCGTGGGCGCGCCGGCCGTGAAGTCGGCCGCGTTGTCGGCCGTGTGCGTGTGCGCGGCGTCGCGTGCGACGGACGTCGCGTTGGTCGTCGCGGGAGCGGGGCCCGTGCCCGCCCAGGAGGACGCGTTGGGCCCCCAGCCGACGAGGTCGACGACGGCGTCGACGTCCGCGCACCCGGTGCTGCACGTGAGCGGCGCGACCCCCGCGACGAGCGCGACCTTGCCGTTCGTCCCGCTCATCGGCACCTCGGTGCCCTCGAGGTCGACCGGGACGTCCGGTGCCGCCGTGTTGCTGCCGAACGCCTGCCCGACCACGAACGTCGACCCGGCCGGCACGCTGCCCGACAGCGGCGTCACCTGCCACGAGCCGCCCGCGACCGACGCGTACTGCAGCGAGTAGCCGGCGAGGTCGAGCGGCGCGTCGCCCGGGTTGACCAGCTCGACGAAGTCGCGGTCGAACGGTGCGCCGGAGTTGCCTCCCCCGCCGTACACCTCGTTCAGGAGCAGTGGCGCGTCGACGGACACCACCCCCTGGGCCGAGCCGGCGGTGGCGACACCGCCGGTCAGGAGCAGGGCGAGCGCCGTGAGCGCTCCGGTGGCCGTTCGTCGTCGTGCGTGCACGGGGGTCCCCTCCGTCAGGCGCGGCGGAGGGGTGCGGACGCCCCGGCGCGCGAGCAGTCGCCCGCCACCTGGACGGACGTCCTCACCATGCGTGGTTCACCCGATACGCCGCAACTACCCGACAGTAACTATCTGGTGAACTCGTCCGACGATGTCGCGTTCGCCCCAGTTCCGGGTGCCTCGCCGCCGCCCGACGACGACCCCCGCACGCACGACGCGGGCCGCAGGGCTCTGCCCCACGGCCCGCGTCGGACCGTCAGGAGCGCAGCGTGGCCCCGACGCGCGCGTGCGCCTCGGCGACGACGGCGTCCCGCACGGCGGCGGTCTCCGCCGCCGTCAGCGTGCGGTCGGCCGCCCGCAGCCGCAGCGCGAACGCGAGCGACTTGTGCCCCGGGCCGACCTGGTCGCCGGTGTAGACGTCGAACAGGTGCACGTCTTCCAGGACGTCGCCCGCGGGGCTCGCGACCGCCCCCGCGCGCACGGCCGCCAGCACCTCGGCGGCCGGCACGTCGGCGGCGACGACGAGCGCGACGTCCTCCTTGGCGACCGGGAACGTCGACACCGGCACCGCGGTCACCGGCTCGACCGGTGCCGCGGCCAGCAGCGCCGTCAGGTCGAGCTCGAAGGCCACGGTGCGTGCCGGCAGGTCGAGCGCCGCCACGACCTTCGGGTGCAGCTCGCCCGCGTGCCCGACCACCTCGCCCGACGGCGCGGTCAGCCGCGCGCACCGGCCCGGGTGGAACGGTGCACGCTCGCGGTCGGCGCTCACCGCCGGCTCGACGCCGACGAGGCGCGCGATGCGCAACGCGTACCCGAGCGCGTCGTCGAGACCGGCCCGGCGCCCGGGCCTGCCCGGTCCGGCCGGCTCGGCCAGGCCCGCCAGCACACCGGCGACGTGCAGCGGCTGCGCCGGAACCGCGCGCTCGAGAGCCGCGAGCTCGTCGTCGCCCGGGCGCACGCCTCCGGGCAGCCGCGGCGCCGGTACGGCGCCGTCGTCCGGCAGGGTGACGAGCCCCATCTCGTAGATGCCCAGGTCGACGTTGCCGCGCGCGACATTGCGCCGCGCGGTGTCCAGCAGCGTCACCAGCAGGTCGGTGCGCATCAGCGGCTGACCGTCGGCGAGCGGGTTGACCAGGCGCAGGGCGCGGCGGCGTGCGTCGTCGACGGGCAGCCCGAGCGCGTCGAGCTGGTCGGCGGCGACGAACGGGTAGCTCAGGACCTCGACCAGACCGGCGGCCGCGAGCGAGTCGGCGATCGCACGGCGCGCGTGCTGGGCGGGCGTCAGCCCGCGTCCGGTGGGCGCGTGCGGCACGACCGACGGGATCGCGTCGTACCCGCGCAACCGGGCGACCTCCTCGACCAGGTCGACACCGGCCGTCAGGTCGGGTCGCCACGTCGGGACGTGCACCAGCCACGCACCCGCGGTGTCGTCGACCTCGCAGCCGATGTCCGTGAGGGTCGCGCGCACCTCGTCGTCCGTGTACGGCACGCCCACGAGTCGAGCGGCCTGCGCCGGGTCGAACGCGACCGGTGCGGGGGCCGACGTGCGGTCGACGTCCGTGAGGGCCTCGTCGACCGTGCCGCCCCCGTGCTCGACGAGCAGGGCGGCCGCACGCGCGACCGCGACCCGCGGCAGCTGCGGGTCGACGCCGCGCTCGAACCGCTTGGACGCCTCCGAGGTCAGCCGGTGCCGTCGCGAGGACCGCGCGACCGTGACAGGGTCGAAGTGCGCGGCCTCCAGCAGCAGGTCCGTCGTCGTGTCCGCGACCTCGGAGTCGGCCCCGCCCATGACACCGGCGATGCCGAGCACGCGCGCGGCGCGCCCGCCCGTCGAGTCGGTGATCAGCAGGTCCTGCGCGTCGAGCGTGCGCTCGACGTCGTCGAGCGTCGTCGCCCGCTCGCCCGACCGCGCACGCCGCACGACGACGGGCGCGGTGAGCGTGCCGAGGTCGTAGGCGTGCATCGGCTGCCCGAGGTCGAGCATGACGTAGTTGGTCACGTCGACCGCGAGGCTGATGGGGCGCATGCCGGCCTGCGTGAGCCGCTGCTGCATCCACGCCGGGGACGGCCCCGACGCGCGCACGCCGCGCACGACCTGCGCGACGAACCGGTCGCAGCCGAGGACCCCGTCGATGCCGTCGTCGTCGATCTCGACGGCGAACCCGGCGGGGCGCTCGCGCTCGACGTCGCCCGTCGCCAGGCCCGGGTCGGTGAACCGCGCGCCCGTGGCGTGGCCGTACTCGCGCGCGACCCCGCGCATCGAGAAGCAGTACCCACGGTCGGGGGTGACGTTGATCTCGAGGACCTCGTCGGCCAGGCCGAGCAGACGCAACGCGTCGGTGCCCGGGGCCGTGACGTCCTCGCCGTAGCCGAGGCGCGACAGCACGATGATGCCGGCGTGGTCGTCCCCGAGCCCCAGCTCGCGCGCCGAGCAGATCATGCCGTCGGACACGTGCCCGTAGGTCTTGCGGGACGCGATCGGGAACGGCCCGGGCAGCACGGCGCCGGGCAGCGCGACGACGACGCGGTCGCCGACACCGAAGTTGTGCGCGCCGCACACGATGCCGCGCGGCACGGTGGGCTGCCCCGCGTCGTCGAGCGCGTTGTGGGCGCCCACGTCGACGTGGCACCAGTTGATCGTCTTGCCGTTCTTCTGCGGCTCGGGCGTCAGGTCGACGACCTGACCCACGACGAGCGGACCGGTGACGCCCGAGGTGTGGATCGCCTCCTCCTCGAGCCCGACGCGCACGAGGTCGGCGGCCAGCTGCTCGGCCGTCAGGCCGGCGGGCAGCTCGACGTGCTCGCCGAGCCAGGTCAGCGGGATACGGGGCATCTCAGATCACCGTCCGGAACTGCTCGGAGAAGCGCACGTCGCCCTCGACCATGTCGCGCATGTCGGCGATGCCGTGCCGGAGCATGAGCGTGCGCTCGATGCCCATGCCGAACGCGTACCCGGAGTACACGTCGGGGTCCACCCCGCACGCACGCAGCACGTTCGGGTTGACCATGCCGCAGCCTCCCCACTCGATCCAGCCAGGCCCGCCCTTCTTCTGCGGGAACCACAGGTCCATCTCCGCCGACGGCTCGGTGAACGGGAAGAACGACGGACGCAGGCGCGTGCGCGCCTCGGGGCCGAACATCGCCCGCGCGAAGTGGTCGAGCGTGCCCTTGAGGTGGGCCATCGTCAGGCCCTTGTCGATCGCGAGCCCCTCCACCTGGTGGAACACCGGCGTGTGCGTCGCGTCGAGCGCGTCGGTGCGGAACACCTTGCCCGGGCACGCGATGTAGACGGGCACCCCGCGCTCGAGCAGCGTGCGCGCCTGCACCGGCGACGTGTGCGTGCGCAGGACGAGGCCCGACGCGTCGTCCGGCACGTCGTCGGACTGTGGTGCCACGAAGAACGTGTCCTGCATCTGGCGGGCGGGGTGGTCGACACCGAAGTTGAGGGCGTCGAAGTTGAACCACTCGGCCTCGACCTCGGGCCCCTCGGCGATCTCCCAGCCCATAGCGACGAACACGTCGGCGATGCGCTCCGAGAGCGTCGACAGCGGGTGCCGGGCACCGAGCGGGTGCCGGTCGGTCGGCAGCGTGACGTCGACGGTCTCCTCGACGAGCACGCGCGCGTCGCGCTCGGCCTCGAGCTGCGTCGTGCGGGCCGCGATCGCTGCGTTGACGCGCCCGCGGGCCTGGCCGAGCAGCTTGCCGGCGGCAGCCTTGTCGGGGCCGGGCAGAGCACCGATCGCGCGGTTGGCCAGCGCGAGCGCGCTGGCGTCACCGGTGTGCGCGAGACGCGCGGACTTCAGGGCGTCGAGGTCGTCGGCGGCGGCGACCGCCGCGAGCGCGGCGTCGACGGCCGCGGCGACGCCGTCGGCGTCGAGCGGGGACAGCGGTGTGTCGCTGGTCATCAGGACCTTCCAGGGCGGTTCGGCGACGGCCGGACCGTGCCGCGGGAACAGCTCACCGCGGTGCACGTCGACCGGCTGGGCAGTCTAGTCGCGCCCGTCCCGGGCCCGTCGGACCGTCCCGCAGGACGTCGACGTGGGCACGCTGGTCAGCGTGCGCGTGCGCATGCGCGGCCCGGGACGGGCCGCGGAAATCGGTGACCACCCGCCGCGCGGGTGAGCAGGATGACGCGCACAGCGCCATGGTGCCACACCGCCACCTCATGCTCCGAGGCGATACGTCCCGACGGTCGAGTACAGCGGACCACCGCCGCGTCCCTCGCCCGGCCGGGACGAGACGAGCGTGAGCTCCTCCACCCGCCACACCGGACCCTCGTACACGGCGAGCGCCTGCTCGAACACCTCGGCAGGGTCCAGGTCGCGTCGGTCGCCACCCGCCGTCCGGCCAGGCCCGCTGCCGCCGCCCCTCCCCCCGGACGCCCCGGCGCGTGACCCGCGGCGCGGCGGGCGCGCCCCGGGCCGCGCCCGCCCCACCGTCAGGTGCGGCCGGTGCCGCACCCGCGGGTCCGGTGGCGCGCCGTGCTCCTCGCCCACCGCCCGCGCTGCCGCCGCCAGCTCCACCATCGCCGCGACGTCGCCCCCGGCACCGACCCAGAGCGTCCGGTGAGCGAACACCCCGGCCCCGCGCAGCTGCAGGTCGAACGGCGCGGCCGACGTCGCGGCACGGGCCAGGTCGGCCGCGAGCCCGTCGGTCGCAGCGTCCGGGAGGTCACCGTAGAACGCCGCGGTCAGGTGCCATGTCTCGCGCGCCGACCAGCGCACGCCGTCGTCGTGCGCCGAGACGCTGCGCCGCAGCACCGCGAGGGCGAGGTCGAGGTGGTCGAGGACGTCGTCGGGCGGCTGGACCGCCGCGAACAGTCGCATGGGACCACCCTGCCAGGTCACCGCCCCCGCTGGGCCCGACCGGACGCGTACAGGCAGACGGTCGCGGCCGTGGCGAGGTTGAGCGACTCCGCGCGTCCGCGCAGCGGCACGCGCACCACGGCGTCGGCGAGCGTGACGTCCTCGTCGCGCAGCCCCCACGCCTCGTTGCCGAAGACCCACGCCGTCGGTGCGGCCAGGTCCGGCACGCCCTCGGGCGCAGCACCGGCGACGTCGAGCAGGTCGTCGAGGTCGTGCGTCCCGGACCCGTCGGCGGCCAGGACGGCGAGCCCGGCGGCCCGCAGTGCGGTCACGACGTCGGCCAGCTCCGGCCCGGTGACGACGGGCAGGTGGAAGAGCGAGCCGGCGGTCGACCGCACGACCTTCGGGTTGTGCACGTCGACGCTGGCTGCGCTCACCACGACCGCGTCGGCCCCTGCGGCGTCCGCGGCACGCAGCACCGTGCCGGCGTTCCCGGGGTCGCGCACGTGTGCCAGGACGGCGACGAGCCGGGGCCGGGCCGCCAGGACGTCGCCCAGATCGCCGTGCGTCTGGTCGACCACGGCGACGACCCCCTGCGCGTCGGGGCTCATCGCGTCGAGCACCTCGGAGGTGCCCGTCCGCAGGTGCACGCCGGTGCCGCGGGCCGCATCCACGATCTCGGGGTACCGCGCCGCGGCGTCCGACGTCAGGTACAGGTCGCGCACGCGCGGTCCGCCGGGCGCCACCGCCTCCCGCACCGCCTGCGGTCCCTCGACGAGGAACGTGCCGGTGCGCCGTCGTGCGCTGCGGCCCGCCAGGGCGCGCACCGCCTTGACGCGATCGGCGCGGGGGTTCGTCATGAGCTCGTCGGGCACCGTCCCATCATCCCTGCCCGTCGCCCTGCGCCGCGCACACCACGACGGCACCCGTCCAGCACTGCCGCGCGTCGGCTCGCCCGGTGGCGGGACGACGACGCCCCCGCCGTCAGGTGGACGGCGGGGGCGGCGCAGGCAGGTGCCGAACCCCTTGACCCGGGGTGCGGCGCGCGCGTGTGTGCAGGTCAGGCGGCGGCGCGAGGCGCGTTGACGTCCTCGGGCAGAGCAGCCTTCGCGACCTGCACGAGCGCGGTGAACGCTGCGGGGTCGTTGACGGCCATGTCGGCCAGGACGCGACGGTCCACCTCGACACCCGCGGCCTTGAGGCCCTGGATGAGGCGGTTGTAGGTCAGCCCGTTCTCGCGCGACGCCGCGTTGATCCGCTGGATCCACAGCTTGCGGAAGTCGCCCTTGCGCGCCTTGCGGTCGCGGTAGGAGTAGACCAGGGAGTGGGTGACCTGCTCCTTGGCCTTGCGGTACAGCCGCGAGCGCTGCCCGCGGTAGCCGCTCGCCCGCTCGAGGGTCGACCGGCGCTTCTTCTGGGCGTTGACCGCCCGCTTCACGCGTGCCACGTGATGCTCCTTGCCTTGTCCGGGGCTCGATGCCTCCGCCAGGGGCGCTGACGCGCCGGCGGGTCAGCGACCGAGCAGCTTCTTGATCTTGGGGGTGTCGGCAGGCGAGACGACGACGTCACCGGCGATGCGGCGGGTGCGTCGGCTCGACTTGTGCTCGAGCAGGTGGCGACCACCGGCCTGCTCACGCATGACCTTGCCGGTGCCGGTAACCCGGAACCGCTTCTTGGCACCGGAGTGCGTCTTGTTCTTCGGCATGGCTGCCGTGTCTCCTTGTCGTTCGCATCGCACGGTCGTGCGACTCGTGGGTCGTCCGGACGCGGGGTACGCGCGCCCGTGCGGATGTCAGCCGGACTGCTCGTCACCCGCCGGGCGCGGACCGGGCCGCGGGGCGGGCTTGGGGGCCGGACCGGTCCGCGGGGCCGCAGGGGCCGCCGGGGTCGGAGCGGACGTCGGCCGGGGTGCCGCCGGTCGCGGTGCCGGCGGTCGCGGTGCGCCCGCTGCCGGAGCCGGGCGCGCCGCCGGGGCGGAGGTGCGCGGGGCCGGGGAGGACGAACGCGGGGCCGGGGAGGACGAACGCGGCGGAGCCGATGACGTCGCCGGGCGCGGCGACGTCGGACGTCGCGGTGCGCTCGACGCCGCGGGCGCGGGCCGCTCGGCCGGCGCTGCGGGAGCGTCGGCGGCGGGCGCCTGCGTGGCGGGCGCCTCGGCTGCCGGAGCCTCGACCGGGGCGGGACGAGCGCTGGCGACGGGCGGCCACGGGATGTGCGGAGCCTGCCCGGCGTCCTCGGCGGTCGTGTCGCCCTCGTGAGCCTCGGCCGCGGCGCGGCGCTGCTCGTTGCGCTGCTCGGCCTTCTTCTTGGTCGGCCCGAGCACCATGATCATGTTGCGGCCGTCCTGCTTCGGCATGCTCTCGATGAACCCGAGCTCGGCCACGTCGGCCGCGAGCCGCTGCAGCAGGCGCACGCCCATCTCCGGGCGCGACTGCTCGCGACCGCGGAACATGATCATGACCTTGACCTTGTCGCCGGCCTTGAGGAACCGCTCGACGTGGCCCTTCTTGGTGCCGTAGTCGTGCGGGTCGATCTTCAGCCGGAAGCGGATCTCCTTGAGGATCGTGTTGGCCTGGTTGCGCCGGGCCTCACGCGCCTTCATGTCCGCTTCGTACTTGAACTTGCCGAAGTCCATGATCTTGCACACGGGCGGACGTGCGGTCGGGGCAACCTCGACCAGGTCGAGGTCCGCGTCCTGGGCCAGACGCAGAGCGTCCTCCAGGCGCACGATGCCGACCTGCTCACCGTTGGGTCCGACGAGTCGGACCTCGGCGACGCGGATCCGATCGTTGATGCGGGGCTCGCTGATGTGGTGCTCCTCGGGTTCGTCGTGGTGGACCCAGGAACGAGGAAGGCCCCCGTCCTGAGCACAGGAGGAGGCCTCGTCCGGAACCGGCGGGCGCGTACGACCGTCGATGCGGCCGACGGGAGAACCCGTCGACCGGCGGACCGTGACCTGGTTCCCTGTCGTCGGACGAGCCGAGCGGTCGGGGCCAGGTGGGAGAGGCTCCACTTGTGCATCCGCTCCGCCACGTGCCCCCGACTCCGGCACGGACTCCCGGGGAACCCGGGGGGCCGTGCGACAGGACGAGGGCGCGCGACAGCGCGAATCAGTCGGGACGACATTACCAGACGTCCGCCGCAGGGCGTACCGCAGGGCGCACACCCTGCCCGAGAGAAACTTGAACGATTCCAGAAACCGTGGTGGGGTGACACCCGTGACCGACACCGACCTGCTGCGCGAGCACGGACTGCGGGTGACCACCCCGCGGCTCGCCGTGCTCGACGCGCTCGAGGCGCACGCGCACCTCGGAGCGGACCAGGTGCTGCAGCGCGTCCGAGCCACGCAGCCCACCGTGTCCGTCCAGGCCGTGTACGACGTCCTGCACGCCCTGACCGACGCCGGCCTCCTGCGCCGCATCGAGCCCGCCGGGCACCCCGCCCGCTACGAGCGGCGCACCGGCGACAACCACCACCACGTCGTGTGCCACGGCTGCGGCGCCGTCGACGACGTCGACTGCGCCGTCGGGCACGCACCGTGCCTGACACCGAGCTCGACCTCCGGCTTCGCGGTCGAGACGGCCGAGGTCACGTTCTGGGGCCTGTGCCCCACGTGCCGGACCGCCGGCTGACACCCCCGCCGGCCACCGCCGGCACCACGATCCCCGCCGGGCCCGTCCGCCCGGTCGACGAGAGGAACCCACCCTTGTCCCACGTCCCCGCCACCACGACCAACTCCGGCGCACCCGTCGCGTCCGACGCGCACGCGCTGTCGGTCGGTGCCGACGGTCCCATCGCGCTGCACGACCACTACCTGGTCGAGAAGCTGGCGCAGTTCAACCGCGAGCGCGTCCCCGAGCGCGTCGTGCACGCCAAGGGTGGTGGCGCGTTCGGCACGTTCACCGTGACCAACGACGTGTCGGCCTACACGCGTGCCGCGCTGTTCCAGCCCGGCACCACGACCGACATGCTCGCGCGCTTCTCGACGGTCGCCGGTGAGCAGGGCTCCCCCGACACGTGGCGCGACCCGCGCGGCTTCGCGCTGAAGTTCTACACGACCGAGGGCAACTACGACCTCGTCGGCAACAACACCCCCGTCTTCTTCATCCGCGACGGCATCAAGTTCCCCGACTTCATCCACTCCCAGAAGCGCCTGCCGGGCTCGCACCTGCGCGACAACGACATGCAGTGGGACTTCTGGACGCTGTCCCCGGAGTCGGCGCACCAGGTGACGTGGCTCATGGGCGACCGGGGCATCCCGGCCACGTGGCGGAACATGGACGGGTTCGGCTCGCACACCTACCAGTGGATCAACGCCGCTGGTGAGCGCTTCTGGGTCAAGTACCACTTCAAGACCCAGCAGGGCATCGAGAACATGCCGGCCGACGTCGCCGCGCAGCTCGCCGGGTCCGACGCCGACCACCACATCCGCGACCTGCACGAGCACATCGAGGGCGGCGACTTCCCGCGCTGGACGCTGAGCGTCCAGGTCATGCCCTACGCCGACGCGGCGGAGTACCGCTTCAACCCGTTCGACCTGACCAAGGTGTGGCCGCACGGCGACTACCCGCTGATCGAGGTCGGCGTGATGGAGCTCAACCGCAACCCGGAGAACTACTTC